>Ga0335079_10008686_pt1 | contig 11586 bp, 8 predicted proteins | sample Lox_Sample_33_FD_206719 | JGI IMG/M metagenome (GOLD analysis project Ga0335079, IMG submission 206719) | Soil microbial communities from Loxahatchee National Wildlife Refuge, Florida, United States - Lox_Sample_3.3 | ecosystem: Environmental > Terrestrial > Soil > Wetlands | place: USA: Florida... | reverse complement strand
TCGGCATGGTAGGGCGCGCGCTCCGGCTCGGCGAACAACCCGACCAGATGCTCGGCCGCCTCCTTGCTGCGGCGCGCCACCTGGATGAACAGGTCGAAGAACTCTTCTTCCTTTGGCAACAAGCTGAACGGCACGACCACTCTCCGGAAAAGGCGCGCAGAAGATAGCCGCAGGGTCAGACCGCGGCCAATGCGACACGGCGCTCCCGTATTCCCGGTTCGATGGCCGGGGTGAGTCTTGCGTGAGCCGTCAATCGGTTTATATTCGGTTCATATACCGAACAAATACCGAAATACATCAGGCAGCACACATGAAAGACATTGCCGATCAACAGTTTGCAACATCGCCTGCCGAAGACGCGCCGCGGCCAGACAACTGCCCTGAGTGCGGAAATCCGGCCGTTCGCGCTTCCGGCTGCTCCTACTGCCCCGTATGCGGGTGGGGGCGGTGCGGGTGAGCTGGACCCTGCTGGACGAGCGGCGGCGCGGCACCCGCTTCGTGCGCCTCCCGATCAAATCCATCCTCAACTCGCCGCAGCAGACGGGGATGGGTTTCTGGTCGCTGAATCCGTACGTCGGCTGCGAGTTCGGCTGCACCTACTGCTTCGCGCGCTTCGCCCACCGTTATGTCGTCGAGCGGGGGCGCGAAGGCGGAGAGCCGGGCACGGGCGCGTGGGACGACGCCGCGTTCGAGCGCCAGGTCTTCGTCAAGAGCGAGGCGCCCGACGTCCTGGCGCTCACGCTGAAGCCCTCGCGCCTGGGCGATGCCGCCATCGCCATCGGCACCGCGACCGATCCCTACCAGCCCGCCGAGCGGCGGTTCCGCCTCACGCGGCGCATTCTGGAGCGGCTCGCCCAGTTTCACGGTCTCAACGTCAGCCTGGTCACCAAGTCGCCGCTGGTCGTGCGGGATCTCGACGTGCTGGCGCGCCTCGCCGAGCGCAGCCGGCTCACGGTCTATCTCTCGCTCATCACGGTCGAGGTGCCGCTCATCAAGAAGCTCGAGGCGCGCTCGCCGATGCCGCAGGTGCGGCTGCGGGCGCTGAAGCGGCTCGCGGCGGGCGGCATCTCCGCGGGCGTGATGATCGCGCCGGTCCTGCCGGGCGTGACCGACGGCGTGACCCAGCTCGGTGCCCTGATGCGCGCGGCCAGGGACGCGGGCGCGTCGTTTGTCCACGCCGCGCCTCTGCGGCTCTATCCGGCCGTGCGGCCGATTTTCCTCCCCGTCGTCGCGCGGCACTTTCCGGCGTTGCTTGCGCGCTACGAGCGAGCTTTCGATGCGCGGGGTGGCATCAGCGAACCGTACGCCGCCGCGCTCGAGCGGCGGGTGGCGCGGTTGCAGCGGACGCTGGGGTTTCCGACGTGGGCCGAGGACGAGGCGGCCCGCGGGCGCTACCGCCGCCGATCCGAAATGACTGACGATCTTGGCCAATGGGTGCTCCCGCTCTAGCCCGTCCGGCGGCGCCGCCGATCCCGACAGCGCCGGGGTGGCCGACCGCCGCCCGCGGGGAGGGCGTGCCGACCACGGCAGCCGACGGCCGGCCCCACCTGCAACTCGCGTTTCCCGAGCAGATCCGGCGACTCGTCCGCGCCGTCCGTCGCGGCCTCGCGTTCGGCATCCCGGCGCTCGATGCGGCGCTGCCCCAGGGTGTACCGCGTGGACAGATCACGGCCCTCGACGCGCCCCTGGGGAGCGGCGGCACCACGCTCCTCCTGGCCCTCGCCGAGGCCACGCTCCGCGCCGACGAGGGCGTGGCGCTCGTGGACGCCGAGCGCTCGCTCGCCCCGCAGGCCGCGGCGCACCTCGCCGTCCTCGGCCCGTTCTGGGTCGTCCGGCCCCGCGCGCACGAGAACGCATGGTGGTGCGCCGACGTCCTGCTCCGCACCGGCGCGTTCGGCCTGGTGATCGTGGACCGAGTGGCGGCACCCGTGCGGCGTGTCGCCGTGCGGCTGCAGCGGCTGGCGCACGACAAGGACACGGCACTGGTGATACGAGTTGCGCAGACGCCAAGACGCCAAGTTGCCAGTGGTTCCCAGTTGCCAGCCTATGGGGCCGCGATGGTGCTCGCGGTCGAGCCACCGACCGGCGGCGCCGGGTTCATCCCCGCGCTCTCCGGCTGGGGCGGCGCGTGGCCGGCGGCGCGCACGCTGCGCGTCACCACCCTGAAGGGCGGCGCCCCTCGTGCCGCGGAGGTGGTCGTTGGCGTTCCCCTGCCGGATCGCCTGCGTCCGCATTGGGCGGTTCGCGATCGGCGTGCTCCGCAGCGCGCCGACCGGCGCCCCCAGCGCAAGGCGCGGAAATAGCGTCCCGGCCGCCACGCCTGCCGCCGCCGGCGGCACGCGCGACGAGGATCCGGTCGTCGCGGTGGCCGACGTCCGGGGCAAGCTCCGCGTCGTGGCCACCGGCTCCGTTGCCCGCGCCCGCGGCATCGCCGACGGCATGGCGCTCACCGAGGCCCAGGCGCTCGCTGCCAACCTGGTCGCGCTGCCGTGGGACGACGAGCGCATCGCGCGCGCCGCCCTCGAGGTGACCACCGCGCTCCTGGCCGCGAGCCCGCGGGTGGCCTGGAGCGGGACGCACGGACGCACCGACGCACGGACGCACGGGGAAGGCGTCTGGTGGATAGACGCCGCCGGATTGGGCAACGAAGCGAAGCTGGCCGCCAAACTCGTCACCATCGCAGCTGGCCTCGGCTTCGGCTCCGCCCGCGCCGGGATCGCCGGCTCCGCCATCGCCGCCTACGCGGCCACGTTCGGAGGCACGAAGACGCGGCAGCGCGGCGGCACGGTCATACGCCCGCGGATCGTGCCGCCGGGCGCCGACGCCCGTTACCTCGCTCCCTTCCCCGTCACCCTCCTCGACCTGGACGACGATCTCGCCGGTACGCTGCGGGGTCTCGGTCTCACCACCCTCGGCGGCCTCGCGGCGCTCGACGCCGACGAAGTCGAGGCGCGGTTCGGGCCCGAGGGGCTTGCCGCTCACCGCCTCGCCCGCGGCCTCGATTCGCGCGGGCCCACGGCGCCCCGCGACGACGCGCTCCCCACCGTCGAAGTCGAGCTCGGCGGCCCCGTCGCCACGGCGGAGCCGCTGCTCTTCGTCCTCAGGGGCGCACTCGCTTCGCTGGGCGAGACGCTCCACACCCGGGGACTCGCCGCACGCGAGCTCGCGCTGGCGCTCCGGCTCGACGACGGCAGCACCGCCGTGCGCCCGATTCGGCCCGCGCGTCCCACTTCGCATCCCGACGCGCTGTTCGACCACTGCCGCCTGGCGCTGGAGACCTGGCAGCTGCCGGAGCCCGCCACGGGCCTCGTCCTCTCTGCCGTCGTCACCGTGCCCGCTTCCGGCGAGCAGGGCGACCTGCTGGCGCCGCGCTGGGCCGATCCCGCCGCTCTGCTCGCCGCGTTCGAGCGGATCCGCGGCAGCGAAGGCGCAGACGCGGTGGCGCTGCCCGAAAAGCGCGACGGGCACCTGCCCGCGGACCAGGGTGCGTGGGTGCCCGAGCCCAGGGACGGGCGTGTCATCGGCCGGTGTTCTCCGGCCGCCCCGCCGAGCGGGGAAATGGCGGTCGCCGCGCTGCGCATCCTCTCGGCGCCTGTCTCCGTCCACGTCCGCCTCGGGCGCTCGGGGCTCGCCGCCTTCCGGCACGACGACCTGTGGCACGACGTGGCCGCCTGGTGCGGCCCCGAGCGCCTGGCACCCCGGTGGTGGCAGGCGGCTGCCGCTTCGGCGACCGAGACGGCCGGACCGCGCGACTACTACACGGCCCGCACGGCCGACGGGACGCTATGGCTGCTCAGGAGAGACGACCCCTCACATGAGTGGTTCGTGGAGGGATGGTGGGACTGAACGAGGGTAGGCATGGGAGCACCGTGCCCCTTTGGCTCGGTACGCCCGCGCCTCCGTGCGTCCGTGCGTCCTGACTACGTCGAGCTGCACTGTCACAGCGGCTTCTCGCTCCTCGACGGCGCGTCCAATCCCGAGACGTTGATCGCCCGCGCCGCCGCCATCGGCATGAACGCCATCGCGCTCACCGATCACGACGACCTCGGTGGCGCGGTGCGCTGGGCCGAGGCCGGGAAGGAGCACGGCGTCGGGGCGATCGTGGGACTCGAGATCACGGTGGGCGACCGCGACGCTGGCCCAGGGGCATACGCGCAGTCTCATCTCACCCTGCTCGCGATGGACCAGGCCGGCTACCGCAACCTCTCCCGGCTCGTCACGCTGGCGCGGAGCGGAGATCGCGGCGCACCCGCCGCGCCGTGGCACGAGATCGAGCGCCGCGCCGACGGGCTGTTCTGCCTGACCGGCTGCCCGTTCGGTGAAATCCCGCAGCGGCTCACCGCAGGCGACGAGACCGGCGCGCGTGAGCGGCTCGGCCGGCTCGCCGAGGTCTTCGGCGGTCGCATCGCCGTGGAGTGCTGGGACCACGCCCTCGCCTCCGAGCGCACCGTGGTCCCCAAGCTGGTCGCGCTCGCCGGCTCGCTCGACCTGCCCTGGCTCGTCACCAACGACGCCCACTACGCTACGCCCCGCGGCCGGCTGGTGCACGACGTGCTGACCTGCCTGCGCCACCAGACCACGCTCGATCTGGCCGGCACGCTGCTCAGGCCCAGCGGCGAGTGGTACCTCAAGCGTCCGGAGAAAGTCGCCCACCGCTGGCGCCACTACCCCGAGGCTCTGGCCGCCACGCGCGCGGTCGCCGACCAGTGCGCCTTCCGGATGGCGGCGCTGACCCCGACGCTCCCCGCCTTCCCGACCCCGCCCGGCGTCGGCGCCGACGACCATCTCGCCGCGCTCGTCGCGGCGGGCGCGCGGGAACGGTACGGCGACCATCTCACCGCGCGGCACCAGGCACAGCTCCGGCACGAGCTCGACGTGATCCGGCGGCTCGGCCTGGCCGGCTACTTCCTCATCGTCTGGGACATCGTGCGGGAAGCGAATCGTCTCGGCGTGCTCGCCCAGGGACGCGGCTCCGCCGCCAACTCGGCGGTCTGCTACTGCCTGGGCATCACCGCGATAGATCCCATCGGCATGGAGCTCTTGTTCGAGCGCTTCCTCTCGGAGGATCGGCGCGAGGCACCCGACATTGACATTGACTTCGCGCACAACGATCGCGAGCAGGTTCTCCAGTACGTCTATCGCCGCTACGGTCGCGACCATGCGGCGATGGTGTGCGAGGCCATCACCTATCGCGGCCGCGCGGCGGTGCGCGACGCCGCCCGCGTGCTCGGTTTCTCGGTGCAGCAGGCCGAGAAGCTGGCCGACGAAGCAGACCGCGACGGCGCGCGCGAGACGGGAGAGAAGCTGCTCGGGGGCGCCGCCGCGGCCGCCGATCTCGACCCCGGCGACCATCGCGTGCGGATGCTCGCGCAGGTCGTGCGCGGACTCCACCAGCTCCCGCGCCACCGCTCCATCCACGTGGGCGGCTTCGTCCTCACGGCCGAGCCCCTGGCCGACGTCGTGCCCATCGAGCCGGCGGCGATGCCCGAGCGCACGGTGATCCAGTGGGACAAGGACGACCTCGATCCGGTGCGGCTCATCAAGATTGACCTGCTGGGCCTCGGCATGCTCACCATGCTCCAGGAGGCGATCCGCCTCGTCCGCCTGCACCGCGGCGTGACCGTTGATCTGGCGAAGCTGCCGATGACGGATCCGGCCGTGTACGACATGCTCTGCCGCGCCGATACCATCGGCGTCTTCCAGATCGAGTCGCGCGCCCAGATGAACACTTTGCCCCGTCTCGCTCCGCGGACCTTCTACGATCTGGTGGTGGAGGTCGCGCTGATCCGTCCCGGCCCCATCCAAGGCGAGATGGTGCACCCCTACCTCAGGCGTCGCGCGGGGCTCGAGCCGGTGACCTACCCGCATCCCTCGCTCGAGCCGATCCTCGAGCGCACCCTCGGCGTGCCGCTCTTCCAGGAACAGGGCATGCAGGTGGCGATCGCCGCCGCGGGCTTCACGCCGGGCGAGGCCGACGAGCTGCGCCGGGCGATGGGGCACAAGCGCTCGCACGAGCGGATGGCGAATATCTGCGGCAAGCTGGTGGACGGCATGGCGAAGAACGGCATCGAGCCCGGCGTCGCCCGCCGCATCTTCAACCAGATCTCCGCCTTCGCCGACTACGGCTTCCCCGAGAGCCACGCCGCCAGCTTCGCGTTGCTGGTGTACGCGTCCGCGTACTTCAAGCTCTACCATCCGGACGCATTCGCCTGTGCGCTCCTCAACGCGCAGCCGATGGGCTTCTACTCACCCGGCACGATCGTCGAAGACGCAAAGCGGCACGGCGTGGAGGTCCGCGGCGTGGACGTGATGCGCAGCGACTGGGACTGCACACTGGAAGAAGCGGACGCACAGACGCACAGCGGCACGGACGCGCCGATCTCCGATCCCTCCGTGCCTCCGTGCGTCCGTGCGCCTGTGCGTCTTGCTTTACGCATCGGCTTCCGCCAGGTGGCCGGCCTCGGCGGCAAGGCGCGCGAGCGGCTCGAGCCGTTGCTGCTCGGCACGCGTCCCGGCTCGCTGCAGGAATGGGTACGTGACAGCGGCTTGACGGTGGCCCAGCTGCGCGCTCTGACCGAGGCGGGGGCGTTCGATACCTTGTGGCCCAATCGCCGCTCGGCACTCTGGGAGGTCCTCAAACACGCGCGCGGCGCCGCCGGCCCCCTCGCCCCGGTCGCGCAGGACCGGCGACCCGCGCCCGTGCCGGCCCTCACGCCGATCGAGCTCACCGAGGCCGACTACCGTGTCACCGGGCTCTCTCCGGCGGGACACCCCATGCGCCACCTGCGCCGCGCCGTGGCGGCGATGGGCGCCATTCCCGCAGCCGAGCTGGAGCGACGCCGCGACGGGGACTGGGTGACCGTCGCCGGACTGGTGATCTGCCGCCAGCGTCCCGCCACCGCCAAGGGGTTCTGTTTCGTGACACTGGAGGACGAGACGGGCCTGGCCAATGTCGTGATCACGCCGCGGCTGTTCGAGGAGCACAAGCGGCTCGTCCGGCACTCGCCGCTGCTGGTGGTGGGTGGGGTGCTGCAGGAAGAGCAGGGGGTGCTCAACATCCGCGGCCGGCGTTTTGCCGCACCGCGCCCGGCGGCCGGCGCGGCGTTCGTCACCTCACACGATTTTCACTGAGCGAACTCGAGCGCGCTACGCGAGCGCCTCCGCCACCGCAGTCCCCCGGGTCGCCAAGATGCGGGAAATCGTCTCGCCCACCTTGTTGTTCGGCGTGGACGCGCCCGCCGTGACGCCCACCACGTGCGGCCCCGGAGTCAGCCAGCCCGCCAGCTCCACTTCCTGCTGCGTGCCCACCGGCTTGTGGCGGATGGTGCCGGTCTCCGGCACGATGCAGCCCGCATCCTGCACGTGGTACGTCGGCACCCGCTCGGCGCACAGCGCGGCTAGGTGATTCGTGTTGCTCGAGTTGTAGCCGCCCACCACGACCACCACGTCCACCGAATCCTTGAGCAGCCGCAGCACCGCGTCCTGGCGGTCCTGCGTCGCGGAGCAGATGGTGTCGAAGCTGCGAAAGTGATCCGCCAGCCCGGCGGCGCCGTAGCGCGCCGCCATCGCGCGCCGGATCTCGGCCGCGATCGCCAGCGACTCGCTCGAGAGCATCGTCGTCTGGTTCGCGATGCCCACGCGCCCGAGGTCGCGAGCGGGATCGAAGCCGGGTGAAGCCGCCGCCGCGAAGCGCTGCCGCAGCGCGTCGCCGCCGGCCTCCCGTTCGATGAACTCGCACACCACCCTCGCCTCCGCCATGTCGCGCACCACCAGATACCGGCCGCCCGGATACTGCGCCACCTGCGAGGCGGTGGCCTTCGTTTCCTCATGCTGGTACTTGCCGTGAATCACCGCGGTGAAGCCGTCACGCGCGTAGCTCTCGACCCGCTTCCAGACGTTGAGCACGGAGCCGCAGGTGGTATCCACCAGCACCGCGCCGGCGGCGCGGAGCCGCTCGAAATCCTCGCGCGTGACGCCGAACGCCGGCAGAATCACGGCGTCGTCGGCCGTCACCGGAGCGAAGTCGAACTCTCCGGCGGCGCTGCGCGCCAGGATCGCGATACCCATGTCGGCGAGCTTGGCGTTGACGTGTGGATTGTGGATGATCTCCCCCACCAGGAAGATCCGCTTGTCCGGGAACTTGGCGCGGGTCTCGTACGCATACTCCACGGCGCGGTCCACGCCGTAGCAGAAACCGAATTCCTGCGCCAGCCGGACCGTGAGATCGCCCACGGTCAGGGAGTAGCCCCGGGCGCGCACCTCGTCCACCACGGCGCTGTGGTAGTCGTCGGTCAGGGCACCCTGTATCTCGCCCTTGAGACCGAAGCCTTTGCGGAAGTAGGTCTGTTCCACGGAGATGGCGCCAATCTAGCCGCAGCGCCGGGCCTTGGGCAGCCCCGTCAGGCGCGGCGCCCGGCGAGAACCGAGCGCGCGGCCGCGAGCAGCGTCTCGACCGGAATCTCGGCCACCCGTGCCGCCCCGATGGATCGGTGTTGGGGCCCGATCACACCCCATCCTTCCACCTGCAGCGCCAGACCGTAGGCGACTGTCGGCACGCCGACCGCGTCGGCGAGGTGCAGGGTGCCGGTGTACTGTGAGATGAACAGGTCGAAGTGGTGCTGCAGGGCCGCGAACGCCGCCAGCGGCACGGCGGGCGCGAGGACCGTGCCCGGAACCTGCAAGCGGACGGACTCGGCCTCGACACGCTCCTCTCCCGTGCCGCACAGCACCACCCGGCAGCCGTCGGCGTCGAGCTGGCGCACCAGCGCCACCACGTGTTCCCGCGGCCAGGCCCGCACCGCGTGGCGCTTCGATCCGCGATGCGGTATCTGGAAGCCGACCAGCGGACCGCCACTCGGCCCCCTCAGGGCGGGCAGCAGCTCCGCCGCGCGCCGTGCCGCCTCCAGCGGCACCTGGAAGACCGGCCGGATCTCTTCCGGAGGGAAGCCGAGCGCCGCCGCGGCCCGACAGTACCGGGTCGTCTGGTGAAAGTCGTCAATGCCGAGGATCAGGTTGCAGGAGGTATGCGCGTAGGTCCGGTGCGTGGCCATCCGGATCGGCGCGCGGCTGAAGGCCGATATCCAGACACCCGCCATGGACTCGGCGCGCAGGCTGACGCTCAGGTCGAACGACTGGCGGCTCAGCCACCTGGCCAGCTGGATCCAGCTCCGCGGATTTCGCCGGAATACCGGCCCCTCCTCCACGAACGGAAGGCCCTGGAGCGTTGCGCGGTTCTTCTCGCCCGCGATGAGCACCAGTCGCGCCTTCGGCCAGCGGCGATGCAACGCGAGCAGGAGCGGGGAGCAGCAGAGCAGGTCCCCGATGCGGTCGGTACGGGAGACCACGATCCGCCGGGCCTCGTACCCATCCAGGTCGCGCACCGTCCGCGGACGGCGGTCGAGCGGCAGCACCAGCGCTCCCGCGAACGCCGTCTGCAGCGGACGCTTGATGCCCTGTCGGATTCGCTTCAGGAGTCCGGCCATCTCACCTCACAACCACCACCGACGCGGTACCAGTCCCCACTTCCCGAGCCACGCGCCGTAGAACTTGGGGCTCAGCAGCGGCGTGTCGAGCGGCGGCCGCCGCGCGGCCGGCGCCTGCCAGTCCATCCGCGCCATGCGCCTCCGCATGACGGCAGGATGCGAGCCGTGCCAGCGCCAGGCGACCTCCATGTTGCCCAGCCGCTCGGCCTCCACCGCGCCCCATCGCCGCGCCACCCGCGCTTCGTCGTGATACAGCGCCGCCAGCGCCAGCGTCTTCGCCTTTAGCTGCGCCGGCGGCCGGGCCCATCCATAGTGGAAGACTCGCGCGCCGCTGTCGCGCGTCCGCAGTCTGGTCCGGTCGCGCCGCCCGAAGCCGGCGGCATCCCGGATGGACTCGAGGCGACCGTCGTTGCGTACCAGCCGGCACTGCCGGCGGTAGCGGAACGGATTCACCAGATCGTACGCGCCCTCGAAGTGCAGAAACCGGAAGGTCAGCGCATCCACGTGCTGGTCGTCGTGGCAGCGCGCCAACGCGCCGCGCACCGCGTCGTGGTCGGCCTCGTGGAGCACCTCGTCCGCCTGCAGGTACAGCGCCCACGCGAACCGGCACCGCTCCAGCGCGAGGTTGGTCTGCATCGCCAGGACGCGCCCGCCACCGGGCGGCCCAAGGTCCCAATCGCTTTCCACCAGTGTCACGCGCGGGTCGTCGAGCGCTCGCACGGTCTCCCACGCGACAGGGTCTGCTCGATGCGCCACGATGACCATTTCTTCCACCAGCGGCAGCAGGGAGCGGATGGACTCCTCGAAGGGATAGTCGAATCCGGCCGAGCTGCGGATGATCGTGCAACCGGAGATGGGGGGCTCAGGCACCGAGGAACATGCTCCAGATCCAATCCACGCAGCCATGGGTGACGGCGGCCGCAGCGAGCTTCCCGGTTCGCTGATACACCCACCCGTACGCCACACCCGCCGCGGCGGCCAGCAAACCGTAACCCCAGTTGGGATGCGTTGGATGCTTGAGCAGGTGGAGCAGGCCGAAGACCACCGAGCCGAGCGCCAGCCCGACCCTTGGATTCCAGATGCGGGAGAACGCCTCCTGGATCGTCCCACGGAACAGCATTTCCTCCGGCAGGCCGACGAACAGCACCAGGCCGAACAGTCTCAGCGCGCCGTGGGTGAGCCCCAGCCACCTCGACTGGAATGACAGGAAGCCGATCGCGAATCCGAGGGGGATGGCGATGGCGGCGAGCACCGCCACGGCTCCGAGCGCGAGCCCGATTTCCTTCCACGTCAGTCCGAGCCCGACGTCGAACGTTCGCATCGGATGCACCACCTGGAGCAGGAACAGCGCCAAGCCCACCGCGACGAGGGGGCCAAGACTGAGGTGCTGACCACCCGGGACCGCGATCGTGATCCCGCGCTCCCAGATGCCCCAGATGGCGCTCAGCGCGATTGCCGCGACGAGCAGGCGCGGAGGCGACGGCTCGCTCTCCCGTCCGACACCCAGCGCCACCGTGGCGAGTCCCGCGCCTACGGGCCAGAGAAGGAAGTTCACCCAGTTGTGGCTGCCGACGAGCAGCGCCGCGACCATCCCGTACAGCGCCAGAGCGAGCGGGACGTGCACCACCAGACCGGGATGCCGGGCGATCTGACCGCGGGCCCACTCCTGGCATGCCGGGACGAGCAGCAGCAAATAGGCCAGCGACGCCAGGAGGTTGAAAGCGAGCCAGGGCCAGCGCGCGTCTCCCTCGGCACCGAACAGCACCAGCAGCACCACGGTGACGGCCGCTACCACCCAGCCGACCACGTCGTCCCGCTGTCGACGATCGAGTGCGCTCACGTCGGCGGCCTCCACGTCTTCGCGTACCTGAGCCAAGCGCTGTAGGCGGACATCGTGGCGAACAGGATGCCGGCGGTGCCGTCGAGCACACCCAACCGCAGCACGAGCCGAGCGAGAACCTCCCACGGCAGCCGCAGCCACATCCAGGTCCGGTAGCGCACGCCGCGCTTTGCCTTCAGCTCGGCCTGCATGTCGGTATACCGGTTCATCTTCTCGACGTGTTCGGTCAGCGTGCGGTAGGCGTGGTGCTCGAGCGTCGAACGC
>Ga0335079_10008683_pt1 | contig 11586 bp, 8 predicted proteins | sample Lox_Sample_33_FD_206719 | JGI IMG/M metagenome (GOLD analysis project Ga0335079, IMG submission 206719) | Soil microbial communities from Loxahatchee National Wildlife Refuge, Florida, United States - Lox_Sample_3.3 | ecosystem: Environmental > Terrestrial > Soil > Wetlands | place: USA: Florida... | reverse complement strand
GTCTCCGGATGTTTGAGCACGACGTTGGCCTCGACCTGAAGATCGTTGCCTACCGACTTGGCCAGGGCGCGCACCAGCACGCGCCGCATCAAGCGGTCGAACGCGCTCTCGCCCGAGCGAAAGCGCCCAAACAGATCCAGCAACTCCTCGCGCGACTGCTTCTCGCGCAGCGAGGCCGCGAAATCCCGCTCCCACTGAGGATCGAGACGAACCTGCTTGCTTCCGAAAACCGCGGCTACTTCGCGAACGCCTGCCGCGTCGCTTCCGTGCGACATTGCGACTCCTTGATGACTGAGGCTACGTACTCCACCTGCTCGCGGCTGATATCCGGGAACATGGGCAGCGAGAGGATGCGATCCGCCAGACGCTCGCAAACCGGGAAGTCTCCCGGCTTATAGCCCAGCGACTTGTAGGCTTCCTGCAAGTGCAGCGGGCCGGGATAGTGCAGGCCGGTCTCGACGCCGGCGGCGTTGAGATCTTTGCGCAACTGCTCGCGATCGTCCGCCTGGATGATGTACAGATGATACACGTGGTGCGCGTAGGGCATTTCCACCGGCGTGATGATGCCGTTGCCGCCCAGCAGGTTCTCGTAATACCGGGCCGCGAGGCGACGCCGGTCGTTCCAATTATCCAGGTGCGGCAGCTTGACCGCCAGGAAGCCGCCCTGCAGTCCCTCAAGACGGAAGTTGTAGCCCGCAACCGAGTGCTCATACTTGCGCAGCGAGCCGTGGTCGCGCAGCACCTTCATCTTCGCCGCCAGCTCGGAATCGCTGGTGACGACGGCGCCACCTTCGCCGAGGGCTCCCAGATTCTTGCCGGGATAAAAACTGAAGCAACCGGCGGCGCCCATGCTGCCCGCCTTCTTGCCGTTATACTCGGCGCCGTGCGCCTGGCACGCGTCTTCCAGCACCTTGAGACCGTGGCGCTCGGCGATCTCCAGCAAAGGCTCCATGTCCGCCGTCTGGCCGTAGAGATGAACCGGCAGCAGCACGCGCGTGCGCGGAGTGATCGCACGTTCCACCAGCGTGGGATCCATGTTGTAGGAGACCGGGTCCACATCCACGAACACCGGCCGCGCGCCTACCGCGCTGACCGCTTCCGCGGTAGCGATAAACGTATTGGGAACCGTGATGACTTCGTCCCCCGGGCCGACGCCCATGGCAAGCAACGCCAGTTCCAGCGCCACCGTGCCGTTGGTCACGGCGATGCAGTGGCCGGCGCCCAGATACCGGGCGAAAGCTTCCTCGAAGCGGCTTACCTCCGCACCGAGGATGAACGACGAATTCTCCAGCACGCGCTCAAACACCTGGCGGAATTCATCCATCAGGGGAGCATGCATGGCGTGGAGATCTACGAATTTGACTTTCATACCGTCACCGCCTTGTTGACGATGCGAGCCGGAACCCCGGCCACGATCGCATTGTCCGGAACGTCTTTGGTTACCACGCTGCCGGCGCCGACGATGGCGTTCTCGCCGATGGTGACGCCGCAGAGGATGGTCGCGCTGGTGCCGATGGAGGCCCCACGCTTCACTCGCGTGGGCACCACCTTCCAGTCGGCCTCGGTCTGCAACTGGCCGCCGCCGGCGGTGGCGCGAGGATACTTGTCGTTGATGAAGGAGACGTTGTGGCCGATGAAGACGTCGTCTTCAATGGTCACGCCTTCGCAGATAAAGGTGTGGCTGGATACCTTGACGTTCCTGCCGATCAAGGCGTTCTTCTGGATCTCGACAAAGGTCCCGATCCGCGAATTGTCGCCGATGGTGCAGCCGTACAGATTGACGAACGCGTGAAACACCACGTTGCGTCCCAGCTTGACGTCAGGCGCGATACGGCAATAATCCATAGCCCTGAACCTCTCTCCTTTGCCCTTATGCCCGCATCGAGACCACCTTGGCTGCAGGCCGGCCGATCTCCGGACCCAGCAAGGTGACTTCCCTGCCGTTTTTCTCGATGGATTGCTGCGCGGCTTCGAGCAGACGCACCACGCGATACCCGGAAACTGCGTCGCTCAATGGCTGGCGGTTCTCCAGGATCGAGCAGACGAAATCGCGTGCCATCAGGCGCAGCGCCTCGGTAGTCTCCAGGTTGGGCGCCAGCATGTCGCCGTTGCGATAACCGGTAAGCAGGCGCTCGCGGCGCTCGGGATCGTGGTTGACGGTGAAACCGCGGTCGTAGACCTTGATCTTCTCACTGCTCTCCATGTCGTCATAGACGATCATCTTCGAGCTGCCGCCCACCAGCGTCGTGCGAACTTTCACCGGCGACAGCCAGTTGACGTGGAAGTGGGCGATGAGCGACGAATCGTAGCGCGCGGTAACGTACGCAATGTTCTCGTAGGGACAACCGAGATGACGCGCGCCCACGGCGGAGACGGCAACCGGATCGCTGTCGCACAGATAATTCAGAATGGCGAAATCGTGGGGCGCCAGGTCCCACATGACGTTGATATCGCTCTGCACCAGGCCGAGATTGATGCGTACGGAGTCGAAGTACAGCATCTCGCCCAGGTCACCGTGGGAGATCATTTCCTTCATGCGGCGCACCGCGCTGGTGTACAGGAAGGTGTGGTCCACCATCAGAAGCTTGCCCTGTTGTTCGGACAGATCCATCAGGTCCAGAACTTCGGCGGTGCTGCGCGCCAGCGGTTTTTCCACCAGAACGTGCTTGCCGGCAAGCAGCGCCTGGCGTGCGAACTCATAATGGGTTGAGACCGGGGTAGCGAGCACGATGGCGTCCACCCGCGGACTATCGAGCAACTCGCGATAATGACGCGTCACCTGCGCGGTAGGATAACGGCGCTGCGCGCGAGCCAGCGCCTTGGGATCGAGATCACATACGAAGGCAAGTTCGCATTCGTCGACTTCCCAAAAATTGCGGATCAGATTCTGCCCCCAGTAGCCACCGCCAACGATAGCCACTTTGATCTTTTGCATGCGTCGCCTCGGTTGGGTTTGTTTCTCCCGCCGTGAGAGGATGCAACCGGCATTCCAAGCAGGCCCGAAATGCACTCCGGTAATTAACCCGTAAACCATTGAAAGCATTAGGTCAATCGTGGTTATGCTGGGATCGGAGGAAGGGGCCAGAGGGACCTTGCAAAAGTTTGCATATGTGCCTGCGGCAACTTACTTCCGCGGGCAAGTTCCGGGTCTCCATTAGATTACCGGCCCTCGGCCACATCCCAGGCTGTGCGGAGAAGTTTTTGGAGTATTCTGGCAGGAATCCAGCGAATCCATGGTTGAGGGCGAGTCTGTGCGTTTAGCAATCATTGGCTCCGGTTATGTAGGTTTGGTGGCAGCAGCATGCTTCGCCGAACTGGGACACGAGATCGCCTGTGTTGATAACGACTGTCAGAAGATCAAACGGCTCCAGGCCGGCGAGGCGCCAATCTACGAGGAATTCTTGCCGGAGCTGCTGGCAAAGCATCGCGGACGGAGCCTGGAGTTCACCACCGACCTGAAGCAGGCGCTGGCGGGCGTGGCGGCCGTGTTCATCGCGGTGGGTACGCCTCCCACCGAGGAAGGCGAAGCCGACATGTCCTACGTCGAGGAAGTATCGCGCGCTGTCGCCCAGACCCTCGACGGTTACAAGGTGGTGGTGGAGAAGAGCACGGTGCCGGTTTTCACCCACGACTGGGTCCGCAAAGTGATGCTGCTGAACGGGGCTGAGCCGGCATCCTTCGACGTCGCCTCGAACCCGGAATTTTTGCGTGAGGGCTCGGCGGTGCGAGACTTTCTCTATCCGGATCGGATTGTGCTGGGTGTGGACAACCAGCGCTGTTCCCGCGTGCTGCACAAAATCTACGAACCGCTCTCGAGCGGTCGCTATTACAAGGAAGCATCGCGCATCCCGGGGCCGGCCGAGCCCAAAATCCCGCCTGTGATCGTGACCAGTGCTAAGAGCGCAGAGCTGATCAAGCACGCATCGAATGCGTTTCTGGCGACCAAGGTGTCGTTCATCAACGCGGTGGCCTCGATCTGTGAGGCGGTGGGCGCCGACATCAAGCAGGTCTGCGACGGAATCGGGGCCGACTCGCGCATCGGACGGCGCTTCCTAAATCCCGGCATCGGCTACGGCGGCTCCTGCTTCCCCAAAGACCTGAAGGCATTCCACGCGGTAGCGCGGGAATGCGGCTACGACTTCCGCATGCTGGAGGAAGTCAGCCGCGTCAACGAAGAGCAGCTCGTGCGCTTTGTGCGCAAGGTGAAGGGAGCGCTGTGGACGCTGCGGGGCAAAAAGCTGGCGGTGCTGGGGCTGGCCTTCAAGGGCGGCACGGATGATATTCGCGAGTCGCCGGCGGTGACGGTGGTGGAGATGCTGCTGCGCGAAGGCTGCGAGATCCGGGCCCATGATCCGGCGGCGATGGAACGCGCGCGCGCGGTGCTGCCGGAGCGAGGCATCAGTTATTGCGGAAGTGTGTACGAGGCTGCCCGAGAAGCCGATGCGCTGCTGATCCTGACCGATTGGAAAGAATTCGCTTCTCTGGATCTGGAACGGCTGCGCTCTCTGATGGCCTATCCTATCGTGGTGGACGGACGCAATCTTTACGATCCCACCGCCATGTCAGCCGCAGGCTTCAATTACTACAGCATCGGCCGGGCGGCGCTGGCAGGCGAGACGCGCATCGAATCCCGGGTGGCAGCGGCCGCATCCTCGCTACGGAGAAAGTAAGCCGCCTCCAGAGCGCCCGGCGCTGCGCTGCGCAGTTTAGCGAAAAAACAAGTAATGCTGCGCCGCCAGGACGGCGATCCCGACGAGGATCTGCAGCACCGTGGAGCTGGCGATGCGGACTAGAAGCGGCCGGGAGAGGCGCTTGAACACCAGCGGCACATTGGTGAGCGCGCTTCCCATGGAGGCGATCACCGCCGCCGTCCCCGCCAGTTCCGGCGTGATCTTGCCGCTGGCGCTGAGGTTGGCGGCGGCTGCGGTAGCACTGGCGCTGCTGGCAATCCCGCTGATCCCGCTGGCGGCCATGAATCCGATGTTGCCGAAGACGCGCTCGGCCAGGGTGCCGATCACTTCGATGGCGATGAATAGCAGCCCGTAGGAAAGCACCCGGCGCAGAGAAATCGGAGAACCCAAAGCCAGTTCTCGGCCGGGCTCGTCATCCGGTTTTCCGGTGCGCAGCAACAGAGCGACACAGGCCATCGCAAAGATAGGTCCGACCGCGGTGAGCAATGCTCGCGGCGCGAACAGCGCCAGCAGCACGATGTTGCGGATGAACATGGCAAGCGTCACCAGCAGGACCACCATGGTGGTCCGGGCACCGGTACCGACCGTCATGAGCTCGGCAACCGCGGCACGGCTGTTCACCAGCCCACCTAGGATGGCCGTCCAGTACAGCCCCCGCGTGCTATACAAGCGCAGCAGCACGTAGTTGACGAAGGCGATGCTGGCGATCACCACTACCGTCACCCAGGATTGCCGCAGGTTCACCAGCTCCCAGCGATCTATAAAGCGGTCGGGCAAAACCGGGTAGATGACCAGACCAATCAAGCCGAGGAGGACGGCGCCGCGCAGTTCGTCCATGCTCACGCCGCCGGCAAACTTACGCAGCTCCACCTTCCATGCCAGCAGAAGCGTCATCAGGATTGCCGACGCCACGGGCGTGAAGGTGTGGCCCAGCCCGACCAGCACGCCCAAGACATAGGTCACCAGGAGCGCGGCGGACGTAGTAATTTCCAGCGAGCGATTGGCGAGCATGCTGCGTGCATTGAGGAAAGCGACCAGCACGATCACTGCGATCACGCCCACCAAGCCGTAAGAAGGCGAGATCAGCACGCTGAGCGCCCCGAGCAGCGCCGTCAGCCCGAAGGTGCGAATGCCGGCATCTTTATTGGCAGACTCGCGCTCGAAGCCGACGAGCATGCCCACTGCCAGCGAGATGGCGATTCTGACCGCAACCGCTGCCGGTGGAAATCGCGTCGCTTCCTGCAATGCTGAGGACATGTTCGTGAAAATTCGCTCCGCGCTTGCTAAGCTAGCACTTCTGTGTACACGTCGCTAGAGCCGTGTTTCATTCAAAAAGAGTTGGATGAACCCGCATTCTCTTTGAACGCTCAATCCTTCGCGGGCAGCGGATCATTCAACGCAACCGCAGCACATGGAGCGTGGAATCATGAAAAAGAGGAAGCTGGGCAATCAAGGGTTGGAAGTTTCCGAGCTGGGGCTGGGCTGCATGGGGATGACCTGGGCGTATGGGTCCGCCGATGACCAGGAATCGCTGGCCACTCTCGCCCGCTCCATTGAACTCGGCATCACGTTTTTCGATACCGCGGAGGCTTACGGCCCATTCAAGAATGAAGAGCTGCTGGGAAAAGCTTTCAAGGGACGCCGTGAGCGCGTGGTCATCGCCACAAAATTCGGCTTTCGTTTCGAGAACGGCAAGCTCGTGGGCACGGACAGCCGGCCCCAGCACTTGAAGGAAGTTGCAGAGGCCTCGCTGCGCCGGCTCGGCACTGATCACATTGACCTCTATTACCAACACCGCCTCGACCGTACCGTCCCCATCGAAGAAACGGTGGGCGCCATGGCCGACCTGGTGCGCGAAGGCAAGGTGCGCTTCCTCGGGCTCTCGGAGGTGGGCGAGAACACTATCCGCCGCGCTCACCGTACTCATCCCATTTCCGCGCTGCAGAGCGAGTATTCGCTCTGGGAGCGGAACCTGGAAGCGCGCATCATCCCGGTGCTGCGCGAGCTGAAGATCGGCCTGGTGCCGTTCTCGCCGCTCGGCCGCGGATTCCTGACCGGCGCCGCGAAGCGGGCGGAAGAGTATCCGGAAAATGACTATCGCCACGGCGATCCCCGCTTCCAGGGCGAGAACTTTGATCGCAACATGCAGGCGGCAGCGATGGTGCACGAGATAGCGGCGCGGAAGGGCGCTACGCCGGGGCAGATCGCGCTGGCATGGCTGCTGCACAAGGGCGACGACTTGGTTCCCATCCCCGGCACCAAGCGGCGCAGCTACCTGGAGGATAACGTCGGCGCGGTGAACGTGGCCCTCAGCCGCGATGACATGCGACAGCTCGACGAGGTGCTGAAGCCGGAGGCGGTCTCTGGTCCTCGTTACAACGCGCATTACCAGGCGTTCATCGACCGCTGAAGCGTCGCCTTACGGCTGCGCTTTTGCCCAGGCGAGCGCACGCTGCTGCGCCTCCGACAATTGCTGCGCCGTCAGGCGCGGGGCCAGGGAGTTCATGGCCGCAGCGCTCTCCTTGTCGCCGGTCGCGGCGGCGAGCGCGAACCAGGAGTAGGCTTCCACGGGATCGCGGTCCTGGTACAGACGTCCGATGGCGAGCTGCGCTTCCGTCAACCCACGCTGAGCTGCTTTCAGCCACCACACCGCGGCTTCGGCTTCGCTGGCGGCCGCGCCCAGACCTTGCTGATACATCAGTCCCATCTGGTACCAGGCCTCGGGAGTATCGACGCTGCGGAAAATGCGCATGGCTCCCGCGTAGTCGCGCGCGACGCCGGCACCCGCCACGTACATCCTGCCCAGCACGAGTTGTGCCGGCGCGTAGCCTTGAGAGACCGCGGCTTTCAGCCACTTCAGCGCCTGCGCGTCGTCGCGCGGGACTCCTCTTCCGTTGGCGTACAGCGTGCCGAGAGCGTATTGCGCTTCGGGCACGCCGAGCTGCGCCGCGGACGATAGCCATTTCGCACCCAGCGCGTCGCTCTGCCCCAAGCCGCGTCCTGCGATGTACATAGAACCGAGATTGTTCTCACCCCCGGAATCGCCGGCGTTGGCCGCCTTCTGGAACCAGTCCACCGCCTCGGCGTCGCTCTGCGGCACGCCCCAGCCGTTGGCATAAAGCACGCCCAGGTTGCCGGCGGCAACCGCGTGTCCTTGCTGTGCGGCGGCGCGGTACCAGGCCGCGGCTGCGGCAGGATCACGGGCCACGCCGCGGCCGGTCATGAAAAGGTCTCCCATCTGAAATTGCGCATTGGGGTCACCATGCTGCGCCGCTGGCAGCAAGGTATCGGGATCGCCGAATGCGGCGGCGCCGATTCGCGAGGACAGTCGGCTGTCAAAAGGTGCGACCGATCCGGCGGGAACCGGCGCTGCGCCGGCAGGCGCGGAAATTGCCACCCGCGTAAGTGCCGGATCGGACGGTGGCTTCGCCACGACAGGAGCGGCGGGCGCCGGCGCGACGACGATTCGGGATTGGGTCAGGGCAGCAGTACGCGCGATCTCGACCACCAACTGCGGTGGGTCGGCTACGAACGCGGCTGAATACGGCGCCAGCCGATCCACGTCCAGCACTACGCGAGTGATCCCCGGTTGATATTGCGAGACACGTATCCGTCGCAGTGGAGAATCGCTGACCGCAGTTCTGGCGAGCACAGTGTCGGCGGGACGCGTGTCTTGCAAGTCGAAGAATATGCGGTCCGGATCGGCGGCAGTTCCCTCGACGAACCGCACCGGGCGGTCGAAGTGCACGATGACCCGGATGTGATCACCCGTCGCGTGATGCTCGACGGCGATGACCTGCGCGGTGTCGCCCGTCATCTGCGCCCAGGCAGCGCCCGCAAGTACGATCACGACAAGGAGGGTGGGGATCAGCAGGGTCCGTCGAAGGACAAAAGCAAAATACATCGAAGCCTGTGGAAACCTGTCCGAAAGAAAATAAATCACACCCGAGTGTAGCGCGCAGCCGCGTGCCACCAAACCAAAAATCTCCATCCCGGTAAAACCTTGGTTCCATTCCCGTCAGGCCAGTGGTTCGACGGAAAACCAGCCGAAAATTACGTCCTCACTGACAAAACTTCACAAGTCGGACGGGGTAGCCCCCTGCTCGCGGTCACCGTATCTTCGCCGCTGCACGCTACTGCAACAGGATAGAGGCGATCTGTTCCACAGGGCAGGACTGGCACGCGGCTTGCAGCCTGCTTGTTGACAGCCTAAATCCAGCCTGTACGAGCGGGGCGCAGCCTCGACCGCACCCGTTCGAGTTCGGCAAGAAAACCGTGGCACCAACTTCGATCCGGTCCACGGACGCAAGATCAGCGCTTAGCAAGCAAGGACGAGGTCAACGACGGCCGGGCGAGCGTCGCTTCCTGGAGTCAGGTGCGGCGGTTTGTTTGCACGATCGTCAGCCATAGCACTTCTGCTTTCATCTAGTGCAGGGTTCTCGCTGATTGTTGCCTCTCCTTAAGCCTGGTGAGACCGTCGCCATGGGCGGCGTTAGCGCTGGCGCGTCACATTCCAGGCTCCGCACGCAGGGAACCTGATGCAAGTCAATTTGGCCAGAAAAAGCTCCTGCACGAGCTCGCGCAGGAGTGTGCCCGAATGCCAGGAGGATCGTAGTGAGAAAGTACGTATCGCAATTCTTATCGATTTGTTTTCTGCTGTTCGTTGCTTGTGGCTTGATGTGGGCTGATGTATTGATCGGAGACCAGAACGTTGAAAGCATGCTCGACTCGAACGCTGCCGGGCGCGCGCAAGCCTTCCAGGCACTGGCGAACACCAGCGGCGTCGTGAGCTCACTGACCTTGTACGTGGACCCGACCTCCACCGCGAGTCAGATTGCGATCGGGCTCTACAGCGATTCCGGTGGGCATCCCTCATCTCTGCTGACGCAAGCGTCCTTCACACCCCAAGCCGGCACCTGGAACACGGTGAGCGTTCCCGCGACGGCCGTAGTCGCCGGGGCGCAGTACTGGATCGCCGTGCTGGGATTGGGCAGCGGCCGCCCTTATTTCCGCGACACCCCCAGTCCGTGCACCAGCGAAGGATCGACGTCCAGCACGCTGACCACGCTGCCGACGGTATGGTCCACGGGCGGGATATGGGCGGCGTGTGCGCTCTCCGCGTACGGGTCAAGCGACGGAAGTGGCAGTGTGGCGGTCGCGGTGGCAGTCGCGCCAGCCTCGGCAACTCTGCCCGCGGGCGGCACGCAGCAATTCAGCGCAACCGTGACCGGAACCAGCAACACCGCGGTCACATGGTCGGCGACCGGTGGAAGCATATCGAGCAGCGGCCTGTACACGGCTTCCAGCGCAGCGGGAATTTATACCGTGAAAGCCACGAGCGTGGCCGATACCACCAAGTTTGGTTTGGCAATGGTTAGTATCAGCGCTCTAACAGCATCGTCGGCCAGCCTCTGGACGCCGGGTACTTTGCCCGGAACTTTTGACTCTGGCGACGGCAACCCAGTGGAACTCGGTGTGGAGTTTACCTCCAGCACGACCGGCGCCATCACCGGGCTCAGGTTTTACAAATCCAGCAACAACACCGGAACGCATGTCGGTAATCTCTGGACTAGCAGCGGCGCCTTGCTGGCCTCCGCAACCTTCACCAACGAGAGCGCGTCCGGGTGGCAAACGGTAAACTTTGCGCAGCCGGTCGCAATCCAGGCCAATACCACCTATGTAGCCTCCTACCACACCAACGTGGGCCACTATAGCGACGACATCAATTACTTTGCCGCGCCGTACAGCGCGCCTCCATTAGGGACTCCCGCCAGCAGCGGAGTGTATGTGTACGGCGCCAGCAGTGCCTTCCCCACTCAAACCTGGAATGCCTCAAATTACTGGGTGGACATCATTCTGCAATATGGTTCCACAACACCGCCCAGCGTAGGAATCTCGCTGACACCCACGTCAGCTTCGCTCACCACGGGCGGCACGCAGCAGTTCACGGCAGCCGTCACTGGAAGCACGAACACCGGAGTGGCCTGGTCGGCGTCGGGAGGAACTGTCTCTTCCGCGGGCCTCTATACCGCACCGGCCACGGCTGGAACTTATAGCGTAACCGCAACCAGCATGGCTGATACCACCAAGTCGGCATCGGCTACCGTCACCATCACAACGCCGACCATGGTTGCGGTATCGATCTCTCCCACCTCGGCCTCGCTGCGAGCCGGCGGTACGCAACAATTCACCGCGACCGTAGCAGGGACAACGAACACAGCGGTGACCTGGTCGGCGAGCGGCGGAACGATCTCCACGGGCGGCCTGTATACCGCTCCCTCCGGAGCAGGCATCTACACGGTGAATGTCACGAGCGCCGCAGACGCCAGTAAGTCGGCTTCGTCCACGGTGACGGTGGCGGCCTCGGCGGCGCATTCCGTGACCTTGAATTGGATCGCCAGCGCCTCCAGCGTGGTGGGATACAACGTGTATCGCGCAACCCAGTCCGGCGGGCCGTATACGCTGATCAACCCTGCGCTGCAATCGGGGACAAGCTATGCCGATCTCTCTGTACAGGCGGGTCAGACGTACTACTACGTTGTGACCGCGGTGAACGGCGGGACCGAAAGTGTTTTCTCCAACCAGGCAACGGCCGCCGTGCCTTCACCGTAGCCGGCGTTGCGCATTACCAATCGCGACGGAGCGGCGGTTCATTCCGATGTCTAACCGCAATCGGACCAAGCCGCCGCTTTGTATTGGCCGAATGGTCACCCCGTGACCAGCGATGGGACATGGTTCGAGACGGCGCATGTCGGCGCGCGCATCGCTCCGGCGGACGATCCAATTTCAGTGCAACGATGTGACTTACCCGCGGACATGTCCGCATCCGTTCTTGTTTGCAGTCTGTCGGAATCTTCCACGAAATCGCCGCCGCACCTACTCTGCCGATAGAGCT
>Ga0335079_10008682_pt1 | contig 11587 bp, 8 predicted proteins | sample Lox_Sample_33_FD_206719 | JGI IMG/M metagenome (GOLD analysis project Ga0335079, IMG submission 206719) | Soil microbial communities from Loxahatchee National Wildlife Refuge, Florida, United States - Lox_Sample_3.3 | ecosystem: Environmental > Terrestrial > Soil > Wetlands | place: USA: Florida... | reverse complement strand
CCCCGAGCACGAGTGCGGCCCCGAGCGTCAGCGTCTCCTGGCGCCGCCGCTCGCTGCGCAGCTCCGCACGCAGCTCCTCGCGCAGCTTCTCGAGCGCCTCGGGCGCGGGGGCGGCGGCCGGCGCCGCGGACGATGCGCCCCGCAGCCGCGCGACGAGGAGCGCGGGCAGCGCGCGCGCCGCCTCGAGGAGCTCGGGCGCCTGCGCGCGCAGGCTCCTCACGAGCGCGCCGAGGCTCGAGCGCTCGCGCATCCATTCGCGCAGGATCGGAGTGGCGGTGCTCCAGATGTCGAGCTCGGGATAAAGCTCGCGACCCAGGCCCTCGATGTTGAGCAGCGTCTTCTGCAGCAGCAGCAGCTGCGGCTGGATCTGCATGTTGAAGCGGCGCGAGATCTCGAACAGCCGCAGCAGGATCCGCCCGAAGGAGATGTCCTTCAGCGGCCGGTCGAAGATCGGCTCGCACACCGTGCGCACCGCCGACTCCATCTCGTCGATGCGCGTACCGGCCGGCACCCAGCCGGACTCGACGTGCAGCTGCGCCACGCGCCGGTAGTCGCGCTCGAACACCGCGAGGAAGTTCTCGGCGAGGTAGTGCTGGTCGCGCGCGTCGAGCGTGCCGACGATGCCGAAGTCGACCGCCGCATAGCGCGGGCGCTGCGGATCGTCGATCAGCACGAAGATGTTCCCCGGGTGCATGTCGGCGTGGAAGAAGTTGTGGCGGAACACCTGGGTGAAGAAGATGCGCACGCCGTTCTCGGCGAGGCGCGCGATGTTGGTGCCGGCGGCTTTGAGCGCCGCCATGTCGCTGATCGGCACGCCGCGGATGCGCTCCATCACCATGACGTCGGTGCGGCAGTAGTCCCAGTAGACCTCCGGGACGTACAGCAGGTCGGAGCCTGCGAAGTTGCGCTTCAGCTGCGCGGCGTTACCGGCCTCGCGCATCAGGTCGAGCTCATCGAGCACCGTCTTGTGATACTCGGCGACCAGCTCCTTCGGCCGCAGCCGCCGCCCCTCCTGCCAGTAGCGCTGCGCGAGGGCGGCGAGCGCGTGCAGTACCTCGAGATCGCGCTCGATGACCTCACGCATGCCCGGCCGCAGCACCTTGACCACGACCTCGGCTCCGCCGGGGAGCCGGGCGGCGTGCACCTGGGCGATCGAGGCGGCGGCGAGCGGCGTCTCATCGAAGGCGGCGAACACCTCGGCCACCGGCCGCCCATAGCTCGTCTCGATGCGCGCGCGCGCGATGCTCCCCGCGAACGGCGGCACGCGGTCCTGAAGCTTCGCGAGCTCATCGGCGATGTCGGGCGGCAGCAGGTCGCGGCGCGTCGACACCGCCTGTCCGAACTTGACGAAGATCGGCCCGAGCTCCTCGAGCGCGAGCCGCAGCCGCTCGCCGCGCGCGCCTGGCTGGCGCCGGGCCAGCCACACGCCCGGCGAGCAGTAGAGGAGGAAGCGCAGCGGCCTATATAAATGAGTGGCGCGGACGTAGTCATCGAGCCCGTGCCTGAGCAGCACGCGCTGGATCTCGATGAGCCGCAGCAGGACGCGCGGCTTCACGGGCTACGCGACCGGTCCGCCGCCCGGGTGCGAGCCAGGGTGAGCTGCTCGAGGCGCGCCGCGGCGCGATCGACGTCCTCGCGCAGCGTATCCACGCCGCGCAGGAACTGCTCGCCTTCGCGGCGCGGCACCAGGTGCGCGCGCTCGTGCGCGAGATAGTCGGCGGTGTTGCGCCAGGTGGTGTCGGTGGCGCGGCGCAGCAGCGCGAGCAGCGCGCGCGCCGCCCGGCCGAGCTGATGCGCCGGCACGTCGCCGATCAGGAGCGACAGCTCTTCCTCGGGATCGGGCTTGAGGAGCCTGAGCAGCTCGCGGAACTTCGCGGCCACCTCGGCATCGCCCGAGATCGCGGCATCTCCCCGCTGCACGGAGCGCTGCGCGTCAGTGCCGGCGAGGCCGATGGCACCCAGGGGTCCGACGCTCAAGCGGGCATCCGCATCGCCGCCGCCCGCGGTCACTTCCAGCGTCGTGCCGTCGGAGGCGAGGCGCAGCGTGACGACGCCGCGCACCTCGAGCGCGAGGCTCTTGCCGGCGAGCTCCGCGGTGAGCTGCTGCGCGCGCACCGAGCGCGGCAGGCCGCGGTTGAGGAGATTGCCGAGGGTCCCGGTCAGCACGCTCAGTAACGGTAGCCGCGATGCACCGCGACGATGCCGCCGGAGAGATTCTCGTAGCGGCAGCCCTCGAGACCGGCATCGCGCATCATCCCGAGGAGCGTCTCCTGGTCGGGATGCATGCGGATCGACTCGGCGAGATAGCGGTAGCTCGCCTCATCGCCCGCCACCAACCGCCCGAGGAGCGGCAGCACGCGGAAGGAGTAGGCGTCGTAGAGCGGCTTCAGCGCCGCGACCTGCGGCCGCGAGAACTCGAGAATCAGCAGCTGCCCGCCGGGCTTCAGCGCCCGGCGCATGCAAGCCAGCGCCGCCGCCTTGTCGGTGACGTTGCGCAGGCCGAAGCCGATGGTGATGCAGTCGAAGCTGCCGTCGGCGAACGGCAGCCGCTCGGCATTCGCCTGGACGTACGCGAGGTTGCCCGCGCAGCCGGCATCGATCAGGCGGTCGCGGCCGCGCTCGAGCATCGCGGCATTGATGTCCGTGAGCACGACGAGGCCGCGCTCGCCCACCTGGCGCGCGAGCCCGAGCGCCAGGTCGCCGCTGCCGCCAGCGACATCCAGGGCGCGCTGTCCGGCGTGCAGGTTGGCGAGTGCCAGCGTGTGGCGCTTCCACAGGCGATGCGCGCCCGCCGACATCAGGTCGTTCATGAGGTCGTAGCGGTCGGCAACCGAGTCGAATACCGCACGCACCCGCCGCGCCTTCTCGCCCAGGGGCACGCGCTGAAAGCCGAAGTCCGTGGAGCGCTCGTCGGTCATCGTCGGCAGGGGAGGCGAAAGTTGAGACACATTCTAGTCGGACTGAACACTCGCGGAGCGTAGCTTGCATCTTCCCGCGTCCGATGCGCTAGAATCGCCAGCGTTCAGGGGGGTCTTGCAAGGTGCGGGTCGGGCAGCGATGTCCGGCCCGCTTTGTTTCCGGGACTCAGCGCGCATGCTGCGCGCGCGCGCGGCGCTCCCGGTAGCGCGCCCAGTATTTCGCGCGCTCGCGTCCGAGCTCGTGCAGATACTTCCAGGTGAAGAGCCCGGTATCGTGGCCGTCGTCGAACACGAGTTTCACGGCGTACTGCCCCACCGGCTCGACTGCCGTGACGAGCACGTTCTCCTTGCCGAGCACCAGCACCTCCTGTCCCGGTCCGTGGCCCTTCACCTCGGCGGACGGGGAGTGCACGCGCAGGTACTCGAACGGCAGCTCGAAGCGGCTGCCGTCCGCGAAGCTCACCTCGAGCACGCGCGAGGCGCGGCGCAGGCGGATCTCGGTGGCCAGTGGATCGGACATGGAGGGTGCGCAGTATAGGCAGGGCGGGCTGGCAGCGGCCGGCAGTGTATGCTGCACCGCAGCAAGACCGCAGGACGAGCGCATTTGCGCTGCGGGATTGCGAATCAGCTCGCAGGACGGACGCATTAACGACGATGACAAGCGAGCCGGGGCCCCTATACTCTGCGTCCCCTTAGCGGCAGTGAGGGCGCTTCTCAGCCCGAGAGAGAATGGAACCCACCGATACCTCGCATCCCGACTACTACCATCGAGTTGTGGACTGCCAGTGGGCCTGCCCGGCCCACACCGACGTTCCCGAATACATCCGCCTCATCGCCCAGGGCCGTTTCACCGACGCCTACATGGTGAACCGCCACTCGAACGTCTTTCCGGGGATCCTGGGTCGAGTGTGCGACCGGCCGTGCGAGCCTGCCTGCCGGCGCGGCCGCATCGAGCAGAAGCCGGTGGCCATCTGCCGCCTGAAGCGGGTTGCGGCCGACCATCGGGGCGAAGTCGAGGGCCGCCTGCCGCAGATCCCGAAGGTCAAGAACGGCAAGCGTATCGCCTGCATCGGCGCCGGCTGCGCCTCGCTCACGGTCGCCAACGACCTGATGCCCTTAGGGTACGAGGTCACGATCTTCGAGCAGTACGGCGAGCCCGGCGGGCTCATGCGTACCAACATCCCCTCGTTCCGGCTGCCGCACACGGTGCTGAACGAGGAGATCGCCATGATTACCGGCATGGGCGTGGATCTGAAGCTCAACAGCCCGGTGGCGAGCCTGCGCGAGCTCCTGACCTCGGGCGGCTTCGATGCGGTGTTCGTCGGCTCCGGCGCGCCCAAGGGCAAGGAGCTCAAGCTCCCCGGGCGCGAGGCAGCCAGCGCCAACGTTCATATCGGCATCGCCTGGCTCGAGTCGGTGGCCTTCGGCCACATCGACAGAGTGGGTAAGCGCGTGCTCATCATCGGCGTCGGCAACACGGCCATGGACTGCTGCCGCACGAGCCTGCGCCTCGGCGCCGAGAGCGTGAAAGTCATGGCGCGCAAGCCGCGCGGCTTCTTCAAGGCGTCCGAGTGGGAGCTCGAGGACGCCGAGGAGGAGAGCATCGAGATCGTGGTCAACCGCTCGCCCAAAGCCTTCGTAACCGAGGGCGGGCGCCTGACGGGCATGCTGTTCGACAGGATGGAGTACGAGCTCGACGGCGCCTGCCGCATCACCGCCGAGCGCATCGTGGGTGAGGAGCTGCTGCCGGCGGACGATGTGATCCTCGCCATCGGCCAGGAGAACGCCTTCCCGTGGATCGAGCGCGATCTCGGCATCGAATTCGACAAGTGGAACGTGCCGGTCATCGACAAGGTGACCTTCCAGTCGACGCGCCCCGGCGTGTTCTTCGGCGGCGACGCGGCCTTCGGACCGAAGAACATCATCTGGGCGGTCGAGCACGGCCACCAGGCGGCGATCTCCATTCACCGGCATTGCCAGGGTGAGCCGGTGGCCGAGCGCCTGGCCCCGGGCGTCAATCTGCAGAGCCGCAAGATGGGCATGCACGAATGGTCCTACTCGAACGACTACACCCCGGTCGAGCGGCGGCTGATGCCGCACGTCTCGCTCAAGGAGCGCTTCAAGAAGCTCAACATCGAGGTGGAGCTCGGCTTCACCGCCGAGCAGGTCGAGCAGGAGGTGCAGCGCTGTCTCAACTGCGACGTGCAGACGGTGTTCACCGCCAAGCTGTGCATCGAGTGCGATGCCTGCCTCGACATCTGTCCGGTCGATTGCCTGACGATCACCCACAACGGCACCGAGGCCGAGATCCGCTCGCGCCTCAAGGCGCCGGCGAAGAATCTGGCGCAGCCGCTGTACGTGTCAGCGGCGCTGCCGCAGACCGGGCGTGTCATGGTCAAGGACGAGGACCTGTGCGTGCACTGCGGCCTGTGCGCCGAGCGCTGCCCGACCGCCGCCTGGGACATGCAGAAGTCCGAGCTCAAGTGGCCGCACGCCGCCGACGAGCCGCGCGCATCGCCCGCGCAGCCGGCGAAGAAGATCGCCTGAACTTCACGAACCGTTTGCCTGCCCAAGCTCAAGCCATGTCTCCCACAGCGACACGCGTCAACGACTTCACCATCAAGATTGCCACGGTGAACGGCACCGGCTCGGCGAGCGCCAATACGCTGCTCATGAAGTCGATCTTCAGGAGCGGCATCCCGGTGGTGGGCAAGAACTACTTTCCCTCGAACATCCAGGGATTGCCCACCTGGTACGAGATCCGGGTGACGCACGCGGGCTACGTGGCGCGCTCGGGCTCCGTCGATCTGATGGTGGCGATGAACGCCGAGACCTACGCGCGCGATGTGAAGGAGGTCGCGCCCGGGGGGTTCCTGGTCTACGACTCCACCTGGCCGCGGCCGGCGCTGCTGAAGCGTGAGGACATCACGGTGCTCGGCGTGCCGCTGGCGCGGCTCTGCAACGAGAACTTCAACGGGGTGCGCACCCGCATCCTCATGAAGAACATCTGCTACGCCGGGGTGCTGGCCGCGCTCCTCGACCTCGACCTCGCACGCATCCGCGAGCTCCTCGCCGAGACTTACGCGAAGAAGCCGCAGCTGGTCGAGAGCAACATGAAGGCCATCCAGCTCGGCTACGACTACGCGCGGGCGAACTTCCAGTGCCCGCTGCCGCTCAAGGTCGAGAAGATGGATCGCACGGCCGGCCACGTGATGATCGATGGCAACACCGCGGCGGCTTTGGGGTGCCTGTTCGCCGGAGCGACGGTGGCGGCCTGGTATCCGATCACGCCCTCCACCTCGCTCATGGACGCCTTCAAGATGTTCGCCGACCGCCAGCGCCTCGATCCCGGGAGCGGCGCGAAGAACTTCGCCTTCATCCAGGCGGAGGATGAGCTCGCCGCCATCGGCATGGTGATCGGCGCCATGTGGAACGGCGCGCGCGCCTTCACCGCGACTTCCGGCCCCGGCATCTCGCTCATGAACGAGTTCCTCGGCCTCGCGTATTACGCGGAAGTGCCGGCGGTGATCTTCGACATCCAGCGCGTCGGCCCTTCGACCGGCATGCCGACCCGCACGCAGCAGGGGGATCTCACGCTCGCCGCCTACGCTTCCCACGGCGACACCCGCCACGTATGTCTGTACCCGTCGAACCCGGAGGAATGCTTCTACATGGCGGTGCAGGCCTTCGACCTCGCCGAGCGGCTGCAGACCCCGGTGATGGTGCTGTCGGATCTCGACATCGGCATGAACGACTGGATGTGCCGCGATCTCAAGTGGGACGACAGCTACCGGCCCGACCGCGGCAAGATGCTCGGCAAGGAGGAGATCCTCAAGCTCGAGAAGTTCTACCGCTTCCTCGACAAGGACGGCGACGGCATCGGCTACCGCAGCCTCCCGGGCGTGCATCCCAAGGCGGCGTACTTCACCCGCGGCTCGGGTCACAACCAGTACGGCGTCTACACCGAGGACTCGGCCGAGTATCAGCTGGTGCTCGACCGGCTGATGAAGAAATGGGCGACCGCCAAACGCCTGGTGCCGCGTGCGGTGATCGACGCCACGGCGGGCTCGCGCGTCGGCCTGGTGTCGCTCGGCAGCTGCGACGGCGCGATCCGCGAGGCGCTCGATGTGCTGAAACAGCGCGGCGTCGCTCTCGACTACATGCGGGTGCGCTCCTTCCCGTTCACCGAGGACGTCGAGCGCTTCCTCGCCGCGCACGAGCTGCTGTTCGTCGTGGAGCAGAATCGTGACGCGCAGCTGCGCTCGCTCCTCACGCTGGAGACGGCGGTCGAAAAGGCGAAGCTGCGCTCACTCCTGCACTACAGCGGTCTGCCGATCTCATCGAGCTTCATCGTCGAGGGCGTGCTCGCCGAGATCAAGCCGCAGTCCGGCGCGCAACCGAAGGGCGCCGCTCATGGCTGATGGAGCAGTCGCATGACTTTCATCGCTAAGCCGAAGGTTTCCCATCCCTCGCTGCCGCGCAACTCGCTCGGCTTCACGCGCCGCGACTACGAGGGGGCGCTGTCGACGCTGTGCGCCGGCTGCGGCCACGACTCGATTACCGCCGCGATCGTCGAGGCCTCCTGGGGGCTGTCGCTCGAGCCGCAGAACGTCGTCAAGCTCTCCGGCATCGGCTGCTCCTCCAAGACCACCGCCTACTTCGTTTCCGGCGGCCACGGCTTCAACTCGGTGCACGGCCGCATGCCCTCGATCGCGATGGGGGCGAACGCCGCCAATCGCAACCTCACCTATATCGGCGTCTCGGGAGACGGCGACACGCTGTCGATCGGGCTCGGGCAGTTCTGCCACGCCATCCGCCGCAACGTCGACATGCTGTACATCATCGAGAACAACGGCGTGTACGGTCTCACCAAGGGACAGTTCTCGGCCTCCGCCGACATCGGCACCAAGGCCAAGAAGGGCGAGACCAATCAGCAGCCGCCGATCGACCCGGTGCTGCTCGCCATGACACTCGGTGCGTCCTTCGTGGCGCGCAGCTTCTCCGGCGACAAGGCGCAGCTCGTGCCGCTCATCCAGGCGGGCCTGAAGCACCGCGGCTTTGCGCTCATCGACGTGCTCTCGCCGTGCGTCACCTTCAACGACCACGAGGGCTCGACCAAGAGCTACGCCTACACGCGCGAGCACTACGAGCCCGCCGTGCACGCCGACTTCATCCCGTTCGAGCGCGAGATCACCGCCGACTACCGGGCGGGCGAGGCGCTGCCGGTGGTGATGCACGACGGCAGCCGCATCGTGCTGCGCAAGCTCGACTCCGCCTACGACCCCACCAATCGCACGCAGGCGGCGGTGCAGATCCAGGAGCGCATGAAGGCCGGGGAGTACCTGACGGGACTGCTGTTCGTCGATGAGGCCGCGCAGCACGAGTTCCACCAGGTGAACTCGACCCCGGCCGCTGCGCTCAACAGCATCCCCTACGAGCTGCTGTCGCCGGGCTCGAAGGGCCTCGAGAAGATCCTCGCCCGCTATCGCTAGGGTGCAACGGAGCCAGCGGCCCCCGGAGCGTTCCGGAGGTTGCCGGCGCCAGTCCTGCGGCGGAGATCCGAGCCGGTCACGGCGGCTGCGCCACAGCAGCGCATTCGCCAGCTGACACCCGCGCGCTTGAAGGGTCAAGCGGGTGTTAGGGAAGTGTTTACTTCACCATGCGCTCGGGAGGCCCGCTACGGCGCCTCAACGCATCACAGTGAAGCGCTTACTTCACTATTCGACGTTGAGCCCTCCAGAGAGGCGCTAACCGCGGCAAAAAAGCCACAGTGAAGTAACCGCTTCACTAATAGTCGGGGAAGCATCCGCGCGCGCCCCCGGACGGTGCACCGCGCTTGACGGTGCACCGCACTTACTGGCGCACCGCCGATCCAAACGCGTAGCGCACGGCGAGCTGCACCTGCGTCTCGGAGGCGAGCGGGCTCAAGTTGAAGGCGTCCTGACGCTCGTAGGAGTTGCTCGTGACGTGCAGCCACTCGAGCGTGAAGCGCCAGTGCTCATCGGGAGTGAACACGTAGGCCGCGGTGAGCGCGTGGCCGATCTCCGCCCCGTCGCCGCCGTTGTTGACGCCGGTATCCACCTCGAAGCGGTCGTAGCGGGCGCTCAAGGTGTGCCGGCCGAAAGTCCTGGCGATGAGCGCGTACTGCGCCTTGAAGGGCCAGTCGAGCCAGAAGCCCCCGGGGGCGATGGTGGTGTCGCCCTGCAGGGCCTGGACGATGGCGGTGACGCCGTTGCCGCTCTCGTAGCGCGCACCGACGGCCGTGAAGCTCGTCTCCCAGGCGATGGCGAACGAGGCGTAGTCGAGCGCGGTGGGGTCGGCGCGATTGTCGTAGCGCAGCGCCCGCACCACGAGACGGTCGAGCCAGCGCGCTTCCAGCCCGCCGTAGAGCCCGGTGCGGCCGTCGAGCTGACGGAATGGCTCGAAGTTCATGAGCACCGGGTCGTCGGGCAGGCCCACGCGGCCGCCGAGCGGCGTCTGCCGGTCCGTGAGCGTGAACCCATCGCCGGCGATGAAACCGCCCGCTCCCTCGTTCCAGCCGAAGGCGCCGACCGTCATGCCGAGATCGAAGCCATGACCCTGGCGGGTGCCGAGCCAGTCGAGCTGCGCCTCGATACCGACGGTGCGCACCTCGATCGCGAGCCAGCTGTCGATCGCCGAGTAGGAGAGCGAATAGGGTGATTCCCAGCCCGAGTCGCGGTTCTCGAGCGAGATCGGCGGGTAGAAGGCGCCCGCCTTGACGCGCAGCCGATAGCCGGCGAACGGGTACGGACGAAACTGCAGGTAAGCCTCGGTGAGCCCGAGCGGAATGCGGTCGTGATCGCCCCACGCGGAGGCATCGAGATGCACCGACCACAGCTCGCCGAGCGATTCGGTGAGGGCGAAGCGCGCGCGCCCGAGCCTGAGGCCCGACTGGTCCTGATCGAAGCGCACGCCGCTCACTCCCCCCTGGGTGTAGGAGGGGTCGGCGTTCGAGCTCACCGCGCGCCCGTCGAGGCTGAGCTCCCAGCCATCGGCGTGTGCGATGCCGCTGAGGCTGAGGCCGGCGAGCAGCAGGAGCGGGGCGGAGCTGCGCATGGGTCCGTCAGTAATCCCAGGAATGTGGTCGGTCGGCGAGCGGCGGCGGCTGCAGCGCCTTCACCAGACGCAGTGTGAGCTCGGCGTGATCCGCCTCCCCGACCGTGAGCTCGCGCTCGAGGTCCGCCTCGTTCTCGCGCATGCGCGGATGCCAGATCGTGATGCGGTAGCGGCCACGGGCAACCTCGCTCGTCCAGGCGCCCTTGGCGTCGGTGCGTCCGAAGTAGGGCGCGTCCGTGACGACCAGATAGCCGACCATCTCGTCGTGAATGTTACAGCCGAGTGTCACGACCCCGGTCTGATCGAAATGCACCGGCGGATAGGGCGTGCCGCGATAGAGCGGCAGCTGAAAGCGCTTTGCCGGGGAGAAGGAGTAGATCTGATGACTGACCGAGTCACTGTTGGGGAACACCACGGTCGAGCCGACCGGGATGATGAGCAGATCGGGCAGGAAGGCGCGGTTCACCTGGTCCATGACGGCCTTGACCGGAGCCGGCGGCCTCAGGGCGCCGTCGAGCGGATGCGCCGTCACCACCGCGCCCTGCAGCGCCTTGCCGTCCGCCCCCTGGACGGTGACCACCAGGGCGGCTGCGTGGGCGAGCTGTGCGGTGAGCAGGCCGAGGAGGGCCGGCAGGCCGATCAGGGCCCGAAGCACTCCTGTGACTCGACTCGGACGTGCCGGAGGTCTCATTCCCGCACTCCTATCCTCGCTCCAGACACCACCGCATGCCTACGATGGGTGAGGGATTCGAACGCGTTTTATGGGCAGTTTCCGCAAACGACTTCTCGTGCTGATCATCGGCCTGGTCATCGTCACACAAACTGTGACGCTGGCCGCAGTGCTCGCCAGCACCCGGGGAACGGTGCGTGCCCGCGCCGCCGAGCAGCTGTCGCAGGGCGCTGCGCTGGCGCTGCAGCTGACGCGCTTCCGCGCCGGGCAGCTCGCCAACGGCGTGTCCGTCACGGCCGCCGACTTCGGTTTCCGCGAGGCCGTCGCCAGCGGCGATCCGCTCACCATCCTCTCCGCCGCGCGCAACAACGCACGCCGCATCGGCGCGGACATGGTGATGGTGCTCGATACCCGTGGCAAGGTGCTGGCATCCAGCGTTCCCGTGAATGCCGACGCCGCGGCCTCCCTGCAGCAGCTGCTGCGCGACCCGGCGGTGCGCGAGCAGCCGGCGTTCATCATCCTGGGCCCTGATTCCTACGAGCTGGTGCTGGCACCGGTGCGCACTCCCGAGACCATCGCCTGGGTGGCCATGGGCTTCGCCGCCTCGGACGCGCTCGCGCAGCGTATCCACGAGCTGGTGGGCTCCGAGGTTGCCCTCGTCCTGCACGGACATGACGGCGTCACGCACGTCGCTGCGACGCTCCCGGGGCCGCAACGCGACGCCCTGCTGGCCGCCGCCGCCCCGGTGACCGCGGAGGGCCCCGACGCACCACACCTGCTGACGCTCGCCGGCGCCGAGTACCTCACCCTGTCGCGCCCGCTCGAGGCGCTCGGTGACCCGGTAGACGTGCAGCTGCTCAAGGCGCAGCGCGACGTGCTCGCCCCGTACGTCGAGCTGCGCGATGCGATGCTGGCGATCGAC
>Ga0335079_10008681_pt1 | contig 11588 bp, 14 predicted proteins | sample Lox_Sample_33_FD_206719 | JGI IMG/M metagenome (GOLD analysis project Ga0335079, IMG submission 206719) | Soil microbial communities from Loxahatchee National Wildlife Refuge, Florida, United States - Lox_Sample_3.3 | ecosystem: Environmental > Terrestrial > Soil > Wetlands | place: USA... | reverse complement strand
CGGCCCCCGCGCCACCCCCCCGGCGCTGCCGGCCCCGCGGGGGGGGGCCCCCCCCCCCCCGGGGGGGGGGGCGGGGCCCCCCCCCCCCCCCCCGGCCGCTGTCATGCTGGCTCATCAGCTGCCCGGCTTGAGCACGTACCCGACGCCGCGGACGGTGTGGATGAGGGGCTCCCGGCCGGCGTCGATCTTCTTGCGCAGATAGCTGATGTAGAGCTCCACCACGTGGGCCTGCCCGCCGAAGTCGTAGTTCCAGACCCGGTCGAGGATCTGGGCCTTGGACAGCACCCGGCGCGGGTTGCGCATCAGGAAGCGCAGCAGCTCGAACTCGGTGGCGGTCAGCTCGATCAGCTCACCGCCGCGGCGGACCTCGCGGGCATCCTCGTCCATGGCCAGATCGCCCACGACCAGCTCGCTGTCGCTGCGGGAGCGTGCGATCCCCGCCCGCCGCAGCAGCCCGCGCAGCCGCGCCAGCACCTCTTCCAGGCTGAACGGCTTGGTCACGTAGTCATCCCCGCCCGCGGTGATGCCGGCCACCCGGTCCTCCACAGCGTCACGCGCGGTCAGGAACAGCACGCACACGTGCGGGATCTCGCTCCGCACCCGGCGCAGCACCTCCAGGCCGTCGAAGTCGGGGAGCATGATGTCCAGCACCACGGCGTCGGGCCGGAATTCCCGTGCCGCCCGCACGGCGCTCGCGCCGTCGCCCGCGGTCCGGATCTCCCACCCCTCATAGCGCAGCACGCTGGCCAGCAGCTCGGCCAGGCTGGGCTCGTCGTCGACCACCAGCACCCGGATAGGGGTGCCGTCGGCGCGCTGGATCTGTGACGCCCGTGCCCCGGCCGTGGCCGGGGGGGTCAGGGGCTGCTGGGTCTGCATGTCGATTACCACCCATCCAGCTTCGCTGGCGTTCCTCTAGGGGGAGTATGCCTTTCTTCTGTGCCCGCTCTGAGCGCGGCCGGCTGCCTCAGGACTGGTCTACCAGCGCCAGCGCCAGCGCGGGGCAGTCGGTGACCGCCCGCCGGGCCTGCCGTTCGAGCCCGCGGGGGACCGGCCCGGCGGGCAGCAGCGGGTAGCCCCACTCGTCGAGCGTGATGAGCTCGGGCAGCAGTTCCGCGCACAGCCCGTGCCCGGCGCAGTCGATGGGGTTGACGCGCAGCTGCTTCTGCCTGCTCATGCCTCATCGCCTCCCCCGCGGTGCGTCGTGCCGGAGGCGCGCCAGCAAGCACGTCGCTCGGTCGTGCCGGAGGCGCGCCAGCCAGCAGCGTGGGAGGCGGGTCCTCGGCAGCGGGACACCGCTCCGGCCGTATCCGGCCTGCGCGGCGTTCGCCCCGCCGCCTGCGGCGTTCTAGATCCCGAGGCTGACAACAGGTTTCTCGTGCTCATTTCCAGTCCGCGTCGTCGAGGGCCGTTTCCGCTGGCAGGGGCAGGAAGGGCTGGCTGCTGGCAGCGGTGCAGTACCCGTGCGCGTGGTGGTCTATCTCGGGCGCGAACACCCGCAGCGCGCTGCGGACGAGCCGGACCGTTCCGTCCGGGTGATGGCAGGCGCCGCGGCCGGTCACCAGTCCCGACCAGCGCTCGAGGTCGGCCACTGCCTGCGGGCGAGGCCTCGGGCCCGCCAGCTCCGCCAGGGCACCGGCGATCCGCGGCAGGCCGTTGAAGCATGGCCCGCACTGGCCGGCCGACTCCAGCGCGAGATAACGGACCACCCGGGCGGTCTCGGCGAGGCCGCACCTGTCCGCGGGCAGGGCCGCCAGCACGCCGGCCCCGACGGCCGCCCCGAGCGGCCGCAGCGCCGCGTTGGCGAGGGGCAGCAGCTCCGCCTGCCCGGCCGGCAGCCACGCGCCGTGATACCCGCCGACCAGCACGGCCTGCGCCGGCAGCCGGAGCAGGCTGGCGATCGGGGTTCCCAGCGTGGTCTCCACCACGCCCGTCCGGCCGTCGGCCTGATGCAGGGTGGCCAGCATGCTGCCGGGCTCATCCGGGGTGCCGGTGGAGCGGAACCAGGCGGCGCCGTAGCGGGCGATGAGGGCCAGGTGCGCCAGCGTCTCGACGTTCTGCACCAGCGTGCGCCGGCCGGCCACGCCCCGCTGTGAGGCGCGGGGGGGCTTGAAGCGCGGCAGGGCCAGGCCGCCGGACACCCGGCTCGCCAGCGCCGACTCCTCACCGGCCAGGAAGCGGGGAGGTGCCTCGATCAGCTCCACCTGGGCGGCGTCCAGGCCAGCGGCGGCCCGGTCCGCGATCGCGGCCGCCAGCCGCTCGTGCAGCCGCGGGTTGCGGTGCACGTACAGGCCGGCCGCCGCCGAGCCGACCGCCTCGGCGGCAAGCTGCAGCCCGTCCAGGACCAGATGCGGGGAGTACCACAGCAGCGCCTTGTCCTTGCTGCTCGCGGGCTCGCCCTCGGCGCCGTTGCCGACCACCACCGGCGCCGGCCCGTTGCCAGCGGCCATCGCCGCCAGCTTGCGGTAGGTGGGGAACGCGGCGCCGCCGCGGCCGGTCAGGCCGGCCGCCTCCACCTCGCCGATGAGGCGGCGGGCCCCGCCGCGGTAGGGCGGCGGGCCGAAGCGCCCCAGGTGCTCGGCGAGGCCGGCCGGGTCCGTGCCGTGCGCGGGCATCAGCCGGGGCGGCCCGTCAGGGTAGCCGTCGTGCCGGGCCAGCGGCTGCCTCCCATCGCCGGGGCGCTGGCCAGGGCCGGGCATGGGCAGCGTGGCGCTGTGCGTCACCGTGCCCCGCCGTCACGGGCGCGAACGGGACGGGGCAGGCCGCCTGGCCGGGTGGCCGCGAGTGCGGCCGCGGCCCGCTGCGCCCGCGGCACCTGCCCGGCCCTGCTGGCCAGCCGCCACAGGCCGGCCGCGCCCACCACCAGCGCGCAGCTGACCGCCAGTACCCGCAGCCCGCCGCTGCGCAGGTCGGGGCTGGCCCCGAAGCCGTGCGCGAGCGCCACCGGCCAAGCGGCGTAGGCCAGCCAGTGGATGCCCCGCCAGTACCGCCGGGAGATGCGCGCCCGCAGCAGGCTGGTCACGACGAGCGCGGCGATCAGGTCGAGCGCCACCGCGCCCAGCCCCAGCCAGAACGGCTCATAGGCCGAGGTGAACGGGATCACCACCGCCGCCAGCCCGATGCTCACGTAGGGGTCGATGATCGCGGTGGCCACGTGTACCGCGATGAACAGGACCGACAGCAGGGACAGGTTCCGGTGCAGGCCGGTGACCGCGAAGGACGGGAGCCCGGGCAGCCGGCCCTGCCGGTTGACGACGATGCCGAGCATCACGACCAGCGACAGCAGCAGCAGGCTGACGACCCCGGTGGCGCGGCTGGCATACCACAGCGCCGTGCTCGAGGTGATCGTGGTCATCGGGTGCTCCATCGTTGATGTGGTGTCCTGCTGAGCATCGCCGGCCCTGTGCAGTGCTTCCTCTAACGCGGCTCTCAATTGCCTCAGAACGGCCGCGGCTAGTGCACTGCGGTCAGGAGCCGCCGGAGGTGGTGTGAGTTGTGGCCTGGCTGGCGCTGCTGGTGGGCGCCGTGGTGGCCACGGCCGTCCCGCCCTCGGCGTCGTCGCCCGATTCCCCGCTCTGTGCCGTGGCCGGGGTGGTGGTAGTGGCGGTCTTGCTCGCCGATGTGGTGTGCGCCGTGCCCGGCAGGCTGTAGGCAACGGCTCCCGCCGCGACCAGCGACGCAGCTCCTGCCGTGAGGGTGACCAGGCGTATCCGCTTGCGGCTGCGCTCGCGCTGCCTGACCGCCGAGCTGAGGTCCGGGCGCTCGTTCATGGGGTGCCTCCCGTTTCCGCTGGCCAGCCGTTGATCCTGTGCACCTGGCCGGCCTCGTCGACCAGCCGGGCTGGCAGGCCGAGCCCGGTGAGCCAGGCCGGTGCGGCGCGGCCCCGGATGATCGCGGCCGTGCTGGCGATGTTGGCGTCGGTGCAGCTCGCCGCCGCCACCGAGACCGTGCGCCAGACCGGTGGCGCCGGCAGCCCGGTGCGCGGGTCGAGAATGTGGTGGAGGATGTCCCCGCCGCGCCGCCAGCGCCGGGCAGCGGTGCTGGAGGTGGCCAGGCCGCCGGCGCGGATGGCGACCACCGCGGACGGCCCGATCGGCGGGTCCTCGGGGCGGCCGCTGATGTCCTGCACCCGGATCCGCCAGCCGCCGTCGGGGGGCTGGCCGCTCACCGCGACGTCCCCGCCCAGGCTGACCAGCACCCCGCAGCCGGTGGCGGCGGCGATGCGGGCGGCCGACCGGTCGGCCGCCCACGCCTTGGCGGTGGCGCCCAGGTCGAGCCGGACCCCCGGCGGGAGCCGGAGCAGCCGGGCGTGCTCGTCGAACTCCACCTGGCGCCACCCGGGGACGGTCCGCACGGTCAGCTTCACCGCTGGGCCATCGGGCGGGACCAGAGAGAAGTCGCGGTCGTAGCCGACGGCGTTCATCGCGGCACCCACGGTCGGGTCGACGTCCCCGTCGGTGAGCCGGGCCGCCCGCAGCGCGACCGCGATCGCCTCCGCGAGCAGCGGGCTGACGCGGGCCGCCTCAGCGGATGCCCCGCCCGGGGTCCGCCGCACGGCCATCTCCCGGTCCAGCGCGACGATCTCCGAGTCCGGCCGGAACCTGCTGCAGGCCAGGTCGACGGCGGTGAGGTCGGCCTCCAGCAGCCCGCGCCCGACGGCCAGCTGGCTGGCGTCGGTGACGGTCAGCTGCACGCCGGTGCCGAGGGCCTGCCAGCTGGCGGACGCCTCCCGGGTGAGGCGCCCGGCCGCATCCGCGGTCATCAGGAGCCGCCCGACGTGGTGTGGCTGGCGCCGGAACCCGCCGCGGCCGCGGGAGCGGTCCCGCTACCGGAAGCAGCCGTCGCGGCGGCCGCCGAGCCGCCCGAGGTCGCGTGCGCGGCGGTGCCAGCGGCCGCTGCCGTGCCGGTCGCCGTGCTGGTGGCCGTGTGGGCCGATCCGCTCGGCAGGGTGTAGGCGACGGCGCCGGCGGCGACCAGGCCCGCGGCGCCGAACGCGGCGGTTGCCGCCCGCAGCCGTGCCCGGCCACGCCAGCGTGCGACCACCGCTGGCAGCGGATCCCGGTTGCTCGCGTCCATGGTGCCTGCCCCTTCCACCTGTTCTGACTGGAGTGTGGCCCCACGGTGTCTGCATGGCCTTGGAACCGGCTCTGACAGTTCTCTGAGCGCCTGCCATTCGCTGACCCGCCGCTCGCGACCCGCCGCTTGCCGAACGGCCGCCCCTGGCTGCCTGCCGCTGGCCGAATCCGCGCCGCTCGCTATCTGCGCCGCTCTTATCCGCGCCGCTCCTGAGAATCCCCGCCGCGCGGAGCGCTCAGCGGCCCGGCCGCCGACGTGAGCAGCCGGCCGAGCTTGGAGGCGGCGGCGGACGGCTCCGCACCGGCGCGCAGCAGCAGCTCGCCGACCGCGTCCAGCAGGCCACGCGTGCCCGTGCCGAGCTCGACCTCCACCTCGCGCCAGCGTGACACCTCCCGCCACTCCGGCCCGCCGGGAACGGCCGGGCCAGCGGCGGCGGCGCCTGGCCCCGGCAGTGAGCCGATCACCAGGTCGTCGGCGACCTCGGCGAGCACCTGGCCGTCCTGGCCGGCCAGCCAGCGGACCCGGCGGGTCGTCGCCAGCCGCGCGATGGGCTGGAGCGGCTGGCCGCCGCACCAGCTGGTCACCAGCTCCGCCAGCCGGGCGGGGACCTGCCGGGTGGCCCGCCCGAGCGGCGCGTGTATCTCACGCCGGCTGTCCGCACCGGCCGGCAGCTTGAGGTGCCATCCGGCGTCCGCGCCCCCGGTCCGCCGCCGCAGCGTGATCTTGGCCGCGATCAGGCGGAAGTCCGGGGTGTCGAAGTAGACGGCCCGCAGCCGGTAGGTCCGCGGGCCGTTGACCGCGGCGACGCCGTCCACGCCCGTCAGGTCGGGCAGGGCGAAATCGGCCGCCGCATCGTACTTGCGCTCGGTCTCGATGAACACGCCCGCGCCTTCTGCCATGGGAGAAAGGTTACGGCCAGCAGAACGTCGCGTGTTCTCCCTGCTTGATCGCGGTGGCGATGCCACACTGCATATGACCCTGCGTGCTGGGCGGAACTAACCCGGGGGGACGTGCAGGACAGCTGACGCAGCGGCGTCCCGGAGCACCAGACCGGGGGGGTCATGGGTCTGACCACCGAGCACGGCGGCCCGGACGGGCCTGCCCGCGGCTACGAGACCGTGCCGCTGCTGGTCGCCGGCGCCGTGAACGGCGCGGACCCGGGCGGCGGTGCGGCCGTCCTCCGCCGGCGCACCGCCCGGCCGAGCAGGCGTGCGGTCGTCTACGTGCACTGCCTTGGCGACTCCTTCGTGCCCGCCGACCTGGTCGGCTGGTACACCGACCGCGGGTTCGACTTCTACGCGGCCGACCTGCGCCCGGTGGCCGACGCCGGGCCGGATGCGAACCGGCCGGCCGGGGAGCTGGGCATCTACTTCGCCTGCCTGGACGCTGCCGTCACGCATCTGCGCGCGGCCGATGCCATCGACACCGTGGTGGTGTCCGCGCACGCGGCCGGCGCCCTGTTCGCCGCGCTGTGGTGCCACGCCCGGCGGGGCAGCCAGCCGGTGGACGCCCTCGTCCTCGCCCGTCCCGACCTGGGCGCCGGGCCGGTGTGGCCGGCCCGGGTGTCCGCGCGCGGCGACGGCGCGGCGGCCCGTTCCTCGCCACTGGTGGCGGGGGCGCAGCGCAGGCTGCGACGCGGGCTCGAGATCGCCTGCCCGGTACTGGTCATGTGCCCAGCGGCCGGTGGCCACGGCCCGGGCGGCCCCGGCGCCCTGCTGCCGCTGGGGATCCTGGGGGCGCTGGGAGCGCTGGGAACGCTGGCCAGCCGCCGGGCCACGATCCGGCTCGGTGAGCACGTCACCTGGCTGACGCTGGACGGCGGGCTGCCCGGGCAGCCGCCAGCCCCGGCGCCGCAGCGCCGGCGGTTCCTGGACGAGCTGGGCCGCTGGCTGAGCGCCTACCTGTCCGGCCAGATCCGCGACCAGCTGCTGTTATCGGGCGCCGTTACTGCGCCGACACGGTGACCATCGGGTATCCGGTGGCGCCGTTGGGTTCGGGCGGTGCCTGGAGCGCGGTCTGCGTGTAGCCGGTGGCGTCGGTGGCGCGGGCCTCGATGAGATGGCTGCCCGGCGTGGCGTCCCAGTCCCACACCCACTGCCGCCAGGTGTCGATCCCCGGCACCGCGGCCAGCCGGGCCCGGTGCCACGGCCCCCGGTCCACGCGCACCTCCACCGCGTCGATGCCCTTGTGCTGCGCCCACGCCACCCCGGCGACCTGGGTGCGGCCGGCCGGCAGCGTGGCGGAGCCGTTCGGCACATCGATGCGTGACTCGGTCTTGATGGGTGCCTGCTGCGACCAGCCGCGCGGCACCCAGTAGCCCTGGGCGTCGGCGAACGTGGTCACGTTGATGTCGGTCACCCACTTGCAGGCCGACACGTAGCCGTACAGGCCGGGCACCACCAGCCGGGCTGGGAACCCGTGCGCGACCGGGAGCGGCGTCCCGTTCATCGCCACCGCCAGCAGCGCGTCCCGGCCGTCCATCACCACCTGCACCGGGGTGCCGGAGGTGAACCCGTCGGTCGAGGTGCACAGCAGCTGGCTCGCCCCGGCCTTGATCCCGGCCGAACGGAGCAGGCTGGCCAGGCTCGCTCCCAGCCACTTCGCGTTGCCGATATAGGGGCCGGCGACCGGGTTGGAGACGCAGCACAGGGTGATGTAGTCCTCGGTCAGCGGCATCCTGAGCAGGTCGTCGAAGGTGATCGTGAGCTCGCGGTCCACCATGCCGTGGATCCGGAGCTGCCAGCTCGCCGGGTCCACCTCGGGCAGGATGATCGCGGTGTCCACCCGGTAGAAGGCGCTGTTCGGCGTGATGAACGGGCTCAGCCCCTTGATGTCAAGGCTGGCGCCGGCCGGCACCGGCGGGGCCGGGTGCGTGGCCCGGGGGATGCGCAAGGTGGTGCGGGCCCGCACCACGGCGCTGGAGGGCCCCGCCAGCCGCTGGCCGACCAGCGCGCTGGCGCCGGCCACCCCTACCACCACCGAGCTGGTGATCAGGAAAGCACGCCGTCCCGGCTGCGGCGGGGCTGCGGCGGGCTCAGGCCGCGGGCCTGACGGGACCCAGGACGCGCCGGGGGAGTCCGGGGGTCCGTCGTCGGCCTGGCCGCCAGCGCCGGCCGCAGGCGCAGCGGCGCCGGCCAGCGGCTCGGGGTGGCCCGGCGGGCCCGGGGCAGCGGGCGTGGCCCCGGGAATGGCGGGTGCTAGCTGGGCGGAGGCGGCCTGATCGTCGGCGGCCGCGGCCCGCACCAGCCGGGCCATGGCGAAGGCCCCGGCCGCGGCCCCGACCAGCACCGGCAGCGTGTCGATCGCGCTGTGGTCGGGGCGGGTCGCCACCGCCGCCAGGCCGATCAGCGTGAACACCCCCAGCCCGGCCATCCCGTAGCCGAGCCGCCGCATGGCGGCGACGCCGATCAGCGCGGCGAACACCGCCAGCACCACCAGGATGCCCGCCACCAGGACGGTCTTGTCGTGCGGCCCGAACGCGGAGATGGCGAAGTTCTTCACCGGCGGCGGCGTAGAATCGATCGCCGCGCCGCCGACGGCCACCACGGGCGAGCCCTGCGGCCCGGTGATCCCGGCGACCAGTTGGGCCACGCCCAGCGCGACGAACGCGGTGATCAGGCCGGTAGCCACGCCACGGATGCGCAGCCTGCCGGGTGCGGCGCCGCGGGGGCCGGGGGAAGATGTCACATCATCTATTCGTAGCCGACATCGGCCCGGATTGCCGACCGCGAGGCCAAGCCGGAACCGGCGCGGCCACGAATGACATATGGCGGGAGTGAGGACGTGGCATGAGTGAGGGACAGCCAGGCCCCTGGGTTTCGCCCGCCCACGGGAGCGACCTGGCCGGCCTGCTGGCCCGGGTGTCCCGGGGTGACCAGGCCGCCTTCGCCACCGTCTACGACCGTGCGGCCGCCCAGGTCTACGGCCTGGTGTGCCGGGTGGTGCGCGACCCGGCACAGTCGGAGGAGGTGACGCAGGAGGTGATGCTGGAGGTCTGGCGCACCGCGTCCCGCTTCGACCCGCACCGGGGCAGCGCGATGGCGTGGCTGATGACCCTGGCGCACCGCCGGGCGGTGGACCGGGTGCGCTCCGGGCTGGCGGCCGCGCAGCGCGAGGCGCGGGCGGCGGTCGCCGAGACCGACTACGACGTGGTGGCCGAGGAGGTCGAGATCCGGCTCGATGCCGAGCGGGTGCGCCGGTGCCTGGACTCGCTGACCGACCTGCAGCGGGAATCGGTCACCCTCGCCTACTACGGCGGCTACACGTACCGGGAGGTGGCCGGCCTGCTCGGGGTGGCGGTCGGGACGGTGAAGACACGCATGCGGGACGGGCTGATCCGGCTGCGCGACTGCCTCGGGGCCGAGGGATGAAGCTCCGGCGGGAGGTCCCGCACACCCTGGCCGGCGCGTACGCGCTGGACGCGCTCACCGAGCGGGACCGGGCGCGGTTCGAGCGGCACCTGGCCGGCTGCGACGCCTGCCGCCAGGAGGCCACCAGCCTGCGGGAGGCCGCCGGGCGGCTCCCGGCCGCCTCAGCGGTGCCGCCTCCCCGGCGGCTGCGCGAGCAAGTGATCGGCGAGGCGGCCCGCACCCGCCAGCAGCCGCCGTTCACCGCGGACGCTCTGGCGGGTTCCGGTGCCGGCCGGCGGCCGGTGCGCTGGCGGGCGCCACGGATGGCGGTGGCGATCGCTGGCGGGTGCATCCTGGTGGCGCTGGTCCTCGGCGGCCTGTTCATCAACACCCAGCAGCGCCTGAGCCAGGAGCAGGCGCATGGCCGGGCGGTCGCCGCGGTCCTGAACGCCCCGGATGCCACCATCATGTCGGCCCGGGCGGCGGCGGGCGGGTCCGCCACCGTCGTGATGTCGCACCGCGAGCACGCGCTCGTGCTCACCACCGCCAAGCTGCCGGCCCTGCGTGCCGGGAAGCGTTACCAGGTGTGGCTGATGGGGCTGCACCGGGTCCGGGCGGCCGGCATGCTGCCCGTGTCCCGGCAGGGGATGACCGCCCCCATGGTGGTGTCGGGGGTGGCGCCGGGAGACGCGGTCGCCCTGACGGTGGAGTCCGCCAGCGGCGCCAGTTCGCCCACCTCGGCCCCGGTGCTGATGCTGGTCCTGCCGTCGTGACCGGCCCCCGGGGGGGCGGGCGGGACCCCTGGCCCGGAAAACCCTCTAGGGTGAGAACTCGTGAAAGCATCTGTCGAGGCGCAGCTGCGGCTGCTCGAACTGGCTGACCTGGACGCCGAGCTGGCCCGCCTGGACCATCGCCGGCGCGGCCTGCCCGAGCTGGCGGAGTATCAGCGGATCGAGGACCGGGACACCGAGCTCGGCGACGAGCTGACCGCCCTGGAGGCGGCGGAGAGCGATCTGCGGCGGGAGCTGGCGAAGTCAGAGGCCGATGTCGAGCAGGTCAGATCCCGGGTGACACGTGACCAGACCCGGCTGGACGCCGGCCAGGTCTCCTCACCCAGGGAGCTGGAGAATCTGCAGTCGGAGATCGCCTCCCTGGCCCGCCGCCAGTCCGACCTGGAAGAGATCGAGCTCGACGTCATGGAGCGGCAGGAGACGGCCCAGCGCCGCCGCGCCACGCTCACGCAGGAGCGGGACGAGCTCGCCCGCCAGCGCGACGAGGTCGCGGCCCGGCGGGACGCGGCCCTGGCGGAGATCGGCGAGCAGGCGGAGAAGGCCGGGAGCCAGCGGGCCGGCGTTGCCGCCGAGGTGCCGGACGATCTGCTGGGGCTGTACGGGAAGCTGCGCGAGCAGCACGGGGTCGGTGCCGCCGCGCTGCACGGCGGGCGGTGCGAGGGCTGCCACCTGTCGCTCAACACCGTCGACCTCGCCCGCATCCGCGCCGCTGAGCCGGATGAGGTGCTCCGCTGCGAGGAGTGCCGCCGCATCCTGGTCCGCACCCCGGAGTCCGGGCTGTGACCCGGCGGCTGGTCGTCGAGGCCGACGGCGGCTCCCGCGGGAATCCGGGCCTGGCCGGGTACGGGGCCGTCGTGCGGGACGCCGCAACCGGGGAGGTGCTCGCGGAGCTGAGCGACGGCCTCGGCCGGGCCACCAACAACGTGGCCGAGTACTCGGGACTGATCGCGGGTCTGCGAGCCGCCGCCGGGATCGCCCCCGGCGCCGACGTCGAGGTCCGGATGGACTCCAAGCTCGTGGTCGAGCAGATGTCGGGCCGCTGGCAGATCAAGCACCCCGCGATGCGCCCGCTCGCTGCCGAGGCCCGGCAGGCGGCGGGGGCGCTGGGCCGGGTGAGCTACACCTGGGTGCCGCGGTCGCGCAACGCGCACGCCGACCGGCTCGCCAACGAGGCCATGGACGCCGCGCGGAACGCCGGTCCGATAGGTGGCACACGGTTATCCGGATGACGGCACAGCGTGCCATCTCACTGGACATGGCCGGTGAGCCCTATGCTGGAGGCCGCGGCGGGCGAGCCGGCCGGGCGGCCGCGCCGGGGCGACCCGGTGAGGAAGGTCCGGGCTCCGCAGGGCAGGGTGGTCGGTAACACCGACCC
>Ga0335079_10008680_pt1 | contig 11588 bp, 12 predicted proteins | sample Lox_Sample_33_FD_206719 | JGI IMG/M metagenome (GOLD analysis project Ga0335079, IMG submission 206719) | Soil microbial communities from Loxahatchee National Wildlife Refuge, Florida, United States - Lox_Sample_3.3 | ecosystem: Environmental > Terrestrial > Soil > Wetlands | place: USA... | reverse complement strand
AAGGCCTGGACAGAATCAAAGAGGAAGTTGCCACAACCAACTCGCTGAACCGTGCTTATATCCCAATTTTGCAGCGCATATCTCCAGGCGAAATCCAAAACGCGGAAAATGCCCTCGAGTTCGCAAAAAAGCTGGTGAAAGCCTGGCTGCAGGAACATAAGTTTAAGAGCTGGACTGTCCACCGAACCCACAACCCCGGGGCCCCGGTCACGCCCGAAGAGAAGGCAGTGCGTGCCGACGAAATCGCCAACGAACTATGTGACCATAGCAAATGGCTGACCCACGGCCGATCCATTAAGATGGCCGATCTGCAGAAAATCGGACTGGAGATCACTGACTATAGCAAGGACGCAAAGCTCGCAGACGCCATCAAGCGGTATCACGTGCTACTGCAAATGACCTTTGACACTACAAACATATACAAAATTATCGAGACACCTACATCCCAGATATTCCGGTTCGTTAATCAGATCCAAATAGCGATACCTGGGGGCCCTCCCGGCGCGCAACCAATGCCCGGGCTCCCGCCACAGATTCCGCAGGTACAAGGCCCAGCGGGTGCCATGATTCCGTTCCAATGCGGCAAATGCAAGAAAACACACACTCTTCAGGCCGATTTTGATCAATTGCAGCCGTTGCAACCCGGAGCCGAGCGTTTCCCATCCAACGATGTTCTAGTTTGCAACAACTGCGGGACGAGTCATAATCTAGTTGCTCTTCGCAGGCAGCTAGAATTGCAGACCAAAAGGAAGGTGGCACGATGAAAAACCAGAGCCAACCCCCACCGAAATCAGACGAAGAGCAAACGCGCTTCTATCTCATTTTCAAAGAGCTTGCCAACTTAGAACTCGTCAGTCCCGCTTCGGACGCCAGCTTCGATGAGATCGAAGAGATGGAGCGAGTCAGTCGCATGGTCGCGGATGTAAGCGAGGAGCCACATCGCTTCATTACATCCACATAGCCTAACGACTCATGCCACACGATAGTGTGCTGCAGAAATCCTTCCTCAGTTCCAAAGTCGCCCATTTCACGGAGTCCGTCATCCGCGAGATGACGCGCCAGGCCATGCTTCACGGCGCTGTCAATCTCTCGCAGGGATTCCCCGACTTCCCCGCACCGCGCCAGATCAAAGAGGCCGCGCAGGAGGCGATCGCGGGAGATGTGAATCAATACGCCATCACCTGGGGCGCGAAAAGTCTTCGGCAGGCGATCGCTCGGAAAATGCGGGAATGGCAAGGGCTTTCGGTAGACCCGGAAAGAGAAATCACGGTCTGCTGCGGCTCGACAGAGGCAATGATCTCGACGCTTATGGCAGTGTGCAATGCTGGCGACGAAGTCGTCGTCTTCGAGCCCTTTTACGAAAATTACGGCCCGGACTCAATCCTCTCCGGAGCAAAGCCGCGATTCGTAAAGCTGCGCCCGCCCGCAACGGACGACGGAGTATGGACCTTCGACGAACGCGAACTTCGTTCCGCATTTCATGCCAACACCAAAGCCATCATTCTCAATACTCCGAACAACCCGACCGGCAAGGTTTTTACGCGATCTGAACTCGAGCTGATCCGTGACCTGTGCGTCGAGTTCGACGTGCTTGCCATCACGGATGAAATTTACGAGCACATTATCTATGACGGGGCCGAGCACATCTCGATGGCAACTCAGGATGGCATGCATTCGCGCACGGTCACCATCAACGGCCTGTCGAAAACGTACAGCGTCACCGGATGGCGCGTGGGCTGGGCGGTCGCCCCGCCGGAGATCACCAACGCGATCCGCAAGGTCCATGATTTTCTCACCGTAGGCGCGCCGGCTCCGTTGCAGGAAGCGGGCGCAGCCGCGCTCGAAATGGGCGCCGCCTACTATAGAAAACTTGCGGAGAACTACCGCGCGCGCCGCGACCGGCTGGTGCCGGCGCTGAAGGATGCCGGATTCCGCTGCTTCCAGCCGCGCGGCGCTTATTACGTAATGACCGACATCAGCGGCTTCGGATTCAAAGACGACGTTGAGTTCGCCAGTCATCTCGTGAAAGAAATCGGCGTCGCAGCCGTTCCGGGATCGAGCTTTTACGACGATCCGGCAGACGGCGCGCAGCAGGTTCGATTCGCCTTCTGCAAAAAAGACGAAACCCTCGACGAGGCCGCCCGCCGCCTCAGGAAATTGCGCGCACACAAATAACAACGCGGATTCCTCATCCCTCCACAGGCTTCTGCGGTATACTTCGCAGAAGTTCCCAATCTTTGACAGGATGTGGTACTCATGTCTGTGAGAATGGCTGACGAGGTATCTCCGCAGGTTCCTGCCGACGATTTTCAGGCGCTGGAAGAGAAGGTTTATCGCACCATTGAAATGTACAAGTCGGCGCGCGAGGCGCGGCTTGCCGCCGAGCGCGACGCGCAGCGCCTGCGTCAGCAACTGGAAGAGCGCGAAGAGGAAGTGGAAACTTTGCGCAAGGAAATGGTGAAGCTGCGCAAGGAACGCGAAGAGATTCGCGCGCGCGCGGAAAAAATGCTGGCCCAGATCGAGTCCCTGGCGGAGGAGCAGGCAGCGAGCTGAGTTTCCCTGTTCTGCGCATGCGCGCTTAGGAGTCAAGTCGACTATGGCATCTGCCACCAAACAACAGCCGGTTAAAGACGCCAATAACAGCAGCGTACGCGTGGAAATCTTCGATCAGGGCTATAATTTGCGCGGCTCTGATCCGGAATACATTCTCAAGCTGGCGGAATACGTGGATGCCAAGATGCGCGCAGTTTCCGAACAGACCCATACGGTCGATACCGCGCGACTGGCCGTGCTGGCAGCTCTCAATATCGCTGACGAATACCATCTCCTCCGGCGCAATCACGATAGTGGCGCGGGGGAATACATCAAACGCGCGCAAAATCTCTCCCAGGCCCTCGACGAAGTGTTACAGGAAAAACGCCGCGCCGGCTAACGGTCCCGACCGCCCGGTTTTGTAAAGAGAATTATCCTTCGTAACATTCCCGTCACGAAGGTTGCTGGCAAACCGATTGCCAACTTTTTGCTCTCTCCCTCTTGCCAAGCTGAGCGACTTTCCCCTAGCATCCAAGCTGAAAGCCGGCCTACGGGGTTGGTGATGACGGTAACCGATTTTTGAACCAACACCTGAATGAACGGGGGCCTGACTCGACTTAAGATCCGGTGTGCCATGCTCCGCCATGCGGAGACGCCTAAAGGGTCTCGGCAGGTTCCCACACGTCTTACGACGGTTCATTCTCGGCCCGCCACACGGCACAGTGGGTCGGCTTGGTTACTTTATCCATCCGAAACGCACCCGCTCTATTTCCCGCTCCCTGCTAAACTGGAATAGATCGCAACCTGATCTTAGGAGCATCTAATAATCAGTGTTCCCGGAATTGATTCATGTCGGAAGGTTCGTCCTGCCCACTTACGGGGTTTTAGTCGCGACGGGAGTGCTGGTCGGGCTTTGGATCAGCGTACGCAACTCCGAGAAACAGGGCATCAACCCTGACGATGCCTGGAACTTCGGAATCCTGGTCGTTTTTTGCGGCATTGTCGGCGCGAAAATCCTCTACATCATCAATGACTGGAGCTACTACAGTTCTCATCCCGGCGAGTTATTCAGCCTTGGCACTTTACAGGCTGGCGGAGTTTTTTCTGGCGGTTTGATCGCCTCTTTTATCGCTGCCGTCTGGTACATCCGCCGGCACCGGATGCCCCCACTCGGTACCTGCGACGCGTTTGCTCCCGGTTTGGCTTTGGGCCATGCCATTGGGCGGTTGGGCTGTTTCGCCGCAGGGTGCTGTTATGGAAAACCCACACATTTTTTCTGGGGAGTAACGTTCACCAATCCCATCGCGAACCGGAATTCGCAGACTCCGTTGAACATTCCGCTCGAACCGACACAACTTTTTGAGTCCGCGGTAGAGCTGGTGAACTTCTTCGTGCTTATGTGGCTTTTCCGCCGCAAGAAATTCGATGGCCAGGTCTTTGGCGCTTACTTGATTTTGTATGGTGTGGCCCGTTTCTTTCTTGAGTTCATCCGAGGCGATGAGGGCCGTGGCTCAGTGTTCGGCGGGCTGATGAGCGGAACTCAGCTTATCTCGATTCTCCTGGTCATCATTGGGGCATTCATCTGGTGGTTTCGCAGTGGCGCGGCCAAGCCCGTGCCGGTTCACGCCACGCGTTAGATCCTGGTTCTAACCACGAAGGACACCAAGGTACACGAAGGGATCGCCTTAGTGTGACTTCCTGCCTTTGCAGTTTAATGGTTTACCATTCGGGACGCGTGGATACGTTTCCCAAAGTGCTTAAGGCGGGGCCAGAGTCCGAAGGTCAGCGCCTCGACCAGTTCCTGGTTGCACAACTGGCTGACGTGAGCCGTGCCCGCATCCAGCAGCTTATCAACGAGCAGAAAGTGCTCGTGGACAATGCGGCCGCAAAACCGGCTCTGCGCCTGCGCGGCAGCGAGCAAATTACCATCCTCGGTCCAGCCGAGCGTCCGCCCTTGCGGGCGGGCGCGGAAGAAATTCCGCTCGAGATCGTCTACGAAGATGACGACCTGGCCGTAATTAACAAGCCCGCAGGCATGATGGTGCACGCGGGAGCAGGCTCTACAGAAGACCAGCGTAATCGCGGCACGCTGGTCAATGCGCTGCTCCATCATTTTGGCAAGCTTTCCAGCGTTGCAGGAGAACTGCGGCCGGGCATCGTGCACCGTCTCGATAAGGCCACCAGCGGCCTGATCGTGGTCGCCAAGAACGACGAAACCCATCGCAAGCTGGCGATGCAGTTCTCTTCCCGCCAGGTCAAGAAAACCTATATCGCCCTGGTCCACGGCTGGCTGAAACAGGATCGCGGGACGATCTCAAGCAGCATCAGCCGCGATCGCGTACGCCGCACGCGCATGACGACGAAGCGCAGCGGCGGGCGTGAGGCCATCAGCCATTACGAGGTCAAGCACCGGATCGAATCTCCGTTTGGCAAATTCACGTTGGTCGAAGTACGCATCGACACGGGACGCACCCACCAGATTCGCGTGCATTTGGCCTCCATCGGCCATCCGGTGGTTGGGGACGTCCTATACGGCGCGCCTCGGGAAATGCATTCGAAGCAAGGAGGCAGTATTTCCTTACCGCGAAATTTTCTGCATGCCGCAGCTTTGGAATTTGCCCATCCCCGCAGTGGCACCTGGCTGAAGCTCTCGCGACCGTTACCGTCAGAGCTGGAGAGCCTGCTTGATCGCCTTAAGTAAAATTGTTCTCATCGGAAGATAAAATCCACGGCGCGACTACGGCTATAATGTGTCTACAATGAAGTTCAGTCGTTCCCTTCTCTTATTGAGCAGTCTGGGGTTGCTGCTGCTCCTGACAGCCGTCGCGCAGAATTCGGCGCAAAACGATCTGCCTGCGGCCCCATCGTCCACCAAGCAGAACAGCACAGCGCCAAAACAGGCTCCATCCGGGCCAGCGTCGCAAACTCCGGCAGCGCCAGCGGCCGCATCTGAGAAGGCCACTGCCTCTAAGACCGATACCGGCGTTCCACCAAGCGCCCCGACCGAAGAGACCACGGCCACGATTCGCGTCCCGGTCAACGAGGTGAACGTGGTATTCACCGTGACGGACAAGCATGGGCATTACATCAAAGACCTGAAGCAGGCTGATTTCAGCGTTCTGGACGACGGCAAACCAGCCCCGGAAATTCGCAGCTTCCGCAGTGAAACCGATCTGCCTCTGCAAGTGGGCCTGCTGATTGACGCCAGCAACTCGGTGCGCGACCGCTTTAAGTTTGAGCAGGAGTCGGCCATCGAATTCCTCAACCAGACAGTGCGGCCGCGTTACGACCAGGCATTTGTCGTGGGCTTTGATGTGACGCCGGAAGTCACGCAGGATTTCACCGACAACACTGAGGCCCTTTCTCGTGGCGTTCGCGCTCTGCGCCCCGGCGGCGGCACTGCCATGTACGACGCTCTCTATTTCTCGTGTCGAGACAAATTGCTCAAACAACCTCACAATGGTCCGGTGCGGCGGGCGATTATTCTGCTCAGCGACGGCGACGATAACACCAGTCACGTGACTCGCGAAGAATCCATTGAGATGGCGCAACGCGCCGAGGTGATCGTCTATACCATCAGCACCAATGTGATGGGCACGCGCCAGCGGGGAGACAAAGTCCTGGAGCGCATCGCCGATGCTACCGGCGGCCGCGCCTTCTTTCCCTTTCAAATCAACGACGTCGCCAACGCCTTCGGGGAAATTCAGGACGAATTGCGCAGCCAGTACGCGCTTTCTTACAGGCCAACCGGTTTGCATGCCGATGGCCGCTACCACACTATCGAAATCCTCGCCGAGAACCACAAGAACCTGAAGGTACGCAGCCGCCACGGCTACTACGCTCCAACCCAATAAAGCAAACCAATGGCTGGCTATTCGGACACTCCGCTGCCGAAAAAACTTGGCATCAAAGAAGGCTTTCAGGTTTCCTTTCTCAATCTGCCCTCAGACGTCAAGGCGGAACTCAAGAATGCGCTCGCTTCATGTCAGACTGCAAAGACCGGCGCGCTCGATTTCGCAATGGTATTCGTGAAAAGCCAGGCCGACTTGAAGAAGGAATTCTCCCGATTCGCAAAGCAACTCGCGCCAGCGGGAATTCTCTGGGTGAGCTGGCCGAAGAAGAGTTCAGGAGTGTCCACTGATCTCACCGAGAATGAGGTTCGCGACATTGGCCTAGCGGCTGGTCTCGTGGATGTGAAAGTCTGCGCTGTGGATGAAGTCTGGTCGGGGCTGAAGTTCGTGATTCGAGTGAAGGACAGAAAAAAGAACTGAAGCACGAGCGGGACGCTCGCGCCCACACAAACGCTCGCGCCCACACGAACGCTCGCGGACTTATTGCGCTTCCTTCTTCGGATTGGCGTAATATCCGGCGCGAGCCTGGATTTTATAGTCGTTCTTTGAGTGGATGTCGATTTTTCGGTAGCTCCCGTCCAGGCTAGCGTTGGAAGGCGTGTAGCCGATGTTGTACTGGCTGCGCAGCTCCTTCGAAATTTCTTCGAACGCCTGCTTCAGCTTCTCCGGTTTGTTGCCAACGTCGATTACGCGTCCTCCGGTCTCAAAGGTCAGCTTCTTCATTTCACCTTCGCCCGAATATCCGCCAAATCCGTAAAAACCCCGATCAGCGCACAACAGAACGTAGACGATGCTATCCGCCTTCTGCGCCGCTTCCACTGCATCCTTGAGCTTCAATTGGCTGCCCTGGTCTTCGCCGTCGGTAAGAAGAATCATGGCCTTGCGCCCTACCTCCTGGGCCAGTTCATCATGCGCGGCCAGGTAGACGGCATCGTAAAGCAAAGTGCCGCGGGGAATGTTGGATTGCGGTATCGGGCCGCCGCCCAGCCCCGGCGGACCGCCTCCCGCTCCGCCCACGTTGATCGTGGCACTGTTAAGCGCATCCTTCAGCCGCCGTGTGGAGTTGGTGAAATCCTGCAAAAGATCAACGTTTACGTCGAAACCGATCACAAACGCTTCATCTTTATCCCGGAGAATCTGGCTCAGGAAGGCGCCCCCGATTTCTTTTTCCATATCAAGCACACGGGCCTGGCTGCCCGAGGAGTCGATCAGAATGCCCAGCGTCAACGGCAGGTTCGATTCCGCGGTAAAGTACTTGATTATCTGCGGCTTACCGTCTTCAAAGACTTCGAAGTCGTTTTTGGTCTGATTGGCGATTAGCGCGCCCTTCTTGTCCTTCACGTTGAAGAAGAGCTGCACGACATTAACATTGACTTTCAGCGTCGCCACGCCCTGGTCCTGGTCTTTGGGTTGTTCTGGCGATTGACCGGCAAGGCGGGGAAGTTCTTGAGCGGAAAGAACCGGTGTCAAGCTCAGCATTACAACCACGGCCAGAAAAGGTGCCCGGCAGGGCGGTTTGCGCATCAGGTTTTCCTCTCGCTTTTTTGTTAGTCTATCTCACGCGGGGTTAGATGCGCGATTCGGGGTACTAAGAAGCCACCAGCGGCATCCCATGTTATGGAGGCCTGGTTCGACGGGAGAAATAGGCTTGCTTCGACTGACTTTCAGGAAGGCAAAGTGGGTGGCGTTTGGCGGGACAGTGATTTTGCTGGCCCTGAGCCTGGGTTCGGCCCAACAGCCAGATTCGAAAAAAGCCGACCCACAAAATGATCAGATCCCCGATGCCCCTTCCACCACGCGTCCACCACAGACGGTTCCTCAAACTCCGCCGGCAGCCGCCCCCGAGCCTCAACCTGCGCCCGCGCCGCCGGCGAACCAGCCCGCGCCACGCGAGGCCCCGCCAACCCCGCAAACCAGTCCGGCTTCTACTGGCTCGGAAACGCTCCCCCCGCCGCCCATGAAAATCACCACCGTCTCGCCGCAAGGAACCACCGAAGTGCACACGGCGACGCCGGAGGATCTCTACAAATTTAGCGTCACCACCAACCAGGTGCTCGTTCCGGTGATGGTGAAAGACGAATCAGGCCACCTGTTGAGCGGGCTTTTACCGCGCGACTTTGCGGTCTTCGAAGACGGTAAGAAGCAGAGTTTGAATTTCTTCACCGCAGACGCGTTTGCCCTCTCGGCGGCGGTGATTATCGACCAGAGCATGGCCGACGTCGCTCTGCAAAAGGTCAATCAGACTTTTTCGGCGCTCGAAGGCGCATTCAGCCAATACGACGAAGTGGCGGTCTACAGTTACAGCAGCAGCGTGTCCCGAGTCTCCAGTTTTACCGCCGTCAACCGGAAGCTCACCGCCACATTTGACGAACTAAAGACGGTTTCCGGCCGCAACAACGGAGTCCCCATCATGGATGGGCCGCTGGGACCGCAAGGCCCGACCATCAACAATATTCCGGTCAACCAAGGGACCATTCCCGCCATCTCGCCACCCCGAGAGTCGCATGTGTTGAACGACGCCATTTTGGCCGCAGCCGTAGATTTGGGCAAACGGGAACGTTCTCGCCGCAAAGTTATCTTCGTGATCAGTGATGGCCGCGAAGCCCGGAGTAAGGCTGGCTACAAGGACGTTATGCGCGTGCTGCTGACCAACGGGATACTGGTTTATGGGGTTTCAGTGGAAGGTTCGGCGATTCCCGTCTACGGCAAGCTGCAACGCTTCCATTTGCCCAAGATGCAACCTTCCGACCTTCTGCCCAAATACGCCAGTGCCACTGGAGGAGAAGTGATCAACGGCTTTTCGCGCGAGGCCATCGAGAACGCCTACGCGAGCGCTCTGGGAGATGCCCGCAACCAATACACGCTGGGCTATTTCACCCGAGCCACCCCCAGCACCGCCTATCGTGACATTGAAGTTACGGTAGACCGTCCCAGTTGCAGCCGTTCCTCAGTCCGGCCATGCGTCGATGTCATTTCCAAGAATGGCTATTATCCCGCGGGGGCGAGACAGTAGAACTCCGGTATGGGCGCCGTTTCGGATGCGATTTCGCACGTAACCAGAGTAACCTGCAAGCCATAAAAAGCGTGTGATATAAAACCAGCAGCATCAGCAAAATCCTTGGGCAGGAACGCCGGTTATGGGCGTCTTTTGCCGGTTTTGAGGAAAGCCGTTGAGCTTCATTAACTTTGCAGCCCGGGAGATCAACTGCAAGATCGTCTACTATGGCGCCGGTCTGGGCGGCAAAACGACCAATCTGCAGAACATCTACCAGAAAACTGCCAACCAGCAGAAGGGCAAGATGATCTCGCTGGCCACCGAGACCGAGCGAACCCTCTTTTTCGATTTCCTGCCGTTGGATCTCGGTTCAGTACGCGGCTTCAAGACCCGCATTCATCTCTATACTGTCCCCGGACAGGTATTTTATGACGCCAGCCGGAAGTTGATTTTGCGCGGCGTGGATGGGATCGTATTTGTGGCCGACTCTCAGGAAGAGCGTATGGACGCCAACGTCGAGGCGCTCGATAACCTGATGGACAATCTCAAAGAGCACGGTTACGACTTCAAAAAGATCCCATACGTTCTGCAGTTGAACAAACGCGACCTGCCCAATGTTATGCCGGTCGAAGCCTTGACCAGGAATCTCGGCCGCAAGGGCGAGCCGGTGCTGGAAGCTGTGGCGTTTCAGGGCGTTGGAGTATTTGAGACGCTCAAAGAAATCGCCCGCCAGGTGCTGGTCGAGCTAAAGCAGGGGTCGTAAGGCGAAGCTCATAAAGTCAGGCCCGGCGACGTAATCGAGCCGTGAGCTTGCCGGATGATCCTCGAAATCACGACTTCATTCTCCAGAACGCTGCGCTCCTGCAAATCCAGGTTGAGGCACTTCTTCCAGATCTCAAACGCAATCGCATCGCGAAAATCCGCCGGCAGGCTATTGAGGAATCGTTCCACCTGGTCGGAAATTTCTGGCATACGAAAAACTTAGGCTGAAGCCGCGGTGAAAGTCAATTGCACAACCGGGCTAGGTCAACCCCGTGGGCAACTCGCTCTATCGCGAGGCCTGCGAATCGCGCTCGGCTTTCAATTCCGCAACAATCTCTTGGAACTCTGGCTCAGAACGAAGGGATTGCAGGTTGGTGTCTTTGTCGACCGCGTCGGGATTCTTCAAACCGCGCTTGACCGCCTCATGCAGATCTTTGAAAGCGCGCTTCTTATCGCCGCGAGCCGCGCTGGTCTCCGCCAGCAGAAGCGAGGGCCAGGGCTCGTTCGGGCTGATCGTGCTCATCAGTTGGAAATAATATTCCGCCTTGCTGAAACGTTTATTTTCCAATTCCGACTGCCCGGCTTCGATTCCCTGCGCCCACAGGTCGTGGAAGGAGCGCAGCAAAACCAGTCGCGTTTCTTCGCTCTTGGCGTGGTCCGCTTTGATTTTCAGTCCGGTCATTCCATCGACGATAGCGCTGTACAGCGACGGTTGGGTGTCAAGACCGGCCTCCCCGACTTGCGTTAGGTTCGCAGAAAGCTCCTGGGTCAGGGAGCGTTGCTGGGCAATGGCTTCGTCTTCCTTTTTCTGAGCCTGCTTCAAGTCCGGAGACGCCTTCATGGCGGCCAGTTTTGTCTGATACTGGCTCACGTCCTTAAGTCCGCTGAAATCGAAAGCGAGAGAGCGGTAGGCTTCAAATTCCGCCATCGCATCTTTGTGTGCAGTCGCGTCCTCGGCTTCCTTCAGTGTCTTGGCAAACAATTGATCGATAAACGCTTGATTGGGCGGCAGACTTCCCGCCTGCATCGCCTTCAGTTGCAACCACTCGAGAGCTTCCTCGAAAATCGCCGGCGGCGCCCACTGATGTTCGCCCGGGAAGACCTTCAGCTTGTACGCTGCGCTCAATTCTTCCTTTTTCTGCCGGAGTTCCATAATCTCTGGCCAGTTGAAATCCTGGTCCCCCACGAAAGCAAAATAAGCGAAGCGGTCTTTCTCTGATGGCGGCGAAGTAATTGGGTAGCCGGCTCCGTGCGAAATCACGCCTGCGATGGCGCAGGGCTCGCAATGTATGGCGAGAGACGTGGCTACGCGTGCACCTCCGGAAAATCCCATCATGTAAATGCGTTTCGGATCCAAAGTGAAACGGGTATGGGTGTCCTCCCAGACCGCCTGAGCCGCCCGGGAGGCCTCATCTGCCTGAAAATTTCTTGAGTTGTTGGAGGCGGCA
>Ga0335079_10008678_pt1 | contig 11588 bp, 9 predicted proteins | sample Lox_Sample_33_FD_206719 | JGI IMG/M metagenome (GOLD analysis project Ga0335079, IMG submission 206719) | Soil microbial communities from Loxahatchee National Wildlife Refuge, Florida, United States - Lox_Sample_3.3 | ecosystem: Environmental > Terrestrial > Soil > Wetlands | place: USA: Florida... | reverse complement strand
TCTCCCCGGAGAGCGTGCGGGTGTACTACCGGCCCCCGCCGAAGTACGAGGAGATCGCCACCATCAGCGCCAGCAGCCAGGGATCCCTCGCCCTCACCAGCCAGCAGAACACCGACAAGGCGATACACCGCCTGAAGGCGGAGGCCGCCAAGGTCGGCGCCAACGGCATCCTGCTGCAGGGCGTGCAGGACACGCAGAGCGGCTCGATCGGTGTCGGCGGCGGCAGCTCCAGCTACGGACCGGGAAGCGCCGTCGGCGTCGGTGCGGGCGGCTCCTTCGCGCTCACCAACAAGGTCGCCCAGGGCCTCGCGATCTACGTGCCACCCAACTGACACGGTTTTTGACCGTGAGGCGCCGGAGGGCGGATAGTTCCATCCGCGGCATGGCCTCGAAGTCCAAAGGACCGCGAAAGAAAACGCGCGTACTCGTCGCAGACGATAACGAGACAGTCCTCAATCTTCGCCAACTGCCAACGTGGCTTCAATGGTGCATCGGGTCCGGCGGCGGCTGCGCCGGCTCCGGCAGCCAGTGCACCTGCTCGCGCAGTCCGGCGGCGAGGTCATCGACCTGGCCCTGGCCCCGGCCCCGCGTCAGCACGGCGATGCTGCCATCGCCCGCCGGCACGATGACCCCGGTCATGCCCCCCTCGCGGAAGTCGTCGCGTGCCTTGACGTGCTCGTGGCGCAGGATCAGCACGGTGGCCGGGCCGTGCGTGGTCTCGACGACCAGGTGCGGCACGTAGTGCCCGCGGAACCAGCAGCTCTGCGCGTAGACGATCTTGTCGGAGGCGAAGTCGAGGGCGATGCCGGAGCTCTTGAGCGCGTGATCGATCGAGCCGGCGCTCACGCCCTGGGTGCTCAGCCAGCTCTCGGGCTCCCCCTTGACGTGCGTCACCAGGTCGCGCGCCAGCGTATCCGTCGGACGCAGCACCCATACCGCGAGCGCCGCCGCCATCGCCAGCACCACGCCGGCCGCCAGCGCGTACTCGCGCCACGCCGGTGCGGCGCGCGGCGTGCTGCGCCGGCGGATATCCGGCGGCTCCGCGAGCGCGCGGCGGATGTCGGCGTTCAGACGCCGCATCTCGGCGCGCCAGGCGCGGCAGCCCTCGCAGCCGCGCAGGTGCTCCTCGAGCTCAGGTCCCGCCGCATCCGGGTCCGCGCCGATCAGGAGCCGTGCGTCCTCGCAGATCACGCCGGCTGCTCCTCGGGCGCGGCGCCGGAGGCCGGACTCGGGCCGCACAGGCCGCGCAGCTTGTGGCGCGCGCGGAACAGCCGCGTCAGCACCGCGGTGTTGGTAAGCTCGAGCTCGCGCGCGATCTCCTCGGTCGAGAACCCGCCGAGCACCTGCAGCACGAGCGGCTCGCGGTATTCGAGCGGCAGCCTCATGATGCCGTGACGCAAGGTGAGCAGCTCCGCGTCGGCGGACGCGGCGGCGGTGTGGTCGGGAATGTCGATCGCATCATCAAGGGACACCAGCTCCAGCCGCTTGCGTTCATAGAGCCGCGCGTGCTCGCGCCTGACGATGGTCAGCAGCCAGCCGCGGGCGGCGGCCGGGTCCTTGAGAGCGTCCCGCGCCCGCCAGGCGCGCAGCAGCGCCTCCTGCACGATGTCCTCGGCGATCCACCGGTCGCGCGCCAGCCATTGCGCGAAGCGCAGCAGATCCGGCCGCATCGACTCGAACAGCGCCGTGAGGGACGCGCGCGCACTCGCTGCGCGCGACCGCTCACTCACAGAGGAGACCGGGGATTGCACTGGGGGATTGCGCATGACCGCTGGCGGCTGGAACCGCGGGCGATTATATGGGCGGCGGTCGGCCGCAGTGGCAATATCGCGCCAGCCCGCCCGGTCTGTACGCCCAACACCAACGACTCGAGGAGACCGCCGTGAAATATCTCATCCAGTGGCTGATCGACTGGCCCGAGAGCGTCGCGAAGCATCTCACCTGGCTCGCGCCACTGTTCGCCCGCATCACCGTCGGCTGGGTGTTCCTGTGGAGCGGCTGGGGCAAGCTCCACAACCTGCCCCAGGTCACACAGAACTTCATCGATTGGGGCATCCCGTTCCCGCATCTGCTCACACCGTTGACGTCGGGCGTCGAGTTCTTCGGCGGCCTGTTCCTGCTCGTGGGTCTCCTCAGCCGCATCTCGGCCGGCGCGCTCGGTGTCACCATGATCGTCGCCATCCGTGCGGCCAAGTGGGCCGACGTCGACTCGCTCGAGACACTGCTGGGGTTCGATGAGTTCGAGTATCTGGCGCTGTTCCTGTGGATCGCGATTGCCGGCGCGGGTCCGGTCTCGCTCGATCACTGGCTGCAGCAGCGCTTCGGCTCCCGGGCAGACCGTCTCGTCGCAGCGACGCGTGCATAAAGCGGCCCGCGGTAACAAAATACGCCTCCCCCCGGTCTGCTCACCTGACCGGGGCTTGGAGCCCGGTAAGTCAATACGTATTCACTTCACCCTGAGGTCCATCCAAATGCGAAAAAACAGCACCGGCGTAGCCCTCGCGACAGCGGCGGCCATGCTCTTCGGCACGGCTTTGACCAGCACCGCCTCGGCCGCGGATGCCCCCAAGGCCGAGGGAGCCAAGATTCATTGCACGGGGGTCAACTCCTGCAAGGGTCAGTCGGCTTGTAAGAGCGCCCACAACGCCTGCAAGGGACAGAACTCCTGCAAGGGCAAGGGCTTCCTCGAGATGACCAAGGCTGACTGCGACGCGGCCAAGGCGAAAGCCAAGTAACCAACCCTGAAGCTGAGCCCCGGTGTGGCGGCCGCTTTGCGGCGGTGCCGCACCGGGGTTTTCTTTTTCCCCGGCCGCGGCTCAGGCCGGCACGCCGTCGAAGAAGTCCACCACACCGCTCTCCAGCGAGTACTCCGCGCCGACCACCAGCAGGCCGTCCCGCTCGATCGCCTGCTCGAGCACTTCCGAGCCATGGCGCAGGTGATCGGCCGACATGCGGATATTGGCGCGTACCGCCTGGCGCACCAGGGCGTCGCGATCGGCGCCCGCGCCGCGCTCGATGAGTCCCTCGACCGCCGGACGGATGCGGTTGACGATCGAGCGCAGGTTCGGCGACTGCTCCCTGCTCGGGCGCGTGAGCTGGTCGAGCGTCGCGTGAATCGCGCCGCAGTTGGAATGGCCGAGCACCACCACCAGGCGCGTACCGAAGGCGGCGGCGGCGAACTCGACGCTGCCGATCTGGGACGGGGCGACGATGTTGCCTGCCACGCGGATCACGAACAGGTCGCCGAGCCCCTGATCGAACACGATCTCGGCGGGCACGCGCGCATCCGAGCAGCCGAGAATGATCGCGAGCGGCTCCTGGCCGGCCGGCAGCTCGCGGCGGCGCGTGCGCACGGGTTGCGTCTCGCGCAGCTCCGCGACGAAGCGGCGGTTGCCATCACGCAGCGCGGCGAGCGCGGTCGGTGCGGGTGTCATGCCGCCACCGTACCGGGAGCGGGGCGGAAAGCCAACCCGCGCCGTGGCTCAGCGCGGCCGGCGCACGCCGCGGGTCGGCGCCGCGCTGAGCGGATCCTCCGGCCAGTAGTGCTTCGGGTAGCGGCCGCGCAGATCCTTGCGCACCTCGAGGTAGGCGCGGCGCCAGAAGCTCGCCAGGTCGCGCGTCACCTGCACCGGGCGTTGCGCGGGCGACAGCAGCCGCAGGGTGACGGGCACCCGCCCGCCGTCGATGCGCGGCGTCGCCGCGAGCCCGAACACCTCCTGCAGCCGCACCGCGACCGCCGGCGCGTCGTCCCCCTGATAGTCGACGCGGATGCGCGAGCCGCTCGGCATGGTGAGATATGCCGGGGCGCGCTCCTCGAGCGCGCGCTGCTGCCCGAAGTCGAGCAGCGCGCGCAACGCCTGCTCGAGCGGCACGCGCCCGAGATGCTCGCGCCGCGTCACGCCATCGAGCCACGGCGCGAGCCAGGTCTCGAGCGAGCCCGCGAGGGCGCTGTCCGACACATCCGGCCACGGCGTCGCGCCGGCGCGCGCGGGCGCCGCGCGCAGGAACTCGATACGCGCCTGAAGATCGCGCGCCTCCCGCTCCCAGGGGAGCGCCGCGAGCCCGAGCTCACGTACCCCGGCGAGCATCGCCTCCCGCACCGCTTCCGCAGGCGGATCGGCGAGCGGCTGCTCCTCGAGCAGCAGCGCGTCGAGCTCGAGCGTGCGGCGCGCGCTGACCGCCTGCTCGCGCGTGTTCCAGGCGACCGAGTCGACGCGGCGGATGCGGCCGGCGAACTGCTCCATGAGATCGGCGCGCTCGAGCGGCGCGGCGAGCAGGATGCGCGCATCTCGCTCGCGATCGTCGAGGTCGACGGCGACGATGAGCTCACGGCGCCCGAGCGGCTGGGCCGCGGCGAATGCCGCGCCGCGGCCGTTGGTCAGCGTGAAGCTCGCTCCCTGCGCGCCCCGGCGACGCCCGATGCGGTCCGGATAGGCGAGCGCGAGCAGCAGCCCCACGTCGCGGTCCGTGTCGCGGCCGCCGCCGCGGTGCGAGCGGCGCCGTGCGCCCTGCGCAGAGCTGGCGAGCTGCCGCTCGAGATCCCGCGCGGCGCGCCGTACGCGCTCGAGCGTTCCGCGGTCCACGGCCGCGCGCGCCGCATCGCCCCGCACGAGCTCGAGGCGCGTGCGGATATCGGCGTCGGCGCCCGCGGCGGCTCCCCGCAGCAGGTCACGCTCGCTGAGCAGCGCCGCGAGCGAGGCGCCGAGCGCCAGGCTGCCGAGCTCGCGCGCGCGCAGCAGCAGGTGCGCGAGCCGCGGGTGCACGCTGAGGCGCGCCAGCTCACGGCCGTGCGCGTTGATACGTCCGTCGGGATCGAGCGCGCCGAGGCGCTCGAGGAGCGCGGCGGCGGCGGCCAGCTGGGCCGCGGGCGGCGCATCGAGCCAGGCGAGCGTGCCCGCATCGCGGACGCCCCAGCGGCTGAGCTCGAGGGCGAGCGGCGCGAGGTCTGCTTCGACGATCTCCGGCGGCGTGAACGCCGCGAGGCTGGCGTGGGCGCCCTCGCTCCAGGCGCGGTAGCAGACCCCGGGACCCAGGCGCCCGGCACGGCCCTGGCGCTGCTCGGCGGAAGCGCGCGAGATGCGGCGCGTCACGAGGGCGCTCATGCCGGTCGTGGGATCGAAGCGCGCGCGGCGCGCGAGACCCGAGTCGACCACCACCCGCACGCCCGGGATCGTGAGGCTGGTCTCGGCGATGTTGGTTGCCAGCACCACCTTGCGGGTGCCCGGGACGGCGGGTACGAGCGCTGCATCCTGCGCCTCGCCGGCGAGGTCGCCGTACAAGGGGAGGATGCGCACGCCGGGCTCGAGCGCACTCGCCTCGATGAGCTCCTGGACGCGCCGGATCTCGGGCGCTCCGGGGAGGAACACCAGTACATCGCCCTGCTCCTCGCGCAGCGCGCGCAGCGTCAGGCGCGCTACCAGCTTCTCGGGCGAGTCGGCGCCGTGGGTCCCCGCCCCGGGAAGCGCAGGAAGGCCACGCCCGGCGAAACGGGTCTCGACCGGATAGAGGCGTCCCGGAACGCTCACGACGGGTGCGTCCCCGAGGAGGCGCGCCACGGCGGCGCCGTCCAGCGTCGCCGACATGACCAGGATCCGTAAGTGCGGGGTGAGCTGCGCGCGTGCGTCGAGGGCGAGCGCGAGCCCCAGATCCGCTGCCAGGCTGCGCTCGTGAAACTCATCGAACAGGAGTCCTGCCACTCCCTCGAGCGCCGGATCCTCCTGCAGCATGCGGGTGAGGACGCCCTCGGTGACGACCTCGAGGCGCGTGGCGTCCGACACACGCGTGTCGAGGCGCATGCGGTAGCCGACGGTCTGACCGACGGCCTCGCCGAGGGAGTGCGCCAGGCGCTGCGCGATCGCGCGGGTCGCGAGCCGGCGCGGCTCGAGCATGATGAGCCGCTGGCCGCGCGCCCAGGGCTCGTCGAGCAGCGTAAGCGGCGCGACCGTGCTCTTGCCCGCGCCCGGCGGCGCCTCGAGCACCGCGCTGCCGTGTGCTGCGAGCGCCTGCTTGAGCGCCGGCAGCCCCGCCTCGATCGGCAAACCGGAGCTTACTCCGCGGAGCTTCACCGGATGGGAGCGCGCTCCCGGCGCCCTGGATCGTTATTCCTTGCCGCCGAGCAGCGGCTTGATCAGATCGAGCGGCAGCGGGAAGACCAGCAGCTGCGTGCGCTCGTGCGCGATGTCGGCGAGCGTCTGCAGGTACCTCAGCTGCATCGCGCTCGGCTGCGTCGCCAGCATCGTCGCGGCGTCGACCAGTCTTTGCGCCGCCTGTTGCTCGCCCTCGGCGTTGATGATCTTGGCGCGGCGGGTGCGCTCGGCCTCGGCCTGCTTCGCCATCGCGCGGATCATGGTCTCGTCGAGATCCACATCCTTGATCTCGACCGTGGAGACCTTGATCCCCCAGGCCTCGGTGCTCTGGTCGAGGATGCGCTGCAGGTCGACGTTGAGCTTGTCGCGCTGCGCGAGCAGATCGTCCATCTCGTGCTGGCCCACCACCGAGCGCAGCGTCGTCTGCGCGACCTGGCTGGTGGCATCGAAGGCGTTGGCCACCTGGATGATGGCCTTGCCGGGATCGACCACGCGGAAGTAGATGACCGCGTTCACCTTGACCGAGACGTTGTCGCGCGTGATCACGTCCTGCTTGGGCACGCTCAGCACGATCACCCGCAGGTCCACCTTGCGCATGCGCTGCACCGCCGGCCACACGAAGATGATGCCCGGGCCCTTGACGCCGGTGAACCGCCCGAGCGTGAACATCACGCCGCGCTCGTACTCGTTCAGTACCTTGATCGAGCTGAACACCAGCACGATGAACAGGATGAGGATTGCGACACCGAACGGCATGAGAGTCTCCAGTCAGGGATGAGCCGCGCTCACTGCGGCTCGATCCACAATGTTAGACCTTCCACTTTGACTATGCGCGCCATGTCGCCGGCCCGGAGCGCCGCGCCGCTGCGCGCGTTCCACAGCTCGCCGCCGTAGCGCACCCGGCCCTTGCCGGTGAAGTCCGCCACCACCTCGGCCACATCGCCCACCATGCCCTGCGCGCCGGTCGCCACCGGGCGGCGCTGGGCGCGGGTCGCAAGATACACGATGCCGGCGATCACCAATGCGCCGACGGTGGCAATGGCTGCGATCAGCGAGCGTGCGATGTGCATGCCGGGCACGTCGGTATCGAACAGGATGAGGGAGCCGACGATGAAAGCAATCACACCTCCTGCGCCGAGCGAGCCGTAGGTCGGAAAGAAGAACTCGGCGATGATCATGGCGGTGCCGAGCACCAGCAGCGCGAGCCCCGCGTAGTTCACCGACAGGATCTGGAACGCGAACAGCGCCACCAGCAGGCAGATCGAGCCGACCACGCCGGGCAGGACCGCCCCCGGATTGTACCCTTCGAGCAGCAGTCCCCAGATCCCGATCAGCATCAGGCCGTACGCCACGGTCGGGTTGGTGATCACGGCGAGCAGCTCCGTGCGCCAGTCGGGCTTGACGTTCACCACCGCGAGGTCGCGGGTGGCGAGCTTCAGCGTGCGGTCGCCGACCCGTACCTCGCGGCCATCGATGCGCGCGAGCAGGTCCGGCAGGTCGCGCGCGACCAGATCGATCACCTTCTGCTGGAGCGCCGCGCTGGCGGTGAGGCTCGCCGCGCCGCGCACCGCCTGCTCGGCCCAGTCGGCATTGCGGCCGCGCAGCTCCGCGAGCCCGCGGATGTAGGCGGCGGCATCGTTCACCACCTTGCGCTCCATGGCCGTTCCCGGCGGACTCTGCGGGGCGCTGCCCTCGCCCTCACCGCCTTTGTCCTTGTCCGCAGGCTTGCCCTGCGGCAGCACCGGCGGCGCCGGCGCCTCCGGCCCGCCGCCGATCGACACCGGGGTGGCGGCGCCGAGATTGGTGGCGGGCGCCATGGCGGCGATGTGGCTCGCATAGAGAATGTAGGTCCCGGCGCTCGCGGCGCGCGCGCCCGAGGGCGTGACATAGCTCGCGACCGGCACCGGGGAGGCGAGGATCGCGCGGATGATGTCGCGCATCGCGCTGTCGAGTCCGCCGGGGGTGTCCATCTCGAGCACGACCAGGCGGCTGTCACGCGCGCGCGCCGACTCGATGCCCTTCACGACGTAGCGCGAGGTCGCGGGCCCGATCGGTCCGTTGATCTCGAGCACGGTGGCCGTGCCGGGGGGCTCGGTGTTGCCCGCCGCCGCGGGCGCCGCGGACACGGCCGGCGCGCCGGCATTCGGCTCCGTGGCAGCTACGGCGAGGCTACAGCCGAGGATGGCCGGAATGATCGCGCGCTGGAGGGACAGCCTCATATCCAACACCCTACTCTCGCGCTGGCTTCATCCGCAATCGCATGGTGCGCGCGCCGCCTTTGCTCACAGGCCGCTCACGACTGAAGGCGCGCAAGCGCCTCACACGAGCGCGTGCAAACCCTGATAACCGACATAGACACCGACCAGCATGATGAGGGCGCCGGAGAAATATGGCGCCCTGCGGGCGAGCTCGCCGAAACCGCTGAAGCGGCGCACCGCGTGCTGCATGCCGAGCGCGGCCACTGCCCCGGTAGTCACCATGGTGAGCGCGAGACCGACGCCGAAGCACAGGACCAGCACCGCGCCGAGCGCGATCTTCTTCAGCTGCAGGCACAGCAGCAGCACCGTGATCGACGCCGGGCACGGGATCAGGCCTCCGGTGAGGCCGAACACCACGATCTGCGCCGTCGTCACGTGGCGATCGGCGAAGCGCCGGCGGATATCGTTGGCGTGCGCGAGCTCGTGGGGATCCTGGTACCCGGGCGCGGCGACGTCGAGGCCCCGGTAGGCCGGGATCGCATGGCGGTGCCGGCCTTCGACAAACTCGAGGTCGAAGTCGTGGCTGTGTCCGGGAGACCCGAGGCGCAGCCGCGCAACGAACTCGTGCGGCTCGGGGATCGTCTGCTGCGACTCGAGGTAGCCGCCGTGCCGGCGGAAGGTGAAGAGCTCCCGGCTGCCGTCCGCGCGCTCGGTCTCGATCTGGACCTCCCCGGCCGGCCATGACGGCCCGCTCTCGGAATGGAGGCGAAAGCGCGGTGCCGCGCCGTCCGCGTGGATCCCGAGCCGCACGGCGCCGTGGCCGGTGTCGATGCGGCGCGCGTCCTCATGCGCCTGACCGTGATGCTCGTGGTCGTGGTCGTGGTGATGCCCGTGATCACCATGATGAGCGTGCAGCGGCGCGAAATCGCTACGCGCTGCGCTCTCCCGCCGGGTCCGCCAGAGCATCCACGCTGCGACCGCAATGATCGCCACCGCGGAGACCACCTGAAACCAGGGCTCGGCGGTCGCGGTATTCCAGTTGCGCCCGAAGTAAAGGCCGGTGAGCGCGATCGTCCAGACGATCGCGGTATGCGACACCGTGGCCGAGAGCCCGAGCAGCACCGCCTGGGCAAGCGTGCCGCGGATCGCCACGATGAAGGCCGCCATCATGGTCTTCGAGTGCCCGGGCTCGAGTCCGTGCAGGGCGCCGAGCAGGACGGCGCTCGGTACGAACAGCCAGGAATTCCCCTGCTGCAGCAGGGTCGCGAAGCTCATCATCGGGACACTGGCCGGAGGGGGCGTATAGGGTCGGGGGGTATAGTATAAGCTAGGGCCGGCGGCGCGGCGTGCGCGGCAGCCCGGTGTGCTGGGTACGGAACGGGCGCGCGGCCGCCCCGGGGCGGCGGCGCGCCCCGCCGCTCGCGTGGCTCGCCGGCTGGTAGGGGGGGATCAGCTGGTGGCGGCCGTTGCCGATCAGATCCGCCCGGCCCATGCGCCGCAGCGCCTCGCGCAGCAGCGGCCAGTTGTCGGGATCGTGGTAACGCAGGAATGCCTTGTGGAGGCGGCGCACCCTGAGGCCCTTCGGGATCAACACCTCTTCGCTCGAGCGGGTGATGCGCTTCAGGGGGTTCCGGCCCGAGTGATACATGGCGGTCGCCGTGGCCATGGGGCCCGGCAGGAACGCCTGCACCTGGTCGGCGCGAAAGCCGTTCCTCTTCAGCCACAACGCCAGCTCCAGCATGTCCTGATCGGAGGTGCCGGGGTGTGCGGCGATGAAGTACGGAATCAGGTACTGCTCCTTGCCGGCCTGCTTCGAATAGCGGTCGAAGAGCTCCTTGAAGCGGTCGTAGGCGGCAACCCCGGGCTTCATCATCTTAGAGAGCGGCCCCTCGGCCAGCGCCTCGGGCGCGATCTTGAGGTAGCCGCCGGTGTGGTGCTGGGCGAGCTCCTGCACGTATTCCGGCGACTCGATCGCGAGGTCGTAGCGCACTCCCGAGGCGATCAGCACCTTCTTGATTCCGGGGAGCGAGCGCGCACGGCGGTAGAGACGGATGAGCGGTGCGTGATCGGTATTGAGGTTCGGACAAATTCCCGGATACACGCACGAGGGGCGGCGGCACGCGCTCTCGATCTCGCGGCTCTTGCAGGCGAGGCGGTACATGTTGGCGGTCGGACCGCCGAGATCGGAGATGACGCCGGTGAAGCCCGGTACGCTGTCACGCACGGTCTCGATCTCGCGCAGCACCGAATCCTCGGAGCGGCTCTGGATGATGCGGCCCTCGTGCTCGGTGATGGAGCAGAAGGTGCAGCCGCCGAAGCAGCCGCGCTGGATCGCGACCGAGAAGCGGATCATCCTGTAAGCGGGGATATTCGCCTGGCCGTAGAGAGGATGCGGGGCGCGCGCGTAGGGCCGCTCATACACCCAGTCCATTTCGGCCGTGCTGAGCGGCAGCGGCGGGGGATTGAGCCACACGTCGACGTCACCGTGCCGCTGCGTCAGTGCACGGGCGTTACCCGGGTTCGATTCGAGGTGCAGGATGCGCGAGGCGTGCGCGTACAGCACCGGGTCCGCCGCCACCGACTCGAACGATGGCATGCGGATCACACTGCGCTCGCGATCGGCATTCTTCACGCGGCGCACGAAGCGCACCACGTGCTCGGCGGCCGGCGCGGGCGATGTGCCGGCACCAGTGGCGGCGACCGCGCGGTCCCGGTCCGTCATCGCATAAGGGTCGAGCGGCGGATTGAGAGGTCCCGGCGCATCGAGATGGGTCGAGTCGACCTCGATCCAGTCCGCCGGGGTGCCGCGCCGGACGAACACCGTGCCGCGCACGTCGGTGAGGCTGCCGATCGGCTCGCCCCCGGCCAGGCGGTGCGCGATCTCGCAGATCTGCCGCTCGCCGTTGCCGTAGACCAGCAGGTCGGCCTTGGCATCGAGCAGCACCGAGCGGCGCACCTTCTCCGACCAGTAGTCGAAGTGCGCGATGCGGCGGAGCGAGGCCTCGATGCCGCCGATCACGATCGGCACGTCGTGCCAGGCCTCGCGGGCGCGCTGCGCGTACACGATCACCGAGCGGTCGGGACGCCGCCCGCCCGTGCCGCCCGGCGTGTAGGCGTCGTCGCTGCGCACGCGGCGCTCGGCGGTATAGCGGTTGACCATCGAATCCATGTTGCCACCGGTGATGCCGAAGAACAGATTCGGCCGGCCGAGCGCGCTGAACGCCGCGGCGCTGTGCCAGTCGGGCTGCGCGATGATGCCGACCCGGAAACCCTGCGCCTCGAGCACCCGGCCGACGATCGCCAT
>Ga0335079_10008676_pt1 | contig 11591 bp, 10 predicted proteins | sample Lox_Sample_33_FD_206719 | JGI IMG/M metagenome (GOLD analysis project Ga0335079, IMG submission 206719) | Soil microbial communities from Loxahatchee National Wildlife Refuge, Florida, United States - Lox_Sample_3.3 | ecosystem: Environmental > Terrestrial > Soil > Wetlands | place: USA... | reverse complement strand
CATCTAAAATTCCCACTCAAGCCAAAGGAGGGCTTGACTGGGCCACCGAACCATCGGTGTGGGTTCCTCTGCATACATCGCGAATGAATGGCTAGGGGTTTCTGGGGGTGCTCAGATACTTGTCCATGGGGACCTCGAAAAAAAGGAGTTCGTTGCCTTTGGCGTCGTTCACCCCTGAGATATCGATAGTAGCGCCGCGCAACGGGGAGTTCAGGTCGGTCACATCCAAATATAAGAATCCCGCCTGAGTGGTGTGGGGCTCGACGGCTTTCGCTGCGAACTGGGACGACTCGATCTCATCCATTTGCTGCTTCGTAACGCCGCCTTTCACCTTATGAGGGAATGGGAGCGGATTGTTGGTGTCGGTTTTCGCTTGTGGGTTAGAGAGGCGGCGATAGAGATCCTCAGTGCCGACGGGCGTGAGCTTCGAGCCCTTTCCGGTGGTCAGCGTGATCTGCATGTTCATGATCGAGATGGGCTGGTCGCCGTCGTTGGTTACGATGAAAAAGATTGGCAGGAATCCGTGCCCGGCGAAGTTGATGGTGAATATTTTTGCCTTTTCCGGTGTGTCGTAGGGGTCGGCGGCGATGGTGACTTGTTCGTCGCGATGCAGGTCGTGGGCGGGATAGTTGAATGCAGCCTTGGCGGCTGGTTTGACGAAACCCTTGCCCGCGATAAGAACGACAGGACTGAGGAACGTCAGGAATGCAAGGAAGAGAATGCGCCGACTCAAACAGAATGACATCCGCTTCATTTGGACATTATAGAGGGCAAGTTCAGTGCGGTGGATGGCGCGGTTTAGAATGGCTCAGGATTGAGCTACTTCTTCTACAGTGTGGCCCTGGCGCTCGGAATGCTGCTCAGCATCCCGTTCTGGCTTTATCAGATGTTGCGGCATGGGAAGTACCGACGGGGATTTTCCGAGCGCATGGGAAGAGTGCCGGAACGATTCAGGAACGCATCTGAACAACCTGTTGTGTGGATTCATGCAGTTTCCGTGGGGGAAGTACTGGCAGTCAGTGGACTTGTCGGGCAGATGCGTCGGGCATTGCCGCAATATCGGGTAGTCGTTTCGACCACGACGGATACCGGGCAGGACCTGGCTGGCAAGCGGTTTGGCGAGGAGAATGTTTTCTATTTCCCGCTGGATTTTGCGTTCGCGGTCCGACATTACATGCGGGCGTTGCGACCGGAACTGGTGGTGCTGGCTGAAACCGAGTTCTGGCCGAATTTCTTGCGCATTGCGCACGGCCGCGGAGCGCGGGTGGCAGTCGTCAATGCCCGAATTTCAGACCGGTCGTGGCCGCGGTATCAACGCTTTCGCTGGGCGCTCAGGCATATGCTGTCGAATGTAGATTTGTTTCTGGCGCAGACGGAAGAAGACAAAGTACGGCTTCAGTCAATTGGGGCAGATGCAGACCGAGTGCAGGTTACCGGGAACTTGAAATTCGACGTCGTTCTGCCTACGCCACCAGCAATCGTTGATCGGCTACGGCGCGCTTTGGCGGCGGAAGGAGCCGGGCCCGTGCTGGTTTGCGGCAGCACAGTGGACGATGAAGAGGCGCCACTGCTGCGCGCCTTCGAAAATCTGCGTGTCAGTCATCCGCGGGCAGTGATGATTCTGGCGCCACGGCATCCGGAGCGGTTCGACAAAGTTGCCTCCCTGCTGCAGGAAATGGGGATCCGTTCGCACCGGCGTTCCAGTTGGGGGGGGGAGCCGCTGGCCGGAGGCGTTGTGCTGGTGGACACCATTGGGGAACTGGCTGCGCTTTATGCTCTGGCTGACGTTGCGTTTGTGGGAGGAAGCCTGGTACCGCGCGGGGGACACAACATCATAGAGCCTGCGCAGCATGGCGCTGCCGTGGTCACGGGGAATCATACTGAGAACTTTCGCGATATCGTTGGTCTATTTCAGAGCCGCGATGCGGTGAGGATCGTGGGGGTGGCGGAGCTACCGCTGATGCTGATGCACCTGGTAGATCACGTTTCGGAGCGCATGGCGCTGGGACGCCGCGCCAAGGAGACGATACTTTCCCAAATGGGCGCGACGACAAGAACTATGGATGCGCTGGAGAGATTGCTTGCGCGACACGATGATTCCCAGCAGGCATCGGGGCGGGTCGCCCACAAAGATTGAATCCTTTCTCGAGCATTTACGGGGTGGCAGTGTGGGCACGCAACGCGCTCTATGACAAGGGGCGGTTGCGGGCTCAAAGGTTGCAAGGGCCGGTTGTCAGCGTGGGTAATCTCTCGGCCGGCGGCTCGGGCAAGACTCCATTCGTGATGCTGCTGGGGGAGTTGCTGAAGGCACGAGGCATCAAGTTCGATGTGCTTTCGCGAGGCTATGGGCGCAAGAGCCGAGGAGTGCTGTTGGTGGAGCCAGCCGGACTCCCAGGACAGTTTGGCGATGAACCTTTGCTGATTGCGCGCAAGCTGCAGATTCCGGTCATTGTTGGCGAGGATCGATTTGAGGCGGGGCGTTTCGCCGAGGCGCGATTTGGCGCGCAACTGCATTTACTGGATGACGGGTTTCAGCATCGAGCTCTAGCGCGGGATTTCGATATCGTGCTGGTGGCCCCTCAGGATGCTGACGACAAGCTGCTTCCGGCGGGACGGCTGCGCGAACCGTTGAGTTCGCTTGCGCGGGCGGATGCGGTGGTGATGGCGGGTGGCGCGTCGGAACAGAATTTTCCACTGCAAGGGAAGGCGGTGTGGCGAGTCCGGCGGGGGATTGTCGGTGAGGGTATTCCGGCGCGTCCAGTGGTATTTTGCGGAATTGCGCGGCCACAGAATTTTCTTTTGCAACTTCGCACTGCGAATGTCGAGCCAGCGGCGCAGGCCTTCTACCGCGATCATTATGCGTATGGCGAACGGGACGTGCGCGAATTGATCGAACTCAAAGGTAAGAGTGAGGCGGGCGGGTTTGTTACTACAGAGAAAGATGCGGTGAACCTGGGGCCCTACTTATCCGCACTTGTGCCCATGGCGGTGGTCCCGGTGAAGATGGAACTGATGGATGCAGATAAGGTTCTGGATGCGATGCTTCGCACGATTCAGAATTCCCGAGGCCGGGCGTGAGAGAATTTGTTCTGGATTGAAAGATCGTCTCGCTGAGGCGAGACAATGCGGCGGCGTGCTATTCGAAATCCGCACTTCTGGCAAACTCGGACAGAAGTGGGCACCTACGAGAACAACGCTACGATGAAACATCCGAAAGAAGGAGAACGGCTCCGGAAGATTGTTGAGGGTTTCCCCAATATTACGGTCACGGTGCTCGGCGATCTCGTCGCGGATGAATTTGTATTTGGCGAGATTTCGCGCGTGTCGCGCGAAGCGCCGGTTCTGATCCTGAAGCACCGTGAACGCACCATTTTGCCGGGGGGCGGCGCGAATGCCGCGAACAATCTGGCCGACTTGGGAGTCAATGTATTGCCGGTGGGCATCGTGGGGGACGATGAGCCAGGGCGGTTGCTGATCAAGTATTTCCGGCACAAACGCATTGCGGTCAGCGGCGTGCTCAAGGATAAGAGCTATACGACGGTGACGAAGACGCGAATTCTCGCGGGCATGACGCACAATTCGCGGCAGCAGGTGGTGCGAGTCGATCGTGAACCGCAAGAAGCACCGAACAGCCACCTCACGCGAGAACTATATCTGGCCGCGCGCAACTATGCACATGCATCGGACGCATTGCTTGTGTCGGATTACGGGTATGGAGCCGCGACGCCGGCGATCGTGAGCACGCTGCGTGAGAAGGGCAAGCTCGGATCGGTACCGATCGTGCTCGATTCGCGGTATCGGATGCTGCAGTATGAGGGCGTCACTGCAGCAACTCCGAATGAGCCCGAGGTGGAAGAGGCGCTGGGCATTCGGATTGGACACGACTGGAATAAAGTTTTGTCGGCTGGTGAGGAACTGATGCAGCGGATGAAGCTGCAGTCGCTGGTGATCACGCGCGGGCGCGACGGCATGGCGGCGTTCCAGGAAAAACACAAGCCGGTGGATATTCCCATCGTGGGATCTGATCAGGTGGCGGATGTTACGGGGGCGGGCGACACCGTGATAGCGGCGTTCACAGCGGCACTGGCCGCGGGCGCGACGACGGAAGAAGCGGCGCAAATTGCGAACTACGCCGGCGGGATTGTTGTGATGAAGAGGGGGACGGCAACCGTTTCCCAGGAAGAGTTGCTGCGAGCAATCGAGCAGTGCCCACCGGCGACACGATCTCATTGAGCACAGAGACCAAAATTCTGAGCCGGACCGATCTTCGCCAGAAGGTGGAGGAATGGCGTCGAGCCGGCGAGCGCATCACACTGGCGAACGGGAATTTCGATCTGCTGCATGTAGGGCATGTGCGCTACCTGCATGGAGCGAAAGCGCTCGGGGGCAAACTGGTGGTTGCGATCAATTCGGATGAGTCTGTGCGGGCGCTAAAGGGAGAAGGACGTCCGGTGATGCCCGAGCATGAGCGGGCGGAGATAGTGGCAGCACTGGCGGATGTGGACGCGGTTGTAGTTTTTCCCGAGCCTGACGTGCGTGCCGTCATTCGCGAGATTCGGCCTGATGTTCAGGCCAAGGGCACCGATTACACGGCTGAGTCGGTTCCCGAACGCGACACCGTCGCCGAGTGCGGCGGCCGGGTTGCGATCGTGGGCGACGCGAAAGATCACTCCACCAGTGAAATCCTACGCACACGGCTTTCTCCGAGGAAGACGTGAGCCTGGCCGATGACAGAAGAGTCGAGCACCTGCTGATCGTGCGCTTGAGCGCGATGGGAGATGTGATACACACGCTTCCGGCAGCGTACGGTTTGCGACGGGCCTTTCCGCGGGCCATGATCGGGTGGTTGATCGAGGAGCGCTGGGCAGAACTCGTGTGTGCTCCGGGAGCGGCGAGACGGGGGCCGCGGTCGACACAGCGGCCGGTTGTCGACTGGGTACACACAGTTGACCTAAAGAGATGGCGCAAGTCTCTGTTTTCCATTCACACCGCCGAGCAGATTGTGCGGGTGCGGAACGATGTTCGGGCTGCACGCTATGACGTCACCATCGATTTGCAGGGGGCTATTCGGTCGGCAGTGCTAGGGGCCTGGTCTGGAGCTCCGGTGGTGTATGGGGCGAGAGAGCCGCGAGAGACTCCGGCAGCGCTGTGGTATACGCGGCAGACGAGACTGCGGGGCGCGCACGTGATCGAGCAGAATCTTTCGATTGTCGAGGCGGTGGCTGGAAAAAGGATGGATGTTCCTGAGGTCGAGTTCCCCAGAGATTCACGTGCGGAGGAAAAGATTGAGGAGAGATTGCGCCAGGGCGGAATCGGAGAGTTTGCCATTCTGAATCCCGGCGCTGGGTGGGGAGCGAAGCAGTGGCCAGTGGAGAGGTACGGTCGTGTGGCGCAGGCATTGAGCAGATGGGGCATGCAATCCGTTGTGAATTTCGGACCGGGTGAAGAGCAACTTGCGCGGGAGGCAGAGGCGGCGAGCAATGGGGCTGCGCGCGCGCTGCAATGTTCGATCAGCGAACTCGTCGCACTCAGCCGGCGAGCGAAGCTGTTTGTCGGTGGAGATACGGGACCTCTGCATCTGGCGGCGGCGCTGAAGGTTCCAGTGGTGGCGATCTTTGGACCGACGGATCCGGCGCGGAACGGACCTTACGGAACGCGCAGTGTGGTGTTACGGAATGCTGCGAGCGCTACGACACATGCGCGGACGGAGTGCGCTGACGAAGGGATGCTGGCGATCAGCGTGGACGCGGTGGTGGATGCGGCACGGAGTTTTATTTGCGGAACCACGGAGGCCATGCGTGGCTGATTGGTCGCGGGTTGCGCGGCGGATTCGGGTTCCGCTGGGATTTGTGTTCGCGGTGGTGTATCTGTGGCTGGCGCATCCTAGTTGGCGCTCGCTGGCGATGGGCGCAATTGCCATCGTGCCGGGCCTTTGGGTTCGCGCATCGGCGTCAGGATATGTGCGCAAGAACGAATCATTGGCAACTACGGGGCCGTACGCATATACGCGGAATCCACTGTATTTGGGATCCCTGTTGATCGGGATCGGCTTTGCCGTGGCGGCGCGGAACTGGTGGATCGGCGCTGTGCTGGTCGGGATGTTTTTTGCGATTTACGTGCCGGTAATCGGGAGCGAGGAGAGATTTCTGAGAGGGAAATTTCCTGAATTCGAGGAGTACGCGCAACGTGTGCCGCGACTCCTGCCGCGGATTCCATCCGCGAATGCCAGCCATGGAGAATTTTCCGCGGAACTCTATCTCAAACACCGCGAGTGGAACGCACTGCTGGGGAGCGTGCTACTAGTGGCTGCGCTGATTCTCAAGATGAAATTGCTACCCTGAGCGGTTTGAGAATTCGTAGGTTTTGGACTACTTTCTCCTGCGAAGACGGTACCGCATCAAACCGGATGTTGGAAAAGCGATAACCGCAGAGAGCGCCGAGAGCGCAGAGCAAAAACGTTCCTCTGCGGATGAGCCGGACCCAAGTGCCCACCTCTTTTTGTTCTTGAAGGGCTCCGCGACGTAATCATCACAGATGACTCTCACTCTGGAAGTCATGTTGCGACCGGTTACTTCCGCCCATCGTCGGTGAAGATTATAGATCGTGGGACAACCTGTCCCAACGTGCGACGTGGAGGACAAGATGGCCCACTGTCCTTCTCCGTGGTCGCTGTAAACACTTTGTAATGAGTAACTAACGGCGAATGCATTGGCGCTCGTCGTGCAACAGGGAGGTGTCACCCAACTTTCTCCCCCAGCGAGAGAGCGTGCCATTCATGGATACTCAGCAGAGATCCAGAACTTCGGGAAAACGCAACGAGCGCCACAGCGCGGCTTGGGGAAAGCGCCTGAGCGTTGCAGTGCTGCTTCTTAGCGGGGCGATGTCCGGACAAGCGAATCGTATGAGCGCGCAGAAGATGGCCGCTGAAAAGATTCATCCGGAAGTCGCGAGAATCATGAACCGCTTTGCGGCGCATCCGACCCAGCAGGTGAAGGTGATTGTGCAGTACGAACAAACGCCAAAGAGCACGGCATTGTCGCGGGTGCAAAATCTGGGTGGACGGATGGGGCATCACCTGGGTGTGGTCAGAGGCGCGGCGTTCACTGTTCCTGTTGGCTCACTGGCGGCACTGGCGAATGACCCCGAAGTTGCCTTCGTAAGTGTGGATCATCCCTTGAAGGGCATGGACGATTACACTGACGCGGCAATGAATGTAACTGCCGCGGTGAATGCCGCTTACGACGGCACGGGGATTGGAGTCGCGGTCATCGACAGCGGAATCTACGACAAACAGTCTGATCTCCGCAACGGCAACAATTCCCGGGTTCTTAATCATCAAGACTTCACAGGAACGACGACTTACCTGAACAACAAGCAGGTGTGGGATCTGTACGGGCACGGAACGCATGTTGCGGGCATCATTGGCGGCAATGGGAACAAATCGAACGGGCAGTATGCGGGTGTGGCGCCGAATGTGAACCTAATTGACCTGCGCGTACTGGACGCCAACGGCGCAGGCAGCGATAGCCAGGTGATCGCCGCCATTCAACAGGCGATTGCGCTGAAGAACACTTACAACATTCGAGTGATCAACTTGTCTCTGGGCCGGGGAATCTTCTCGGGCTATGCACAGGATCCGCTTTGCCAAGCGGTCGAGTCGGCTTGGAATGCGGGGATCGTTGTGGTAGTCGCGGCTGGCAACTACGGGCGCGTCAGCGTGAATGGCAGTAACGGGTATGGGACAGTTGCGGCGCCGGGGAATGATCCGCTAGTGCTGACCGTTGGGGCGATGAAATCGATGGGGACGTACTCCCGCACGGATGACCAGATTGCGAGTTACAGTTCCAAAGGACCGACGACATATGACCACGTGGTGAAGCCGGACGTGGTGGCTCCCGGGAACATGGTGGTTGCGACGAATTCGCCCGGAAGCACACTCGAAAGCGAGTTTCCGGGGAACGATGTAGCGGGAAACTATTCCAGCCATGATTACTTCACATTGAGTGGCACGAGCATGGCGACTCCGGCAGTCGCAGGTGGGGTCGCACTGATGCTGCAGCAGAATCCGAATCTGACGCCTGATCAGGTCAAAGCACGCCTGATGAAGACTGCATACAAGTCATTTCCCGCGTCATCGGTTGCCACCGATGCGTCTACGGGCATGACCTACACCTCGTACTACGATTTGTTCACAGTCGGATCCGGATATGTGGATTTGGGGGCTGCACTGGCGAACACTGATCTGGCACCTGCGAATATTGGCGCGGCGTTGTCTCCGAGCGCGACGTACAAACCTTCTACGGGCGCAGTGACCATTACGAACGGCAATGGCACCGTCGCCTCGTCGTCGGTGGTGTGGGGTTCGTCAGTGGTATGGGGCTCATCGGTGGTGTGGGGCGCAAACGTATCGGGTTCGTCGGTTGTTTGGGGTAGTTCGGTGGTATGGGGAGCCAGCACAGCCACTGGATTCAGCGTGGTGTGGGGATCATCCGCCGATACAGCCAGCAGCGTGGTGTGGGGTGCGTCGTCTGACGGGAACGGAGCGTTCTCGGCGACTGACTCCGAACAATAACTCACATCTTTCCAACGCCCGCGTTCGAGGACTTCCGCTCACTTGGCGCGGGCGAAGTCTTGCCCACGGCTGCGACGCTGTGAAAAACTACAAAGACGCGAAATCTTCACTTGGGTGCGGGCAGATGTCCGTGCCGTAAGGACTCTCAGGGTGGACAGTCGGCAGAATGTCGGTACTACTATGGCGCGGACATTATTCGAGAAAATCTGGGATGCGCATTTAGTCGCGACGCCTACCGGGCGGTCGCCGATTCTCTATATCGATTTGCATCTCGTGCATGAGGTGACTTCGCCGCAAGCCTTCGACGGTCTTCGGGCAGCGGGACGGAAGGTACGTCAACCGCTGCGCACCGTGGCGACGGTGGATCACAACGTTCCCACCGAACCACGGGGAACTCCGATTACCGATTTGATCGCAGCGAAGCAGATCTCGGCGCTGCAGGCGAATTGCAAGGAATTCGGGATCCGGTTGTTCGATATGGACTCGCCGGAGCAGGGCATCGTGCATGTGATCGGTCCGGAGCTAGGGTTGACGCAGCCGGGTATGACAATTGTCTGCGGAGACAGTCATACCTCGACGCATGGGGCGTTTGGGGCGCTGGCGTTTGGCATTGGGACGTCGGAAGTCGAGCATGTGCTGGCCACGCAGTGCCTACCTCAGAAGAAGCCGAAGACAATGAAAATTGATGCACGCGGGCGCCTGGCGGAGGGCGTGACGGCGAAGGATCTGGCGCTAGGAATTATCGGTCAGATTGGAACTGATGGTGCGACCGGGCATGTCATCGAGTACGCAGGGCCGGCGGTGCGTGCGCTTTCGATGGAAGGGCGGATGACGCTGTGCAACATGAGCATCGAAGCAGGAGCGCGCGCCGGGATGGTGGCACCGGACGAGGCGACGATCCATTACCTGAAGGGACGACGCTTTGCTGCGAACGGAGCCGAGTGGGAGAAGGCAGTCGCTTACTGGCGGAGTTTGCCGTCCGATGAAGGAGCGCTGTTCGACGAAGTGATTGAGATCGATGCGGCTCAGCTTTGTCCGTTTGTGACATGGGGAACCAATCCAGGCATGGTTGCACCGGTGACGGGGCGGGTGCCGGAGATCAGCGGGATGGAGGAAACTGAACGGCGGGCGGTGGAGCTTGCTCTGCAGTACATGGGGCTTGAATCGGGCAAGCGGATTCAGGATATCGGGATTGATCGGGTGTTTATCGGATCGTGCACCAATTCGCGCATTGAGGATTTGCGGGCCGCCGCGCGGGTGGCGAAGGGGCATCGCGTGAATTCGAAGGTGCGCGCCATGGTAGTGCCGGGGTCGCAGACCGTGAAACGCGCCGCCGAACAGGAAGGACTGGATCGCATCTTTCGCGATGCGGGGTTTGAGTGGCGTGAGTCTGGGTGCTCGATGTGCTTGGGTATGAATCCCGATATTCTGCAACCGGGCGAGCGATGTGCGTCGACGAGCAACCGGAACTTTGAGGGTCGTCAGGGGCGTGGAGGGAGAACGCACCTGGTGAGTCCGATGATGGCGGCTGCCGCGGCAATCACCGGGCATTTTACGGATATCAGAAATTGGCAGTTTCAGTGAGTGCGTTTGTCTCTGTGAGTTGGCATCGCGCTGAGCAGACCAAGGCCCCCACGGGCAGCGTCTTAATCGCAGCGCTTAGAAGCGCTGCGTCACCAGAAATCAGCGGTTTTGACCGCGAACCTAGCAAGAGTGACGAGCAGCAAACCGAGAGAGCGAATCAATGAAACCGTTTACTGTGCATCGCGGGCGAGTGGCGCCACTGGACCGGGTCAACGTGGATACCGATCAGATAATCCCCAAGCAGTTTTTGAAGCGCATTGAGAAGACCGGGTTTGGGCAGTTTGTGTTTTACGACTGGCGGTTTGGCGTCGACGGCAAGAAGAATCCCGACTTTGTGCTGCATGAGCCGCGGTATGAGGGGGCGACGATTCTGGTCGCTGGGAAGAACTTCGGGTGCGGATCGTCAAGGGAGCATGCAGTGTGGGCGCTGGCGGATTTTGGATTTCGCGCAGTGATTTCGTCGTCGTTTGCCGACATCTTCGCGAACAACTCGACCAAGAATGGATTCCTGACGGTGCGTCTCAGGGAAGATGAAGTTGCTACCGTCATGAAGCGGGCGCATGACGTCGACGATTACCAAGTCACGGTCGATCTGGAAGAGTGCGAGGTTCACGACGATCAAGGATTCAGCGCCAAGTTTCCGATCGACGAATTTGTAAGACATTGTCTGCTCAACGGTCTGGATGATATCGGATTGACGCTGCGGCATGAAGCCGAAATTGCAGCGTACGAAAGCAAACTTCCCTCTCCTGCGGGGCTTAAAGTTTCGTGAAAATCAAGGACAGTCAATCCGAGTAAAAGTATGTAAAAGGGGCGCGCCAGTATTGACCCGTCCTAGGCGCGCGGTTGATCCTATAGTTGCGCGGTTCTGCCAAAGCAACTGCAGCGAAGTTACTGTAACTGTGAAACTGTGGGGCGACTTCCACAGGCGCGGGCAAGATGGCTGCGGCTTTCGACTACGCTGAGGGCAGGCTCGCCGACTGGCTCCTGGCGCTACCCGGGTAGAAATTCCGAGTTACCGCAAACCGAGCCTAGAATGCTTACGTCTAATACATGGGATCTCACCGGCCCAGGTAGAGCGACACCAACGGACTAACCTGTGAACATCATAGAAGGTCATTATCGAGGACCTCGCGCAAGAAGAGTGCAGCGCGTGGCCTGTGTTGTTGTTCTTGCGGCAGTAAGCGCGATTGTTGTGGCCTGCAGTTCTGGCGACCCGAGACAGGGAAAAGCCCAGGCGGCAGGCCCTGCCCGGGCTGTATCCGTAGCCATTGCTCCCGTGCAAAAACAGGATGTGCCGGTGTATCTATCCGGACTCGGATCCGTGACCGCGTTCAACACGGCGAACATCAAGAGCCGAGTGGACGGCCAGATCATGAAAGTGAACTTCCGGGAAGGACAGGACGTCCACCAGGGAGAGCTTTTGATCGAGATC
>Ga0335079_10008675_pt1 | contig 11592 bp, 5 predicted proteins | sample Lox_Sample_33_FD_206719 | JGI IMG/M metagenome (GOLD analysis project Ga0335079, IMG submission 206719) | Soil microbial communities from Loxahatchee National Wildlife Refuge, Florida, United States - Lox_Sample_3.3 | ecosystem: Environmental > Terrestrial > Soil > Wetlands | place: USA: Florida... | reverse complement strand
GGGAGTGCCGGTTTGGACCCTCGCATCCGGCTGATAGGTAATCCGTGTGGCATCGCCGTATTCCGACTCGACGCTGTATTTGACGTAATACGGATGTCCCCAAGGATCAACCAACTGACGGAAGTTCACGCCACTGTCGATCATAGCTTTGTCGAGCGTTTCATCGTCTTGAGGAAATGCCCCTGTGGAGCGAGAGAGTTTGTAAATCGCGGAATCTATTTTCCCGCGAGCTTGCTCAAAATAGTCAATTGCGCTGGTCCATATCGCAAACGGTGCGTAGAATTCACGCGGTATGTTGTGGCCAGTGCTCTGGACAATGACCTGATAGAGCGAGCCGCTAGGCTGGAAACTGAACGCGTATGGATTACCCCAGGGATCCCGAAGCGTTTTGAGGTCGAGTCCACGCGAAAGCACAGCAGCGCTAAGAGCATCAAAATCCCGAATGTACGCGCCAGAGGATGCGTAGGTCTCCTTAACAACTCGATCGATGATCTTCCCGACCGGCTGGAAATATGGCCAGCTCAGCGTAAGCGCCTCAACGTCATCCGCGGTTCCCAACTGCTTGTCAGGGCCGGCGGATACAACATTCAGCGTTCGGTTACGGTAATCGATCCCGAAATTGTAGTGATAAGGCGTACCCCATGGATCGACGACACTTCCAGGATCAAGCCCCGCTTTTCGGAGCACGGACCCCACTTCATCGTTGTTCGTCGCGAACTTCCACCCGATGAGATCTTCGTTTAGAAGAGCTTCGCGAAAGGGTTCAAGTTCACTCCGCATCTTCTCAGAGAACAGCGCGCGGGTTTCATCTCCGTAGTTGTTGCCTTCGATTTCTGGCAATCCAACCCAGTAGCCGCTACGCCCCTGCAAAAGCATCTCGGCAACAAGATCCATACCATCGGGGAGTGGCTTAGAAAGGTCCAGTCCATCAAGATCCCTAAATGTGATCCCGCCGACGGACTCAGGTGGATACCACCAACTCCAGTCCCAGAAACCGTAGTGCCCTTCCCCAAATTCCTGATCGGTGCGAATACGTTCTTCTACCGCCTTGTCGACCACGACGACTCCCAGGGCGGTGGCCGAAGTCGAGCCAGATGGAAGGCTGACGTTGAGAGCGGCTGAGACGTCATCCCCTGGCTTGTAGGTGCCACGGTCAGTCTTGACTTTCACTGTCAGGGTTGACGGGCTCGGAAACAGAATGTCGCGGGCACCGGAGGGGATTTCATAGCGTTCTTCACTGTCTGTTTCCAGTGAATACGCTGCAAGCGTCAGTTCCCCTTTGAACTCGGGGGCGTACGGGATGACCGTGAACCCTCGATGATTGTGCAGACCTATCCCGCCGGTCCACAAGACGGCCCCGTCGCGTGAAAGGTCGACAATAACGTGTCCGGAGAGAGTGCTGGGAGCGCGAACAGAGACTGTAATCTGATCTTTTGCCTGATACAGGGACTTGTCCGTTGTGACTCGAATCCGCCTGTCGGAGTCGCTCCAAAAGACCTCGTCATAAGAAACGGTAGCCCCAGTCTTGTCGTGAACGTCGAAGACAAGCTGATAGCCACGGTTGCGGTTAGAGTCGTCGTCACCTTCAGTTAACAGTTGTAGATCGGAAACTTTGGCCACGCCGAATCGGTTGGTCTTGATGGCGTGAAGAAAATCCCTTATACCGGACGAGTTCTCCTCGCCGTAGGTTCTGTAGTGGTTCCGATCTTCGCTGACATTGACACGGCACTCCGCTGGGGTGCCGTCCGGATAATAGGTGGACACGTAGAAAGAGGCCCGATCTCCACTGAGATTCATGCCGGAAACATAGACGTGAATCGGCTGGTGACTGAGACGGACCTGGAATCGGCGCTGCTCGGTCTTCCCTGTGCTGGGATCGGTCACATATGCGGCATAGTTGAGGTCTTTGAATCGTCTGTACGTCTCCTCTGCGAGTTCGCCGTGCAGCTGTTTAAAGTCAAGCGTAAACGTCACCCGTCCAAAATGGTCAAGTTCTCCCGACTGACGATCAGCTTCGTCAACTACCCATTTGTGTTGTGCGGAGTCCCAGTGGCCCTGCTCCTCACGAACCAGTTTCACCACGCCGTGGGTCAGTTCTTTGCCAAACAAATATTTGGCAGATATCGCAACCGATGCGTTCTGACCGGGCAAATAGTAGGAGCGATCCGGCTCGGCTGCGACTGTAAAGTTAGGGAGATCGTAGCGGCTGACGCGAACATTCGTCATCTCCTGGGCGCTGCCGTACCGATCACTGTTTGAGAGCGAGACCTGGAGCCCATAAGGTCCGAGTTCTGTTGAGTCGGGGAGCTCCCAGTCGATGCTGGCAATGCCGAAGTCGTTTGTTTTTGCCGTGCCGCTAAACACGGTATTCGACTCTGGATCGACGAGCTTGAACTCAGCGTCTTCGTTTGCGACCGCGTGCTTGTCCACACTGAGCACAATTGCGCGGGCATGTAGTGATTGTCCGGGTTGATAAAGCAGTTTGTCCGTATTGATGATGATGCGAGCCCGCGGGTCGAGCTCGAAGTCGAAATCCTCCTTCCGTGTTTGATCGCGTTTCCGAGCCTCAACGTTGACTGAGCCACCGTCAGTCACAGCTCCTGGGATACGGAAGAGAAGGACAGCATCGCCAGATGAGTTTGTAGTTTGCGTTATGATCGTGCGTTTGTCGACCGAATCGAATTCTAGTTCTCCTCGAACCTCCACGCTGCTCACTGGCTTCCGCGTAACCGGGTTGGCTGCGTGTATTCGCACGCGATAGGACTGGTCAGGCAGGGCTTTGTCAGCGTGTGCGATGCGGAGTTCGAACACGTCGGGTGCGATAGCTCCGAGGGCAACGACGCCACTGGCCGCTTGTTTGTCATCCAATAGAAGCCGGTACTTCACGCGATACCACAGCACCGGATCATTGTCGGCCACCACGGGGATTGCGGGTCGTGGCAAGGACAACTTGATTAAACTGCGACCGGGTTTGAGGTGCTCAGTAGTTTTGGATGACGCTACGACCGCGTCTTTGGGATCGAGCAGATCAACGTAAAGAGTGCCGGAGACGGTTGTTTCAGACTCGTTCGAAACAGGTGCGATCAATGCGATTTCCCGTTCGGAAATGACAGCGCTCATCTCCGATTCGTTGACCCGGAGAGGCGCGGAACTCGCGAGAAGACGCGTCGATACTGCGACGAGCAGAATGGCCAGCAAACGAATGCGTTGCGCAGATCGCATATGTCAACCGTGGAGCACAAGATTTACGCGAATAGTAGCACGGGAGAGGACTTACTTCTGTGCGTGAGGGTTCGCCCAGTCCAAACAGTGGCCGTTTCTCCTTATTTCTACTTCTTCAGTGAAGGGTGATTTTTCGTAATCCAGCCTTCGACTTCGCTGTAAAACTGGGATGCCTGGATGAGGATCTCCTTTGCTTCCGTCTCCGTCGCAACGTTGGAGAAGGTGTAGTCGATCGTATTTCGCTTTCGCCGACAGGTTTCGAAATAATCGGCGTACTTGTGAACGGGTTTGCCCAACACAAGTTTTGTACTCTCTAATGACACCCGGTGATGCCCCACCTTGCTCATGATCCGATATCCCGCACAGGCAATCGCCATGTTGGCGGCCTGGAGTGCTGCGTTGTAAGCAGTGGCGAATCTCCGATCTGCTGAGAGGCCAGTAAGACTCGCGTCCGCTAGGTCGCGAGCGATCAGGGCCCGCATATTGTCTAATTCCTTCTTGGAGGTTTTGTGTTTCTGGGCTTCCTTACTTGCCAACAAGTTCGTCCAAGTCACTCTGGGCTCCTCTCACAAAATGCTTGCGCCCCTTCAAAACGGTTGTCAGGAAATGATCATGCGACTTCACCTTCTCACGAAACTCTTCCTGGGAATAGACCGTTGCATTCACTTCCCTCCCGAGGCGTTGCTCCGCGTTGCGCAGTGCCGAAGACAGGTCAGCAAGACCAGCTTTGCCGACGACCATCAAATCCACGTCACTCGTCGCATGCTCCCGGTTTCGCGCAACGGAGCCGTAGACAAAAGCACATTGGATTTTGTCTCCGAAGGGCTCCAGTATCTGCTTCACAATCGGAATGAGACCTGCGGTTTTCTCGAACAGTTGCTGCAGTTCTCGGAATACCGGGGATCTGGTCTCTGCTTTGAAGTAGGCCCTTGTACCTTCACGGCGGTGCGTTAATATGCCGCTTGCCACCAGGGATGACAGTTCCCGCTGAAGGCTCGATGGGGTCGTCCCGAGACGATCAGCAAGCTCCGACAGATACCACCACTTGCTTGGCTGTGTGAGCGTAGCCGCGAGCACACCTTGGCGCACATGTGGGAACAGCGCGGTTAACACCGACGAGTTACGCATATTGCGTATATTGTTACGCATATTGCGTAAGATGTCAATATACACCTTGGAGTATGTGGACTCAGGCGCGGGCTGCTTCTAGTTGCGCGGCTGATAGAAACTGCAACAGTCGAGTCTCCTCATGCCGTTTATTCTTAAACCAGTCTGTTGACCAGACTCTATAGATTTTCCAGCCGTGGCTCTCAAGGATCTCCTGGCGTAGACGATCGCGATCGCGGGCTGACTTCGCTGAGTGATAAGCTGCGCCATCGCACTCGATTCCTGCGAGGTATCGACCTGAATTGGCCGAGTCTTTAACGCCGATGTCGATGGAGAATCCTGCAACGCCCACTTGAGGCACAATTTCATACCCTGCCGACTTGAGAATATACCCCACCGAAATCTCGAAATCGCTGTCAGGTTCGCCTCCCGCTCCGGGTATCTCGGGGATTGTGCCATTCTTGGCAAATTCCAAGTATTGTCGGAGAACCTTCACTCCCCAGGAGGCGCTGTCTGTCAAGATGTTGTTAGCTTGTAGGGACGAAAACACTTCGACTCGCCTCTTGGCACGCGTGAACAGGACATTCAGCCGTCGATGGCCCTGTGGTCCGTTGATTGGTCCAAACCTCTGGAATTGCTTGCCCTGCTCATTTGGTCCATAGGTCGTCGAAATGAAAATCACGTCCCGCTCATCGCCTTGTACATTTTCCAAGTTCTTGACAAACAACGGTTCCGACTTCCCCCGCCAGTCCGATACAAACGCCTCCGCGTGGGGATCATTCATGATTTCCTGGTCAAGCAAGTCGTCTATCAGTTCACGTTGTTCAAAGTTTAATGCCACGATTCCGAGGCTCTCTTGCGGATGTACGCAAATGTGTTCGACCGCTGCGCGAACCACGTTTTGTGCTTCAACGACATTCCTACGATTGACAAATCGTCCATCTGGGACTTCGATGAGCTTCACTCCCAATCCTGGATGATCCGAATATGCGGACGGGAACACGACTAGGTTTTTGTAGAATTCGTGGTTTGAAAACTCTATTAGGCTGTGGTGGCGTGAACGATAATGCCAGCGCAATCGCCTGATCGGTTGATAGACCGACGTGGCGACATCAAGAATGCTTTCAGCGTCCTCTGCAGCCGTAAGATCATCGTCGGTCACATCCCCGTCGTCCATTACTCGTTCAAAGAATGTGGTCGGAGGAAGCTGCTTCGGATCTCCGACAACAACCAATTGCCCTCCGCGTGCGATAGCGCCGAGAGCGTCTTCCGGCTTCAGTTGGGATGCCTCATCCATAACCACGAGATCGAAAAATAGCCTGCCCGGCTCTAGATATTGAGCAACTGACAATGGGCTCATCATGAAACATGGCTTAAGCGCTTTCAGAGCATCTCCCGCGCGGTTCACGAGCTGCCGTATTGGCACATGGCGTTTCTGTTTTGCCAGCTCGTGATCGATAAGCGAGAGGTCACTCCACTGACCTACGGGTCCCGATCGAGAGCCCATGGGTACAGAACGGGCGTCAAGAACCGACGCCGCGTACTTGGCATTAAGCGACATAATCTCCCGGTCAAGCCCAGCAAATCTGGCCCGGACATTCTCGTGAGCGAGCCCTTTAAACAACATCAGATCAGAATGAGCGTTAATGCAACTGGTGGCCAGAGAACTGTAGAAAAGGTATTCGTAGACTCTGGGCACCATGTCAGTCGTTACCGCACTGCTAAGAACCAGGCGTGGCAGCGCAGGCAAAGTCGCCACAGAGCACTCATCCCATGAGCGAAGCCAGTCGACAAACATGGGGAGGTCGTCCGGGCAATGCAGTGCGCGTCCTAAGCGGGCGGCAACTGTCGTATACGGAACTTCGTAGATCGTTTGACAACCCCAAAATCCCACGACATCCAGCTTGGCGATTTTGGTCATAGTCAGCAGTGTTCGCTGAAGTTCCGACATCGAGTCGATATAGCTACTCATCTCCGCATGAACCAACTGAGAGTTTGCGTCGAACTCTTGCAGCAGCCAACAGCGAACAGAAGGCGGAAGTACACCAGAGTCGACTCCGGCAGCGAAGTCCACTGCTTCCCCTATTGCGTCAATGTCTGTGTCTGGGCCTTCACAGACTTTCGCTAATCCGAGCTCTTTGGTTAAGCGATCAACCTCACGCGCATGTAGGCTTTCGTCGCGGCATAAGTCATGCAGCCTTCCCACGTGAGCCAACTTGAGAAGATTCTTTATCCCGCTCTGGGAGGCCAATGTGGACAGATGGGACAGTTTGCGGTCTACTCCCTGGAGATTGGCGCCGAATTCTTCCAGAGACCCATCCCACGAACACCTCATGGAAGCCGGTAGAGCATCCATGGCAGGCTTGGCCAGATCGCAAATGCTGGTCAGAGCGTCGATCTCCTCGCCCCTTGCTCCGACCTCTCGGCGCAAAGTTCGAAAATCTGCTACCGGCATCGCGGTGACCACGTCCAGGAATTCTTTGCCCGCTGACCCTAAACTGAGAGCTGCGCCAGAAAGCCATTCCGACACGCGCAGTAAGGCCGGCCACGGAGTGTTGACGCCGTAATAGTGAACTCCCGCGACTTCGCTAAAACGCTTGTCGGTATTGAAAGATCTGAGCCGATCCTCGTACTCCGCTAGGTCCCTGAGTCCTGAGATAGCCTCTGAGTGGCCAACCCTCCTAGGCGTTTTCAGAATCCGGCGGAAGATTCGCTTTGCATTTCGACAATCTTTTCGAAACAGACGGCTGACAAAGTTGCTTTCCAACAGATTGGCTGCATGATCATGCAGTTCGGCGGACGAAGGAAGGTTGCTCAGTTCAAACTGTTCTTTGAGCTTTGCGCTTCTGGCGCGGATATCAGCAGCTTTCTCCTGGGCCAACCTGATTACGGTCGGTGAGTATTCACGCTGTAGCGCTGAATGCCGGTAGCTGAGTTCCTCATCGGGAGCCGTAGCAAGCGCTCTGAATGCTTCACGCAGCAAATTGAAGCCCTCACGGCTGCTAGAAACCCTCGGTGAGAGACTAGACTGCGCCCAAGACGACAAGTTTGTGGCATGAGGGATCTGATGAAGTAGCTCTTTGACTCTCGTAGCATGGGCATTGATCTCCGAGGCGGAAAACTCTCCGATGCCATTCCCATCCACCAAGCGAGAAAGTTCGTGAAGAGTAGAAGGATAGCTTTGGGTGGCTGTGTTTAGATCGGCTAATTGCGAAATCTGAGCGCGAATCTTCCGCCAGTTTGATATCTGATCGCAAAAGCCGCCAATAATCCGGCGTGAGGTATCTGAGTGAAGCCCAGGCAAGAGAGCAAACGTAGGATTCGGGCTAGCAAGAGGTAAGCCTGCTTCAGCTGAACGGCACCACTCCAACTCGCCCAGTGTCCCGGCAAGTACGAATCCTCGTCCATGGAGCTTCGCGACGGCATCTGCACAGGCGTTCGCCAAATCACTCCCGCAGCGGACCAGTCTGAGCAAGTCGGCCTGTTCTGCATATCCGATGTCAGCTGATTCGACACCGTACCAAGGATGTTCTTTCAGCATGGGCCATTTCTGGAACATCTCCTTAGTAATAACAGCGAAAAGATCCGTGGCATGCTTGCCTCGCTCATAGGCCGGACGGCTAAGTCGGTCCTCGTCCCGAATCATTAGCGAATCTAGATCCGGGATATCGACGGGGAGGGCCATCGCCGCGCGGTGTTTGGCCCATATGATTTCGAAGGTTGTGCTTCCAAACTGAGGGTGGGGTAGATTCAGCAGGCGAACGTACTTGTTGAGTTGGCCTCTAGTTTCCTTGGCCTGACTCAGTTTGTATTCCAAATTCGGAGCACCGCCGAAAGTATTGCGCGCGCTCAACCTTCGTTCGAGACCGTTTAGCAATTCACGTTTCTGCGTCTTGTGGCTATGCAATTCTAAGCAAAACAGACCTAAGCCAATTGCATCGAGACGCCGGTAGACGACCTCCAGCGCGGCCAACTTTTCTGCGATAAAGAGGACCGACTTCCCCTTTAGAAGTGCGGCGGCAATCAGGTTCGTGATGCTCTGGGATTTACCTGTTCCTGGTGGTCCCTCAATAACCAAATTCTTGCCATTAAGGGCGTCAATCAACGCACTGTGCTGCGAACTGTCCGCGTCATAGAACAATCGCGGAACCGGCATCTTGAGATCCTCATCGTCTATTGGATACTCATCAGGGAACGTAACGCTTGATGCCTTAACACCTTCAAATAGGTTCTTTATGACGGAATGATCTGTGATTCGCGCCTTGGATGGCCACCGCGTACGATCGAGATCGAGGAACATCAGAAGTTTCCCGAAGCTCAGGAGTGCCAAGGTCAGGAAATTCCTGACCTGCCACCCTGGCCGACTCGAGATTGCTTCGCGAACTGCCTGAGCATAAGAAGACGGGCTGTCCTCCTCACGAAGGTATGGCACCGCCACGCCAAAGTCTCGCTTCATCTTCTCTACGAGAGAAAGGTTGGTCGTCAGGTCTTCACCCGAATACTGGATTTGATAAACCCATCCCTGATTTCGAGGGGCCTTCTCCCGCTCGATTGTGACCGGCATGATTAGAAGGGGTGCATGGGAACCTTGAGCGATCTCCGAATCCTTCCATTCCAGAAATCCGAAGCACATATAAAGCATATTCGCACCAGATTTCTCGATTGAGGTCCGGGCTGTAGTCGTAATCTTCTTTGCGGTCCTGTCCAGATCGTCTTGGTATGCCAGTACGCGCAGTCGCGGTGGTTCGTCACGCGAATCCAGATCAAAGTCGTGCTCCAGCCATGCTCGGCAGCGTAGTCTTTTGCTGGAATCTTGTCTTCTTCCTGAGCGTCATCAATTAGCGGGTGGGCACCGCCCGAACTTCGCACGAGACCATCCGGTTCAGGAACGGCCTCGACAGTAAAGGGATTCCCCTCCATTAGGTATTGAAACACTGTGTCCAGGGCGGTATCCACGAATCGCAGACAGGAGGTCTTCGGATGTCGGAAATTCAAGAGTTTGTTGCGAGCGGTTAAGTCCAGCAGTCGCGTGCGGATCTTCTCAAGGCCAGTGTGAACGTTACCGAGAGAGAACTCCTCGCTAACCTTCGGGGCTTCAAACGTATCGTGTTTGTCTTCTTCTGACGACATCTTCGGCGCGAAACGGATATTAGCACGTGGAAACGGTCCCGCCTCGATCCCGCTCGGCGCGTCTCACGGCAATGGAAAAGCCCCGCCTCCCCTGGGGGAGGCAGGGCTCTGTAACAAGCCAAGACTAAGCACTCCCTCGGAGATTGTCCAGTGTCTCTACCGACGACATGTCAACCGGACTTGTTGTTGCTTTGATAAGTAGAACTTTAGAGTCCCAACTCCACCGCTTGGCGATCACTCCGTGGAAAGGAGGCAATTCCTCGTGGCGCATGTCCATCGAACGTACTACGAACTACATTGGAACAGTCTCGAACCACGTTCGAGGCTGTTCGAGCAGTGCTCGCGAGTCCATTTAGGATTGCACCGACCTAAGCCGAAGGCTTAGGGATGGTGTCTCTTTGGAAAACGAATCGGTTTTTTCTCGAATAGCCCCTGCTGCGCCGAATCTGCATCGGTCGGGGATGGTTTTCTGTTCCAGGGCTGCCTCCGAAAAAGCGCGTGCACTACGAACACTTTCATGCTATGTTGATGTTGTGAAGCGCCTGCTTCAATTTCGATTGTCATTACGACTCAGTCCATCCCGACTGAGTTATTAACTCCTGCACAATTTATAACTTCAGGCCCGTGGCGGACTGGCATACGCAGCTGCCTCAAGAGCAGCCCTTTTGTGAGTTCAAATCCCACCGGGCCTACCAGAGTTCTGTTGTTCTTTGACAATTCAAAGGAGAGTGGGCCGGACGGTAAGGCACTTGTCTGCTAAACAGGGGTTCTCGCAAGAGGCTAACGGGTTCAACTCCCGTACTCTCCGCCACGCGGAAGGTACTGCTGAATGGCCGGCAACTGGTCCTGAAAACCGGGGCATCGTGATGAGCGATGGGCGTTCGATTCGTCTACCTTCCGCCAAGTTTGCACAGGTGCGTGAGCCCGGCCGAAACGGACCGGCTGTAACCCGGTCTCCCCGAGTGGGACGCGGAGGTTCAAATCCTCCCCTGTGCACCATGTGCCAGCGTGCGCGAATTGGAATAGCGGCCTGTCTTAGAAACAGGTGTTTGAGAGTTCGAATCTCTCCGCTGGCACCAGATTTTTTGTTCATCATTCGCCGTCAAGTAGGGTTCTCGCTTGATGAATAGGTGAGGCCAAATCTGTCCACTTCTTGAGCCGACTAAAGGGATTCAGGAGCAACTTGGTGAACAGTCGCTGAAGTTGAGTCGCGTGATTGTCAGACCTGACGCATCCTTGTCTATAACGAGGACGACTTTTTGCAGGACACCCTTCTGTTGCGAAAGCCAATGCCCAATAACTTGTGCCTTCGCCTTGCAAGTTCCTCCGAAAGGCAACACAAGTCCGACCTGATACCTTCCATTGATCGCCGTCAAGAGATCCGAAAGCCCGCCAGCCACCAGATCTGGAATGGCGGCGAAATCCTCGATGGAGTTGGAGCCATCATCACACTTAGTCGTGCCGCATTTGAGGTGGCGTAAAGGATGAACCGTGTAGTTGTTCATGACGTTGGCCCAGACTTTTGTAAGAAGTTTCAGTGTCTCCGGGTTCGAAGCGATCTCGTCCTCGTCGGAGAACCAGAGTACGTCCTGATTGGGCCGCGAAATTCCGGCGATCCAGAAACTCACGACGTGAACAATTCTCAGCACACGTTCGAAGAGCGACTCACTCCACGTGAGGCAATCGGTCAGTGCCGGGTTGATCGGTGAGGCGTCTCGCCGAAACAGGGTGCCAACAGACTTCGACACGGCCAGCGAGACACACATCCCAGGAATCATGTCAGCCGCAGCTAAGAATGGCACGAGCGCTCTTCTTCGGTGACTATCGTTGAGACCTTTGTAGCTCATTCTCCGACCGTTAGGCAGAAACTCGGTCCGAATGCCCACGCGAGCGTGCCGCCAAGCGTCGCAGTACATTAGATCGCTGAGCAATACGGAATAGATCTCATACGAACTCTGGCGGTGGCCCCGCCGTAATCTGACGCAACAAAAAGACATGGGCCGTCGACGTCAAGGGTGCTTCCCCGGCTTTCTAACATTATCTTCGCCATCAACGTGGAAAGGCCAAAGTCCTTGCCCGCCAGCGCTTCCCAATTGTTCTCGTGTCCTGTCATGAAAACTCTTCTGCCAAGAT
>Ga0335079_10008674_pt1 | contig 11592 bp, 8 predicted proteins | sample Lox_Sample_33_FD_206719 | JGI IMG/M metagenome (GOLD analysis project Ga0335079, IMG submission 206719) | Soil microbial communities from Loxahatchee National Wildlife Refuge, Florida, United States - Lox_Sample_3.3 | ecosystem: Environmental > Terrestrial > Soil > Wetlands | place: USA: Florida... | reverse complement strand
CGAGTCCTGATAGCGCTCGTAACTGCGCGGGTGACACCAATCGCGGGTGTGCAAGCGCTGGCCGCTTGCATCCAGCACTTTGAAGGCAATGCAATCGGCCTCCGGAATTCGTTCAAAGGCGCCAACGACCCGTTGCAATTCGAATGGGGAATCGAACGATACGTCGTTGTCCAGCGTGACCACCAGGGCCCCCTGGGCTTGAAGTACACCCCGGTTGCGTGCCACCGTGCCCACGTTTTCGCGAAGCGGAACCAGGCCTACCTCGGGATAGTTCTGCCGGAGAAACGCTTCAATGTCGTCGCCGGACCCATTGTCGACCACCAGGATTTCCCGCGGCCGATAGGTCTGCATCTCGACGGAAGCCAGAGTCTGGGCAAGCGCCTCGCGACGTCTGTAGCTCAGGATCACGACGCTGACCAGATTGTCGCCCATGGCTAAGCCCAATGGTTGCGGAGAAAGAGTCGCCACCCGGATAAAACGTCATCTCGCAGACGCCACCACGCCGAATCCGCAACGGGTTCGTGGACGAAAGTGACGGGCAGCAGTTCTTCCTGGTCGGTGAGTTCCGGCGTCATGCCGTTCAGGATTTCCGGCAGGCGGAAGCATAGATTTGAGGCAACCGTGTAAACCAGGTACCGCGGGCTGCCCTTGAGCAGCAGGCGGCCCATGCGCGAGAAGAAATCCGGCCGGCGCCGAACTTCCGGCATCAGCGCGAGCTTGGCCCAGCCGCGGAGTTTTTCCCGCCGGGGTTGGGTCCTCATCACCGCATTCTGCAAGGCCAGATCGTCATTCACGGGGCGTCCCGTTGTTCCGATGAATGCATTCCCTGCCCATCGCCACACAAGGTGGAACATCCGGATCAGTTCCGCGATGGCACGCCGCACTTCTCCGCTGAGCATTTCTGGTTCTGCGGAGAGGTCGACTCCCAGGGGCCGCACGCCAAAATCCGGCCGCAGTTTGAATGTTGTGCAGGCGGCCACACGTTCCGCCAGATCTTCGGCAAAGGGTGCGTCTTCACGGGTGGCTGCGCGCGCCCAGGTTTCCAAGGCAGCGGCGCGCTCACCATAGCGGCTGCGGTAATGCCCGGCAAAGATCAGGATGACTGTCGCCATGTCAAGATAGCACTTGAGGACATGGTAGAAAGCCGCTCGGAGGTCGCGCACTTCCCACCTCGCGCTGATTTCCGCCCACTGCAATTGCTCGAGCAGTCGGTTATTCAGCAAGCGCCAGGCATCCCAACGTGGTATTGCCGATATCGGAAATCGCCGGGCGGCGGTGAGTATCCTCGCATCACCCCACACGGTCCGCGCGTGAGCCATAAGTTCATAGCTGAAGATGGCCGGATGAACCCGGTTTAAATAGTCGCGGTGAACGGAGTTGAACTCGACCTCGCACTCGATCCCTTGTCTCGCCAAATACTTGCCTGTGTTATGGGCTTCTTCGTCCAGGAATTGCTGGGCGCGGTTGATGTCTGCGCCCCTCGAATTGACCACCATGAACTCCATGTCGCTCAATACTTGGAGCCTGTCCTTGTCCCGCAAAATCGAGCCTTCACCGCGGGCAAAGCTGCCGGTCAAAAGGACAGCAGCCGGTGGAGTTGGCAACCGATCCGCCACCCGGCCGCCTATCTCCTGAAAGATTCCATGCAGCCTTTGATCGGCATCGGCGTTGTGGGTGTACAGCGGAGCTCCACCCGCCGCCGGCCGGTCATTACCAGTGCGAGCCTGCTCGGCAATCAGGTTGGCCGCGGAAGTTCCCATGTCGTTCATCGCTGGAGGGGGGCCGTGAAGTCCCAACTTAGGAGGGCAGGTGCCGCACCAAGCTTGGACCGATCGTACGCGTAACCGCTACGGGCAGTTTCTGCCAGATGCGGATGGCCGCTTCAAACCTGGGATTGCGCGTATTGACCTGGGGAAGCGCTTCTCCCGCCGGCAACCAGTAAGCCCAATTCAAGGGAATGGATTCCGATCCCCATTGCATCTTGAAAACATGCGTCCCGGAGCCGGGCGTCGAGCGCCCAAAGTCAAAAACCTTGTACCCCTTCTGGCCGGCAAAGCAGAACAGATTCCAGTAGAGGAACATATTCGGTTTGAGCGAAAGGTGCTGGGATTTTGAGGCGCTCCACTTGGCTTCTATGGCATCCCGAAATCCCGTCAGGAACGATGTCGCAATAACCTCTCCCTGGAGGCGAACGATGCAGATGTGCGTATGCTGCGGAAACGCTTTGAGGATTTCCTCGAAGAGGGGGCGGCCATAGACGGGCGTTCCCAGGTCGCGCATGTTCTCGCAAAACAACGCATAGAACTCGCCCAGGAATTCCATGCCTCCGAACTCCGCCGTCATCCCGGCGTTCGTGGCCTTACGAATCTTGGTACGAATTTTCGTGCCGAGTTCCGCCCACATCTTTTCGCTATCAGGTCCCAGCGGCCGGACCACGGTCAGCTTATCGTCCCTTACCGGCAGATGATCTCCTGACGGGCCGCGGTAGCGCAGTTCCAGAAACTTCGCGCCGACTTGGGTCGTGACTCGCTTGGCTTCTTCCAAGAGTGCCGCCGCGGCCGTTGGAGAGTCCGCCACCACCCCTCCCGCGCTGAGCACCGGCAGGGAGGCGACGCACCCGCGGAAGATCCAGCTCTTCTGCCAGGCCAGGGGAAGGATGCCCTTCACTCTTCCGGCTTCTATCGCCATCAAATAAAATGTCGGCCAGCCGAAGGACCTCTCCAGAACGCTTTTCCAATTCCAGCGATGGTAATTGGATGCCGCCGCCTGCGTCTCGACGAACTCTTCCCACAGCCGGGCATCTTCCACGTTTTTGGCGCGCACAATTTCCATCGGCGGCATTACTCCAGGTATCCCAAGTCGGTCAACCGTCCCACAACTTCGGCGTTCAGCTCCACGCTCTGTTCCAACGCTTCCTGGCCAAAACGTTGGGCGCAGGCCCGCGTCTGGCTCTCCCAGCTTGCCAACTGCCCCTTCATGATTCCCCGCAGATCCGGCCGCCTGTCCGCCAGGTTCTGTTTCTCTCCCGGGTCGCTTTCGAGGTCGTAAATTTCCATCCGGTCGTCCGATTTTCCGACAATGAGCTTGAATCGACCGTCGCAGAGCGCAATCTGTCCTCCCCCGCGCTCGGTTTCGCTTACTGCCAGAAGATCATCTGAGCGCACCCCGTGGATCCAGGGCAGGAGTGAAACTCCCTGGACTTCCGCTCCGGGGGAGAGGCCGCACAAGTCGAGCAGTGTCGGCATAATGTCGAGCGAACGCGCCTGGGCGCGAATGCGTTTTCCGCCTCCGAGGCCCGGCCCCGAGACGATCATCGGAACACGCAGAACCTCATCGTAGAGGCACTCCGTGTGCTCCACGAACGCATGTTCCAGAAAGGCTTCGCCGTGGTCCGCCGTGATTACGACGAAGGTATTGGCAAGCAAATCCAGCTGTTCCAATTCCCTGAGCAGGGCGCCAACCTGTTTATCCAAATAGTTGATGGCACCGTCAAACAGACCCTTCAGAAATTCCTGATCCGATTTCCCGATCTGCAGATGTCCCCCATTGATCGCACGCCGCGTACCCGCGCTCAAAACGAGGTTCGAGCGCTGATCTACGAACATCCGATTGTAGGGAGGGCGGTCCATGTAGGGAAAGTGCGCGTCCCAGGCGTGTATCCATGCAAAGAACGGTCTCCGGGGCTGCCCCAATACCCACCGGAGCAGTCGATACGCGCTGGATTTGAACTTGCCGCCGCGATTCTCGTAATAATCGAACCCTCGGGCGAATCCAAAAAATGAGTGGCTGTAACCGCCATCGGATATTCCTGCCGTTGCATATCCGGCGTCGTGGAAGTCCTGCGCCGCGGTTCGGAAGCGAGCGTCCAGTACGTTGGCTTTTAGCCGGGCTGAGGCATCCACTCGATCGCCTGTTTCCCCCTCTGAATCCGTGCGATGAACGGAGGGATAGAGGGAGGTATGCAGGGAAGCCAGGGCCGGCTTCGTCCAGTTGGCCTGCGTCCGGACGTTTTCGAAGAGCACACCGCCCTGCGCCAAGCGGTCTATGTGGGGGGAGGTAGGCCGCTCGTAGCCATAGCACCCAAGATGGCCAGCCCCCACCGAGTCGAGCGACACCACCAGGACATTGGGCAAGTCCGCCGCCGGCCGCTGCCGAGTCCGCAAAGTCTTGGCGGCCAGGTACCGATAACGCTGGCTTTCCTGCCGGGCTTCCTTCAGCCACCAAAGTCGGCGGCCGATTTGTCGATTCAACGCGGTCCGATCCATCGAGCCTCGTTTCAACGGGTTCGGGGCGGGCCCCGTTATTCAAATCTGATATGGGACGCAGGGGTCAGGCGAGTCCCACCGCTTCACGACGCGTGTAGTGGGCGACCATGCATATCGGACGGAGTCTCAAGGCCGAAGCGGTCCAGGATGGTTGCGGAAATATCGTAAATCTTCGCCCCCTGCAAGGTCCTGCCGCGCGTACCGTTCTTCTCTCGGATCAACACGATTCCATATTCGGCGTGATTCGCGTCGTCCGGCCCGGTATCGTTCTCGAATGTGTATACCGAACCGTAGCCCACCGAGCCGACCGACCGCCAGTTGAGACCGCCAAAATAGACGATCAGGTCAGGAGGCACGCCGCGCACAGTATGGTAGACATCCTGTGGTTTAAAGACTTTGTTGCCCAGCGGGCGGCCCTGATCGTCGGTCATCGCTTCGAGTTTCGCCTTCAATTCGTCGCGCAGCGGCTCGTACGCGGCGGTGGGGATGACGCCCTGGGGCTCGCGATTCTTGACGTTCATGAACACCCGAGCATAGTAGCCCCCCTCTCCCCATACCCGCGTTTTCGACCAGTCGATCTTGGCCTTGCCGAGGGGGGTGGGACCGGAAGGGAGTTCCGCCAGGGTCAAATAGCCCTCCCGCATCAGCCACTCGTTAATGCAGACCCCTCCGTCCATCGCCTTGGCGCCGTGATCGGAAACCACCAGCACGGTGGTGTCGTCGCCCAGCGCGGGAAGCAGTTCGGAGATCTTTTTATCGATGTGCCGGTAATATTCACGGATGGCGTGCTGGTAGCGGTTCCCGGGCTCGAACTTGCGATGCGTGGGATCGTGGAATTTCCAGAAGGCATGATGAATCCTGTCCACACCCATTTCCACCATCATGAAGAAGTCCCACGGCCGGGTGCTGATCAAGTGCTGTGCCATGGCAAAATGCTGATCTGTCATTTCGTAAATCTGCGCCAGAATCTGGTCCTTGTCTTCCGAGCGGAACCCTTTAACGTCCATCAGGTAGGGTCCGAAGCGGCTTACGATTTCCTGCTTGAGTTCGGGTGGGTGGGTGTAATCGGAATCGGCATTAGGGGTCAGGAAACAGGTTACCAGGGAACCGTTGATGGGACGCGGAGGATAGGTGCCCGGCACGGAGAGCACGATGCACTTCTTGCCGGCCTCGCTCAGGATGTCCCACACGCGGCGTTCGCGCACGGCGCGCGAATCCGCTATGGTCATCCCATCGTAGGTGTAATCCTTGCGATTACGGAATCCGTAGATTCCTAATTCCCCCGGGTCTTTCCCGCTCATCATGCACGACCACGCCGGGACCGTGATGGGCGGGCAGGTGCTCTCAAGTTTTCCCCAGGACCCGGTCTCCATGATTGCGCTCAGGCAGGGGAGTTCGTCGCGCCATTGCTCAAAGACCAACTCGGGGGCGGCGCAATCGAGACCAATAACGGCAACTTTCTTTTGCGGTTCCATTTTCGGAATTCTTCTCCTCGGTATCTCTCGGGTTATCCCCGGCCGCGCGTGAGGGTGGCAATCTCCCACGTGCTGAACCGGCGTCCGGTGCAGCCGTCGAGGAATCCTCTGAAAGCTGCGACGTTAGCGAGCAGGAAATAGTAGGGGATGGTTAAAGGTGAAACCTCCCGCCAGCCGGCGCGATCCCACAGCCAACCCATGACAGCCGCAGAATAAAAGAGCGCCTGACAGGCCAGGAGCCACGCAAACAGCGGATGGCGCGCCAGCCAGAGATTGGCAATCAAAACCAGCCCCAGAGGCGCCAGCGTCAACCATCGCAGGAGCTTATGTGAAACGAACTGCCAGGCCCGCAATCCGCGAAGGCATCCGCGAAGTTCCCACATTCCCAGGGTGCCCTGGGCCGCTATCCGCCGGCGTCGGGCGAAATCTTCGCGCGCCGAACGGGTAGCCTTTTCGAGCGCGCGGGCTCCCAGTTCACACAGAATCCACTTGCCCCTGGCGGCGGCATGCAGGGGAAGCTCCAGATCGTTGGCTAGTTCGGGGCGAAGCTCCACAAAGAGGGGACGCCGGAGGGCAAATATGGCGCCATCACAGATCAACACGGAACCCAATCGCCCTTCCAGGCTCTTCACAAGCTCTTCGTAGCCCAAGAACGCCCGGCCGCCAGATGCGACCATGGCCGGACTGCCTTCGGGGGCGTTCTCTTCCACGCCCGTAACGCACCCCACGCGCTCATCGGCAAAGTGGCGGACGAGCTTGCGCAACACATCGGCGGCAATGTGCGAATTGGCGTCGGTGAAGAGCAACAGTTCACCAGTGGCTTGCTTTACCAGCCGGTTAAGGGCTGCGTTCTTGCCTACGCGCACGGGCATCCGCACGTATTGCAGGCGAGGATCGGCGACGCTCTGGAGAATCTTGTCGGTATCGTCTTCCGATGCATCCGAGGCAACCAGAATCTGGAGCCTTTCCCGCGGATAATTCCAGGCCAGCGTTTCCTCCACCTTCCAGCCGATGTCACGCGCTTCATTGCGCGCCGAGATCAGAACCGAGACGGTGGGAAGGTACGCGGCATCGGCCTTGGGATGAACCCCTCGAAAATGACCCAGAATCCAAAGGCAAAGGGCATATCCCCCATAAACGTAGAACAGCCAGATAATCCCCAGGCAGAAAATGATCCCAGCCAGCACGTTGCTTGGTCCTTCGGTCATGGGATTAGAGACGAGCGGAATCCAAGAGCGGAGGAGGTCCTGAGTTCAGCACCAACACCGGCTCGGGGAGTGGCAGGGGATCGCTGGGCGCGGTGTCGGCTTCACGCCGCACTGACGCCCAGATGTGGATGACCCGTTCCATGGCGATACTCATGAAAACGTAAAACCAGAAGAACTTGACATACTCCGCCGACAGGAAAAAGCTGCTTACCAGGTAGCCAATCAACCCACCCTGGAGACTGGTGGCAAAGGCGAAAAGGAGTTTGTCATCCCATCGGTAGGCGGCACGGCGGACGCGTTCAAAGGACCGGTAAGTTTCCCAAAGCAGCCAGCAGTAGACCAGCAGGCAGGGGATGCCGAGCTCGGCAGCAATCTCCAGATAGGTATTGTGCGCCATCTTGGCCAGGGCCGGTTTGCCGGTGTAATCCGCCAGCTTGGGTTTGAACTGGCCCACGCCGATGCCTGCCAGTGGGTGTCCCGCAGTCATCCGTATTCCCGCTTTCAAGGTTTCGATGCGGACCAGAGAAGACTGCTTGTCCGCGGTATCGGGGTGGAGCATGCGGGTGATGGGATTGCGGGGGATCATCAGCATGGGAGGAACGATCAAAACTACCATGAGAACCAGTTGCCCCATCTTGCGCGATCGCCAGGCGGCGAACCCCATGAATGCCATAAGGGCAAGAAGACCGCCCCGCGAGCCGGAAACGGCAATTCCTGCCGCGGTGGGCAAGAGCATCACCAGCAGCAGAGTGCGGTAAGCCGGGCGTTTCTCAGCCAAATACCAGTAATATCCGATCGGGAACGCCAGCATGGCGGCCATGCTGAAGTAGTTGGCGTCCCCCAGAATCTTGGCTTCTGGCCGGAAGTTGGCAAACGAGAAGTGGTACACCTGGTACTCGCGCAAAATATAGAAAGAGGCAAACGCCACCGACGCTATGGCGAAGAGGAAACACATTTCGATTTTGGGCGGTGTATCGACCAGACTAACGAGCAAGATGAAGAAGACGAAAAGCGAGATGTAAAGCAGAGAGGGGTCACCGACGTCCACGCGGGGCGGATGACCTTGCCGCGCGAAGGAAAGCAGCGCCCACATGAATATGGCCAAAAACAACTTGGCCGGACGAGTGGCAAAGAAGTTGGGAAATCCATGCTGTCCCATATGGACGAGAGCAAAGAAAAGTCCCAACCCCCCGGCCAGCTTCGGCGCCGTCAGAATGCCTGAGCCGGCATTAATGATGGGGTGGCGGAAAAACGGCATCGAGAAGATCAGAAAATAGAGGAAAAACATACTTGTCGAGGCTTATTGTTTGGAGACGGTATCGGAGAGCGCCGGCCCGTGCAAAAGTTCGTAGCAGGCTGCCGTTTCGCGAAGGTGCCGTTCCTGCGAAAAGTGCTCCTGCGCGCGCTTGCGAGCGTTCTCGCCGAGGGTGCGGCGAAGATCAGGGTTGAGGATCAGGCGGGTGACGGCTTCCGCCGTTTGTGAAGGGGAACTGTGCGGCACCAGCAGTCCCGTAACTCCATCCTCGATGACTTCCCGGGTTCCGTCTACGGCCGTGGCGACCACCGCTTTCCCCAGAGACGCGGCCTCAATGGGCACCAGAGGCATCCCTTCGTAAAGCGAAGGCAAAACAATGAGGTCGCACGCAGCCATGATCTGCAACGCGTCGTGCCGATGCCCCGTGAAGATTATCTTGCCTGTCAGCCCCAGGGCGCGGGTTTGCTCTTCCAGAGCGGGCCGTAATGAGCCGTCCCCAACCAGCAGTGCGGTTGCGGGGCCCGCGTGTGCTGCGATCGCGGGCATTGCCTCCAGGAAAAACCTGTGCCCCTTCTGAGGCTCCAGCCGCCCAAAGACGCCCAGCACCGCATGGTCCAGGCCAATTCCAAGCTCATTCCGGAGTTTTTGCGCGGCCGATGGATCCAGGGGGGCGCCGTTCATGTTGCGGCCATTAGGGATGACGACAATTTTCTCGGGAGTGAGCTTCTTTTCAGTGACCAGGTAGCGCTTGGTGGCTTCCGACACGGCTATCGTGATGTCCGTCATGGCGGCAAGCCGCCGGTCGACCCAATACTGCATGGGTCCCCGGCTTTGGCGCCAACCTTCCCGGCCGTGGCTGGTCTGCACCACCACCGGCACTCGGGCCCAGCGAGCGAGGGGGACCGTTGCCATCGCCGCGCGCGTCATATGGGCGTTGAGAATGTCAATGCGCTCTTTCCTCAAAAACCTCATGAACGCGCGATTTTGCGGGAATTGCCAGGGGTTTTGGAGATCCAACCCCAACACTCTCTCATTGGGCTCCGCTTCGCCGAACGCCTCCAGGAGTGGGGGAGGGCAAATGAGGTAGGTACGGAACCTCTCCGGATCGAGCCCCCGGAACAAGCCCACGGCTACTTCCTCTGCGCCCGCCCGCACGGTAGCGTTGGAGAACTGCGCAACGCGAATTCGAAGATCGTTATGCAGTGCGCACCGCCGCGCGGGAATTGATCCATTCCACCAGGACTGAATTCACATCATGTAACGAGCGTACCGGCTGCCCGGGATCATGATTCGCAAAGAAGATGGCGGAAGCGTCAGGGTCGGCTTCCGGATCGAAACCGTGCATGCCCGCCGGGCCGAGCCTGCCCCAAAAACTGGGTTCAATCACCACCCCGGGCTTCATCAGGAAAACTGCATCGCCAAAGCGGTTGTCCCCAAAGTCGATACCGAAACGTCTCTTTTCATTGGCGTCCAGGATGTGGCCGCAGCTCAGCGCATTAAGCCTTTGAGCTATACGCGCCTCGGCCGCCGGATTGAAAAACCAGAAGCGCGCCATGGTGGAGTCGTATAACCCGATGTAATCGCGTGGAACGGTGAGTTCCAGGCTTGCAATCTCTTTGATCAAGTCGAAGCCGGCGCGCTTAGGGGTCATCCCATGATCGGAAAGAACGAAGAAGTCAACCTCGCCCGAGGTTTGGGTAGCTGTGGCGTATAACTCGCGCAGCCAGCGGGAGTACCGATCTATTTGTTTGTCAACCCGCTGCTTGTCACCGCACCAGTCGTGAAGGAAGGCGTCAAGCTCGGAAAGGTAGACAAAGTAGAAATCATACTTCCGATCCTTAAGGTCCCGGCTCGCTTCCCGAAGGATTCCTTCGTCCGAGAATTCATGATACGAGTATGACCGGTAGGGAATTCCTGCTTCCTTCAACTGGTCGAATATCGAACCGGGGACGCCACCAGGCTTATAGATATCTTCCTTTTCACAGATATCGAAATAGGGAAGGAGTTCGGTAGGGACGCCGTAGATCTGGAAATACCCACCAAATTGGCTGAGCCGCTGCGAGATGAATCGCACGCCCCGCCGCACAACACGGTTGTTCAAAAGGCGGTTCGGCAAGGGCGAAAGAAGTCGAACCCAGCGGAAGGGAGACCGCTCTGGAGAATAGTAGAAGAGATTCCAGTGGCCCGATTGCGCCGGCGTGAGGCCGCTCAGGAGAGTTGGGATTGCGCCGCAACTAAATCCCAAAACGGTGCGGACCTCCGTGCGGAAACCGAGAATGTCAGGCATGAAGTCCCGATCCTTCAGATAGGACCAGCCTAACGCGTCAATGAGCACCACCAAACTTGTTCGCGCCATGAATGAAACCTAACCCCACCTTGTGTTTTTGATCTTTGCCACCGTACCAATTCAAAGATGTATCAATCGGATGATGGGAATTGGCAACCGGCTACCTTCCGAAGGACTATTGGTTCCGGGCGACGAGCTTCCGGGCCTCCAGGGCGTCATTGCCCTCCAGATCGAGCGCCAGTGCAGCGTTCAATTCTTTCTTGCCTTCTGCCCCCTGGCGGCTCGCCATCAGCGCCAACCCCAAATGGTAGTGGCAAGACGCGTAGCGTTCGTGGTTCTTTACGCAGTCCCGGAGGTCTGATGTCGCAGCGGCGAAATCGCCACTCTGATATTCCGCCCAACCCAGGGTGTCTACAATCGAGTCAACCGAGGGGAGGAGTTGATATGCTCGCCGTGCCAGAGCCTCCGCCTGCTGCAAATTCCGGGCCTGGGTTGCATATATCCATGCGAGGTTACTGGCGGCAATCGCGGCGTCATGATCGGCGGCCAGGGCCTGGTTGAAGTAGCCCTCCGCTCGAGCTAAATCGCCTTTATCCATATACAAATTACCCACCAGGGTCAGCAGGGGCGGGAAGTTAGGTTGCAGTTTCAAGGCCTTTTCATAGTTACCGATTGCGCCGTCCGGGTCCTTGTCCTCCTCGCAGACGCGGCCTAGCTGCAAGTAAGCCAGCAAGAGGTCGGGTTGAAGTTGGAGGGCGCGTTCCAGCTCACGGCGAGCTTCTGGAAGGTCATTCTGGCCAAGGAGCAAGGCTCCATAAATCCGGTGGGCGTCTCCGTTTTGGGGGTGGGTACTGAGAAACTGGCGCACGCCGCCAATGGCTTGGGTTCGGTTACCCATGCCGACCCGGATGTCCGCCGCCTGCCCCAGCACTTCAGTGGATTCACGGGCAAGTTGGATTGCTGCTTTCAACTCTTCCTCTGCCGGTCCTTCTTTTCCCTGCGCGGCATAAACGGCGGCTAGTTCCAGGCGGTGATCGGGATTCTGCGGGTCAAGCGCCTGCGCCGCCATGATCTGTTGAGTGGCTTTCTCGACGTCGCCCAG
>Ga0335079_10008673_pt1 | contig 11592 bp, 11 predicted proteins | sample Lox_Sample_33_FD_206719 | JGI IMG/M metagenome (GOLD analysis project Ga0335079, IMG submission 206719) | Soil microbial communities from Loxahatchee National Wildlife Refuge, Florida, United States - Lox_Sample_3.3 | ecosystem: Environmental > Terrestrial > Soil > Wetlands | place: USA... | reverse complement strand
ACCGGGCGGCACCTGGACGACCGAGCCTCGTTGAAGCCGTCGACGCGGTCGCCCGTAGGCAAGCTTGAGATCCGGGGCGCCGACACCAACAACCTGCAGGGTGTCGATGTCGACATCCCGCTGGGCATGCTGGTCGTGGTGACCGGAGTGGCAGGGTCGGGCAAGAGCTCGCTGATCGGCGGCTCGGTGTCCGGCCGGGACGGGGTGGTGACGATCGACCAGGGCGGGATCCACGGCTCGCGCCGGAGCTCCCCGGCGACCTACACGGGGCTACTCGACCCGATCCGCAAGGCGTTCGCGAAGGCCAACGGCGTGAAGCCGGCCCTGTTCAGCGCGAACTCCGAGGGCGCCTGTCCGAACTGCAACGGCGCCGGCGTCATCTACACCGAGCTGACGATCATGGCCAGTGTCGCCTCGACCTGCGAGGAATGCGAGGGCAAGCGCTTCGATGCGTCCGTGCTCGAGTACAAGCTCGGCGGCCGCGACATCACCGAGGTGCTCGCGATGTCGATCACGGAGGCCACGGAGTTCTTCGGAGCCGGCGAGGCGAAGCTGCCGGCCGCGCACAAGATCCTCGAGCGGCTCGCCGACGTGGGTCTCGGCTACCTCAGCCTCGGCCAGCCGCTGACCACGCTGTCGGGCGGCGAGCGTCAGCGGCTGAAATTGGCCACTCACATGGCCGAGAAAGGCGGCGTTTACGTCCTCGATGAGCCGACCGCCGGTTTGCACCTCGCCGACATCCGGCAACTGCTCGGCCTGCTCGATCGGATCGTCGACTCAGGCAAGTCGGTGATCGTGATCGAGCATCACCAGGCGGTGATGGCGCACGCGGACTGGATCATCGACCTCGGGCCTGGAGCCGGCCACGACGGCGGCCGGATCGTGTTCGAGGGCACGCCCGCAGATCTTGTCGGCTCCCGCCCGACTCTGACGGGCGAGCACCTCGCGGACTACGTCAGCGCCTGACCCGCGAGCTGGCATGATCGTGCGGGTGGCAAGCGCGTCCACCACAGAGCAACACCTACGCGACCTCACGATCCTGCGGCGCGTCCGCGATCGGATCGACCGGGAGTACGCCAAACCGCTCGACGTCGAGGCGCTCGCGCGCGACGCACACATGTCGGCCGGCCACCTCAGCCGGCAGTTCAAGCTCGCCTACGGCGAGTCGCCGTACAGCTACCTGATGACGCGCCGGATCGAGCGCGCGATGGCGTTGCTGCGTCGCGGCGACCTCAGCGTCACCGAGGTCTGCTTCGAGGTCGGCTGCGCGTCGCTCGGCACCTTCAGCACTCGCTTCACCGAACTGGTCGGGATGCCGCCCGGCGCCTACCGGCGCGAGCAGGCGCGCGCGACCGCGGGAATGCCGTCGTGTGTCGCCAAACAGGTGACGAAACCGATCAGGAATCGAGAAGCGCAGGTCAAGTAGTCACACCTAGAGTGAGCGCCATGAACATCACCATTCACAGCGCCATGCTCCCTCACAACGACCCGGAAGCCTCGCTGGCCTTCTACCGCGACGCCCTCGGCTTCGAGGTCCGCAACGACGTCGAATACGGCGGGATGCACTGGATCACGGTTGGCCCGGCCGACCATCCCGAGACTTCGATCGTCCTGTATCCGCCGCAGGCCGCGCCCGGACTCACCGACGACGAGCGCCGCACGATCGCCGAGATGATGGCCAAGGGCACCTACGCGAGCATCAACCTCGCGACCTCCGACCTCGACGGCACGTTCGAGCGACTCCAGGCCGGCGACGCGGAGGTTGTCCAGGAGCCGACCGAGCAGCCGTACGGCGTGCGCGACTGCGCCTTCCGCGACAGCGCGGGGAATCTCATCCGCATCCAAGAGCAGCGCTGAGGTGGTTAAGTCCACACTCGGCGACCCGCGCCCGGCGACTGTGGCGTTAACCGTGCCAGGGGTGGCTGAATCCGAATTCACCGCGCGGGCGGGGGGCGAGTGCGGACTTAACCGCAATCCGCGTTCCGTGCGAGGCTTACGGCCGGCTCCGGCCAGCCGATAACGGAGCACCAGCGCTACCGACAACCAGCGCTACCGACTGGCGAGCCAGGTCGAGATCAGGTAGTTGCCGATCGTTCCGGGTGGTGGCAGGACGATCGCATCGTCGCGGAGGGCGGCCGCGAGCTCCTCGCGCTCCCACCAGCGCGCCTCGACCAGCTCCTCTTCGTCCGGACTCGGATCGGAGCCGCCCGGCGACCCGTCGGCGAATGCCCAGTACCCGATCATCAAGGCCTGCGGAAACGGCCAGGGCTGTGCGGTGACGTATTCGACCCCGACGACCTCGACGCCGGTCTCCTCGCGGGCTTCGCGGACGACCGCCTCCTCGGGCGTCTCGCCCGGCTCGACGAACCCGGCGAGTGCCGACCATCTGTTCTCCGGGGCGCCGCGCCGGCGGCTGAGTAGGCAACGGTCGCCCGCCTGCACGAGCATCGTGATCGCCGGATCGGTGCGCGGGAAATGCACCAGCCCGCAGACTGGACAGCGTCGGCGGTGCCCGGCCGCCTCGACCTCGGTGGCGCTGCCGCAGCGCCCGCAGAAGCCCTGCACGCGGTGCCAGCCCACCATTCCGACGGCGTATGCCGCGAGCGCGGCATCGTCCGGATCCAGCTCGCCGGCCAGCGCCCGTAACGGAACGAACGCGGTGCCCGCCGGCGCGTCGAACCACGGGGCGCGCGCGTCGAACGCGAACACGGCCGCCCCGGACGGCTCGAGCCCGAGAAATGTGAGCTCCGCATCAGCGGGCAGATCTGCGACGGGCACGCGGGCAAGCGGGCCGCCGTCGCCGTCGATCGCCACATCCTGCCCGTCTCCCACCAGCACGGCCCGGGAACTGTCGAGCTCGCGGAGACCCTCGGCGCGGCCGTCGTTCCGGAGCTCGGCGGCACGGTCGAGCGTGCCGCCGACGAAGGCGATCTTCGGGGGATCCGGGGCCATCCGCGGTGAACCATTTCAGAACTCAGCGGGCTCTGAGTCCCGTCCGAAGCCGGACGGCGCCACCGATGACCGCGAGCACGGCCGCCGCAAGGATCAGCTCCCAGGGGAGGCCGCCCGAGTCGCGCGCACCGGCCACGCGCGCGACCGTGTGCCCAGCCGGGGCCGGGGTCGTGAACGTGCTCTCGGTGATGAGGGGCGTGCTGTGGACCACGGTGGTGGCGAACGTCCGCGTGTCGACCACGGCCTGCGCTTCGCCATCGACCACGATCCGGATGCGCTTTCCTCCGGCACCGAGGTCGAGGTGAGCGTCTCCGATATCGAGCTGCGCGAATGACGACGGCAGGTCAACGCACACGGCGCGGACCCCGACCGTGTCGAGCGCATGGATGAAAGGCGCTCCGGAGGCCCGGATGTACAGCGTGTACGCCCAGCGGCTGTCGGCACTCGTCACCCGGGTGACCGGGAACCCGGCCATCGCGTTCTCGTCATCGTCATCGTGCGGATCGACGATCGGTCTCGGGAGCATGCGGCGGGTGACGAGGTTGTAGGCGAGTACCTCGTAGCGGCTGACGTTGCCGCCCGAGGGATAGTGGATGAGGTACAGCCAGCGCCCGTCCGGGGAGATTGCATCGACGATGGACCATCCGGGCAGCGCGATCCGCGCGCGGACGGCGAGCCAAGGCGTGTCGACCACGAGCAGCCGTGTCGTCCTCGGCACCGCGCCCCCGAACAGCTCGGCCAGCACCAGCGTGCGGCCATCGGCTGCCAGGCCCGTCAGCTGGCCGCCTGAGCCGACGCCCGGAATGCCGTAGTCGCCCCGGACGCGGATGCTTGCCCGGCCCTCCGGAACCCCGCCGTCCCGCAGCCGCTCGACTACCGTCGCCTCGCGGCCGGCGCGAACCGCCACGTAGCGGTACTGGCTGCCCGGGGCGCTGATCCCGCTACCGCCCTGCACCGGCAGAGCGGGACCCCCATCGGCGAGCGCGCTCGCCGGCGCCGCCAGCCCGATCCCCAACGCCGCGATCACCGAGAGACACCTCATCCACCGCTTATACGTTCCAGAAGCCGTTTTCGTTCCCATGCGTACATGCGGACCCGGGTGGGGCTTCAGCAACTCGACACCGGGTAGGACATATCCACTGGGGTAGTGGAACCAAGGAGGTCCTGCAAGATGGCGACAGCCGCGTCCACCGCTGGCCAGCTCGGCACGATTGAGACCAACATTCCGGCGCGGCTCGACCGGCTGCCGTGGTCGCGCTGGCACTGGCGGATCCTGATCGGGCTCGGGACCGTCTGGATCCTCGATGGGCTCGAGGTGACGATCGTCGGGTCGATCGCCGGCGCGATCTCCGCCAAGGGCAGCGGCATCAACATCTCCTCTGCCGAGGTCGCGGGTTGGGCCGCGTCGATGTACGTCGCCGGCGCCTGCTTCGGGGCGCTGCTGTTCGGCCGGCTGACCGACATGTTCGGCCGCAAGCGGCTGTTCATGGTCACCCTCGGCGTGTACCTGGCCGCGACCATCGCGACCGCGTTCGCGTGGACGCCGCTGTTCTTCTTTGCCTGCCGGTTCGTCACCGGCATGGGCATCGGGGGCGAGTACAGCGCCATCAACTCGGCCATCGACGAGCTGATCCCGGCCAAGCACCGCGGCCGGATCGACATCATCATCAACGGCACCTACTGGCTCGGCGCCGCCGCGGGCGCGCTTCTGTCGGTCGCCGCCCTGCACATCTTCTCGCCGCTGATCAACTGGCGCGTGTGCTTCGGACTCGGGTTCATCCTCGGGCTGGCGATCCTGGTCGTGCGCCGCCACGTGCCCGAGAGCCCGCGCTGGCTGTTCATCCACGGCCACGCGGATGAGGCCGAGGAGGTCACGCGCGACATCGAGCGTCAGGTCGTCGAGTCCACCGGCGCCGACCTCGATACCCCCGACGAGGCGATCACGGTCAAGCAGCGCCGGTCGATCGGTCTGTGGGAGATCACCTCCGCGATCGTCCGCGACTACCCCAAGAGGTTCGTGCTCGGGCTGGCGCTGTTCATCGGGCAGGCGTTTCTCTACAACTCGATCCTGTTCGGCTACGCGACGCTGCTGAGCACGTTCTTCCACGTGGCCACGGCGAACGCCCCCTACTACCTGGTCGCGTTCGCGGTCGGCAACCTCATCGGCCCGATCGTCCTCGGTCCGCTGTTCGACTCCGTCGGGCGCCGGCCGATGATCGCGGGCACCTACATCCTGTCGGGCATTTTGCTGCTGATCACTGGCTACCTGTTCAAACAGCACCAGCTGAATGCGACGACGCTGACGATCTCCTGGTCGGTCGTGTTCTTCTTCGCCTCGGCCGGCGTGAGCGCCGCCTACCTCACGGTCAGCGAGATCTTCCCGATGGAGACCCGAGCGCTCGCGATCGCGGTTTTCTATGCGATCGGCACCGGGATCGGCGGGATCATCGGACCGCAGTTGTTCGGGCGCCTAGTGCCGACCGGGAACGCCTCGGACGTGTTCATCGCGCTGGCGATCGGCGCGGTGCTGATGATCGTCGGTGGCGTCGTCGAGATCTTCTTCGGCGTCGACGCCGAGCGGCGCGGACTCGAGTCGATCGCGAAGCCGCTCACCGCGGTCGGCTCCGCGGCCCGGAGCGGAGCCGCGCGCGCCGGCGCCGCGGCACGGCGCGCCCGGCCTCAACGGCCGGCATCGGAACCCAGTTAACGCCGTCCGCCTCGCACCGCGCCGCCGCAGACCGGGGAGGGAGGGCCTGCGGCGAGCGCGCGGTGCGGGCTCAAACGACCTGAACGTAGGTCATAACCACCGGCCCGAGGCGGATGACGTCGCCGTCCGCGATATTGGTGGCGATGATCTGGCGGCCGTTGACGAATGTGCCGTTCGCGCTGCGGTTGTCGAGCAGACGCGTGGTGTGGCCGTGGCGGACGAGGATCGCGTGGCTGCGCGACACCCGCTGCTCCTCGATACGGACGTCCGAAGTCAGCCCCCGGCCGATGTGGGTGACCTTGGCGTCGAGGGGGACGAGCCATTCGGTGTCGCCGTCCGCGAACGCCAGGTAATGACCGAATGGGGCCAGGTGCCGGCCGATCGCGCGGCTGCGGGTGCGGGGCTCGAGCAGCGCCAGCGAGTCGAGGATCGGTTCGATCGCGCCGGCTTCGAGCGGAGCGGTCTCGCCCTTGCGGGGCGGCGCAATGGTGTATTCGGTGGGATGAAGGGGCGCTCGCGTGGTCATGGGCTCATCTGATCAAGGCTCCGGCAGGGCAACGTCAAGCCTCCTTAAGAGCTATCGAAGATCGCGCTGACGTTAACGTGACAGTGGTCACGTTGGCGTAACACCGGACGAACCGGCACCGGTCGCGAGGTCAGTGCGGGACCGCTACGAGATCCCGTTCCTGCTCGTGCTCGAGCAGACGGGCCAGCTTCGCGCAGGTGTCGTGTTCGGGCGACGGCGAGTACACGACCAGACGCTGCTCGCCCTGATCGCCGTGCTGGAACACCGCGTGATCGAACATCAGGCGGCCCGCCGTGGGATGCGTGAGTTCCTTGCGGCCCTCGCCGCTCCCGGCGACCTCGTGCCGCTGCCATAGCTTTCGGAACTCGGGGCTCGATGAGTTGAGCGCCGAGATCAGCTCCTCGAACGCGGGGTCACCGATGTTCCTCGCGCTGTCGGCACGGAACTTGGCGACCAGCAGGCGCGCGTTCGTCGCCCAGTTTTCCGAGCACAGCTTCCGCCGGGTGGGATCCATGAACCACACCCACACGTGGTTGCGCGACAGCGGGTCGGGGCCGGGTTCCCAGGAGAACACTCGCTCGAACGGCTTGTTCCACGCGAGGTAATCCCACCGTCGACCCAGCAGGTAGGTGGGGCCGGGCCCGACCGTCTCGACCAGCCGGCGCAGCGTCGGCGATACCTCCTCGGCGGGCGCCTTGCACGGCGAGGCCTGCTCGCCCCGCCCGAGCAGAATCAGGTGCGACCGCTCGGCCGGCGTCAGCCGCAGCGCGCGAGCGAGCGCCTCGAGCACCTCGAGCGAGGCGCGCACATCGCGGCCCTGCTCGAGCCACGTGTACCAGGTCGTCCCGACGCCGCCCAGGAGCGCGACCTCCTCACGGCGGAGGCCCGGCGTACGCCGACGGCCGCCGTCGGGGAGCCCAACGTCCTCGGGTTGGAGGCTCGAGCGCTTGGTCCGCAGGAAGTCGGCCAGCTCCTCGCGCCGGCGCTCACCGTTGACCGCGGACCGCGATGCCGTCCTCACATCTCCGTTGGCTCGACCGTTTTCCGATTGCCTGGGTGTCACGTCTACTACCAGGATAAACCCCTCTCTTGTACCTGGATAGGAATTATCGCACAGTGTCTTTCGTGAACGTCACCGCCCCCGTGAAAACTGAATCCTCGAGCGCGCAGAATGCGCTCCTTGCGGTCGTCTGCCTGGCCCAGTTCATGGTCATCCTCGACGTCGCGATCGTCAATGTCGCGCTGCCGTCGATGCGGTCCGGGTTGCACTTCTCGACTACCGGCCTGCAATGGGTCGTCAATGCCTACACGCTCACGTTCGCCGGCTTCCTTATGCTGGGCGGTCGCTCTGCCGACCTGCTCGGGCGCAAGCGCGTGTTCCTAGTCGGCACCGCCCTGTTCGCGCTGTCCTCGCTCGGGTGCGCGCTGGCCGATTCGCGCGGCCTGCTGATCGCCGCTCGCTCGGTCCAGGGCGTCAGCGGCGCCGTGCTGTCGCCGGCCACGCTGTCGATCATCACCGCTTCGTTCGCCGAAGGCCGCGAGCGCAACCGCGGGTTGGCCGCGTGGGGCGCCGTCGGCGGTCTGGGCGCGTCGTCGGGCGCGCTGCTCGGCGGTGTGCTGACCCAGGCGTTCGGGTGGCAGGCGATCTTCGCCGTGAACGTCCCGCTCGGAATCATGGTGGTCGCGCTGGGCTCGCGCCTTATCCCGGCGTCTCCCGCAGCCGAGGGGACTCGCCACTTCGACCTCACGGGCGCCGTGCTCGTCACGGCCAGCCTGGTCAGCCTGACGTTCGGAATCGTGCGCACCGACACGCTCGGGTGGGGAGCGTCGGGCGTGCTCATCCCGCTGATCGGCGGGGTGATCCTGATGGTGGCGTTCCTACTCGTCGAGACCCGCTTCGCGAGCCAGCCGCTCGTGCCGCTCTCGATCTTCCGCGTCGGACAACTCCGGGCTGCGAACTCGGTCGTGCTGTTGCTGTACGCCGCGCAGTTCCCGGGCTGGTTCTTCCTGACGCTGTACCTGCAGCAGGTACTGCACTACGACGCGATCGAGGCCGGGCTCGGCTTCCTCCCGATGACCCTGTCGATCTTCGCGGCGTCGACACTCGCACCGCGGGTTGTCGGGCGGTTCGGGCCGCGCCGGGTGATCACCGCGGGCATGCTGTCCTCGGCCATTGGCTTCAGCTTCCTGAGCGGCGTCGCGCCGGGCGGTACCTACCTGAATACGGTCCTGCTCGGAGCGCTGTTCTCGTCGCTCGGGATGGGCTTCACGCTTGTCCCCGCGACGATCGTCGCGATGTCCGGCGTCGAGCGGTCCGAGAGCGGGGTGGCCTCGGGGCTGCTCAACACGTCGCGGCTCGTTGGCGGCGCGCTCGGACTCGCTGTCCTGTCGACGATCGCCGCCTCGCAGACAACCGGCGCGATCGGGTCGGCCGGGGCCGCGGACGCGATGACCAACGGCTTCGCGCTGGCGTACCACGTCGCCACCGCGTTTGCGCTCGCCGGTGCCGCGATCGCCGCGTTCCTGCTGCGCGACCCTGCCGACACCGACGTAGTGCGGCTCCCAACCACGACGGCCGAGGAGGCTGAGCATGAGGCGCTGGCTGCTTGACGTGACCCGGCGGCCGGTGACGGTCGTGGAAGTGCGTGGCCCGTTTAGGATGGGCGTCGCTCGTGCTACCGACTCATCACCTGGTCGCGTTTCTGCTGACGGTCTACGTGCTGATCCTGATCCCCGGCCCGAGCGTGCTGTTCGTAATCAGCCGTGGGGTGGCGCTGGGGCGGCGGGCGGCGCTCGCGACGGTCGTTGGCAACGCGAGTGGATTCGCGCTCCAGCTCGTGCTGGTGGCGATCGGGGTGGGCTCGCTGGTGGCGCGCTCGGACGCGGTGTTCACTGCGCTGAAGCTGCTCGGCGCCGCCTATCTCGTGTTCCTGGGGATCCGGAACATTCGCGACCGCAAACAGCTGGCGGCGCTGTTCGCGCCGGCTGTGGCGGTTGAACCTAAGCCGCTGCGCCGGATCGTCCGCGAGGGGTTCTTCGTGGGCGCGACCAATCCCAAGGGCGTGATCATCTTCACCGCCGTGCTCCCGCAGTTCATCGACCGCTCGAGCGGTCATGTAACGCTCCAGCTGCTGACGCTCGGAGCGATCTGCATCACGATCGCGCTCCTGTCCGACGGCACGTGGGCGATCGTTTCGGGGACGGCCCGAAACTGGCTTGGCCGGTCGCCGCGCCGGCTCGAGCGAATGACCGCGGGCGGGGGCGCCACGCTTATCGCGCTGGGGTTCGGCCTGGCGTTGACGACCCGTCGGAGCTAGGCCGTGCGGCGTAGCGCCGGCATCCTCCTGCATCGCGGACACGGCGACGGCCTCGAGGTGCTGCTTGTGCACCCCGGCGGCCCGGCCTGGTCCAAGCGAGACCTCGGAGCGTGGTCGGTCCCCAAGGGCGAGTACGCCGACGACGAGGATCCGCTCGCCGCCGCCCGCCGCGAGTTCGAGGAGGAGCTCGGGAGCGCGCCCCCTGACGGAGACGCGCACGACCTGGGCGAGGTCCGGCAGAAGAGCGGCAAGCGCGTGCACGCCTGGGCGATCGCCGGCGACCTCGACGCCGCCGAGATCGTCAGCAACACGTTCGACTTCGAATGGCCGCCGCGGTCGGGGCGGACGATCGAGATCCCCGAGGTCGATCGAGCCGAGTGGTTCGGGCTCGAGGCCGCGCGCGCGAAGATCAATATTGGTCAGGTGCCGCTGCTCGATCGCCTCGAGCGGCTGCTCGGTAGCAGCACCGGGTAGCAACGCCGCGTGATCTTCCCACGCGATCGGATCGGGCCGACCGCCCACTACACGGGTTACGTGTGGGCGCGCAACGGGCTCTCGCACCCTGAGCTCGAGACCCTCGAGGGCCGGATCCTGTTCGACTCGCTCCAGCCGGCGATGATCGCCAGCCGCTTGGCGGGAGGCCCGACGCTGGAGGCCTACCTGCTTGCGCGCCACCGGGCGATCGACGCGCTGCTCGACTCAGCCCTCGAGCGAGGCGAGGTCAGCCAGGTGATCGAGGTCGCGTGCGGGCTGTCGCCGCGCGGATGGCGGTTCACCCGGCGCTACGGCGAGCGCATCGTCTACATCGAGGCCGACCTGCCCGAGATGGCGGCGAGCAAACGGCTGGCGCTCGAGCGGATGGGATCGCTCGGCGATCACCACCGGGATATGGCGCCGGTTCGCGCGGACGCTGAGCCGCTTTCCCGACGGGCGCTACATCTCCGACCTCCACCTGGGTGGGGCCGTTACCCCGCAGGTGCGCGTGTTCCGCCTGCTGTTGTCGGCGTTCGTGCGCGGCCGCGTGCACCTCCACTTCTCCGACACGCGTGAGGCGGAGGCCGCACTGGCGGCCGCCGGCTTTGGCTCGGCGGACGTTCGACCCGCGCTCGAGGCGATCGGAGCGGCCGAGAATGGGGAGCGGGGAGGGCGACTCGCTAACATCCTTGAGGCGTCAATCACCTTACCCCCGGAGGCGTCGAAGACATGATTTCCGCGACCCTGTACAGCGATCCGGCTTGTCCCTGGGCCTACTCCGAGAGCCCGGCACTCCGGGTGATCGAGTGGCGTTACGGCGATCAGCTCGACTGGCGTCTGGTGCTGGTCGGGCTGACCGAGGAGGCCTCGCAGTACGAGCGCCGGGGCTACTCGCCGATCCGGGGCGCGCTCGGGCAGGCCCGGTTCCGCAGCCGCTACGGGATGCCGTTCTCGCCGGCGCCCAAGGCGCGGCTGAGCGCCACCTCGCGGGCGTGCCGGGCGGTCGTGGCCGCGCGCATGACGCAGCCCGGTAGCGAATGGCGCGTGTTCCGGGCGATCCAGCTGGCGAACTTCAACACCCCGCTGATCCTCGACGACGACGCGGACCTGGCCGACGCGCTGCGGCGCATACCGGGGATCGACGCCGACCAGCTGGTCGCGATGATCGACTCCCCCGAGATCGTCGAGGTCTACCGCGCCGACAAGGACGAGACCCGCAAGGCGCAGGGGTCGGCGGCCGAGCTCCAGGGCAAGACCGCGACCACCGACGGACCGGTCCGGTTCACGGCGCCCTCGATCGTGTTCGAGCAGAACGGGACGAAGCTCGTGGCCGGCGGCTTCCAGCCGGTCGAGGCCTACGACGTCCTGGTCGCGAACATCGACCCGACGGTTCATCGCGAGCCGCCGCCCGAGACCCCCGCGCCGTTGCTCGATCGCTTCAACGACGGCCTGACCACCCAGGAGGTTGCGGCGCTGCTGGCGGGCAACAACGAGGCGCCAGACCGCGCCGCGGCCGAGGCTGCGCTGCTCGAGCTCGTGGCCACCGGCGAGGCGGTTCGCCATCCGCTCGGCGACGACGCCGTGTGGCAGTCGGCCACCGCCACCGAGCCGATGGT
>Ga0335079_10008670_pt1 | contig 11593 bp, 8 predicted proteins | sample Lox_Sample_33_FD_206719 | JGI IMG/M metagenome (GOLD analysis project Ga0335079, IMG submission 206719) | Soil microbial communities from Loxahatchee National Wildlife Refuge, Florida, United States - Lox_Sample_3.3 | ecosystem: Environmental > Terrestrial > Soil > Wetlands | place: USA: Florida... | reverse complement strand
TGTCCAGCGGAGAACAGAATTTTCGTGCAACCGCGACCCGCTGGCTTGACCTCATCGATCAAGGCCAACAGAAGAGGGCCTTCGTGTTGTCTCATTAAACGGGTACCTGGGGTTCATCGCCTGGCTTGAGGCGTGTCGATCAGCCATTGCCAAGATGATGTAGGTTGACATGAAAGATCTGAAGTCGGCCGAAGTCCAGGCCATGAGTAATGACGATATAAAGAAGATCAAACCGTCACAGGGTTCGCGGCGGCTGACGTTGCCGCTTACGTCTGCAGCCTGAAGAAGTAACACCTAGGTGGATTGCGCCGTCCAGCGCAAACTGCGACGCCAAGTCACCCGGCCGCAGCTTCGGCCGCTCCAACCGCCGCATGGCAGCGGAGGCAAACTCAGTGCCGACCTGATCGTGATGTCTTTTTGCCTTCCCCAACCCCGCTGCCCCGCCCGGAGGTGGTGGGGAGAAAAAGCGGAGATGGCCATTAGGATTATGCTGTGGAAAGAGAGGTTTGCATGAAAAAATACGGCAAGTTCGCCGCTTTCGTCGTGGTGATTGTGGGCACGCTGATCTGGCTCGCTACAGCCGGAATCAAGGAAAACCAGACGTATTACAAGACTATCGCGGAGCTGGGCCAGATGGGCGATCAGGCTTACGTGAAACGGCTTCGCGTAGGCGGCGACATCGGTCAGGGCTCGGTCGTCCGGAAAGGGAACGTCGTCCAGTTCATGCTGGTGCAAGAGAAGTTGAACCTGAAGGTGGCCTACGACGGATCCGATCCCCTGCCCGACACTTTCCGTCCGGGGGCGCAGGCGCTGGCCGACGGCAAGATGGGGCGCGACGGCGTTTTTCATGCGAACAAAATACAGGCAAAATGCGCGTCGAAGTATGAAGCCAGGCCGGGCGGCAAACCGGCGGCGGCTCCCACCTACCCCAGCAAGGCAAGCCTCTAAAAAACGCGTATGGAGAACATTGGCGCCCTAGCCATTCTTCTGGCGTGCTGCCTCGCCATATACGGGGTCATCGGCTTTGTTACCGGCAAACTGGGACGCAATCCGTTTCTGATTGTCAGTGGCGAGCGCGCGGTTTACGGGGTGTGGTTCCTCATCACCTTGGCCTCGGCCGTTTTGGTTTCCGCCCTGCTGACCAGACTTCCGGTTCGTGTATGTGGCCGAGGAAAGCAATCGTGCCATGCCGACGATCTACAAAATCATGGCGTGGTGGGGTCGGCAAGCAGGTTCCCTACTGCTGTGGAGCTGGCTGCTGTCGACGTACGCCGCGGTGGTGGTCTTCACCAACCGGCACAAGCACCGGGGCTTCATGCCCTACGTGGTGGCCGTGCTTTCGACGGTGCACATTATTTCTGATCCCGAAAACAATCGTCGTCGACCCGTGCGAAATGCTCGTGGTCTCACGTTCACCGGCCACAATTCCCGCCGGTTTGTGAGCTGTCGCCTGGCCTGTCGCCGCGCAATCGGCTCCAGTGCTATAATCGGGAGCCTTGTGGAACCTTCCCAAGCACGCCAGTGAGGCAAGGCATGGGGGCCTCAAACCTCCCATCGCGGAGGGCCAGCTCACGGCTCCTACGCTCTGGCCCTTTTGTGGTCTGCATTGCAATTGCGCTTGGTCTGGGGCTCCCATTCCAATACTGGCGTACGCGCTCGAAGTCAGCTCACCAGATTCAAGCGATCGTAGTCCTGCCTCTGCGCAATGTCTCCGGCGATCCAGAACAGCAATATTTTGCCGACGGCATGACAGAGAAATTGATTTCCGATCTTGGCAAGATCTCCGCTTTGCGCGTTATTTCCAGAGCGTCGTCGATGAGTCTCAGGAACAGTAACAACGGATTTCCCGAGATCGCGCGTGAGCTGGGTATCGATGACGTAGTAGACGGATCTGTGGTTCGTGAGGGCAATCAGATACACATCACTGCCCAGTTGACCGATGCCCGAACCGCTCGCCACATGTGGAGGCATGATTATGTTCGCAACCTAGCCAGTGCTTTAGACCTGCAGAGCGAGGTGGCACGGGAAATTGGCGAGGAGGTCAGGGTCAAGCTAACGCCGCAGGAGCAGGCGCGTCTCACGCTGGCTCAACCGATCGACCCTGAAGCGCAAGAGCTCTACTTGCAGGGCATGTACTTCCTCCACCGGGGCGGCCCCGACAAGGATACGGTTGGCTATTTCGAAAAGGCCATCGAGAAAGCTCCCTCCTTCACACTGGCGTACGCCGGGTTGGCGGCTAGCTACAACGATCTGGGCCAGGCGGGATCGCTCAATTATGTTGAAGCCTACTCGAAGGCCAAAACCGCCGCGACGAAGGCGATTGAGCTCGATAGCGACCTCGCTGAAGGGCACGCCGCGTTCGCCTACAGCCTGGTTGATCTAGGCTGGGACTGGACGGCTGCTGGCAACGAATTTCGCCGGGCGCTCGAACTCAACCCGAATTCTGGTCCTGTGCACTCCTGCTATGCGCTTTACCTGGCAAGGCTCGGCAGATCGTCTGAAGCCATAGCCGAGGCCGAAAGAGGCTTGCAACTCGACCCAATATCGTTGGGTGCGCATCACCAAGTGGCATACTGCTACTACGCTGCTCGCCAATATGACAGGGCGCTTGAGCAGATTCGTAAAGCATCCGAGTTGAACTTGGTGCCTCCCGATAGCTGGATCCATTGGACCCTGGGCATTATCTACCGTGACAAGGGCAACTATGAAAAAGCTATCGAGGAATTTCGGATAGTAGCCGATACGCCCCACTTTTTGGGCCACTTGGGTAACGCTTACGCCAGAGCAGGTCAGGTGACAGAAGCGGGCCAGACCATTTCCAAATTGGAGAACTACGTACAGCAAGATGGAGTAGGGACATACGAGGTCGCGCTGGTCTACGCGGGGCTCGGTGACAAAGACGAGGCTTTCGGCTGGTTGGAAAGATCCTACGAGATTCATGACACAGGGCTGACATACCTCAAAATCGACCCCTGCGTGGATCCTTTGCGTTCTGATCCTCGCTTCCAGACCCTGCTGCACCGTGTGGGTCTGGCTCCCTAAAAGGGGTATCCCGCGTGCAACTGCGCTCCGCGGATAGCGATATACGTCGCAAAATCACGCTGCAACGCGCGGCGCGGTGCCCAACTGCTTACACCAAGTGTCAATGGAATGGCACTGTCGTAACGCTGACTCGAGAATGAACGAACGTACGGGGGGCCTATCGATGGCGTGTGATCGTATTGCGGGCGTACGACACTTAGCCGGCCGAGTGCGCGCACGCCTTTCCGAAAAAAGCCTACCGTTCCGAAACGGAATTCGCATTCAGGCACTATCCGCCCGGAGCCCGCAGTGGAGCTAGAGCAGTGAGATGCTGAAGATCCCAAATGTGACTACGCACTCGATATCGGGTAGACCACGGCTGCTGAGGAATCTGTTTCGCAGCGGACAGCTCCGAATCCGGGCGCGTTTGACGGTGTGTTTTGTAGCAATCATCCTGTCGATGCTAGCTGCGAGTCTTGTCGCTGCTTGGCAGTTTCGTCGAATGACGGCTTCGGGCGAGCATCTTAACCGGGCCGACCAGCTTTCGCTCGCCGTAGTGGTCGTACACCTAGATGTTAACACTCTGAGAAACAGGTTGGCGGCGCTCGTGGATACGCAGGCCGGTCCACAATTCGCGAGGGAAGCTAGCTCCCTCAGGAGCAAATTCCTCGACGACGTTACCCGCGCTCAGCAATTGTTTTCGGCGGCCACTGATATCGAATATGACCCGCTTATCCTGAACACACTGCAAACAGTGCAGGTGACTCTTCCGTCCCAGGTTGACAGTGTGATGGGACGGGCGGCCGCGAACGATTGGGCAGCAGTGCACCGTCGCTTGAATGACCAGATACAAGGTCTCATGGACCTGAGTTCATTGCTGGTGGAAAGAGTTGACCGTGCAGTTACACAGCAGCGTGCAGAGGCCATCGAGAGTGCTCAGAGCGCACGCCGGCAGCTTTTGCTCGTGCTGCCTGCCACCGCTCTCTTCACGATATTCATGGCCGTTTTGCTGGGATGGCACGTCACTCGAACCATTACCGAACCACTTTCTGAAATATATGCTGGCGCTCAAGCCTTGGCGCGCGGCGAATTTCAGCATGAAGTGGAGGTTACAGGCGAAGACGAACTGGCGACGCTGGCAAACGCATTCAATTATGCCGCTCGACGGCTTCGTCAACTCTACGGGGGCTTGCGCGACAGCGAAGAAGCCCTGCGTCGGAGTGAAAGTGAGCTTCGCGCATTGATCGAGAACGTTCCTGCCATGGTGTTCAAAGCTTTGCCTGGGCTTTCCAGTGAATTTGTAAGCCGCAGTTGGCGCGAATACACAGGTTTGTCTCAAGAGGACACGGCAGGATCTGGCTGGCAAAGCGTAGTCCACCCGGAGGACCTGGAACGACATATGGAGAAATGGCGAGTGTGCTCGGCGAATGGCGAGCCGTACGAAGATGAGACGCGTTTCCGCCGCGCAGCGGACGGCGAATATCGCTGGTTTCTGGTGCGTGCCGTGCCCCTGCGAGATGAAACTGGAAACATTCTTAAATGGTATGGAGTCCTGACAGACATTGAAGATCGCAAGCAAGCGGAGCAGGCACTAAGGCGAAGTGAAGCATATCTGGCGGAAGCGCAGAAGCTGAGCCACACGGGCAGTTTCGCCTACAACCCTGTGAGCCGGAAAACGCTTTACTGGTCCGAGGAAATATTCCGATTTTTTGGATTGGATCCCCAGCCGGAGCCCCCGGGTTTTGATGAGACCCGCCGACTCGTTCATCCAGACGATCTCGACAGAGTCTCCGAGAGTTGCCTGAAGGGATTCCGTGAGAAAGCTGAGTTTTCGCAAGATTACAGGGTGTTATTGCACGATGCGACTATCAAGCACCTCCACGTGATGTGGCATCCGGTCCTCGATAAAACCGGAGAAGTCGTCGAATACATTGGTACGGCGGCAGATGTGACGCAGAGAAAGAAAGCCGAACAGAAATTCCGGGGTTTGCTGGAATCGGCACCCGATGCAATCGTGGTAGTGAATCGTGAAGGCGAAATTGTTTTGGTCAATGCGCAAATGGAGAAGCTGTTTGGCTATCAACGACAAGAGGTATTGGGAAACAAAATCGAGATGTTGATACCGGAGCGGTTCCGGGGCAAGCATCCGGGACTCCGCAGGGCTTTTGCTGCCGACCCTCGCGCGCGCCCGATGGGGTCGGGGTTGGAACTGTACGGCCTGCACAAGGATGGACGGGAGTTCCCGGTCGAGGTCAGCCTCAGCCCGCTCGAAACCGAAGAGGGCGTGCTGATTTCCAGCACCATTCGCGATATCACGGACCGAAAGCGGGCCGAGGAAAAGATTCGACAAAGCGAAGAGGAGCTTCGACAGCTTATCGATGTCATTCCGCAGCAAGTCTTTGTTTTCGACGCGGACTGGAGTCCTCTTTATGCGAACCGACAAGAACTGGAATACACCGGCCTTGCTGCGCAAGAGGTGCGGTCAAAAAACGCAGTTGCCAGAATCTTTCATCCGGAGGATCTGAAGAAGTTAGAGGTCATTCGTGAGCGCGCGCTTTTCGACGGTGCTCCCTGTGAGATGGAGGCACGAATACGGGGAAAAGACGGAGAGTATCGTTGGTTCTTAATCCGAGACAATCCGCTGCAGGATGGGCAGGGACGCGTTCTTCGGTGGTACGGCACGCGCACCGACATCGAGGAGCGAAAGCGGGCCGAAGAAGCATTGCGCAAGACGCAGGCGGATCTCGCGCATGTCACACGAGTGATGACCATGGGAGAGTTGGTGGCCTCCATCGCGCACGAAGTCAACCAGCCGCTCACCGGCGTAGTCGCCCATGCCGGCACCTGTTTACGCTGGCTCGCCGCGCAGCCGCCGGACATAGGCGAGGTCCGCCAGTATCTTGAACTCATCGTCAGAGACGGCAAGCGAGCAGGCGAGGTCATCTACCGCATTCGCGCGCTCGTCAAGAAAGTGCCGCCGCGCAGGGACCGCTTGGACATCAACACAGCCATTCTCGAAGTTATCGCGTTGACCCACAGTGAATTGCAGAGGAATCGTGTCGAGCTGCGGACGCACCTATCGAGCGATCTACCTCTCGTTTGCGCAGATCGAGTCCAACTGCAGCAAGTGATTCTCAATCTGATCGTCAATGCCATGGAGGCGATGAGCGGGGTGGGCAACAGACCGCGCGAGTTGGTGGTGGGCGCCGGCGGAAGCGATTCGAACGAGGTGTTCGTCGAAGTGCGAGATTCCGGCCCGGGGCTCGATCCGGCGAATCTCTCCTGCCTGTTCGAGTCCTTCTACACGACCAAGCCCGATGGCATGGGCATGGGGCTCTCGATAAGCCGCTCTATTATCGAGGCCCACGGCGGACGGCTATGGGCAACGCCGAACCAGCCCCACGGTGCTGTCTTTCGGTTCACGCTGCCAGTTGAGGGCGATAGCACGTTATGATCCAGGCAGACGACCCGTTCGCCGTTGAAGACGATGAGTTCTTCGCATGGCGCCTCGTCCGATCGACTCTGCGCACGAAACACGCAAACCGCCGATGACTGAAGACCAGCCCACGGTTTTTGTAATCGATGATGATGTCTCTGTGTGTGACGCAATCAAGGGCGTGGTGAGATCCGTCGGGCTGCGAGCTGAGACGTTCGCGTCCGCACAAGACTTCCTGCGCAGATGGCCCCCGGATGGGCCCAGTTGCCTTGTGCTCGATGTCAGACTGCCTGGGCTAAGCGGGCTTGATTTCCAGCATCAACTCGCCGGAGCAGATATTCGAATTCCCATTATCTTCCTTACTGGGTATGGTGACATTCCGATGACGGTGCGGGCTATGAAGGCCGGTGCCGTGGAGTTTTTGACCAAGCCTTTCCGGGATCAGGATCTGCTCGACGCGATTCAGCAAGCTCTTGAACGGGACCGTACAATACGGCGACAGCGTTCTGAAATTGCGGCATTGCGGCAGCGTTTCGAGACGCTCACTGAGCGCGAATGCCGAGTAATGAGCCTAGTGGTCGCAGGTAGGCTCAACAAGGAGATTGCTGCTGAACTGGGGACGAGTGAGATCACCGTCAAAGTTCAACGCGGTCATGTCATGCACAAGATGCAGGCGGAGTCGGTGGCCGACTTGGTTAGAATGGCTGAGAAACTCGACCTCCGCACCCCCAAATAGCTTTCCGGGGTATGAGATCCCATATACGAAGGTATAATTGCATCAACCTTCGCATAATTGTGTCCCTTTCCCTCCTATAGTATCTTTCCTCTAGTCATGGACGAACGGCGCAAAACGCAGTTGATTGCCATCGTGGACGATGATGAATCCGCGCGCAGCGCGATCCACGGTGTGCTGAAATCGGTTGGCTTGAATACTCGATCGTTTGCTTCAGCAGAGGAGTTTCTGGAATCCGGCCAACAGAGCGAGACCGCGTGCTTGATCACTGATATCCGTATGCCCGGGATGAGTGGTCTCGAACTCCAAGCCAGGTTGGCAGAGGAGAATTTCCGGATACCGGTTATCTTCATCACGGCATATGGAGATACGAGAATGCGAACACAGGCCATGAAAGCCGGCGCCATGATGTTCCTGGGCAAGCCATTCGATGACGAAGTTTTGCTCGAGAGTGTTCGCGCGGCTCTCAAAACGTGACCTTGCGAGACGGAATCACAATAGGTGCTAGAGTGACTGCGATGTTACCGGCAGAGGGAGTCAGATCAAGACTGCGGGGGGCAACTTCGTCTCACAATGCGACTACTAATGCCTTCCCACGAATTTCGCGGACAGGCATAAAGGAGTTCCCTCCATTCCGGCTGGACACTGCCAATCAGTGCCTCTGGCGGAGCGGCGATCACGGCGATGAGGAGCGTATCCTCCTAAAGCCCAAAGCGTTTGCCATACTGCTGTATTTGGTGGATCACGCTGGACGCCTGGTGACCCAGCAAGAGCTCCTAGAGGCCGTGTGGCCCGATACCTTCGTCCAACCCGAGGTTTTGAAGCGGCACATCTTCGACATCCGAGACGTGCTGGGAGATGACCCGAAGAAGCCTATTTATATCGAGACCCTGCCACGGCGCGGATACCAGTTCATCGCGGCCGTTCGTGATGCAGCGTCGGCTGACCCCGCGCCTCAGATACCGGCGCAAACCAAGCTGGTGGGAAGAGAGCGAGCGCTCGGTGAGTTGGGAGTTTACCTTGGCAGAGCGTTCGGCGGCCAGCGGCAGATCGTTTTCGTCACCGGCGAGCCGGGCATCGGAAAGACCACTCTGGTGGACGAATTTCAACGGCAGGCTACCACAGGCGGATCCATTCGTATCGCCAGGGGCCAGTGCGTTGAAGGTTACGGCAGCAAGGAAGCTTATTACCCGGTGCTGGAGGCGCTGGGCAATTTATGTCGTGGTCCAGAGGGAGACTCCGTGGTCCAGATCCTCGCAGCGCAAGCTCCTACCTGGTTGGTTCAATTCCCTGCGCTGTTAAAACGCCAACAGGGCGAGACCTTGCAACGCGAAATCCAGGGCGCGACACGGCAGAGGATGCTGCGTGAGATCGGCGAGGCTCTGGAGACGATCACTTCGGAGAAACCCCTCCTGCTGGTTTTGGAGGATCTTCATTGGGTGGATCCCTCCACAGTCGATCTCATTTCCGCGCTGTCGCGTGGCCGAGGCACTGCGAAGCTGATGGTGGTCGCCACATATCGTCCGGTAGACGTGGCACTGGCCAACCATCCATTGAATGCGGTGAAGCAAGACCTTTTGGTTCATCAGCTATGTCATGAGCTTGCTTTGGAGCCGCTAGGGGAAAAGGACATAGCGGCGTATCTGGCCGGCCAGTCGTCAGACGCCAGTGTGCCGAAGGGTCTGGCCGCGCTGCTTCACCGGCATTCGGAGGGAAATCCGCTGTTCATGGTGGCAGCACTGGAACACATGACGCAGCGTGGTTTGATCTCACGGGAGAACGGAGAGTGCAAACTCAACTTGCCGCTTGAGGAAATCGATCTGGAGGTGCCGGAAAGTCTGCGCCAGCTGATCGAATTACAGATCGATCGGCTGAGCACTGAGGAGCAGCGGGTGCTGGAGGTGGCGAGCCTGGAGAGCGTCGGCCGCTCCCGGTTCGCGGTCGTCCCGAGAGCCGCGGCTGGTGACTTGGAGCCGGAAGCCTTTGAGGACGTGTGCGAAACGCTTTCGCGGCGGCATTGTATTCTGTGCTCGGCCCGCTCTGAGCAGTTCCCAGACGGCACGGTCTCCGCATGCTACGAGTTTGTTCATGCGCTCTACCGCGAAGTGTGCTATCAGCGAATTGCTCCGGAACGCAGAGTCAAGCTGCACAGGCAATTAGGAGAGTGGGGTGAGGCAAATTTGTTGGAACGAGTGGACGAGGACGCGGCTTGGCTGGCGGGCCACTTCGAACAGGGTCGAGATTGGCCGCGTGCCATCAAGTACCTGCACCTTGCAGCGGATAGCGCCGGGCGGCTGTTTGGACCTAGGCAAGCCGCAGGGATTCTTGAGCACGCTCTCGACTTGGTGAACAGACTGCCCGATGCCGAGCGTGCGGAGCACGAGATCAAAATTCTTGAGAGATTGGGGACGATTTGCAATGCGTCGCTGGACTCGCGTGCCGTCGAGACGCCTAAAACTGTGGCCTTAATGGGCGGCCCACTGCGGCTTAGTTGACGTTGGAGTGGCGCGTTACTTCACAATCATCCCCTTGAGCCTGGATCGCTCCTAAAGGCATCCAGCAGTGTTGCAGATTTGAGTACTGTGAACAAAGAAACCCTCGCTTAACGTCTTTACTGGCAAGATCTTAATCTAAGAGAAGGGAGCGTCTGCACAGCGCTCCTGTTGGAATCAGCCGCTTCGAAGTGACTCGCTGGTACCGAACACCAACAAAGGGCGTTCGGTGAGGCTCTTATGGTATGAGGCAGTTTTTCTCAAATTAAGGGACCCCATATGGACCACATAAAACGCATGCCAAAAAACAATACGTTATGAAAGCATTTCTCGCCACCGCACTAATAAGCAGCGCCGCGTTGCTCGCTTCCGGCTGGAATCATCTACCAAAAGGACCTCGGTCCCGACACCGCGCAAGCGGCGACAGCCCTAACTCAATATGATCCCGATTCGACCTGGAAGCCTACCGAAAATGATTGAAAGAACCGTCGTATGCAGTGGCGCGAGGTGGGTGGCACGAAAAATGCTACGTGCATAACTAGAGAGCGAACGCGGAATAAGAAACAGCTCTCACGAAGAAACGGAGATTCGGGTTCACGAACATGAACATTGTCGGACATGCTGCCGGGTTTTCAAGGCCTCGATTGGGCAAGCAGATTTTGGTTTCCCTGTTGTCGCTCGCTCTGCTGTTCCCGACTTGGCCTCAGAGCCTATGGGCCTACCAAGACGCGCAAGCCCCGGCGCAGGCCACGCCGGCGCCAACACACACGCAACAGACTCCCGAACAGTTGCTGCAGTTGGTAGCACCGATTGCGCTGTATCCGGATTCGCTTGTGTCGCAAATCCTGGCGGCGTCCACGTTTCCCGAGCAAGTCGTCGAGGCCGATCGATGGGTACAATCGCATCCTGATTTGAAGGGTGACGCTTTGGGACAGGCTGTAGATCAACAACCCTGGGACCCGAGCATCAAGGCGCTCACGGCATTTCCATCCGTCCTTGGAAATATGGACAAGAACCTCTCCTGGACGTCGTCTCTAGGCGACGCCTACTACAACCAGCAACCGGAAATGATGGATGCGGTGCAGGTAATGCGCCGGCGAGCGCAAGAAGCCGGCAATCTTAAGACCACGCCGCAGCAAACCGTAACCACGCAAGACTCGACGATCATCGTTGAGCCTGCTAGCCCCGCTGTCGTTTACGTTCCCGCGTACGATCCGTGGGTGGTTTACGGAGATCCTATCATGGAGTGGCCGGGGTGGTACCCCTATCCCGGAATCTGGTTTGGCGGCCCGTACCTCTCGTTCGGAGTTGGCTTCGGAATCGGTTGGTTCGGAGGTTTTGGATGGGGCTGGCATCATTGGGGATGCGATTGGCATAACCGATACATAATTCACGACCACAACCGGTACTACTCCCGGAGCAACACGTTCTATAACCGGAACAACTTCTACCGGGACAGAGGCGAACGCGGCGGAGTTGATGGCGGGCGCAGCGGAGCGCGCGACCGCACCAGCGAAGCGAACAGGCCTTCCAACGGGAACATGGGCGGGCGCGGCGAAGTTGAGAACCGTCCCGGCGCAGCGGCCAGGCCTTTCAACGGAGATGCCCGGGCTGCTCGCGGATACGCCGAACCCCGCGGTGAGAGCGGCGTCCGCTCGGGCGCCTTCGGCGGCTATGACCATGGCGGACAAGAAAGAAGCTTTTCGTCACGCGGAGGCGCGAGCTTCGGTGGTGGCGGAGGGTTTCATGGCGGTGGAGGGTTTCACGGCGGTGGCGGCGGGCGGCGGTAATCGAAGTTTCGTTATGTTCCTGGTAGATCGTGAAATTCAGAAATGGAGAGCACCCATATGCGGCGAATGAAGTTGAAGTTCGACAAATCTCAATGGGCCCGTCTTCTTAAGTTAGCCGCGC
>Ga0335079_10008668_pt1 | contig 11595 bp, 10 predicted proteins | sample Lox_Sample_33_FD_206719 | JGI IMG/M metagenome (GOLD analysis project Ga0335079, IMG submission 206719) | Soil microbial communities from Loxahatchee National Wildlife Refuge, Florida, United States - Lox_Sample_3.3 | ecosystem: Environmental > Terrestrial > Soil > Wetlands | place: USA... | reverse complement strand
GGCCCCCAGCTATAGCCTCCCCACCACTTTGGCCACCGGGCGATTCCGGCAATATGCAAGGCTGCAAAAACCGTGCAGGCCGTGACCAGTGAGAGATGGCGAGCACGGCTCTCGCGCGCCCGGGGCAGAAAGGCAGCCAGCGCGAAAATGGCCGCAGGTGTGTAGATCAACAATCCCCGGCCGGGGCTGAACAGGATTCCAGCCAAGTTGCGAACCATGCTCACCTCCTGCGGAAACGAATAGGCTCCTCCCCACATACCGAGTACCAGGCCGTTGTATGCGAATACGGCGATCGCGGCCGCCGCGGTTGGCAACAGAATCCGCAGGTAATCGCTGCCGCGAGCTTTGCGCAGCCAGAATGCCGCACACACGGCCGGAATGAGCACCATGCTGGTGAGGCGGAACAGCAGAGCTGCGCCAACGGCCGCTCCGCAGCAGCATGCCCACCGGCTCGCCCCCTTTTCCGAATCCCACCGTTCGAGGCTGTAGCAGCAGAGAACAATCGCGGCCGTGTCGAACGTCTGTTGCCATAATGCCTGACTGGAAGTCGACCAGGTCGTAGTTCCCAAAGCGAACAGCAACGTCAACGTCAACGCCCAACCGAACGGAGCGATCCGGCCGAGGAGGGCGAGCATCCCAAGCGTCGAAGCCGCGGTCAATGCCACCGCTGCGAACTTTTCCAGGATGCGAGCCAGTGTGACCAGAGACTCCAGCGGCAGCCGCCACACCGCGGGAATCGCGGCCGCGGGCAGATAGAAAGGCGCGATCATTACCGGCCCGGCTATGGGATAACCGCTGAACCAGTGCCCATGAGCGCGGCGCACCAGACCCGGATTCGGCTGTTCCTTTAACCACGGCCCGAACCGGTCGAGGGTGATCGAGTGGTCTAACACTACGGAAAACGGGATCAGCGCCGAAGGAAGCGAATCGCCGGCCGCAATCGGGCGAAGGTTGGAATGGTAGATGACGGTGAGCGCGAGGAAGAGAAGCGCGTACGGCCGGACGCGCTGCATCACGAATCCAACAGCCTCGCCGCGGCTTGGTCCAGAAACCAGGTGGTCCCTTCCTGGTGCTCGAAGGCGAGCTGCACGGGGTATTTGGACGGGTTGGTCATCTGCTCGAAAACCGCGCGGACGGTTTGGGCTTTGTCGTCTCCCGTGACTAAATAGAGTAGTAGCCGCGCAGCCAGCAGCGGGCCTGGCAGCAGAGTCACGCGCCACTGGCTGAATTGCGGTGCGTATACGGCGCTGGCGATTCCCGCGCGATCGGCGATCAGGGGCTCGCCGGGAAACAGGCTGGCGGTATGCCCGTCAGGCCCCATGCCGCATTGCACCACGTCGAAACGCGGCATGTCACCGGCTGCGAGTTTAAAGAACCGGCGAATCTCATCGGCATAGTCCTCGGCCGCTTGTTTGGGGTCGATCTCGCCTGCCACCCGATGAATATTCGCTTCGGGAATGCGCGCCAGATCGATGAGATTTTCCTTCGCCAGTTTGTAATTGCTGGCAGCGTCATCCGGAGGGACACATCGCTCATCAACCCAAAACAGATGCACGCGGCTCCAATCGACGGGCAGTAACGAGAGGCCATGAAACATAAGCTGGGGAGTGTGCCCGCCGGAAATTGCCAGCGTAGCTTGGGAACGGGCGCCGATGGCGAGTTTTAGCTGGGTGGCGATGTGGCGCGCGCACACTTCGGCGGCGGTAAGGGCATCGGGAAGAATCTCGCGCTCGAAACTCATGATCGCGCCGCTAACGCCAGTGCCCGCTCAAACGTCTCATCATGCCGGACGATTCCCAACTCCTCGCGCAGAAGCAAATAATCGGTAGGCATCGGTAGATTCGTGCACTGCGAAAGCCCATCCACGGTGGTGATCAACCGCCCATCCTGGCGGACCAATTCGACACGAAAATCCCCGCCGCTCAACTCCACGCCAGTGTCGCCGGCGCCCGGTTCGAGCCTCACTTCCACGTGCCCGCCCGCGGCCTCCAGCGAGCTCACCACCCACGCGGCCATGTATCGCGCCATTACCTCTATGTTGCCGGCATGGAAGCGCATCCGTACCCGCGAGATCTCCGGCAGCCGGGCGACGTATTCTGCATTCTCGAAGACGTTCGATAACATCTCGCGCCAACGCGTCAGGTGGGTCCAGGAAAGGTCACCCAGTATCACGCCACGCGACGCCATGGCGGCCACGCTGGCGATGGCCGCTTTCGCATCGGGCCACGCACTCGTGTCCACCACCACTTTCTGGGCGATCTCGGCCAGATGTCCGAAACCCGGTTCCGCAAACGTGCGCCGGCAGCGGCACCATACGATCAGCGGCAGATCCGGGGCGGCGATGGGAGCGATGACCGACGCGACATCCGGCATCGAACCCTCGGGCGCGGTGATTTCGATCTGCTCACAACAGATCTGCCGCCTCTGCCCAAACGGCATCCAGCACTGGGCGGTGACTTTGGCTGCCAGGGGTGCATCCTTCTTAGGCCAGATGACGATCGTGCGCGCCGGGTGTTCCGGCATGAGCGCGGCCAGGGTTTCCCCGACGGACATGGCGTCGTCACCTTCCTGCGCAACCACCACCAGAGTCATGGAGCAGGAGCGCAGCACACCGGCACTGGCGTCCTCATCCGCCGATTTGGCGAGTTGCACCCAGATCTCGGCCATTTCCTTCAGAAGCCGTTCCGGAGCAAGAGTGGTGCTCACTATGGTTTCCTCCAGAGGTGCCCACGCCGCGCCAGCATCTCGTCCGACGCTTTTGGACCCCACGATCCGGCTGGGTAATTCGGAAAATCGTACCTGGTTTCGCGCCACACATGCTGGATCGGCTCGACCACTGACCAGCTCGCTTCCACCATGTCTTGCCGTGTGTAGAGCGTGGCGTCTCCAATGATGGCGTCGAGCAGCAGCGTCTCGTAGGCCGAAGGCGACCGCTCTCCGAAACTCGATCCGTAGTTGAAGTCCATCGATACCGGACGCAGCTGCATGCCGGTGCCTGGCCGCTTGGAAAGAAACTTGAGGGAGATGCCCTCCTCCGGCTGAATGCGCACGATGAGCAGGTTGGGCGCGGCGCCGTCTTTCTCCCCGTCGAAGATCAAGAGGGGGGCGGGATTGAACTGAATGGTAATCTCGGTTACGCGCTTAGGCAGACGTTTTCCGGAACGCAGGTAAAACGGCACACCCGCCCATCGCCAGTTCTCCACGAAGAAGGTGACTGCGGCATAGGTGTCCGTCTGCGAGTCTTTATTGACGCCGGGCTCCTGGCGGAAACCCGGCAAGTCCTGTCCTCCAATGCGCGCTGGGCCGTATTGCCCCGGCGCGGAGTTGCAGCGGATCTCATCCGGCTTCATCGGCCGAATCGATCGCAGCAACTTGGAACGCTCGTCGCGCACCGAAGTGGCGCGGAAACTCGCGCTCGGCTCCATGGCGATCGTGGCCATCACTTGTAACAGATGGTTCTGGATCATGTCCGCCAGTGCGCCCGCTTCCTGGTAATATGCGCCGCGGCCCTCCACGCCGATCGATTCCGCCGCCGTGATCTGCACGTGATTGATGTAACGCCGGTTCCACAGCGGTTCGAAAATCCCATTGCCAAAGCGAAACGCCAGAATGTTCTGCACGGTTTCTTTGCCCAGGTAATGGTCGATGCGGTAGACCTCGCTTTCATCGAACACCTGGTGCAAGTCGTCCGTGAGGGCCCTGGCGCTCGCCATGTCGTGACCGAACGGCTTTTCCACAACCAAGCGCCGCCAGCCGTTGCCCTTGCCGAGTCCGGCGGAACCCAGCCCTAACGCCGCCTGCCCGTACTGGCTGGGCTGCGTCGAAAGGTAGAACAACACATTTCCGCCGGTATGCCGGCCCTGCTCGATTTCCGCGAGCTTGGCCGCCAGGCGCTGGTAGAGATCTTTGTCGCCAATATCGCCGGCTACGTAGAAAAGTCCTTGCGCGAAGGCAGCCCAAACGTCGGCGTCGAACTCCGTATCTTCGGAGAACGATTTGACCGCCTCCTTCATCCGTTCGCGGAATTCATCGTCGCTTAATTTGGTGCGCGAAATGCCCACCACCGCGAAGCCCGCCGACAGCCGGCGGTCATAGGCTAGACGAAATAAGGCGGGCACAAGCTTGCGCTTCGTCAGGTCACCGGATGCGCCGAAGATGACCATGGCGCACTCGGGTACGCGCCGCTCAAACCGCAGCGGATCTTGAAAAGGGTTGTCGGGCATTGAGTTCAAAATAGCATGAGGGTTATTTCAGTCCCGTATCAGCCGTGTACTCCGACGAACGCTTGCTGGCTGCCATAAGGCTCATGCCATAGTATCGCGGCATGATCGAAATAGTGAAAACTTTCCACCTTCCCCTCCCAGAGCAGACTTATGCTGAACTCCGCGAGAAAGCGGAGCGTTGCCATTGCCTGCGACTTCGCTTGCGCGAAAGGCCATTCAGGAGTGGCTGCGGGCCAAAAAGAAGGCCGCGACCCGGCGGGCGATCATCGCCTATGCCTCGGAAATGGCGGGTACGGAAGCCGATCTGGATCCTCGTCTCGAAGCCGCGAGCGTGCAGCACCTTCTATCCGGCGAAGCGGAATGAGGCGAGGAGAAGTGTATTGGGCCGATCTGGCGCCCGGCCGCGGTCCTGTGATCGTCGTTTCCAATAACGGATTCAATCAACTACGCGGCTGGCGTTCCGTAGTAGTCGTTCCGATGTCGACCTCGGCTGCTCAAGCCCGACCTGGCCCTACGCTGTTCCGATTCCCAGCGGAACGGCAGGGCTGGCGCGTGCTAGTACGGCTTTCTGCCACCAGGTGATTACGCTCGATCGCGCCAAGTTATCCAAGCGAATTGGAACGTTCCACCCCGCTGTTCTGCTACAAGTGGAGGATGGATTGCGCGCGGCCTTGGACCTGGATTGACAGACGCGACATTAGTCGAGCCCTTGTTACAATACGCTCCATGGCGGAAAACCAACCTGCACCGCAGCCCGTCGAATCGTTCGAGGCTTGCCTGGATGAATTGGAGCAGGTGGTCAAACAGCTCGAGGCCGGCGACTTGCCGCTGGAGCGTGCGCTGGAGCTCTTCGAGCGCGGCATGAGCCTGAGCGACAGCTGCCGCAAGCAACTGGAAGAGGCCGAGACACGCGTGGAGATCCTCATCCGAAAAGAAGGAAAGATGCAGCCGGAACCCTTCCGCCTGGACAAGAACGATAAGGCATGAACCTGCGCGAATACCAGCAACTGGTGGATCGAGAGCTCGACCGGCTGGCGCCTCCGGAGACCACGCCACCGGAGACGATTCACCGCGCGCTGCGCTACAGCCTGTTTGCCGGGGGAAAACGGATACGGCCGATTCTTTGCATCGAAGCCGCCCGCGCGGTTACCCGGCCATCCGGCGATATTGTGGCGGCCGCGTGCTCGCTGGAGCTGATCCACACCTACTCTTTGATCCACGACGACCTGCCCGCTCTGGATAACGATGACTACCGGCGCGGCAAGCTCACCAATCACAAAGTATTCGGCGAGGCGATGGCGATTCTGGCGGGTGATGCGCTGCTCACGCTGGCGTTCCAGGTTTTGGCGCAGCTCGATTCCCCGCCGGAACGCAAGACCAAGCTCATCGGCGAGCTTGCTACCGCGGCCGGCACCGTAGGCGGCATGATTGGCGGGCAGGTGGCCGACCTGGAAGGTGAAGGCAAGCCTCCCGACGCAACCCTGCTCGAAACCATTCACCGCGCCAAGACCGGCGCGCTGCTCCGCGCCAGCACACGCATGGGCGCGATCTACGCTGGCGCCACGCCGGCGCAGTACGAAGGGCTTTCCTGTTACGGCGAACACATCGGGCTGGCATTCCAGATTGTCGACGACATCCTCGACGTGGAGGAATCTTCCGAGGCTTTGGGCAAGACCGCGGGCAAGGATGCGGCGCAGCACAAGATCACATTTCCCGCAGTCTACGGCCTGGAAGCCTCGCGGCGCATGGCGGAAGAAGAATCGGCGCGCGCTCACAAGGTCCTCGAACAGTTCGGAGAAAAGGCCGCCGGTTTGCACGAACTAGCCGATCTGATTGTCCGCCGCAAATCATGAAGGTCCGGCTGGATCGCCTTCTGGTAGAACGCGGGTTGGTGGACTCGCGCGAGAAGGCGCAGGCGCTCATCATGGCGGGAGACGTGCTCCTCAACGGCCAAAGAGCGCTGAAGGCCGGGCAGGCCGTAACCGCTGACGTCGCCATCGAACTGCTGGCCCGGCCGCAGTATGTGAGCCGCGGCGGACTCAAGCTGAAAGGCGCTCTCGACCACTTTTCCATCGATGCCGCCGGGTTGGTTTGCCTGGACATCGGCTCGTCGACCGGGGGCTTCACCGATGCCCTGCTCCAGGCCGGCGCGGCGCGCGTGCACGCAGTCGATGTCGGAATGGGGCAACTCGCCTGGTCGCTGCGGACCGATCCGCGGGTGGTAGTGCACGAAGGCATCAACGCGCGCGAGCTGCGGCTCGACGATATCGGCGAACTCGCTTCGCTCCTCACCTGCGATGTCAGCTTTATTTCAGTAACGTTGATTCTTCCCGCGGTGGTGCGGCTGCTACACCCGGACGGCCGAATGGTTATACTGGTCAAGCCGCAATTCGAGGTTGGCAAAGGCCAGGTGGGAAAAGGCGGCATCGTGCGTGAGCCGGAACTCCACCAGGACGCCTGTGAGCGCATTCGCCGGGCCGTAGAAGAATTCGGATTCACTACCGACATCATGGACAGCCCCATTCTCGGCGCTGAAGGAAACAAGGAATTCCTGCTGTATGCCCGACATTAAGACGGTTGGCATCATCTCGAAACCGGGCGTGGAGCAGGCGAACCAGTTGGTGCCGCGCGTGATCGCGTGGCTGCGTGAGCGATCGATCGCCGTGCGCCTGGATGAGGAAACCGTGGCTTACGCGCGGGGCGAGAATGGCATGGACCGCAATTCGGTGCCGGAGGGCTGCGATCTGGTGATCGTCCTGGGAGGCGACGGCACGCTGCTCTCCGCCGCCCGCGCCATCGGAAAGCGCGGCATCCCGCTCTTCCCGGTCAACCTGGGCGGGCTTGGTTTTTTGACCGCCATTACCGTGGAAGAACTCTTCCCCGAGCTGGAGCGCGCGCTCCACGGCGAGCACCGCATCGCCAAGCGCAAGCTTCTGAACACGGAGTTGGTGCGCAACGGGAAAGTGGTGGTGTCGTACGACGCGCTCAACGATGCCGTGCTCACCAAGGCATCCATCGCGCGCATGATCGATCTCAAGGCTTTCGTGGATGAGCAGTTCGTCGCCGACTACAAAGCCGATGGGTTGATCATTTGCACGCCCACGGGATCGACCGCCTATTCCCTGGCTGCCGGCGGGCCCATCATCTTTCCGTCGGTGCCCACCATTTGCATGACGCCGATTTGCCCGCACATGCTCACCAACCGGCCGGTTCTGGTGCCGGAGACCAGCGTCGTGCGGGTGATTTCGCGCGGCCCCGATGAGAGCGTGTTTCTGACGATTGACGGGCAGACCGGCAATCCGGTGCAGGAGGGCGACACGATTGTGTGCCGTAGCTCGCAGTTCGCGCTGCACCTGATCCGCCCGCCGCGGGCGATGTTCTTCGACGTTCTGCGGCAGAAGCTCAAGTGGGGCGAACGGTGAGGCGGTTCTCGCTCACCACCTGGATTTTTCTAGGCATGGCGGGCGGCGTGGCGTTGGGCATCTTTATGCCCAGCTTCGCAACCAGGCTCAGCCCGGTTTCGAATATCTTCCTGCGGCTAATCCGGTCGATTATCGCCCCGCTATTGTTCGGGACGTTAGTCTCGGGAATCGCGGGCGCCGGCGACCTGCGGCGCATGGGCCGCGTCGGCATCAAAGCCCTCGTCTATTTCGAAGTGGTCACTACCCTGGCGCTATTCATCGGTTTGGGCGCGGTCAACCTGGTGCGCCCCGGGGTCGGCGTTCCGATTTCGGTGACAACCACCGAGGCCGCGATTCCACAGAATCAGACCGGCCTGGCCGCTCTGATCGAACACATCGTACCCGCCAGCATGATCGACGCCATGGCCCGCAATGATGTGCTGCAGGTGGTGGTGTTCTCGTTCCTGTTTGGCGCGGCTTGCGTGGCCGTCGGCGCCAAGGCGGCGCCGGTGATTTCGTTCTGCACCGCACTCGCCGATATCATGTTCCACTACACACGCTACGTGATGTATCTTGCGCCGTTGGGCGTGGGCGCGGCGCTGGCGGTCACGGTTGGGAGCAAGGGCGCCGGCGTGCTGTTCGGACTCGGCAAGCTCATCGCGACGATGTATGCCGCGCAAGCGCTGTTCGTGGTCGCCGTTCTGGGCGCAGTGGTGGCGCTGGTCCGGATTCCGGCTGCGCAGTTCTATCGGGCAGTCCGCGAACCGTTTGTCATCGCCTTTTCGACCTCCTCCAGCGAGGCCGCGCTGCCTTTGGCCCTCGAAAACATGGAGCGGTTCGGCGTCCCGAAGCACATCGTGGGATTTGTCCTGCCCACTGGATACAGTTTCAATCTGGATGGCACCACCTTGTACCTTTCGCTCGCCTCTGTTTTCGTGGCCCAAGCCGCCGGCGTGCATCTTTCCTTTGGTGAGCAATTACTGATGATGCTCACGCTAATGCTGACCAGCAAGGGGGTGGCAGGCGTGCCCCGCGCGGCCCTGGTGATTCTGGCCGGAACCCTCACCACGTTCCGGCTTCCGGCGGAAGGCGTTTCCATTTTGCTTGGTGTGGATGCTGTGTTGGATATGGCACGCACATCGGTCAACGTACTGGGCAATTGTCTGGCGAGCGCGGTGGTGGCGCGCTGGGAAGGTTACTTTCCGGGTAAGGTGACTGAGGGAGAATAGAGACAGCGCTTTCGTCAGGAGGGGAAGATGCGCCTGATCGTATTCGCGTGTTTGCTTCCAATCGCCCTTTCGGCCCAGCCCCAGACCACGCTTAACGATCTCTGTTCGATTGAGGGACGCGTGGTGAACGCGCTGACTGGCGAGCCGCTGAAGAAGACTACTTTAACGCTGCGGAATACGGACCCCGGTCCGCCGGGCACGCAGCGGCAGGTGTACAGCACTGTGACCGGGGCCGATGGGCAGTTTGCGATGAAGGATATCGAGCCCGGATCCTACGCGCTGTCGGCAGTGCGCTCCGGCTTCCTGCGTGCGTCATACGGCGCTCGTAGCCCCAACCAGAGCGGCGCAACACTACGTCTCAGCCGCGGACAAAGCATGAAAGAGGTAGACTTCCGGCTGACTCCCCAGGCCGTGATATCGGGACGTGTGCTGGACGAAGATGGCGATCCGGTACAGAACGCACGGATTCAACTGCTCCGGCTCACCTACCGCAGCGGCAAAAAGCAGTTGAACCCAGCGTCCCCCCTCCCGTCCAACGCCACCAATGATCTCGGGGAATACCGGATCTTCGGCCTGCAACCGGGCAGATATGCATTAGCGGTGACCTTCCGCTCACCGGTTACCGATACGGTCGACCATTCCGTGAACCCTCGCGGGAACGAGAACTACGTGCCAACCTATTACCCCGGCACTGCCGACGCAAACGCGGCGGTTCTCTTCAGCGTTGAAGCCGGAGCCGAGGTTCGCGGCATCGATGTCAGATTACTGAAAACCCATGCCGTAAACGTCAGGGGGCACGTTACCAACAATGCGCTGCCGGGGCGGCACGCGATGATGGTCTCGCTGGTGCCCATATCGAACACGGCCCGTTTCCAGGCACCTGGCGCTCCGGCGGAGGCATCTGGGCGATTCGAGATTCGCAACGTCGTTCCGGGATCGTACCGCTTGTTCGCATCCATTTCGGAGGGTGATCACAACTATTACACGCAGCAGCCGGTCGAGGTGCATGATGAGGACGTCGAGAATTTGAGCGTGACCATCTCGCCAGGTGTAGCATTGCCCGTCCACGTCAGCGCAGAAGGCAACAGCGCAGTGGACTGGGAACGGGTAAGCTTCAATCTCTTTCCAACTGACAGCGACGGCGGCTACTACGGTGGTCCTTTCAAACGGGAGGACCAGACCTTTCGGTTCGAGGACGTAAGCGCCGGCCACTACTATCTGCTGGGCAACCTTCCCGAGGGATATTTCATCAAGTCCGCGCGATTCGGTGATGTGGACGTGCTCGTCTCCGGACTGGCGATTGGAAGCGACCCGCCCGCACCGGTCGAAGTAGTTCTCAACCCGAACGCCGGCCGGATTAACGGTGTCGTTACGAATCCGGAAGCGCAGCAGCCGCCGCCTTTCAGCGCTGTGGTGCTGGTTCCGCAAGAGAAGGAACGAAGGGATCAGCGATGGTACTACAAGACGGTAACGGCCGATCGATCCGGGAACTTCGCGCTGAAGAGTGTTGCACCGGGCGAATACAACCTGTACGCCTGGGACGAAATCGAAGATGGCGCGTACATGGATCCCGACTTTCTGAAGCCGTTTGAAGCTAAGTGTGTGTCTGTCTCGGTGAAAGAGGGCAGCCAGCTCACTGAGCAGATCGCGTTGATTTCAACGGCCACGCTCTCTGCTGCCACAAAGTAGTGGGCAGGTGGTGGGGCATGCTTTTAGCTTGCCCTGATCCCTCCTGGGCAAGCTAAAGCATGCCCCACGCAGCCACTCACTCGGCTGCGCGCACGCGCAAGTCCTGAGCCAGTTGGAACGTCAGCACCGTCTCCACCGGCACTTTGATGGTGCCCTTGGTGAGGATCTGCGTCACTGCTCCCGCGCCCGCTCCCGAACCGGCGCCGATGGCCGCTCCTTTGCCGCCGCCGGCGATGGCCCCGATGATCGCCCCAATCGCTGCACCGCCACCGGAGAACTCGCCCGTACGCTTGTTCGCGCCCACTCCCGAATTGCCTTTCTCGACGATGTCGGTTGTGCTGAGTTGGTACTGGCGGCCGTCGATCGAGACCGAAGCCAGATCCAACACCAGGTCGGAGGCGTGCCGGATTCCGCCCTTCGATGCGGAGCGAATGATAATCTGCGCGTTCGAACCGCGCGGGATCACAACGTTTCCGGCGGCGTCCTTCACGTTGCGGGTCACCTCGGCGGGATACGTCTGGCCGTCCACCGCCTTGCCCGAATCGATGGTCTCTTCGTTGCGGACGGAAACATTTGTGCCCGCGGGCAGGACGAAAGTTGTCGAGGTGATGGCCGCTTCAGTGGGATGGAAATGATCCGGGTGTACCGGCTCGCTTTCGGGCGGGGGCGCGCTCGCCGCAGCGGGCGTGGCCGCAGAAGCGGTGGCAGCCGGCGGGTTCGCTACCGGTTCCGCCGCATCGCTGTACTCAATCGCACGCACCTGGTTCATTGGGATCGTGCGAGTGATTTGGTCGTCTCCCGCGATCTTCACTTCGCTGGCGGAACTCGAAAGCACAGTCCCGCTGACACTCGTGCCGTCCCGCATCTGCACAGTAGCGTGCTGCCCGCCACCGGCGGGCTTAGCGCAGGAAGCGAGAACAATGAGCGAAACTACCGCACCTAGAGCGCACACCTGACTCCATTTCAGAGGCATAGCAGGTGTAGTATAACCTGACTCGTTTCCGAAGATCTGTTATCTTTTTACGACCGGAGTGTCCACGATGGCGGCTACGT
>Ga0335079_10008667_pt1 | contig 11596 bp, 10 predicted proteins | sample Lox_Sample_33_FD_206719 | JGI IMG/M metagenome (GOLD analysis project Ga0335079, IMG submission 206719) | Soil microbial communities from Loxahatchee National Wildlife Refuge, Florida, United States - Lox_Sample_3.3 | ecosystem: Environmental > Terrestrial > Soil > Wetlands | place: USA... | reverse complement strand
GGGCTCGTTACAGTGGCAGGCATGGTCTCGCTCCTCCTCCTTCTTTTCGGGCTATGGACGATCGTCGCCGCCTTCGCCATCGAAGAGCGCAAGGACAGGAGCTACTACTCGGGGTGGGGGGTCGTGATTGCGATTCTTTCCCTCTTCTACTTCATGCCTTCGATCAACTACACGATTGGTCTCGTCCTCCTTGCCATCGTCGCTCTAATAGTGATCAACGTCTACGTTGGTAAGGCCCCGAAACTCTACACCGCGGCGACCAACCCTCCGTCCCCGGCGAGCGATACTCCGGCCGCTAGCTGACCGGTTCGAAGTCGTCCACCAGGGTCGTCCCCCCGATGACAGTCCACCTCACCCTCCCTGGGAATTCTCTCCCCTCGTAGGGTGACCAGCCGCACTTGCTCCTGACATCTTCGTTCCTTACCACCTCTGGAGAGTGCAGGTCTAGCACGGCGAAGTCTGCCCTCTTGCCGACAGCGATCGACCCTCTGTCGGACAACCCGAGGTGGGCAGCCGGATTCGACGACGCCACCATTGCAAGCGTAAGAGGGTCCACCCTCTCCGACCTGATAAGCCATGAGGCCACGTGGCCGAAGTCGTCCAGGCCGGGCACCCCGGATGGGCCTCCTCCCCGCTTCTCATCCTCGGCGTGCGGGGCATGGTCAGTTACTAGGAAGGAGACGCTCCCGTTCCGAATCCCCACTAACAGCGCTTGCCGGTCTTCCTCTCGCCGCAGCGGGGGGTTTGTGTTCAGCATCCTGTTTGCAAGAAGGGCCTCCCTGTTGAAGTAGAGATGATGGAGCGCCGCTTCGCAGCTAATCCTGAGCTTATCAGCCCTCGCCTTCTTCACGAGCGAAATGGTCTCGCCGACAGAGGCGTGGCAGACGTTAGCCCTTACCCCGTCAGCCGTCCGGGCGGCCTCCACTACCCTCTCGACTGCAATCACCTCGGCGCTCGGAGGACGGATGTCGCAGTTTACGTCCGGCCTGTCGACCCCTCTTAGGGACTCTCGCATCTTGTCAATCACAGATTGGTCCTCGCAGTGAATACTCACAGGCCTCTTCGTCCTGGCTATCTCCTTGAGCGCGGTCCCGAGCTCAGACTCAGGGAACGGGGTCGTCCCCGTGGTCTCCGAAAGGTATAGCTTGAATGACACGACTCCTTTGGCCAGTTCGGGGATCCGTTCGAACTTTCCAACAACGACCCCGCCCTGAAATTCTACCCTGACCACCGCCTTCGCTCGGGCAAGGCGCTTCTTCTCCTCGAGGGCGGCAGTTGTCGTGGTAGGAATGGGGGTGTTGGGCATGTCCACAACAGTCGTAACCCCGCCGTGGGCGGCGGCCTCGGTCCCAGTGCGGAAGTCCTCTTTGTGCTCCCACCCCGGTTCTCTGAGGTGGACGTGCATGTCGACGAAGCCCGGGAAGATCAAGCATCTCTCTGTCGCTATCCGCCTGTATCCCTTCACTCCGTGGCCGATCTCAGCCACCACCCCCTCGTCCACCCCGACCTCCGCATCCAGGATTCCCCCGGGGGTCACCACCTTTCCCTCGAGGACCAGGTCGTACTCCATCGGGGCTAGGTCCTCACGTGCTCAGGAACGCTGTCGAAGGGGAGCAGGGCGTCGCAGTAGTGGCACTGGAGCAGACGGTCACGCTTCAGGGTCGCGAACCTCGGAACCACCGGCTCCCTCTCGGCGTTCGATATGCACAACAGTTCAGGGCACTTTATCCTCCCCTCTATGGCATCTGGGACCTTGGGCTGGTACTTTGAGACCTTCCCTTCGTCTATGTAGTTCACAGTGATGCTGGGGAATACCAGGCAAAGGATGTCGGCATCCTTCTCATCCACGTGCCACTGGTCGATCTTGATGATGTCCTTCCTCCCCAGAAGCTTGCTGGTAACGTTCTCGAGTATGACCACGGAAACGTCCGCCTGCATCCTCGCAAGTCTGTCGAGTCTCAATACCCTGGCCACGGTGTCAGCCTTCCAGTCCGGAATGTGGTCGATTACAGTCCCTTCTTCGATCCTGCTGACCAGCATTCTTTCCTTTCCTTTTTCTGCCAGTCAGCTCACCCCTCCCAGAACAAGGTTCAGTAGCACCATCCGGAGAGGGAGCCCCCCAGCTGCCTGTACGAAATACTGGGCGTAGTTCGTCCCGTCAACCTCTGTGGCCAACTCGTCGACTCTTGGAAGCGGGTGGAGGACTTTGAGTGAGGGCTTCGCATCCTTCAGGGCCTCCAGGTTCACCTCGTACATCCCCTTCACCTTCTCGAACTCGGTCGGGTCGGGGATTCTTTCCTTCTGGATCCGCGTCACGTAGAGGACGTCCAACTTCCCGGCGACATCCCTCAGGGCGCGCTCCTTCCTCGGGTCGACCCCCCTCTGCTTGAGGAGCTGGGTGACTTCGGGCCTCATCTGAAGCGCATCGGGGGCGATGAAAGTTATCTCGACGTCGAAGTTCGAGAGAGCGTAGGCGAGGGAAGAGGATGTCCGCCCATACCGAAGGTCACCGAGCATCCCCACCTTCAGGCCATCTATCCTTCCAAAGGCCCTCTTGATCGCATACAGGTCCACCATCGCTTGGGTTGGATGCTCCCTGCTTCCGTCTCCTGCGTTGATCACGGGGGTGTCGGAGATTTCTGCCGCGAACCTTGCGGCGCCCATCTTCGAGTGCCTTATCACGAAGATGTCTGCGCCATACCCCTCGAACATCTTTACCGTGTCATGGAGTGTCTCCCCCTTCGTTATTGAAGAGCCGGTGGGGCCTGCAAAACCAGACACCCTCATTCCGAGCCGCTCCGCCGCTATCTGGAAACTCGAGTAAGTCCTGGTAGACGGCTCGAAGAAGAGCAGCGCGGCAAGCCTCCCTTTGAGGGCGCCGTCAAGGCTCCCCTTGTGCTTCTCAAGGTCTTCCACGCCGCGGAGGACATGCTCAAACTGTTCGCGCTTGAAGTCCCTGGCGCTGACGACATCTCTCCCGACAAAATCCGTGCTCGGCTCCATCTAGGCGCTTCCCTCCAAGGGACGGCTTATGACCGTGTCCACACGGTGACTGCGGCCTCGGCAACTTCGTCCACCAACGCCGCGCGAGATTGGAATATTGAACCCGCGCTGTGCGGGCCCTAACTTGCGATTTAAGCCTTCGAACCGGCACGAATGCGAGCGGTGCAGACGTCATACCTCGCCAAAGGGGTTGTAACACTCACGCCTCAGAAAGGGGCCGGCGAGCCGACGAGGGAGCTCTGCCGGGTCTCCAGCGCCTAGCTGGGGCTCGAGGACTTCTACTCGCTTTGCATTGAGTTCCGCCTCATCGACTCGGCCCCTGTTTTCCAAATCCTTAAAAGTGGAATCAAAGGCCTGTTTCTTCTTAGAGTGTTCGGGCCGAAAAAGGACGCACTGCTTCTTCTCGAAGACGGCTCGATTTTCTTCGGGCAGGGTTTCGGCGCCGAGGTCGATGTTGTGGGTGAGGTAGTTTTCAACACAGGCATGGTCGGCTATCCCGAATCAATGACCGACCCTTCCTACGCCGGACAGATACTGAGTTTCACCTATCCGCTAATCGGCAACTACGGCGTTCCACTCTACGGTGACAGAGACGAGTACGGGCTCCCCAGGTTCTTCGAGTCCGACTCGATTAAGGTGATGGGCCTCGTCGTACAGGAAGCATGCGCGACCCCGAGCCACTGGGCTTCGAAGATGACCCTCTCGAAATGGATGGAGTCGGAGGGGGTCCCAGGCATCGAAGGCGTCGACACCAGGGCCCTAGTCGCGAAGCTCCGCGAGTCTGGGGTGATGATGGGAATCCTCGCCAACGGGACGGAGTCACAGGACACGGTTCGCCTGGCAGAGCTCCTCTCCAGGGCCGCGAGCTACTCATCCCAGAACTTCGTAAAGGATGTCTCCGTCTCCAAGCCCATCGTCCACGGCGAGTCAGAAGACAGGATCGCAATCCTCGACTGCGGTACGAAGTACGGCATCGTCAGGAATCTGTTGAGAAGAGGGTTCCAGGTCGTTCGCCTCCCCTACGATTCCAGTTACGCCTCGGTCATGAAATACGACCCCGCGGGGGTCGTGGTCTGCAACGGGCCGGGGGACCCGCAGATGCTCTCGGACACCGCGCGCTGCGTCAGGTCTCTCGTGGACTCCGACGTCCCGGTGCTCGGAATCTGCCTTGGGGAGCAGGTCGTCGGGATGGCGCAGGGCGCAGAGACGTTCAAGCTGAAGTATGGCCACAGGGGCCAGAACAAGCCCTGCATCGACCTGACAACCGGGCGAGGCTATGTCACCAGCCAGAACCATGGCTACGCCCTCGCCGAGAAGAGCCTGAAGGGGACGGAGCTCATGCCTTGGTTCATCAACGCTGACGACAGAACCGTGGAGGGAGTCTTGCACGCCACCAAGGCATGCATGGCCGTGCAATTCCACCCCGAAGCGACCCCGGGGCCTTTTGATACCACCTTCGTCTTCGACAGATTTGCCGAGGCGACCAAACGTATCCATCAAAGAGGTGAGGAGATCCGAAGCGTGAGGGTGTAAAGAAGGTCCTCGTGATAGGCAGCGGGGCAATCAAGGTCGGAGAAGCAGGCGAGAGCTGGTAAGACCAGCCGCAATTTCGACTACTCCGGCAGCCAATGCCTGAAGGCCCTCAAGGAAGAGGGGGTGGATTCGGTCCTCGTCAACCCCAACATTGCCACCATACAGACCAGTTCCCAGTTCTCTGACCACATTCACTTCGTACCGATCTCCCTACCTTCGGTCACCAAGGTGATAGAGACCGAACGACCGGATGGCATACTCCTCGGTTTCGGCGGGCAGACCGCCCTGAACTGCGGAATCGAGCTTGCCGAGAAGGGAGTGCTCGAGAGATACGGGGTCAAGGTCTTGGGTACCCCCATCAGGGGCATCCAGCTCACCGAGGACAGGGATCTCTTCAAGCAGACGATGATAGACACCGACGTGCCCGTCCCGAGGAGCACGGCTGTCTATTCATTCGACGAGGCGAAGAAGGTAGCGGAGGGACTCGGATTTCCCGTGATAATCCGCGTCGCCTACACACTCGGCGGCAAGGGCGGCGGGGTGGCGCGTAGCCTGCAGGAGCTCGCTCAGATCGTCGAACGCGGTCTCAACAGCTCGCTCACCCACCAGGTTCTCGTCGAAGAGTACCTCGGAGGGTGGAAGCAGATCGAGTACGAGATAATGCGCGACAGCGACGACAACAGCGTCATCATCTGCAACATGGAGAACATGCTCGGCATGCGGGTGCACACGGGCGACAACATAGTCGTCGCCCCCTCTCAGACCTTGACCAACGCCGAGTACCACATCCTCCGCACCGCGGCTCTCAGGGCGGCGAAGAAGTGCGGGATAGTAGGGGAGTGCAATATCCAGTTCGCCCTCCATCCCTATTCTGAGAGGTACGCAGCCATCGAGATTAACGCACGGCTGTCCCGTTCGTCTGCCCTCGCTTCGAAGGCCACCGGCTACCCCCTGGCATACATCGCAGCGAAGCTAGCTCTCGGATATCACCTCACCGAGCTCAAGAATAAGGTATCGGGAATCACCACCGCTCTCTTCGAGCCATCACTCGACTACCTCGTCGTGAAGATGCCCAGATGGGACACGGTGAAGTTCGACGGCGCCGTCAGGACCATCGGGACCTCGATGAAGTCCATCGGAGAGGTCATGGCGATAGGCCGAGGTTTCGAGGAAGCAATCCAAAAAGCAGCCCGCATGGCCAGCCCCCAGTTCGACGGGATCGTTAGGACAGGCGTCCCCGTGCCCGACCCCAGGGCCGCCTCCGGAAGGTTGGAAAACCCAAGCGACACGATAGCCTTCGACCTGGCAGACGCCCTCCGGGCGGGTATCGACCCGGCCGAAATCGCCTCCAAGAGCGAAGTGGACCCGTGGTTCATCAGCAAGATCAAGAACGTCGTCGACTTCCACAACAGAATTGAAGCACAGCCTCCGGGCTCCATCCCGACGAAGGAGACCCTTTCCACCGCGAAAAGGCTGGGCTTCTCCGATCGGCAGCTAGGAGACCTCCTGGGGGTCGGGGAGGACCGGGTCAGAGAAGCGCGGATACGCCTCGGAGTGACGCCAGTCACAAAGGTGGTCGACACCCTCGCAGCAGAGTGGCCCTCAAAGACTAACTATCTCTACCAGACCTTCGACGCTGCCGTCGAAGAGGCTCCCCCAACAGGAAAGCACAAGGTAATGGTCCTAGGCGCCGGCCCCTATAGAATTGGCAGCTCCGTCGAGTTCGACTGGGGGACCATGAACATGGCCTGGGCGCTCAAACAGAATGGGTTCGACGAAGTAATAGTGGTGAACTGCAACCCTGAGACGGTCTCAACGGACTTCGACATGAGCGACAGGTTATACTTCGAGGAGCTCACAACCGAGCGTCTGCTTTCAATCTACGACAAAGAAAGGCCAGAGGGTGTTGTTACCTGCGTAGGCGGTCAAACTCCCAACGACCTTGCAGAGAGCCTCGAGAAGCGGGGTGTAACCCTACTCGGCACCTCTTCCCAGTCGATCGAAACTGCCGAGGACAGGTCGAAGTTCAGCGCCCTGCTGGACCGACTAGGCATCCCGCAGCCCGCCTGGGGGTCGTTCCGCTCCCCGGCGGAGGCCGCTACCTTCTGTGCAAGAGTAGGCTACCCGGTCATCGTGAGACCCTCTCACGTCCTCAGCGGCTCGGCCATGCGGGTCATCTGGGACCCGTCTGAGCTCGAGATCTACATAACCAGGGCAGCCAAAGTCAATCCTGCGTACCCGGTCGTCGTGAGCGAGTTTATCGAGGGGGCGAGAGAGGTCGAGGTCGACGCCGTCTCTGACGGGAAAGACACTGTCATCGGCGCCATCATAGAGCACGTGCAGGACGCGGGCATCCATTCAGGGGATGCCATCATGTCCATCCCCACAGTCTCCGTCACAAAGGCTGCAAAGGAGAAGATCCGGGTCTACACGAGAAGCATATCGAGGGAGCTAAAGGCGAGGGGTCCCCTCAACATCCAGTTCCTCGTCCGGGGCGCGTCGGTCTATGTCATCGAATGCAATCTGAGAGCGTCGAGATCTCTCCCCTTCGTCTGCAAGGCTACCGGGGTGAATCTGATCGATGTCGTAGCCCCGGTCATGCGTGGAGGTGCGCTCAAGAGGACGACCGACGTGGTGGAGCCCAGGAGGTTCGCAGTAAAGGCCCCGCAGTTCTCGTTCCTTCAGATGGACGGCGCCGACCCCAAGCTCGGGGTGGAGATGCGCTCCACCGGAGAGGTCGCTTGCTTCGGAGAGACTTTCGCCGAGGCACTTTCACAGGCATTCATGGCGACGGGGCACAGGATCCCCAAAAAAGGAGATATGGGCCTCCTATTGTACGAGCCATGGCAGAGCCGGGCCCGCGCTCAGGGTCTCGTCGAAGACTTCAAGAAGCTCGGTATCGAAGTGGTCGAACTCGACGAAGATTCCCTGAAGTCAAGGGCAGACGAGGTGCTCTCGCTGATATCAGGGGGGAAGGTGTCGTTCCTCCTCTCATTCAATGCAAACTCGAACGCGGATTCTGATTTGTTCCACAGGATTAGGCGGAAGGCAGTCGACCTGCAGGTGCAGGTGATCTCCACCAAGGAGGAGGCCGAAGCGCTTCTCCTCTGCATAACAGAGTAGGCGGTCTGGACTGTCAGAGCAGGTCGACCTCGTCGACGACCACGACAGGGTCGTGGGACACTCCACAGTGAAGGAATGCCTGAAGAAAGGGCTCCTGCACAGGGCCGTAGCTGTACTCGTGGTGAGAAGCAGTGGGAAGCTGGTCCTACAGCAACGAAGCAGGCACGACCGCTGGCAGCCCGGGCAGTGGACCCTTTCCTCCACAGGCCACGTAAAGAAAGGGGAGCGCTACGGAGAGGCTGCGCGGCGGGAGCTCTTCGAAGAGCTAGGCATGCACGCCAGCCCCCGGATGCTGAGCAAACACCTCCTGCCGCCAATCAGCTCTGGGAATCTCACCGAACGCGAGTGGGTGACGCTCTACACAGCCCGCACCGACGACAGGGTTCGAATCGACCCCATCGAGCTCGACGGGGTGAAGGAGGTAAGCGCCGACGAGCTTGCGGGGCTTATGGCAGCGCAGTTCGTGACCCCTGACGCTGCCTTCCTCCTGCGCAAGTACCTCGACAGCAAGGGCCAGTGACCGGCGGGGTGCTCCCAGCCTTTTATACGATGGTGCGCTCCCCAGTCATGGTTGACCCCTGTCGAAGAGATCACCTCGCACCTCAACGGGCCCTCCAGAGCGGTGGTCATAGCGCGGACGGACGTGGACCTCAGACCCGGGTCTCACGATAACAGGTTGTTCATTTTGAAAGTCGGCGAAGGGTCACTTGCGGCGGGGGGAAGAGGCGGGGGATTTGGCGAGAGGAAGGTTACAGAGGTCCTCTGCTACGACCTTGTAGGCGATGTATGGTCCAAGGTCTTCCAGGCCGGAGAGGCTGCGTCCGCAGGGTTCGAGGTCCCCTACTACGTTTCTAGAATCCCATTCACCTTGGCCGACGGGAGCGAGGCCATGGGCTACGGCGTCGTCGAGCCCGAACTCGTCACGGAGTTCGCTAAAAAGGCCGGAATCCCCTCGTCTGCTTAAATAGAATCCAGAACGGGCCAGACTTGGCTTTGAAAGTCCTCGTCACCGGGGCATCTGGAATGGTCGGACGCAACCTCATCGCCTACATGCAGCAGCAGGGCGTCGATACTCTCCCCACGGACCTAACTGGTTGGGAAGTATCCGGAGACCTCGTCGACAGGGACTTCGTCTTCGGCAGGCTTGCCTCTCTTGACTTCGACGCGATCATCCACCTGGCAGCCATCACCGAGCTGAAGAAGACAATCGAGGACCCCCGCCTCTGTTTCGAGGTCAACTGCTTCGGGACTCTCAACATGCTTGAGCTCGCGCGGAAGAAGAACGTCTCAAGAATAGTCTGTGCGTCCTCGGCAAACGTCTTCGGCGCTCCAAGATCCAACCCTGTCACCGAAGAGTCCCCCTTCGACCCGCGAGTCCCCTACGACTACTCGAAGGTTGTCTGCGAGAACATGGCGATGGCGTTCCATCGCTCCAAAGGCCTCCCCGTATCAATCACGAGAAGCTGGCTCCTCTTCGGGGAGCACGACCAGCCCAGCCGCGCGACGATTCGCTTCATCCGGGCGTGCTTGAAGGATGAACCTCTCACCCTGTTCAACGGAGGGACGGACACCACCTCGCCCTCGCACGCTGTCAACTACGCCAAGCTGGCCCTCGCACTCCTCACCGACGAGAAAGCAGTCGGCCAGGCATTCAACTTCGGAGGAGGGGAAGGACCCGTTTCCATCCGCCGCCTCGCGGAGACGATCAAGCGGCTCACGAGTTCCCGGTCCGAGCTCACGCTCCTCCCGCCTCGTAGTGAACTCGAGAAGGACCCGCAGGTCAGCTACCCATCGATAGCAAAGATCCAGGGACTCTTGGGATACAGGCACGAACTGACCCTGGAGCAGGGGTTGCAGCGGACGATCGATTGGGTAAGGCAGCAGCCTTAGCACAGTCCCTGGAAAATCGTGCTGGGTCGCGGCCTCCAGGCTTGTCCGAAGAAGTAGGCGAGTATCCTGATGCTATGACGTCAGTATCAGCTCAACCTTCACGTCTTCCGGGATTCTCAGTTTCGTGATCTGCCTCATGGTTCTATCGTCAGGCTGGACGTCGAGTATCCGCCTGTGGACGCGCAGCTGCCAGTGGTCGAAGGTGTGGCTCCCCTCCCCAGTCGGAGCCTTCCTCGTGGTAATCTTCAGCTTCTTCGTAGGCAAAGGCTGAGGCCCCTTCACCTTGACCCCGGTCTTGTCTGCTATCTCCCTGATGTCGTTGGCCACCCTCTCAAGCTCTGGGAGGTTAGTGCTCGTGAGCTTTATCCTGGCGAACTGAGCCATTTTCTTTTCCCGGCGCCCTCTGGAGTCTATTTAGACGTTGCCCAGACCAACTTTGTCTCGCCCAGGGTCTTGGAGGCAAATTCCATCCATCATAGTCGGACGACAAGGGGCCGGACCAGGTTCCACTTCGGCGGAGGGTCCGGACGCCCGCCTGATACGCGTAAAAGTGCCCAGGGGGGGTTCGTGCGGGGCGCGGGGTGTGGAGGACCTCCTGCTCACGGAAGAAGAGCGGAAGATCAAGTATGAGGTCCGAAGGGTCGTCCACGATGTTCCTCCACGGCTGATCAGAGACATCGAATCGGAGAAGGTGAAGTTCCCGAGAGAGTTCCTCGATATCATCACGAGGGCTCGCTTGGCGGGGCTCCGCTTCCCGGCAAGGTACGGGGGTCGAGGCTCGTCTTGGGTCGCTGACATGCAGGCGGTCGAGGAGATGGGACGACTGGGGTTCACCCTCAGCTGCATGTACTCTCTCGGGACCATCGTGGGGGAAGCGATCTACCGCTTCGGGACCCCCGCCCAGAAGCGAAGGTACCTGCGCGGCATAACAGGAGGGGAGCGCTACGGTGCGGAGGCTATCACGGAGCCCACCGGGGGTTCAGACCTGTTCGGCATGATGAGGACAACGGCGGAGAGGAGGGGAGGAGATTTCGTGCTCAACGGCCAGAAGAGATTCATCGTCGGAGGAAAGGGGGCAGATTTCTTCGTGACCTACGCCCTCACCAGCCCATCGGCAAATCCGAGGACCAAAGGGGTGAGCGCCTTCGTCGTCGACCGAGATACCCCAGGGCTGCGCATCGAGACGATGTACGGGCTGATGGGGAACAAGGGGGGTGGAACCGCGAGAATTGTGTTCAAGGACGCGGCTGTTCCCTCCGACCACCTGATCGGCGAACTGCACGGAGGCTATGAAGTCTTCAACAGGATGATGGTCCCCGAGCGGCTTACCACGGCGGCCGGGTCTATCGGCGTGGCCACGGCAGCCATCGAAATCGCTGCGCAGTACGCACTCCGGCGGAAGGCCTTCGGTGCCAGACTGATGGACCACGAAGGGGTGAGCTTCAAGATTGCGGAGAGCCTTACAGGAATCGAACACGCCAGTGCCCTTGTTTTCACCGCCTGCAGAGCGGCCGAAGCCCTGGACAAGGAGAGAACCTCACCGAGCCACGTCCGCAAGCTCGTGTCCATGGCCAAGTTGAACTCCACAGAAGTCATGTGGGGTGCTGTCAACGACGCGATGCAGATACTCGGCGGGATTGGTTACACCACCGTGTACCCCCTGGAAAGACTCCTCCGCGACTCCCGTCTCGGGATGATATGGACAGGCACTAGCGAAATAATGAAGCTCATCATCCAGCACGAATACGTCAGGGAGATCTCCGAGCCTTCCAACTTGAAGGGAAAACGGAACATCGAGGCCGACGCCTTGGACTTCGACCTTGTGGACGAGAAGGTGACGCCGTAACTCTAGCTCTAGTCACAAACATGTGGGAATTCTAACTCATCTTGTGACAAATGCATCACAAGTTGTAAATAGTATCATAAATTGCCGCCGCCCAATCCTCCGGAGGGGTTCGATTCGACAAGCGACCGGGCTGGCGTGGACAAACTTGGTGACTTCCCGACTGCCAACAAGAGAATCGTCTTCCTCAGCATCATCGCCATA
>Ga0335079_10008664_pt1 | contig 11597 bp, 15 predicted proteins | sample Lox_Sample_33_FD_206719 | JGI IMG/M metagenome (GOLD analysis project Ga0335079, IMG submission 206719) | Soil microbial communities from Loxahatchee National Wildlife Refuge, Florida, United States - Lox_Sample_3.3 | ecosystem: Environmental > Terrestrial > Soil > Wetlands | place: USA... | reverse complement strand
CTTGTATGTTGTATTTCCCGATCGGCGTGGTGTGCAGCATCGAGTAGTAGCTAACCACGTTGCGCACTTCCAAGTCGGTCAGGTCCAGGCGCTCGGCGATCTCGTGCACAACCTCGTCGCTCACGCATCCCACCTCATCCTGCGCATAGAGCAGCATGGGTATCAGCGCCGAACGCTTGATGGGATAATGCGTGAGGAGCTCCGAGAAACGTTTCTCGAGTTGGTCAGAGAACTTCATTACCGATCTACTTCTCCCAGCACTATATCTATGCTCCCAATCGCCGCCACCACATCCGCAATCAACCCTCCTTCGCACATCTTGTGCAGGGCCTGGAGATTCGCGAACGAGGGCGCGCGCACATGCACGCGATACGGCTTGGGGCTGCCGTCCGAGACCACGTAGTAGCCCATTTCGCCGCGCGGCGATTCGACCGCCTGATACACTTCGCCCGCCGGTACGGGGAATCCTTCGGTCACGATCTTGAAGTGATAAATGAGCGCTTCCATCTGCGTTTTCATCTTCTCGCGGTCGGGCAGGACGATCTTTGGCGCGTCGGCCTTGATCGGTCCTTCGGGCACGCCTTCCAGCGCCTGGCGCACGATCTCGTTGGATTCGCGCAGTTCCTGGACGCGCACCAGGTAGCGAGCATACACGTCGCCGTCGTGAGACACCGGCACCTTGAACTTGAATTTCTCGTAGCCCGAGTAGGGCATGTCCCGGCGCAGATCGATGTCGATTCCGCTGGCGCGCATCGTGGGACCGGTCGCGCCCAGGGCGATAGCATCTTCAGGCGAGAGGTATGCCACCTTCTTCGTGCGTTCCATCCAGATGGGATTCGAAGTCAGCAGGTTTTCGTACTCATCCACGTGGGAGGGGAAGCGCTGGACGAACCTCCGAACCGCGTCGAACATGCCCAGCGGCGGCTCCAACGCCAGCCCGCCAATGCGGAAGTAGGAGGTCATCATGCGCTGGCCGCTGGCCATCTCGAAGACGCGCAGCACGTCCTCGCGTTCGCGGAAGCAATAGAGGAACACCGACATGGCGCCGATATCGAGCGCGTGCGAGCCCAGCCAGACCAGGTGGGAGTTGATGCGGGTGAGCTCGTTCAGCATCACGCGCAGCCACTGCGCCCGCGGCGGAATCTCCAGGCCCAGCAGTCTTTCCACCGCCAGCACGTAGCACAGGTTATTGGTCAGCGGGCAGAGATAGTCGATCCGGTCGGTGAGCGGCACGCCCTGCTGGTAGAACTTGGCCTCGCAGGTCTTTTCGATTCCCGTGTGCAGATAGCCGATGTCCGGCATTACGCGCACGATGGTTTCGCCGTCAATCTCTAGTAGCAGCCGCAGGACGCCGTGGGTGGAAGGATGCTGCGGACCCATGTTCAGGGTCATGGTGCGCGGGCCGGTGGCCTCCAGCGTCGGCGCGGGGGTGAACATCTGCGGCATCAGCGATAGCCCTCGACGGGATAGTCCTTGCGTAGAGGATGTCCGTCCCAGTCTTCCGGCATCATGATGCGCCGCAGGTTGGGATGGCCCGAGAAGCGCACTCCGAACAGGTCGTACACCTCGCGCTCGAAGAAATTCGCCGACGGCCACACCGAGGTGATGGATTCCAGACTGGGATCGTCGCCGGCCAGCCTGACCTTCAGCCGTAAGCGTTCGTGCCGCGGAATCGAGAGCAGGTGATAGACCACGTCGAAGCGGGGTTCGTTCGGATACCAGTCCACCCCGGTGATGTCGGCAAGGAAGTTGAACTGGAGCGTCGGGTCGTCGCGCAGGATCGTACAAGCCTGGCGGATCGTCGGCCGTTTCACCACGATCGAGAGTTCACCGCGATCGAACTTTGCCGCCTCGACCGCGCTGGCATCCCAGGCCAGCAGCCGCGCCAGCGCCGGGCGCTCTTTCAGTTGCTCCAGGTCAGTGATGGCGGGCGCGAGCGGCATCAAGCTACAATCCGCTCCCTTCCGGCCTGCTCCAGTCCAGTACGCCCTTTTTCCAGATATAAAAAAAACCGGCCAGCAGGACCAGGATGTACACCAGCATCTCGACGAAACCGAACATCTTCAGCTCGCGGAATATCACCGCCCAGGGGTAAAGAAACACGGCTTCCACGTCGAACAGGATGAACAGCATGGCCACCAGGTAAAACTTGACCGAGAAGCGCTGGCGGGCGTCCCCCACGGGTGTCATGCCGCATTCATAGGGTTGGAGCTTGGCGCGGGTTGGCCGGTGCTTGCCGACCAGGGTGGAAAGGATCACAAACGCGCTGGCAAGCGCCAATGCAAACAACAGGTGGATCAGCAGCGGGAGGTAGCGGGCGAAGTAGTTGTCCGGCATAATAAGGGGGCGGTATATGATCCGCGACAACAGACAATTGCCAAACCATTGAATATAAGTTTCGCCCTCACCACTGTCAACAGGAAGGGAATCAGGGCAGGAGTTCACGGCGCGCCACCATGATCTTCGGCTTCAACACGGCTGTTCGGCTCGACGACACCGTCTACCACGTCCAGAGCGAACCGCGGGACCGCGAGCGGATGCTGGAGACACAAGTGTTCGTCGGCGGCCGCTGCATCGGCAAGCGCGCCATTTCCTACGACGAGGTGTTCTTCCAGCCGGGGTCGATCGAGGACCAGCTCCATGACCTTCTTCGCTCGCAGCACCGCGAGGTAGTGGAGGCTGTGCGCGACGGACGCCTGGAGGAGGTGCTCAAGGGACCTGCTCCTCAGGCCGAGCTGTCGGTGCAGTTTCTCAACGCGGATTCGGTGTTCGAAGACGATGCCGTGGTGATGCGTTTCCGGGTGACCGCAGGCGGACAGGCGGTCCGGGGCGCCAGCCTGACCTCGCGTGTCCGCGTACCCGAGGCCGAACCCATCTTTGCGCAGGCGATCACGGACGCGCTGGGAACTGCCCAGATGAGAGTGGCCTTGCGCGAAGCAGCACTCCGGGACGCTGACATCCTGGTGGAAGCCATGTACGGCGGCAAGTCAGCGGTGCGCAAGTTCCGGCTGCGGAGATCGGGCTAGGAAAGCGCGCGCATGACAACGGACGACGATGTACAAGCAATAAAACAAGTTGGTAAGGAATATTTCGAGGCAACGAATCTCGGGGATGCGAATCGATGTCTCGCGACTATGGCTCCTGACGTGGTTGTCATGCCTGCCGGCCGCCCCTCGATTATCGGCAAAGAAGATCTTCGCAGCCTCTCTCGCGATTACCATTCAAAGTTCCTGCTCAACTACACACTGGAGTATGACGAGGTGGAGGTAAGGGGAGATTTGGCGTTCGCCCGGGCGAGTGTCGCCGGCAGCCGCACATCGCGATCGGATGGAAGCGTTGAAAAAGTAGCGTGGAGAAATCTCTGGATCTTTAAACGGCAGGCCGATGGCAAATGGAAGTTCTGGCGCATCATCTTCAACAGCGCGATCCCCTTGCCAGTCGCCTAGGTCGCCCCAAGCGCGAGGCAAAACTTCCTATCGGACATGTATTCCCAGCAGCGGCATCCGTGGATCAAGCGCAGTCAATTGCCGCCACTTTTCGCGGTCCAAATCGAGCAACTCCTGCTGCACCACTACAGCTTCAAAATCTCCTGCCTCGAGAACCCGCAAAGCGTGATTGACGTTGCTGGCCGTCGAGATCTGGTATCCCTGGCCCTCCAGCACCAGATCGAGTGCGATCGGACGCGCCGTTCCCCCCACGTATAGAATTTTCCCATTCGCGCTCATAGCATCACGGCTCCTTGCCTGCGCTCTGCTCCATCTGCAGCAGCGCTTTCTTTCGCTGTATACCCCAGCGATAACCGCCTAGCTCTTCCGTGCCGCGCACCACGCGATGGCATGGGATAGCCACAGCCACGGGATTGCTGGCGCAAGCCCTGGCAACAGCACGCGCGCTTGATTCACTGCCGATGGCGCGAGCCACTTCGCCATAGGATTGCGTTGTGCCATAGGGGATCGACCGCAGATGCTCCCAGACGCGCTGCTGAAATGCCGTCGCCTGCACGTCCAGCGGCAACTGCGGGAGCGGGCGCTCGCCATGGATCTGATCGAGCAGCGCACGCACCCAGCGCCGCAACACCACGTCGCCACGGCGAAGCGTTGCGTCCGGGAACTCGCGCCGCAGTCCCTCCAGCAGTCTGCCGTCGGATTCACCGAATGAGATGGCGCACACTCCGTGGTCGGTGGCGGCCAAGAGCATCCGGCCGACCGGAGAATCCAGCGTCGTATAGCGAATGAACATACCCTTGCCGCCGCGCTGATAGGTGGCAGGAGTCATGCCCAGTTGCGGGCCGCTGCGCTCGTAAAGCCGGCTGCTGGAGCCGAAGCCGGCTTCGTAGATGGCGTCGGTGACCGAGCGGCCGGAGCGAAGCTGCGACTTGAACGACTTCATGCGGAGGGCGTCCACGAACTCGCGTGGGCTCACGCCGAGCACCGATTTGAAGACGCGCTGCAGGTGGAACGGGTTCATGCGGAAGTGCTCCCCGAGCGCGGCCAGCGTTGCCGGCTCGTCCGTGTGCTGGCGCAGAAACTGGCAGATGCTTTCCACGGTCTTGATGCGCGAGTCAGCATCGCGGGGCCGGCAGCGCAGGCAGGCGCGGAAGCCGGCGCGCTCCGCCTCGTCCGGCCGGGAGAAGAACCGCACCCGCTCGCGCCGCGGCCGCCGCGACGGGCACGACGGCCGGCAGTACACGCCCGTCGAGGTCACCGCGAAGACGAAGACGCCGTCCCGGCTGGCGTCCCGGGCGATTACCGCCTGCCAGCGCTGTTCTTGGTTACCGCTGCTCATCAGAGGGTTGATTATCGTATCGCTCATGAAGAGACGATACGGTTTGGATGGTTTGGCGGACTATCCGATTCTTGCGTTCAAAATAATTTTTCCATTCCAGCGATTGGGAAGCTCCTACAATGTCTCTCCATGAAGCTCCAGATCAATGGGGAAGAGCGCAGCTTTGGTGACGATCTGACGTTGGCCGCTCTGATCGATCAACTGGGCGTTAAGGCCGACCGCGTCGCCATCGAGCTTAACCACATCATCGTCCGCCGCGATGCCTGGGGCGGCACCCAGCTCCGCGATGGCGACCGCCTGGAGGTCGTGCACTTCGTGGGCGGCGGCTTGCCAGGCTGAGTTTTCTCCTGTTGCCCTTTTCGGTTCTTTTCCACAGACAATCTGCTTGACTCCCCCCCCACCAGCCCTAGAATGTTTCAAACAATTAGACACAGAATTGTTTTAAACAGATTGCACTGAGAATGGCTGATTTGCTCACTTCGAACGAAGTCGCGGCGCTTACCGGCATTTCGCTGCGCCAGCTCCAGTGGTGGGACGAGCGCGGGCTGGTGGTGCCGGTACGCAAGGGCCATCGCAGGCTGTACTCGCTGGACGACCTGGCCGAGGTGGCAGTGATCGCCGAGCTGCGCCGTAAGGGGTTCTCGCTGCAGCGCATGCGCAAGGTAGTGCGCTTTCTGCGCCAGGAGCTGGGCAAGCGGCTGGTGGAGACCGTCAGCGGCGGTTCCGATTACCACCTGCTCACCGACGGCCGCCGCATCTACGTGGAGAACTCGGCCCAGCAGGTGATCGACATCCTGAAGAACGCCCGCCAGCCGATGTTTGCGGTCTGCCTCTCGGATGCGGTTCGCCGCGTCCATCCTGGATTGCGTAAGAGCGCAATGCGCGGGGGCGGAGGCGCTCCGCTCAGAAAGAGAGTCAAGCTCCGCGCCTGAGCGGGGCTTTTTTGTTGTGCGATGAGTTGGCCGATGGAGGTGCAATGGTTGCGGAGCTGAGTATCCTGAGCGAATGGATTCCGGAGCAGATGGAGCCCGGGACGGTGTTCGTGCTGGAAAACGCCGGTGAAGTGGGCGAGTCCGACGACCCCTACTGGGCCGTGCTTTCGTGTCCTTCCTGCGGCACGCTGGGGCTGATCACCCGGCGTCAGATCGCCGGGCTGATTCCGGTGATCTGCGGCTCGAACAGTTGCCCGGCACAATTCCTGATCCGCGACAACGAGATCGTGGCGCGCAAGCCAAGCTGACCTCCGCGGCGCGAGCCAGAGCTTGAAGTGAGGGTGGCGGCCTGCCTGGGCCGCTTTTCTGTTTCCGCCGAACCCGGGAGACGTGCAACTAGGTGGTTGCGGCGTGCGTGACAGCAATCGGGATCTGCTCCACAATCTCAATCCCATAGCCCTGCAGCGCTGCCACTTTGCGCGGATGGTTGGTGAGCAGGCGGATGGCAGAAATATTCAGGTCGGAGAGGATCTGCGCGCCGATTCCTACCTCGCGCTGCGTTTTGCGCTGGTGGTCGGGATTGGAGGGATCGCGCACGTCGCGGTGAAAAGTCAGTATGGGACGATCGTTCACCCGCTCGACGGAAAAACCCTTCGAGGTCTGGTGCAGATAGATAAGCGCGCCGCGGCCTTCAGCGGCGATCATCTCGAGTGAGCGCCGGATGATCTGGTGGCAATCGCACCAGGTCGCTCCGAAGACGTCGCCCACCAGGCAGTGCGCGTGCATGCGCACCAGCACGGGTTTCGAGCCATCGTGCTCGACGTCGCCCATCACCAGCGCCACGTGCGAGTTGTGCGCCATGTCGCTTTCGTAGGCGATCATGCGGAATTCGCCGAAGGGCGTCGGCAGCATGGATTCGCCGATGCGGTGCACCAGTCGCTCGTGGCGCATGCGGTAGCGGATCAGATCCGCCACCGTCATCATCTTGAGGTTGTGCGTGCGGCAGAACTCGATGAGCTGCGGCACCCGCGCCATGCTGCCATCCTCGTTCATGATCTCGCAAATCACGCCCGCGGGCACCAGGCCGGCCAGCCGCGCCAGGTCCACCGAGGCTTCAGTCTGTCCGGCGCGCACCAGCACCCCGCCTTTGCGAGCGCGCAGCGGGAAGACGTGTCCCGGACGCGCCAAATCGTCGGGACGGGTGGCGGGATCGATGGCCACCTGAATGGTACGGGCCCGGTCGAACGCCGAAATGCCGGTGGTGACGCCCTCGCGCGCGTCGATGGCCTCGCAGAACGCGGTGCCGAACTGCGCCGTGTTCTGCGCGCTCATGGGACCTATGCGCAGATGCTCCAGCCGCTCTTCAGTCATGGCGAGGCAGACCAGCCCTCGCCCGTTCCGGGCCATGAAGTTGATGGCCTCAGGCGTGACCTTTTCCGCCGCGAGCGTCAGGTCGCCTTCGTTTTCGCGGTCTTCGTCGTCGACCACCACGATCATCCGCCCTTTGCGGATTTCGTCGAGTGCGGTTTCGATATCGCAGAATGCTGCAGCTGTCGGCATAAAGGTGACTCGAGATTGTAGCAAAGCTAAAGAAGCGGCGGTTACGCCCCGTGGTGGAAGGCGCGGATGATGAAGAAAGTCAGAGCGGCCATGGAAGCGGAGGCGGGGATGGTCAGCACCCAGGCCCAGACGATGCGGCGGGCGACGCCCCAGCGCACCGCCGAGAGGCGATGGGTGGCGCCTACGCCGACGATCGCACCCGTGATGGTGTGGGTGGTGCTCACGGGAATGCCGGCCAGGGCGGTGCCGAACAGAGTGAGCGCGCCGGCTGTCTCGGCGCAGAATCCGCCCACCGGCCTCAGCTTGGTGATCTTCGATCCCATGGTGCGCACGATGCGCCATCCGCCGAGGTAGGTTCCCAGTCCCATGGCGAAGTGGGCCAGCAGGATGATCGGCCAGTGGAAGTGTCCCCAGTTGCCGGCCAGATCGGCTTTGGACATGTAGCCGCCGGTGAACACCGCCCCGGCGACGATGCCCATGGTCTTTTGCGCGTCGTTGCCGCCGTGGCCCAGGCTGTAGCAGGCGGCGGAGAGCAGTTGCAGGCGGCGGAAGAGCTTGTCCACGCGCTGCGGCGTGCGGCGGTGCATGATCCAATAGACCAGGATCTGGATGCCGAAGCCGAGCACCAGGCCAAGGATGGGCGCCAGCACGATGAAGATCAGGGTCAAAGTCCAGCCCGAGGGTAGGATGACCTCGCGGGCGTGGCTCCAGCCGCGCAGCAGCGAAGCGCGGGCGAGGGCGGCGCCGGCGTAGCCGCCGATCAGCGCGTGTGACGATGACGTCGGCAGCCCCCACAACCAGGTGAGCAGGTCCCAGATGATCGCTCCCAACAGTCCCGCCAGCACCACCCACTGGGTGACGATGGAGAGGTCGATCATGCCTTGGCCGATGGTCTTGGCCACGGCGGTGCCGAGGAAGAAGGCGGCAATGAAGTTGAAGAACGCCGCCCAAAAGACGGCCACCGTGGGCGCCAGCACGCGGGTCGAGACCACGGTCGCGATGCTGTTGGCGGCATCGTGAAAGCCGTTCAGAAAGTCGAACGTGAACGCGATGAAGACGGTGATAACGACCAGTAAGAGGCCGGTGTGCATAGGTGCCAGTTGCCAGCTACGAGAAGCAGGATGCTCAAGCGCTTTTGAGGACGACACTTTCTAACACATTGGCGGCGTCTTCCGCCTTGTCGGTGGCGGTTTCCAGCACTTCGTAGAGCTCTTTTAGCTTGATTAGCGTGATGGGATCGCTCTCCTGGTCGAAGAGGCGGCCGATGGCGCGGCGGCTGACATTATCGGCTTCGTTCTCCAGGCGGTTGACTTCCACGCAGTATTCCAGCACGTGGTCAGACTTCTCCAGGTTCTTCACCGCCTTGTGCAGTTCCTCGCACTGCTGGACCACCAACTCGGCCAGCTTCTCGGCTTCTGGCGGCGCGCTGTGGATCTTGTAGAGCACCAGGCGGTCGCCGGCCGAGTTCAGGAAGTCGAGCACATCGTCGAGGGAAGAGGCCAGCTTGTGGATGTCCTCGCGGTCGAAGGGGGTGATGAAGGTCTGGTTGAGCTTGGTGATGATGGCGTGGGTCATGTCGTCGCCGCGGTGCTCGATGTCCTTCAGCTTCTGCACCCGGGCGGGGATGTCCTTGAAATCGTGCAGCATCTCCACCATCAGACGCGCGCCCTGGATGAGATTGGCGGATACCTCCTCGAACATGCCAAAGAACTTGGTTTCTCGGGGGACAAGACGGACCATTCGGGCTCCCTCAACCGGCTGCGCAAAGTCCTCCACTATCGCATCCGGCGCGGGACATGGTCAAACTTGAGACGTTGAGCGGGTGCGAGTCCGCTGCCGAAATACCGGGCGCAGCGAGGGACCTTCTTCCCGAGTCCCGGCAAAAGAAAAAGGCCGTCACTTGGGACGGCCTCCCCAACGCCTTTTGGGAGCTTCTTATAGCGTCGATTCGATCTCGAATCCCCATGCCTGTAGCAAAGACTCGGGGATAAACTTGGAGTTCTTGTTGCGCCGCGCCCACTCCCGCAGACGGGTGGACCGCAGATATTGGTCAGGCTGCAACTTGAACTCCTTCACTGCCTGCTCGAAGGAGGTTACTGTTGGAACCACCGGTCCAATCGGTTCCGGCTTCCCCCAGTTGGGATTTCCACGCCGTTTAGCCATGATTAGTTCGCCCTGCCTTTTGTGTTAGTTCCAAAGTATTGGATTCAATTCAACCCGCCGGGATTCACCCGCGAGCGTCCACCCTGATGTCTGCCGAAGGGGCATCCAAATCCACTATTTTACCTATATTTAGACGCAAAAACAATGGGTCTGGGATGGAAAAACCATTAGAAGGGCTTCAGGATCAGGCACAAAAATCAAACATAAACCTTGCTGTTTCAATCTGATAGGATGTGTATTTAACTTATCAACAACGCATAACTGGCGCTTCTTGGCCGGTCCATCCGGCTCCCGGGGCCACCAGCCCCACGGGCAGACCAAAACCGCTGTCCGGCAAGGATTTTCCTCTGGCCGCCGCAGGCACCTCGGCGGTGGGTGTTAAGCTGTACCGCAGGCCCGGGTGGCGAAACTGGCAGACGCACGGGACTTAAAATCCCGAGACCTTAACAGGTCGTGCGGGTTCAATTCCCGCCCCGGGCACCAGATCCCTTGCTCCACCACCCCAGGGAACCACAACCATTGCCGGGGCCCCGGTTTGCGGTCAGGACTTTGGCAGCGGCCTACCACTCGCATTAGCTACGCTCGGGCTCGCTCACGCCCGTTAAACGCCTCAACTTTGGATTTCATACGAAAACGCGCGGGCGGTGAGCCGAACTCCCGCTTGAAGGCGCGGTTGAACGCCGGCTCGGATTCGTAGCCGACCTCGGCAGCGATCTGCGCAACGCTGCGACTGGTGGACGCGAGCAGTTGCGCGCCCAACTGCATCCGCCAACGCGTGAGGTAGGCCATGGGCGGCACGCCGAGGAAATGCCGAAAACGCTCGGCCAAAACCGAGCGCGAGACTCCCACCTGCCGCGCGAGTGCGGCGATGGTCCAGGGGTCACCGGGCTGGCGATGCACCAGCGCCAGCGCGTTGCCGACATCAGGGTCACGCGCCCCGGCGAGCCACCCGGTCTGTCCTGGTGGTAAGTGTTCCACGTAGCGCCGCAGGGTTTCCACGAACAGCGCTTCGGAGAGCTTTGCGACCACGATTTCGCTGCCAGTCTGCGAAGCGACGGCTTGCTCGACGGCATATCGAATCGAGTTCTCCAACCACTGGCCGGAGCCGTCGTTGCTGATGTTGACCTTGAATATGGGCGGCAGTCCGCCCAGGAAAGCCTTGCACAGTTGCGGATCGCACGCCAGATATCCGCAAACGAATCTGGTGATCTCGCCGCCGCCGCCCATGCGCGCCAGCTTGAGACCCTGCGCCAGAATCTCCTGAAGCATTCGGCCATTGTCGCGCGGCTCGACATCGCGGCCGTTTCCCATGATGTGCGGATCGCCGTGGGGAAAAACCACAATGTCGCCGGCAGAGAGCGAGACTCGCGGGCCGTTCTCGACCTGCGCGTAAGCCCGCCCATGCGTGAGCAGGTGATAGATGATCACGTGCCTGGACTTCGCCGTCAGGTAGGGCGCCACTTGGCAGGAAGGCGGCGAACGAAAACTCCACGGCGCCGAAAACTCGGCGTTGAAGAACATCGCGCCTTCGAGTCTCACCGTCTTGAGGACTGTCGAAAGAACATCCATCCGGTTCCCCCTGCGATTGCCTGAACTCCTGGCAAAGCCAGCCGGACGCTCGGTCAAGTGAGTGACATGGTACAACGTCGCAGGCAAGAGAGCCAGACGCTCGGGCAAGTTCGAGCCTGCACGCAGCGCATCTTATGCCTGGTTGGAGCGTTCGCAGAAGCGACCAAGCGCGTGCAATCAATTCGAACGCAGAAGGAGATGACGTGCCGTTAACTCAAGTGGCAGTTGTAACCCATAACCTCGCGGACAAGAACATCACCGAGACCGGTCGCATCAAGTACTTGCGCGTCGCATTGTTGCTGGTGGGTGCGATCTTCACATTCGGCATCTACCCGCTCACGATTATCTGGCCATCCGGCTGGTCGTGGCACACCGGCCAGTCGCATTACCTGCAGATGATTCTGGGGATCTACGCCACGTTGGGGGTATTTCTATTGATCGCTGCGCGCAGCCCCCTGCGACACCTGAGCCTCATCTGGTTCACGGTGTGGTCTAGCATCGTGCACGGCGGGATCATGGCAGTACAGTCTCTAGCGAACCCCGAGCACAGAGGACACCTTTGGGGTGACGTGGCGGCGCTGTTTCTTG
>Ga0335079_10008662_pt1 | contig 11597 bp, 12 predicted proteins | sample Lox_Sample_33_FD_206719 | JGI IMG/M metagenome (GOLD analysis project Ga0335079, IMG submission 206719) | Soil microbial communities from Loxahatchee National Wildlife Refuge, Florida, United States - Lox_Sample_3.3 | ecosystem: Environmental > Terrestrial > Soil > Wetlands | place: USA... | reverse complement strand
GCTCATCGCGTACAGCAGCGTCGCGCGATCGGCCTCGCCGATGCCCAGCGTTGCAGCGTACGCATCGGCGAAGAACAGCAGGTTGCGGTGCGTCTGCTGGACGCCCTTCGGCCGACCGGTCGACCCGGATGTGTAGTAGAGGCTCGCAAGCTGATCGGGACCGACGCAGGGCAGCGCTGTCGACGACCCGCTGTCGTGATTCAGCGCCTCGACATCCAGCACGGCGCAGGATTCCGATGCAACGAGCGAGCGCGCCCGCTCGCGCACGCCGGCCTCGGTCAGCAGCGCAATCGGGTCGCTGTCGCGAAGGATGAAGCGCAGACGTTCGTCGGGATCGTCCGCGTCGAGCGGGACGTAGGCGCGACCGCATCGGGCGGCGCCGAAGATGGCCTTGATCGCGGGAGTCCTGTGCTGAAAGAGAAGACAGACGAATCGCGGGCGACCATGCTCTGCCATCGGGATGGAACGCGCGATCGCGGTGGCAGCCGCGTCGAGCTCCGCGTACGTCACGGCGGCGGCTTCCTCGACGATCGCCTTTCGATCGCCCAGCCTCCCGGCCACCTGCGCCAACCGAGCTCCGATCGTCTCCTCGCGCGAGGTCGGCAGCGTCACCCCGTCCACCATCTATCCCCCTACCCCAGATAATGACTGTAATTGCTTTTAAACGTCGCGCCGCTCGTGCGACTACCGTTCTGCCCTAACCGCCGCGACCAACGCTAGCACACCCGGAAAACCGTGTAAAACCATAGAATCGACGGGCTTGACGCTCGGCAACGAGCATCCGATCCTATCGCCTCGCTCCACTGCCGCAATGACCAACTCGACCCCTGTCAAGCCGCACCCCGAACGCGCGGCTGCACCAGACCGCTCCATGCCGCTGATGTCGGTCTTCGGGCCTATCGTCGGCCTGACGCTCTTCACGATCGTGCTCGCGCTGATCGCCGCGTGGGCCGAGTGGTATCGCACCCAGATGCTCGCTGTCGCGGCAGGGGTGAGCGCCGTCGTCCTGCTGGTCGCGACCTTCCTGCTCTACCGCCAGGCCTCCGCTCGGGTGATCGCGCAGACGGCGCTGCGGGAAGTCGATGCACGCGTGGTCTCGATCGTCGACTCGGCGATGGACCCCATCGTCGCCGTCGATGAGGATCAGCGTGTGGTGCTGTTCAACGCCGCCGCCGAGAAGGCTTTTGGCTGGACGAGCGCGCAGGTCATCGGCCGCCCGCTCGACCTGCTCATCCCGCAGCGTTTTCACACCTTGCATCGCAACCACATCCGGCGCTTCGGCGCCACCGGCGTGACGTCGCGCCGCATGGGCTCGGAGATGGTTCTGACCGCGGTCCGCGCGAGCGGCGAGGAGTTCCCGATCGAGGCCTCGATTTCGCAGCACAGCGCGGGCGAGCACAAGTTCTTTACCGTGATCCTGCGCGACGTGAGCCAGCGCATTCGAGCCGAGGAAGCGCTGCGGCGATCGAAGGACGAGCTGAGGGAGCTGGGCGCCGCCGCACACAACGCGCGGGAGCAGGAACAAAGCCGGATCGCGCGGGAATTGCACGACGAGCTCGGGCAGTCGCTCACGGCGCTCAAGATGCTCGCTGCGTCGGCGCGTGAGACTGCCGTCGGCGACGGCCCCACCGCCGCCAAGCTCGCCAAGATCGAGTCCCTGCTGGACACCACCGTGGCCTCCGCGCGACGCATCGCTGCCGATCTGCGCCCGCTGATGCTCGACGATCTGGGGCTGATCCCGGCGGTGGAATGGCTCACCGAGGACTTCAGCCAGCGCCATCGCGTGGCCTGCGAGCTCGACGTCGAGGATCCCGAGCTGCGGCTCCCGTCCGCGCAGGAGTCTGCCGTGTTCCGCATCGTGCAGGAGTCGCTCACCAACGTCGCCCGCCACGCCCGCGCCAGGCACGTCGTGGTCAGGCTCGCGCGGGAGAATTCCGGACTGGCGATCAGCGTTTCCGACGACGGTATCGGGTTCTCTAGCGACGCCCCGCGCAATCCGAATTCGCGCGGGCTCCTGGGCATGCGAGAGCGGGCCTATCTGCTCGGCGGGGAGGTCCACGTGGCGAGCGGGCCCGGACGCGGGACGATCGTCGAAGTCCGGCTGCCGATCGAGTCCGAGGCGCCGCGAGCATGATCCGCATCGTCATCGCCGATGATCACACGATCCTGCGCGAAGGGCTGAAGCAGCTCCTGCTCGCGGCGGGAGACATGGAGATCGTGGGCGAAGCCGTGGACGGCAACGAGGTCCTCCAGCGCGTGCGGCAGGCCGAGTTCGATGTGCTTCTTCTCGACCTGTCGATGCCGGGCCGCAGCGGCATGGAGTTGATCAAGCTGGTGAAGGCGGAACGCCCGCGGCTGCGAATCCTGGTGCTGAGCATGCACGGCGAGCAGCAGTACGCCGTGCGCGCGATCAAGGCGGGCGCCTCGGGCTACCTCACCAAGGAAAGCGCATCGGCGCAACTCGTCACGGCGATTCGCAAGGTGGCCTCCGGCGGTGCCTTCATCAGCGCCGAGGTCGCGGAGCAGCTCGCGCTCGACGCGATGCCTTCCGCCGAGGGCCCGCCGCACGCGTCGCTCTCCGATCGCGAGTACCAGGTCTTTCGCATGCTCGTATCGGGCCGGGCCGTGGGCGAGATCGCCGAATCGCTGAACCTTTCGGTGAAGACGGTCAGCACGCACAAGGCGCGTCTGATGCAGAAAATGGGCATGACCACCCAGGCGGAGCTGATCCGCTACGCCTTGAGCCATCACCTGACGGACGATTCGCAGCCTTCCGTCTGATCCCCCGCAAGGGTGGGACGATTCCGACCCCTACCCCGGCGGGCGCCTACCCGCGGATTCGGACGGCCCCGACGGTTGCTTTAAGCGCCCGCCGATATGCGGTGGCCGTGCCGCTGCCGATACTGCGCTCATGTGCTGCGCGGCGGCAACGAGCGTCTACATCGTCGAGGACTCGGCTTCCATCCGCGCCTGCCTCGTCGATCTGCTCTGCGAAGTCGAAGGGGTCTGCGTCGTCGGACAGGCCGAGACGCCCGACGCTGCGGTGGCAGGGATCGTCGCGACGCGTCCCGACTATGTCGTGCTGGACTTCCAGCTACGGGGCGGCACGGGCATCGAAGTGATGAAGGCAGTGCGAGCGCAGGCCCCCGCCACCGCCTTCATCGTGCTCACCAATCACGCTACGCCGCAATACCGCCGCCTGTGCATGGAGGCGGGTGCGCGCTGCTTTTTCGACAAGACGAGCGAGTTCGAACGCGTCCGGGAAGTCATCGCCGGCGCGACGTTGCCGAGTTGAGCATGGATAACCCCGACGGGAGATATTTCATGGGAGCAGGCGCCGCAGTCCAGGCGATCACGCCTATCCGTACCTACAATGTTCCACGGGCCGTCCCGGTGCTACGGGACGTAAGCCGGAAATCCGGCGAGTGCACGCTCTGCCACCTGCGGCAGCAGTGTCTCCCTACGGGGATGGACGCGCAGAGTCTCGCCGACCTGCAGGAAGCTGCGCAGGGGCGCCGCAAGGTAAGGCGCGGCGAGGTCCTGTACCAGGCGGGCGATCCGTTCCGCGCGATCTACGCCGTGTGGCTCGGCTTCTTAAAGAGCTACGCCGTCACCGAGGACGGCCGGGGGCAGATCACCGGCTTCCAGATGGGCGGCGACATCCTCGGTCTGGATGGCATCGACACGGCGGTCCATACGCTCACGGTGATGGCGCTCGAGGACAGCGAAGTCTGCGTGTTCCCGTACGCGCAGTTAGGGCCCGCATCGAGCCACGGCCACGCGCTGCAGCACCAGGTGCATCGCGCGATGAGCCGGGAGATCGTGCGCGAGCACAACGTCATGATGCTGCTCGGGACGATGCGTGCGGAAGAGCGCGTGGCGACTTTTCTGCTCAACATGTCGTCGCGCTTCGCCGCGCGCGGCTACGCCGGCGGCGAGTTCAACCTGCGCATGACCCGCGAGGAGATCGGCAGCTACCTCGGCCTGAAGCTCGAGACGGTGAGCCGCATCCTGTCGAAGTTCCAGGAAGCGGGACTCATCGCCACGCGCAACCGCTACGTCCGCCTGCTCGACAAGATGGGGCTGGCCGAGCTCGCCGGCCAGCCGAGCCAGCTCTAGTCCCGCCCTGGCGTGCGTCGGGCCGCGCCGCGAGCGGCACTCGCGGCCGCGGCGATCGACGCTATACTGAGTGCGCCTGAAGGCCCCCGATGCCGAAGATCCCGATCAGCCCGATCAGGATCAGGTAGAGCGCAACAATGTAGTTCAGGAGCCGGGGCACGATCAGGATCAGGATGCCTGCAATCAGCGCGACCACCGGGCCTGCAGTCAGGTTGAGGGTCATTCTCGTCTCCATCGGTTGTTCGGGTGCGTTCCACACGGGACTATAGCGCTCGCCGCCGCGCCACTGCTGGGCGAACGGGCGCGAGGAAGCTCAGCCTCGCGCTCGCGGCGATGCTGCTGCCGATCGCCGCCCTTGCCGTACCGGTCCAATACACGCTCGATCCGTATCATGCGGCGGTGTACTTCGCCGTCGGCCACAACGATATCTCCTACGTCCGCGGACGCTTCGGCCGCCTGCGGGGCACGATCCAGTACGACGCCGAGGCCCGCAGCGTCTCGATGGTGGTGAGCGTCGACACCGGCACCATCGATACCGGCAACAGCGGAGTCGACAACGTGCTTCGCTCCGATCAGTTCCTCGACGTCGATCGCAACCCGGAGGTGCACTTCGTCGGCGACCGTCTCGTGTTCGACGGCGACAAGCTCGTTGCCGTCGACGGCAAGCTCACGCTGCACGGCGTGGAGCGTCCGCTGCGCCTGAACGTGAACCGCTTCGTGTGCAAGGACGTGCCGCTGGGCCTCGCGCGCCGCTACGTCTGCGGCGGCGACTTCGAGGCGAAGCTCAAGCGCTCAGACTTCGGGATGACACGCTTCCTGCCGGAGGTGGCCGACGAAGTCGAGCTCTTCATCAGCGGAGAGGCGGCGCGGGAGTAGCCGCGCGAGCCCGCGGCGAGGGGCCTCCGCCACCGTCGCGAGAAAGCCTGCGTTGAGCTGTCGGCCCTCTGCGTCCGGCTCGGGTCGCCTCCACTCGCTCTCGCTCGCGGAGCCTCGCTCCGCCTCGCCGTCCGCCCCGCTCGAGCGCGGGGATCGCGCGTGGCGAGTCGCGGCTGCGGCCGACACGCGGCAACGCACCTCTCTGCACGATCGAAGGAGGCCACCGCGCGCGCCCGCAGTGCGCGCCTTACTCGAGCTTGCCCACCTTGCGCACGGCCTCGCCGAGCTTCTTCGCGTCGGCCTCCCAGAAGCGCTGCAGCTCCGGCGCGTCGAGGTACTGCACCGGGGTTTCGACCGCCGCCATTGCGGACGTGAACGCCGAGTCGGCCACGACTGCGCGCGCCGCTTCGCGCAGCTTGGCGAGCACGGGCGCGGGCGTTCCGGCGGGCGCGAACAACGCCGACCATTGAAAGAACACGACGTCGTAGCCCGACTCGCTGAGCGTCGGCACGTCGGGCAGCGAGGCGAGCCGCTTCTCGCCCCACGAGGCCAGCACGCGGAGCTTTCCGGCCTTGACGTGCTGAATCACGGTCGAGGGGCCCGACGAAAGCGCATCCACATTGCCGCCGAGGAGCGCGACGACCGCGGGCCCGGCGCCGGTGTAGGGAACGTGCAGCAGCTTGATCCCCGCGCTCGCCGCGAACATCTCCATCGGCATGTGCATCGTGCCGTAATTGCCCGAGGAGCCATAGCTGATCGCCCCGGGCCGCCGCTTGGCATCGGCGACGAATTCCTGCAGCGTCTTCCACGGGCTGTCTGTGCGCACGACGAGCACGGTCGGGTCGGCCGTGAGTCGGGCGACCGGCACGAGCTGCTCCATCTGGTAGAGCGGCGGCCGACCCGTGACCTTGTCCGCCTCGGGCAGAATGGAAATCGAAGACAGCGCGAGCAGCAGCGTGTAGCCGTCGGGCTTCGCCTTGGCCACTACGCCCATGCCGATGCCGCCGCCGGCGCCGGGCTTGTTCTCGATCACCACCGGCTGCTTGAGATAGCGGCTCATCGCGTCCGCGGTCGGCCGCGCCACGATGTCGGCCACGCCGCCCGGCGGGAACGGAACGACGAGCGAGATCGGTCTCGACGGATACGCCTCCTGCGCGAGCGACGGCGTCGCCCCGAGCGCGAGGCACGCGATCGCGACGGCGGCGCGCAGCTTCCCCATTCGCATCATGGCTCCTCTCTCCTTTTTCACCGCGCCTTGCGCGCGGCAGCGGTTTGCGTAGCATTGTCGCACCAGACGATTATGCGAGGCTGATCATGTTCAAGTTCAAGCGGAAGTCGGCGGACAAACCCGCGGACCGGGAGGCGAAGCCGGCCCCAGCGAAGCCCCCGCCCGAAGCGGCCGCGCACGCGCAGAAGCCGGCGCCAGCGACGCCCCGCCCCGAAGCGGCAGCGCAGGCGTCGAAGCCCGCGCCAGCGACGCCCCGCCCCGAAGCAGCGCAAGCGCAGGATCCGGCCGCGCCGTCCGCTCCGTCGGCCCCGGCGGCGCAGAAAGCGCAGCCGCCGAACCTGCACCGGCCAGCGATGCCCGCCGCACCGGCTCAACGGCCGCAGCCGCCTCGGCGGCCGACGATGCCCGCGCCGCGGGTTGCGCCGAGAACGCGCGCCAGCCCCAAGGGTCGTTAGTACGTCGCGTCCCGCGACGTACCAACTCACTCGTCCGACGCCAGCGGCGCGATGAGTTCCGGGCCTTCGTTCTTTGCCGCATTGACCGCGCGGCTTACCGGATAGATCGTCGTCGCGCCCGCAGGATACGGTTTCAGCAGCGCGCGTGCCGCGCCGGCATCGACATGCTGCGCGTCGAGCCAGCGCGTCAGGTCGGCGTGGTCGATGATCGCCGGCATGCGATCGTGCAGCTTCGCGACGGCTTCGTTCGCGTCCGTGGTCAGCACCGTGAAGGACTCGATCGCGGCGGCAGCGCCGCGCTTCCAGCGATCCCAGAGCCCGGCGAGCAGCATCGGCGCGCCGTCCGTGCGGCGGATGTAGTGCGGCCGCTTGCCCGATGCGCTCGCCTGCCACTCGTAGAATCCGTCGACCGGGATCACGCAGCGCCTGCTCGCGATGAGCTCGCGGAACATCGGTCTTGCCTGCAGGCTTTCCGAGCGGGCGTTGATCGGCCGCGCGCCCTTGTTCGGATCCTCGGCCCAGTACGGAACCAATCCCCAGAGCAGCGGGACCAGCTCGCGCCGGCCGTCGCGCGCAGTGCGCCCGACCCAGGCGCGGGTCTGCGGCGCAACGTTGTAACGCGGCGGCGGATCGTCTTCCGAGCTGCGCAGCAGCGCGTCGATGTAGCCGGCGTAGCGGTAGGGCAGCGTATGCTGATCGAAGCGCCCGCACATGCGCGCAAATATAGCGCAGCAGCTGAATTGCCGCCGCGTTAACCGGCGCAGCGCGCCGTGTTCAACGCGGCGAGTTGGGGCGTCACGCGCGGCGTGACGCCCTAACCGTAGTAGCGCCCGAAGCGGTTGGCGAGGAAGCGCTCGAGATCGGCGTCCTCCTGCCGCACGAAGCCCCGGCTGGGCAGCGCGCCATCGCGCAGCAGATCGACCATCGCGCAGATGCCCGCCGCCGTCGTGATCTGGATGGCTGAATAGCTCTGGCCGTCGATCGCCGTGCTGTAGATCTTCTTGGCGAAGGATTCCTGCGTCAGGCGCCCGTTGCGCGAGCCGCTCACGGTGACGAACACGAGCACGACGTCCTGCTGCGTCATCGGCACCGAGGCTTCGAGCACGTCCTTGAGCACCTCGCGCCGCTGGCCGAGGCGCAGATCGCGGATCAGCATCTTCACCAGATCGCGATGGCCGGGATAGCGCACCGTCTTGTAGTTGAGGTTCTCGACCCGGCCGGTGAGCGTGTCGCAGAGCGTGCCCAGCCCGCCCGAGGTGTTGAACGCCTCGTAGGTCACCCCGTCGAGCGAGAACGCCTCGGTTTCCTCCAGCGCGAGCGTCTCGCGCTGCACGCCGTCGATGATCGCTTCGCACGGATTGCAATACTCGTTGATCAGGCCGTCCGTGCTCCAGGTGAGGTTGTACTTCAGGGCGTTGGTCGGATAGACGGGCAGCGCCCCCACCCGCATGTGCACGTCGCGCAGCGTGTCGAACTTGCGCGTCATCGCGTGGGCGAGGATGGAGATGAAGCCGGGCGCGAGGCCGCACTGCGGTACGAGCGCAGTCGACGCGCCCGCGGCGAGCGCCTTGACGCGCCGCGTGCTCTCCACGTCCTCGGTGAGATCGAAGTAGTGGGCCTTGCTCGCCACGGCCGCCTCGGCGATCAGCGGCGTGAGGTGGAAGGGACACGCGCTCAGCACCATCTCCGTGCCGCGAATGAGCTCGCGCAGCTTCGCCGGGTCGTTGAAGTCGGCCTGCGCGGTGGCCACGCCGAGCGCAGTAACGGGGGCGAGCCGCGCCGTGTCCTGATCGGCGACCGTCAGCGCGTAATCGCCGGTCGCGTGCAGCAGGTGAGCGATGGTCTCGCCGATCTTGCCGGCGCCGAGCAGAAGGGTCTTGGTCTTGGCCATGCCGGTGAATGTAAGGCACGCTGCTGTCGAATCAAAGGCTGCATTTCGTCGGTTTGCCGGTATAATTCATGCACAATGCCGAAAAATCCGACGAATCGACGGTTGACCGCCGAGCAGCAGCATCTGCTCTCCCTGCTCCGGCGCAATGCGCGCGAATCGACCGCCTCGCTCGCGCGCAAGCTCGGCGTCGCGCGCACGACCGTGCAGGAACGCATCCGGCGGCTCGAGCGCGATGGGATCATCGCCGGCTATACCGTGCGGGTGAGCGAGGGCTTCGCGCGCCAGCGCATCGCCGCGCAGGTGCTCGTCACCGTCAACCCGAAGGCGGGAGAGCGTGTCGTGCGCGAGCTCGAGCTGCGGCCTTGGGTGCGCGCGGTGTACGCGCTGTCGGGGGCCTTCGACTATCAGGTGCTCGTCGAGGGCGGAAGCACGGAGGAGATCGACCGTCACCTCGACGCGATCGGCCGCATCGACGGGATCGAGCGGACGCAGACCTCGATCGTGCTGTCGGTGAAGTTCGAGCGCTGACGGCGCGCGGCCTCGCGCGCCGTGAGTTACTTACTGCGAGCGCCCTTCTTTCTTTTCCTTTTCCTTGTCCTTGTCGCTGTCCTTCGCCTTCTCGCGCTCGCGGCCCTTGCCTGCCTCGCGCGCGGCGTCGCCCTTGCCGGGAGGCTGCGGAACCGGATGCTGCGCCTGCTGGCGCTCGCGCGCCTGCTGTTGCTGTTGCTGCGGCTGCGACTGCAACGGAGCCGATGCCGGACGTCCCTCCGGGCGTGTCTGCGCGCGGGCTCCTGCCTGCGGACCGGTTCCGGCTTGAGGACCGCCGCGCCTGTCCTCGTGCGAGACCTGCGGCGGCTGCTGCGGCTGCTGTTGTGGCTGCTGCTGGCGCTGGACCTGGGCTGACGCCGGTCGCTCGTCGCCGCGCGGCGGTGCCGCTCCCGGTTGCGGCGGCGGGCCTCGCCTCTCCTGCGCGGTGAAGCCGCGATCCTGTGGCGGGCGCGGTACGCCACCGCTCGTCGGCGGGCCTGCTCTTTCCGCTCCGAGAGCGCGCTGCTGTTGAGACTGCGCGCCCGTACCGGCTCCGGCGCTCGGCAGCGGCCTCGATGCGCTCGCGCCTGAAGGCGCTGCTATCTTGAAATTGCGCTCGACCGCGCCCTTCTGCGCGCGGACCGAGTTGAGCTTGTCCGCCTCGAGCGGTCGGCCCGGCTGCGTGGCAAGCAGCTCGGCGCGCGAGGAGAAGGACGGCGTCGCTGCTGGCGGCGGCGTCTTCACGATCGCGCGTCGCGTCAGCGCTCCGGCCGAAGGTTTCGCGATGGCAACCGCAGCGGCTCCGGCGCCGGCCGCAGCCACCAGGCTCGCGCGCGATGGCGCGACCGGGGCCACTCGGCTCACGGGTGCCCGGTTGATCGTTTCCTGCGAAACGGCGACCGCGGCGGGAGCGACCTGGCGCCCGCTCGCAAAAGCGGCCGTCGGCACCGCCGTCACGGCACCGGCCACATCGCGGTTGCGATAGACGACATTGGTGACGTTGACGTTGTTATAGTAGTTGTTGACGACCGTCCGATTGATCACCGTGTTGCTCACGTTGACGTTGGTGAAGTACGTGCGACTCACCGTGTAGGCCGGCTGGTAGACGTCGCCGACGCCGAGCGGAAACCACGCCACGCCTGCCGCGGCTCCACCCACGGCCAGCGAGAGGCTGAAGCCGCTGCCGCCGATGAAGGCAACCAGCGCTGGCGCATAGACGGGTCGCACCGCGACCGGCCCCGGCACCCAGCACCAGCGGCTGCTGACGTAGGCCCAGCGCCCGTAGTGGAACGGAGCGAAGCCCCACGGCGCGTCGTCGACCCAGGTCCAGCCCCACGGCTCGATCCACGCCCAACGCCCGTAGTGATATGGCGCCCAGCCCGATGCGACGGCGGTCGGCACCCAGACGTTGCCGTAGCCCTCGACGTTGCGCCACGCGCCGTACTCGTCGAGATCGGAATAGCCGACCATCTCGGGCGGCACGAAGCGCGCCGACGTCGCCTGCTCCTCGCGCCGATCGCGATCGAACGCCCAGCGATCGAATTCGTCCGGCGGCGGCAGCGAGCTCACGGAATAGTCGCGCAGCCCATCGCCGACGAAGGTGTATTGCTGACCCGCGCCGACGACGTAGCCTGGCGCCCCTTCGCCCCACGCCTCGCCCTCGCCCGTGAACACGCGCAGCACGGTGGCGTTGCCCGCGGGGTCGACATCGACTCGGTATTCGCCGGGGCCGTGAATGGAGAAGGCGACATTCGGCGTGTCGATCTCGTAGATCTGCCCGGCCGACATGAAGCGTACGCGCAGGTTGATCGTTCCCTGTGCGAGCTGGAACTGCGCGATGTTGTCGTCGAGGTTCAGAAGGTTCACGCTGGTCTCGCTGCCCGCACGCAACGCCGCTGCGCCGATCTGCAGCTCGAAGCGCGATGCGGCATCGGCCCACAGGCGATCGCCCGCCACGACCGGCCTATTCGGTTGCGCCATCGACCAGTCGTCCTCGCCCGCCGGCGAGAAGGTGACCGTGCCGCCCATCTGCGTCAGTCTCGCCACGCGTCCTGGCGGGTCGGCGAGTGCGGCGCCGCAAAAGAGCAGCACCATCGCACCGAGGGCCGTGATCATCCCGCTGCGCCATTGCTGGGGGTTCTTTCTCATTGTTTCTTCGTCCTTTGTCGTTTTGGATGCGCGTATCTACAATCGACCCCGCGCGTTGCCCGAGATCGGCGCGAAAAGCGCCGCTCCCTGCCTCAGCGTGATCCTCTGCATCAAGCATGCCGGGCACGGGCAAGGAACGCACGCACCGACGTGTCGCATCTAACGCGCCGGCCCCCTCCGTCGATGACGGGAAGCGTCGGCGAGGCCCGGATCTAGAACGGCAGCTCGGAGGGACTCGGATCGAGCGTGCGCGCCGGCAGCGCCGATACCGCTGCGAGCTCGCGCTCGGGTGGAAGGAAGTAGGCGAGCTTTTCGCGCCACGCGCGGCCGCGATAGAGCCCTTCGACGGTAT
>Ga0335079_10008661_pt1 | contig 11598 bp, 7 predicted proteins | sample Lox_Sample_33_FD_206719 | JGI IMG/M metagenome (GOLD analysis project Ga0335079, IMG submission 206719) | Soil microbial communities from Loxahatchee National Wildlife Refuge, Florida, United States - Lox_Sample_3.3 | ecosystem: Environmental > Terrestrial > Soil > Wetlands | place: USA: Florida... | reverse complement strand
TGGCGCCGGAACAAGCCAAGGGGTTGACCGTAGACGCGCGGGCCGACCTGTACTCGCTCGGCGTGGTTCTTCATGAGATGGCCTCGGGCGAGCTCCCGCTTGGAGGCATGCCGCGCGCGGCCCGGCTGCCCGCCCGCTTAGTCCCGATCCTCACACGATTGATCGCCGCCGACCCGGCGGCTCGCTATCAAAGTGCCGGGGAGTTGCGGGCCGTCCTGGCCCGGTAGGCCGCGCGGCCTGACGCGGCGCCGCGTGGCAGCCCTCGCGGGAACTTCGCTAGAATGAGAGTCAGCCAAACGCAGGAGGTACTCGAGAGATGGCGATGCAGGTTTGCATGGGAGCTTCCATGATGTGCAGTTTCGGCGCCGCGCCGAGTTCGCTGGTGGTGCTTCCCAAGAATACGACGTTCACCAACGAGGTGCCGGACGCCAACATCATGGACCACATACCCATGACGAACATTATGCCGTTCGGCATGTGCATGTCGATTGCCAACCCTACTGTCGCGTCGGCGACGGCGGCCGCCTTAGGGGTGCTGACGCCCATGCCCTGCATTCCAAATACGCCGGCGCCCTGGGTCCCGGGCGCGCCCACGGTGCTGCTGGGAAACATGCCCACGCTCGACAACATGTCGAAACTGATGTGTGTCTGGGGCGGCGTAATTACATTCGTCACACCGGGCGAGTTTACGGTGATGGTGCCCTGAGGGAAGGCGGTCTATCCAGCGTGAGGCAGATCGTCCCAAAGGAAATTCGCGGCGCCGGGTCCGGCCTTTTCGAGTAAATCCTCCTGGCGTCCGGTGAGTTTGCCCTGTAGATACAGGATGGCTTGCGCGGCGCGCACGATTTCGAAACGCGCACGCTGCGGCCCTATTTTATTGGGATCGGCCGCGTCCAGAGCCTGCGCGAACGCTGTGTAGACCGGCTGCGGATCGGCTTGCATGGCTTCCGCGCGCAGCATTCGCGCGGCCCAATCCTCCAACTGGGTGTCGCTGACGGCCGACTCGCGCAGATAGATCTTTACCAATTCCGCGCGGCGCTCGTCGGGCGTCTGCTTTGCCAGGCGGCTCTTGGCCTCCCATCGGTTCCGGTATCTCGGCTGATCGTTCCGCTGCACGGACGCGATGCGCTGATAATCCTGAATGCCTCGCTCGGTGCCCTGGTTCTGCGCGGCCTGGCGTACCGCTGCGGCGAGGCGGTCGATCAGGCGCTGCGGCGAACCCGCGGGCGCCACGGCTATCAAGGCTTCGAACAATACCGAGAAGGCATTCAACGCCAGCGGCTGCGGCACCAGTACGCCATCCACATACGCCGCGGCATGGGCGGCCTCATCGGCTGTGCCGAGGTCGCCGATCGACTCAATCACGAATGCCGAGCGCAGCACATCATCCAGACTGGCGGCCGCCCCGGTCAGCGCGAGCCGCAGGTGCGGCAGCACGTCCGGCCGCTCATAAAAACGCACGGTGGCCGCTACCCTGGAGTACACGTCCGGCGGCGAATCGGGCTGTACGCGCTCGATGATGAACTCGGACACGACCTCCGGCGGCACGCCGCGCGGGACCCTGACGCCTCCGTAGCGCCCGCCGAACAGGAACGTCTCGAGCACATCCCGGCCGGCCTTCCGCGTGTAGCGCACGGTGGTGATGGGAATGTAAGCCATTACCAGGCCTCCTGCACTTCCGAACCTTTGTCGCGCAGACGCTGCACGGCGTTGACCTTCTGCACGACAATCGCCGCTCCGGGTGTCGGCTGCGCGGGATCGAAAGCATCGTAAGCGCACAGCGCGGGGCTGTCGCAGAGACGCTTGCTGCCGGCAGTATTATTGGCCGCCGACGTGCCGTTGCGCATGAGTTGCACGGGCTCCAGAGGGTCGCCGGCGTGCGCATGGAAAGTGTCCAGCATCACGTGGCCGGCTTCATGCGGAAACGAAAACGGATTGTTGTCGCTGGCATCCATCACCCGCGTGGCCAACAGGGCTCCCCATTGGATCGGAGATACCGACGTGAAAGGAGCCGCCAGATCCTTCCCTACCAGCATGGCAAGTCCGCGAGCTACCGATGGCGGCTGCACGCCCGGCGTGACGGTCGGGCCGGTGAGGTCGCCCACCACGTAGAAATCCAGCCGCGTGCCGGTGCCGGGCGCGGAACGCACCACGCGGCGGTGCTCGGGCGTGCAGGCGATGATGTTGTTGACGTCGCGCGCGTTGTTTCCCGTAAACGCGGCCACCGCGGCGAGATTCACGCGCGCTACGGTGACCGTCATCAGAGCATCGTCGGTGGTCTCGTTTTGTATGGAAACCCGGGTTCCGTCCGTGCGCGTGATCAAGACATCGCAGGAACTGTCGGCGCCGTTGAAGGTCCGCGGATTCGTGAAGACCTGGGCCTGGAATCCGGCCGGCAGCGCATTCTGGACCAGGTTGCCGACGTCAGTGGGACTCAGCGCGACGAACAGCGGAATACTGACGACCGGATCGGGCGGGCTGCCCGGAGGCGGAGGCGGCGAACTGGAAAGAGTAAACGACAGCGTGGAATCTCCGAAGGCCATGTTGCCCGTCTCGTTACTGAGCACCAGCATGTTGTCTTCCGGTGGATCCAGGAAGTCGACCTCCGGAAAGACGAACTTCGGCGCCATGCCGGCCTGCGCGTACACCCGCCGGAACCAGCGTAGCGCGCGTTTGCGCACCATCTGGTCGGTGATGCCGCCCAGGCCCACGTCGCCGTCGCCCACGTTGGCGCGGAAAATATGAATCACGATGCGAATGCGCTGGCGGTCCGTTCCGATGGGCACCTGCGCCGTTACAGTGCACTGGTTCGGCGCAGCGGCCGGACAGCGCGGGATCACGTACGAAGCCCGCACCTGTTGATCCAGAATCTCCAGGCTGTCATTATCGTCCGGGTCGCCCGTGCCCAGGCCGTCGGCCAAATCGGTCACCAGCAGGGTTTGGGCGGGCAGAGCCTGCTTATCCGATGCGCCGGCGTCGTCGTCCACAACCAGGCGCAGATAGGTCGAACGGTAGCGCGTGGCGGTGGCATGCTGGCAGTCGAATTCCACTTTGCGCCGGTCATGCTCGGCGCCGGTGAAGGGCACAAAATCCACGGCCGTCAGCGCCGATGTGGCCGGGTCCTGCTGGTAAACCGGCTTGAGTGCCTCGAGGATGACATGGGCCTTGCCGCCGCCCTGCGGATCGGTCACTTCGACTTTGAACGCATCCAGGTCGGCATCACCGAGAGCGTTAAAGCCAAAACCGGAAGGGAACGCTTGCGTGCCGCCCTTGCCGCCAGCCGTGGTTCTGTAGTTGCTGACGTCCAGAGTTTGCAGCGTGTCGTCGCCCTCCACCGTCTTATCGGGAGAACCGTGCACGAAGCGAATGGAGACCGGCGGGGAATTCGTAGCCTGGAAGTTATGCTTGGCGTCGGTCGATCCCGATTGTTCGCCGGGATCGGTGTCCGGAATCGTCACCCGGTCCCCGTCCTTCAAGGGTCTGTTCAGAAATGCGCTGTTGGCCGCCTCATCCCGCAAGGGCTGGCAATTGATGAAGCCGGCGTCCATGGCCAGGTTGCAAAGAGTGTCGCCGGTACTCGCGGTTACTATGGTCGGCAATGCGGGCAGTGTCCTTCGCTATTTTGGTTTCCAGACCGTTTTGTCGCGCTGCGGGAACGTGACCTTGCAGGTGCCCGGATCTATATTGTCCACGCGCGCATAGCCTTTCTCGTCCGTGGTTCCATCTGCCACGGTAGTGCCGTCCGCAAGCGTGACCTTGAAGGGTTCGCCGGCGATCGGATTCCCCTCCTGGTCAACCAGGGTGATTTCGATGTAGTGTGTCTTATCCTGATTGGCCGGGTCGTTCGGGTCGTGAGTCGGCGCGTCGGAGGCCGCCGATTTCTTGCCCGGAGTGGCCGGAGTGACCTCGTTCAGCGTCGTGCTGGCGGGTGTTGCGGCCGTGCCGGGAGTGATCGATGTCACAGCGCCGGGAGTGGCGTCGGACGCGTCGGTTGCATCGGTGGGCGAGAGCGGCGAGACGGCCGATCCCGCGCTGCCGGAAAGCGCGGCTCCCGCACTGTTGATCTGCACCATGGTTCCCTTGATCGCCACCCCGGTCGGATCAATGGTAATGAAATTACCACCCACCTTGAGCGTCATTCCCACGGATGCTTCGATCACTACCTGCAGCGCTTTCAGATACAGGTTCTGGGTCACCTGGCTGCTGTGGTTTGCCTTGAACTGTTCGATCACGTCTCCGGTGACGCTGAACGAATGCGAGCCCGTAACCGAAATGGCTTCCTTGCCGCTGATCGTCAGGTGATGGTCGCGGCCCACCTTCTCGATCAGGTCGCGCGTCAGATCGAGGTGGCTGTCGCGCCCGGTCTTTTCCAGCTTGTCGCGGACTACGACGAGGTGGCGGTCTTCGCCGATCCACTCGCGCCGGTCGTTCTTGATGCGCATATCCATGTCTTTTTCGCCATGAACGAAGATCTGCTCTTTTCCCTTGTTGTCCTCGAAGCGGATTTCGTTAAAGCCGTCGCCGCCTTTGCTGCTCATCGACTTCCAGGTGCTCTGCGTCTGGTTGTCCGGCAGCGCATAGGGCGGCATCTGGTCGGCGTTGTAGACCGAGCCGGTAATCAGGGGCCGGTCCGGATCCCCATCCAGGAACGTGACCACAACCTCCTGGCCCATGCGCGGAAGAGTGATGAAGCCCCATTCCTTGCCCGCCCAGGGCTGCGCCACGCGAATCCAGCAGGAGCTGTTTTCGTCGCTCGTGCCCATGCGATCCCAGAAAAACTGCACCTTGACCCGCCCGTACTGGTCGCACCAGATTTCCTCGCCGGACTTGCCGGCCACCACCGCCGTTTGCGGGCCCTCGACAACCGGTTTGCGGGCGCGCCGCGCCGGCCGGAACACAACGGTGCTGAGGATGGCCTCATAGCGGACAGCGTACTCGTAGGCCGCGGTTTTGGAGCCGGAGCGATAGCTCGGGTTCCGGCCGTGATGCTCCAGCCCCAGCGTGATGTACTCCTGGTTCAGCTTGTCATTGACGTGATTTTGCAGAGTGAACTTATAGCCGCATTCGAACCCCATGCAGTTGCTGTCGCCGCGGATGGTCTGGATATTCGTCTCCAGTTCTTCCAGGCGAAGGCGGGCGTAGCGGCTGCCGTCATCCTTTGTACTGTAGTAACCGGGGTAATCGTAGGCTTCACCGACCATCCGTGATTGTTGGCCCGCCAGGGTGGAGAGGAGGCTGGCCGCCGGTGTAGTGAAATTGTAGTCGGTGAGTGTAGCAGTGGCGGTCTTCACGCGGTATTCGGACTCGAGGGTGAAGACCGTGTTCTCGTCCACCCTCCCGCCCGTGCTCGGTGTGAAAACGGCTGTCGCCTGATTCGTACAGGTGGTGAAGGCTGTGGCGTCATCACCCAGCACAAGCGTATGCTTAGCCTCGGTTTGCTCGAAGAAGTAGAAAATGCCCTCCTCTTCGAGCAGGCGGGAGACGAAATTGAAATCGGTTTCGCGATATTGGACGCAGTATTCGCGCGGCGCATACGTGCCTGTGGTTTGGAGTTCATAGTTTGAGAAACCGCGGTCCGAGAATACCCTCTTCACGATGTCGGGAACGCTCATGTTCTGGAAAATGCGGCAATCGGAAAACAGCGTGAGGAACCAGAACCAGGGAACCACCTCGACCTCGTAAGCTGCCATCCCGTCGTCGCCATATTCCAACAGCTTCATGCGATTGATGTTGCCGTGAATGTGCCGCTCTGTGTCTTCGTCCAGCTTGAGCGAAAACACCAGCCCGCTGCCGAGCATGCTCTGCATGTCCAGGTCATTCGCGGACAGCACGCGGAACACAAAGCGGAAGGGATCGGAGACACGCTCGCTGCCGGTAAAGCTGTCGAGCAGCAGGTCGTCGTCTCCCAATCCCTCCACCTTTACGCGAAAGGGCCGGTCAATCTGAGTCGGTGCGGACACGCTTCATTCCTTGGGTGCGCAGTCGAGCGCTCTATGAGTACACGAACGAACCGTCTTCGCCGATGCCGACGTGGATGGATTCCGGCCGCAGACCTTCGGCGATACGGCCCAACAACTGCCGGGAGATATCCGGAAGCAGAGTGTTCGTGAGAATGTTATCTACGTTGCGGGCGCCGCTCTCCACTTCGGTGCAGCGGCGCGCCACCTCGTCGATCATGGCGGGATCGTAATTCAGATCGATGTGGTGAGTCTCTTTCAAGCGGCGTTGAATCTTGGCCAGCTTCAGCACCACGATCTTCTTCAGGTTCTCATCCCGGATCGGAAAGTAGGGAATGACAACCAGGCGGCCCAAAAACGCAGGCTTGAAGATTTTGTTGAGTTCCGGCTTGAGGGCGTTTACCAACCCTGTCGATCCGGGCATCGTTTCGGGATCGGCGCACAGCTTCATGAGCGTATCGGTGCCCGCATTGGAAGTCAGAATAATGATGGTGTTCTTGAAGTCGATCTGGCGGCCTTCGCCGTCCTCCATCATGCCCTTGTCGAAGACCTGAAAGAACAACTCCAGGACATCGGGGTGGGCCTTCTCGACTTCGTCGAGCAGCACCACGGCATAAGGCCGGCGCCGCACGGCTTCCGTCAGCACGCCGCCTTCGCCATAGCCTACATAGCCGGGAGGCGATCCCTTCAAGGTGGAGACCGTGTGGGCCTCCTGGAACTCCGACATGTTGATGGTAATCAGATTGTGCTCGCCGCCGAACAGCAGATCGGAGAGCGCCAGTGCGGTTTCGGTCTTGCCGACGCCGCTGGGCCCTACCAGGAGAAATGTGCCGACGGGCTTGACCGGGTCGTCGAGCCCGGCGCGGGCGGTGCGGATGCGGTGACTGATGGCCTCCAGGGCGTGCGACTGGCCGATGACCCGCGCGCCGAGATGGTTCTCCAGGTTCAGCACGGTCGCAATCTCGTCCTTCAGCATCTTGCCGACCGGGATCCCGGTCCAGCCGGAGATGACTTCGCCGACAAGTTGGGCGTCCACGCAGACCCGCATCAACGGAGTCTCCCCCTGGATGGACGCCAACTCCGTGTTCAGCAGGTCCAGCTCCGCGCGCAATCCATCGCCATCGAAAGCGGGCGGCGGAGCAGGCGCCGCGGAGACGGCGGTTCCGGCTGCGGCGGCTGAGGCGGTAGCGGTGGCGGGGGGCGCGGCCGCGGTGCCTCCGGCTTCGAGCTGCGTGCGGATCTCGCGGATGCGCGACACCAGGTTGCGCTCCTTGTCCCAACGGGCGCGCAGAATCTCGAGGGTACCCTGAGTGGCAGTCTTTTGCTGATCAATCTGGGCGAGGCGCTCAGAATGATCCACGCCTACCGCAGCCTCGCGCTGCAGGATGCGCTCCTGCACTTCCAGATCGTCCAGCGTGCGCATGGCGTCCTCGACGGGCCCCGGGGTGGCATTCTGGCCCAGCGACAGGCGCGCGCAAGTGGTGTCCAGCACGCTCACCGCTTTGTCCGGCAACTGGCGATCCGGCAGGTAGCGGTGCGAAAGCTTCACGGCCGCGGCCAGCCCTTCATCCAGGATGCGCACGTTGTGATGCTTCTCGAGAGCCTGCACCACGCCGCGCATCATCAACTGGCAGGCCGTCTCGGTGGGCTCTTCCACTTTGACCAACTGGAAGCGGCGCGCCAGCGCCGGATCCTTCTCGAAGTACTTCTTGTATTCGGACCAGGTGGTGGCGGCGATGGTTCGCAATTCGCCGCGCGCCAGCGCCGGTTTCAGCAGGTTGGCGGCGTCGTTCTGGCCCGCCTGGCCGCCTGCGCCGATCATGGTGTGCGCTTCGTCGATGAACAGGATGATGGGCGTCGGCGAGTTCTTCACTTCGGCAATCAGGCTCTTCAGGCGATTCTCAAATTCGCCCTTGACGCCGGCTCCCGCCTGCAGCAGAGCCAGGTCCAGCGTGCGGACCTCCACGTTCTTCAGGACGGGGGGAACATCGCCCTGCACGATGCGTATCGCGAAACCTTCCACGACCGCGGTTTTCCCGACGCCCGCCTCGCCCACCAGGATGGGGTTGTTTTGCCGGCGCCGCGTCAATATGTCCACCACCTGGCGGATCTCGAAGTCGCGGGCCAGCACGGGATCGATCTTGCCGGCGCGGGCATTTCCCGTCAGATTGACGGTGTATTGGTCCAGGTTGGGCGTCTTTCCGCCCGCCGGGCGCGGCGCGCCGCCGGCATCCGGGGCAGCCGCGGCCTCAGCCACGGTTTCCTCGCTGGAGGAGGCGACAATCTGCTGGAAGTCTTTGCGCAGGCTGTCGGCATTGATCTTCTGGAATTCGCGGCTGACCTCACGCATCATGCGCGCGAGGTCCTCGTCGCTGGCCAGCGCCAGGATGGTGAAGCCCGAACGGATGCTCGCCGCGCCGTAATCGATCGAGCCGAGCGACCAGGCTTCGCTGAGCATGTCGCGCAGCGTAGGGCTGAGCGCCGGATTGCGCGCGTTGCCCGATTTGAGCTTGTCGAGACTGCGGGTCAGCTCGGCCGAAAGGCGCGATTTATCCACTTCGAAGTGCTTCAAGATCGCGGCCAGATCGCCGCTCGAGGAATCGAGCAGCTTCATGAGGTAGTGCTCGACCTCCACGTCATAGTGCGTGCGCGAGACGCACAGACCAGCCGCGGCTTCCAGCGCATTGCGCGTGGTGTCGTTCAGCTTTCCGATTAACGCCCTGAGATTGACTGCCATGTTGTCCCTTCCTTCGGGGCAGATCCGGCTGCCCCGGCCGAAATCAATTTAGCAACAAAACCGTATCACCCGGGTCGCGCGCGAACGCCGGCCCGGACTTGATCCAACTGAACCAGCCTAGAAGCGGCGCTGTTTCGCCTTCGCCCCGCAACTCGCAGCGCGGCACGTCTTCACGCTTCAGCACCAGTTCCACCTCGAACTCCAGCTCTCCGTTGGAGAAGAATGTCGTGATCGCACGCAGCGGCTCCCAGGCGTCTCCCGCCGGCAAAAACGAAAGGTATTGGCGCGCCGAGAGCGGGCCGAGCCGGATCCGGACGCGGGATTGCCGCTCCCAGATTTCGTCACCGGCGATGGCGCCTATACCGAGCTGGTCGGAGTACGATACGCCGCCTTCCATGCTGCATTGGTTGGCAGGATCGAGAGCCCGCCACGCGCCCACGAACTGCTCGATCTCCACGGGCACGTCGAAGTAATCTGCCAGCACCTGCTGCAGAGCGGCCGCCGACCGCGGCTGGAGCGAGAGCAGGCCGCAATAAAAGAGCAGGGAATCGTCGGCCAGCGCCTGCCGGTTCTCCAGGCCCTGGGTGCCCAGGCCCACGAAACTCATCAGGTATTGCGAAAGACGATCCTGCTCGTCGCGTTCGTATGTAACGAAAAACCGGTATTTCTCCCAAGCCTGATAGAACAAGGAGATCATCCGGTGATTGAAAATGTCGAAAAAATCCGCGATCGAACGATCCCTCAGGCGGTCACGGCTCCGGATCAATTCCGTGTAGCTATACGGCAGCACACCCATGGGCCCGGTGAGGCCCATGAAGTTGACCTTCATGCGGGCGGGGCCGGCGCCGGACCATTCGAGCGTCTGAATCTCGACGGGCGGGAACGCCAGGAGGTTATTAGCGGAGAAGCGCAGCACCTCGCGCGCGGGGTTCGCGAAGCGGCCCACCGGCTCGCGGTCCGGCAGCATGCGGTGCAGCAGACGCACCGCCTGAAAGAACTGAAACCACCCCGGATGCTCGCGCAGTTCCTCGCCGAGAAAGGAGCGGCTTACATCAAGATCCTGCGGCCGGCTCGTGGCGCCCATTCGCGCAGAACCTCCTTTCTCTGCTGGACACTGCAGGATAACTGGCTGAAGCTGTTCAAAGACGCATATTGCGCCAGAAAATACTCGATCACGCTGGCAAAGAGATAGACTCCGCCGCCCACGAATTGTTCTTCGTCCAATTCCAGTTCCACGCGGGTGCCGCGCGCAAACGCGATGCCGTCGTCGGAGATCACGCGCGAGAACACCCGTTTGCTCGAGAGGCCGGTGATGCCCTCGACGATCTTGCTCGAATACGCGGACGACACGAAGTCATAGAGCTTGAGGATCTCTTGCAGCGCCTCCCGGCCTTCGGAAACCAGCGACAGGTAGTTGAGCGAAAGATGCGAGATGAGGCGCCATTGCATGGCCTTGCCCAGCGGAGGGCGGATCGGCATCGTCGGCTTTCGCAAAGCGACGATGCGCTTGATGGGCGCGCCGGTCTCCACCTCGAAATCGCCGGCCTCATTTCCGAACGGCAGGCGGGCAGGCAGGTCGCGATTGGCGCAGGTGGTGCGCACCGTCAGCGCATCCGTGGACGGGCGGGTAGGCCGGAACGAGAGGTCCACCAGCGCCAGATCCAGCTCCGTGCCATTGTCGTTGGGCCGCACCGACGGGCGCCGGTTGGCGACCCAAAAGGTCTGCTGCTTATCGCGCTGCGTGGAGTGCCGGAACGAATAGAACGGCTGATACTCGACCATCTCGGAGTGCTGCGCTCTGAGGCTGGCGACATAGTCCACCGAAAAAACTTCCATGGCCAGGGGCCGCCTGGCATCCGGAATGATCGGGTATTCGTACCTCTGCTGGTCGAGCAGGATGGGCTCGGCGGTCTGCGGGAACAGGTTCGCTACCGGGCTGCAGCCCAGGCGGAAGGTGGCGGGAGTGATGCCGGTTTCCAGACGTTGGCGGCGCTCGTCGCCTTCGAAGCGCGAGAACACGAAGATCAGCTCCAGGCTGCGTTTCGATCCCGCGCAGGCCTGGCGCAGACCGTTCAGGTCCACAAAAAAGAACTTGTCGGCAAACGCGAAGTATTCCTGCAACAGCCGGTACCCGATAAAGGAGCGCTTCGGGTAGGGCAGCATGCCTTCGTTTTCTTCAAATCCAACCGGCCGCAGCGAGGAAGCCGGCAGAGTAACGGGCGGCACGCGCGAACCGGGCGCGGTGTCACGGACCACGACCTGCAACAGATTGCAACACAGAATCTCGTAAATCGTGTGGACCAGCGCGCTCTCCCCATCCAGGAAAAACCGGAGCTCATCCAACTCCAGTTTGGCGAACTCCATGTCGGCCGCGTTGCACGCCAACTCGATGCGCAGCGCTCCGGCTCCGTCCGCGGCCCGCAGAGGCGGCTTCAGGCGGTCGGGACTGGTCCAGGATGCCGCCGTGACAGTAATGGGCCAAAGAGTCGTGTCGAAGCAGGTGCGAAACTTGCATGGCACCCCATCCACCGGCCGGGAGTAGAGCATCGTCTCGCGCGGAATGGCGCAACCCGAGGTGAGTTTTCCCTTCTGCGGATCGAGGTGAAACTGCACGATCGACATGGAGGGAAGCGGCCGGATGAAATGCGGATAAACGATGCCCAGCAACGCCTCTGTGATTTCCGGAAACTCGTCGTCGATCTTCAGGTGCACGCGCGCGGCCAAAAAGGCAAACGCTTCGAGCAACCGCTCGACGTGCGGATCGTCGCACTTGGTGGACTCCAGCACCAGGCGGGAGGCGATCTTGGGATACTTTTCGGCGAACTGCGCGCCGATCTGGCGCATGTAGGTCAGTTCGCGCTCGTAGTAAAGCAGCAGATCATCCCGCATTCTCGACCTCGTACT
>Ga0335079_10008660_pt1 | contig 11601 bp, 10 predicted proteins | sample Lox_Sample_33_FD_206719 | JGI IMG/M metagenome (GOLD analysis project Ga0335079, IMG submission 206719) | Soil microbial communities from Loxahatchee National Wildlife Refuge, Florida, United States - Lox_Sample_3.3 | ecosystem: Environmental > Terrestrial > Soil > Wetlands | place: USA... | reverse complement strand
CACAGTGTCGGCTACAAGCTGGTTCTGGGCGTTGTAGCTCCCTTGTACCTGGACCGCCAAACCAGGAACGAGCGCGGCCAGCCCCATCTCCTTCCTCCGGGCATGAAAGACACCCTCAACGTCTTCCACTTGCGTGTTGTCAGTAAGAACCACAGGTACATTCCCGGACTCAGTTTGCAGCGACATCGTCGCGCCGCTGCGTCCGTTGATTACTCCCTTGACCTGTGTGGTCTGTGCTGCCCCCACCGCACACAATAGCAGGGTCACCAACAACAGTCTTGTTGCCAAGGCAATGCTGACGAATTTGCGTTTCTTCATGGGATTTATCTCCTTCGGTTCGCTTCGGCACCTTCATAGCTGTGCGATTCGCTTCTCTTAAAAAAGGGAACTGCGCTGAAACCCGTTCAGTTGGTTACTGCTTAATTGCTGGCGAACAGTAAATGCAAATCAGATCGCAAGACGGCTGCCAATGCACGCCGAGTGTAGCTGCTTGCTCGTAAGAGGCTCAGCGAGAATAGCTTTTTTAGGATGGAGCTGAGAAGAAGCTGATGCGTACGGCAGGCTACAAGGACGACATATCGTCCCCAGGACGAAATATCACACCTTTTCAGACTTCGTAGGAATATGCAAACGCCGTATTGTGGAAAACAATGTGGAGGGGTGCATGTCCAAGAGTTCGGCAGCCCCCCCTGGACCTTTAATCCTCCACCGGGTCTTTTCGAGCACTGAGAGAATATGCTGGTATTCAGCATCTTTAAGCGTGGTTGAAGGGGTTGCAGAAATGATCTCGGGCAGCTGAAAGCTGAGCTGGCGACCTTCACTCAGAATCAACGCTCGCTCGACTGAATTTCGTAGTTCACGAATGTTACCGGGCCAAGTATAACGCTGCAGTTTCTCCATGGTTTCCTTCGAGATATATTCAATCTTTTTCCCCATCTTTCTTTCCAATTCGCGGACAAACGTCCATACCAATGCAGGAATATCGTCCGAACGTTCGCGAAGCGGAGGCAGCTGGATCGGAAATACATTCAAGCGATAATAGAGATCTTCACGGAAGGACCCGTCCTTGACCTTCGCACGAAGGTCGCGGTGAGTGGCGGCGATGAGACGGACGTCCACGCTAATGGGCCGCGGACTTCCGAGACGTTCGAATTGGCCCTCCTGCACGACGCGCAGAAGCTTAGATTGCAGTTCGAGCGGCAATTCGCCGATCTCATCCAGTAACAGCGTGGACCCATTGGCAAGTTCAAAGCGCCCTACCTGGCGGGTCAACGCGCCGGTGTACGCTCCCTTCTCCCGTCCGAAAAGCTCGCTTTCAATCAAGGTGGGAGGCAGCGCGGCGCAGTCGACTTTCACTATCAATCTATCCTTGCGGCGGCTGTGGTTGTGAATCGCCCGAGCGACGAGTTCCTTGCCAGTGCCCGTTTCTCCCGTGATGAGCACAATGGAATCGCTCTCAGCCACCTGTTCGATTCGCCGAAAGACTCTTGTAAGTTCCTTGCTCTGGCCGACGATCTCATCAAAGCGAACATGTACCCGAACTTCCTCCCTCAGGTATTGGCTTTCCGCCTGCAGCCGTTCCCGCAGTTCAGCCAACTCCTGTTCAACGCGTTTTCTCTTAGTAACATCAGCGCAGACTCCCATTAGACGGTCGGACTCGCCTGACTTCCCCGTCTGACGGCGACCGCGGGCCGCAATCCACCGCACAACCCCGTCAGGCGCGTTCGTGCGGTACTCGAACGACGCTTCCTGCCCTGATTGCATTGCGTCGTTAATGGCATAATCGACCGTCTCACGGTCGTCCGGATGGACCACCGCCATGAAGTCCCTGACAGTTATTTCCTTCCTAGGGGGCAGTCCCAGAAGCTCGTACGTCTTTTCCGTCGCCCAGATGTGACCTGATGTCGGGTCTAACGTCCAAACGCCAGTGCCCGCCGAGTCTGCCGCCAAGCTTAGGCGCGCTTCGCTCTCCCGCAGCTTCTGCTCGTAACGATTCCGCTCGAGCGCATTAGCAAAGATTTCTGCGATTAACTGCAAACGCCGCTTCAGTTCTTCGGGCCAGTCCTGACGTTTGTGCACCGTTGCAAAAGTAAGCACTCCAAAAACCGGCCCTCCTCCGGCGGCCAGCGGCAATGCAAGCGCCGACTGGATACCATAGGCAGTCCACGTATCGCGGTCTTTGCTCGCTTCCGGAGGAGTCTGCGTGGTATCAGCAACAGCGACGATCCGACCCGCCAAGACCTCCGAGGCCATCCACGGGTTAGATTGGTCGCCTGCCATCCGATCTGGTCTTGGAGGTATTTCCGAATTACGGTAGATATGCGACAAATGGATCGAACCGGGATTCTCGCGGGACGCTTGCCACAGTCCAGAGCCATCAATCTCCAAACATTCGCAGATGCTGCGCTGAGCCTCCTCGATTTCGCGATCGATTTGGTCTGCGGGTACCTTAACGAACCGCGACGAAATGTCCGCAATCAGCTTTTCGAAACGCAGGCGGTCTTTCAGCTCGCTGAGTTCAGCTTGCTGGCCGGGGGCTCGGTCCATTCCGTAAACACTCATGTCGCAAGCAGCCAACATCTCGGCCTTGGATGGCTCAGGTTCCCAAAATCTTCGCAAATGAGCCGACCCGATCGTCATAAGGCCAAACCATCTCCTACACCGATTCTTGCTAATGGCATATAGTCGTCACCGCTACCTGGAGATAGCTGGGCTTTTACCTTTCGTTCTCAACGACACTTATCGTCGGGCCCGGGGACTTCTCAGACTCGCGGCCGGCCTTGCTGTCGTGAGATGGCGAGAGAGGCGGGGAGCGGAAAATCGCTCCTAAATTTACTGGCACACAAGTCTAGAAAAGCTTGTTGCCGGGGGGAACTGCCAGAACTGACAGTCCGCACAGCAAAAATCCACAGCGGGTCAGACAATTGCGACTCACCCCCGAGATGTATGCCTTCTCACACGAATTGAAGAACGGGTGCGAGCACAACCGGAATCGGGTCCATATACCGGAATGGCTGCAATCTCGGTCGATCCGAACTTCAGTGACGCCGCCTTACCGATTTCAATCGTCTTCCAAGAAAGGTGATCCACTCCAAGTAAGCAAGAGGAATATCATTCCCCAGCAATGTTCCATGTCTACAATGCTCGGTGCCGGGGGTATGAGGCCTCCAGGAACGATCGCGTGCGCAAGACCAGGCAGGCCGGAGGCTTGAACGATTGCGGCCCTCCCATCGGATAGCGTCTGCTTGCTGGCACTGCGGAGAGCGTGCAGTCCGGCCCTCAGCTACGCTCGGACTTAGTTAGCATCGAGGGCGCATGTCAACCGAATTTGCGTTTCTTCATGGGATTTATCTCCTTCGGTTCGTTCCGTGTCGCACCTTCACAGCTGTGTGACCACTGACCGCGTCCGTCAACTTCGAGAAGACCTTTACTATCGCCCAAACGTATTTCTTATTCACGTGCCTCCGCTTCGGGAGCGCACGGACGATATTCCTCTGTTGATTTGGACGTATGTGCGCGAGTTCGACAGAAAGATGGGGAAAAAGATCGAGCACATTCCAAGAAAACAATGGAGGAACTGCAGGCTTACAGTTGGCCGGGTAATATTCGCGAGCCGCGAAACGCAGTCGAAACAGCGCTCATTCTCAGCGAGGGCGGCCGGCTCACATTTCAACTACCTGAAGCCGGTTTGTCAACCGTATCGCCCACACTCAAACAAGCTGAATATCAGCATATCTTTGCTGCTCTCGAGAAGACGCGATGGAGGATTAAAGGACGGGGAGGAGCAGCCGAACTCTTGGACATGCACCCTTCCACATTGTTTTCCACGATACGGCGTTTGGGTATTCCTACGAAGTCTGAAAAGGTGTGATATTTCGTCCTGGGGACGATATGTCGTCCTTGTAGCCTGCCGTACGCATCAGCTTCTTCTCAGCTCCATTCCTAAAAAAGCTATTCTCGCTGAGCCTCTTACGAGCAAGCAGCTACACTCGGCGTGCAATGGCAGCCGTCTTGCAATCTGATTGTGCATGCATTCTTCCGAGCAACTATAGATGAATTGTGAAGGTGCACTTTTATGGACCGGGAAAAGCGGCGCATCATCGCGGACAGCCATGCACTCTTCGCAGAGGTACTAAAGCAAATCGTGGAACCCGAGTTCGATGTGGTCGGCGTCGTCGGGGACGGTCGAGTGCTCGTGCAGAACGCCCTTACCCTCAGGTCCGACGGAATCATCCTTGAGGTTTCGTTACCGCAGCTTAACGGCTTTCAAGCCGCGGAGGAGATCGCTCGTCAGTCGCCGACTACGAAGTTCGTGTTCGTCACGGCGAATATAGATCCAGCGGCAGCCGCAGAGGTATTCCGCCGCGGAGCATCTGCATACGTGGCGAAACAATCACGGCTCGACGAGTTCCTAACCACAATACCGAAAGTAATTTGCGGCGAGTCATATCTTTCGCCGCTCATTGCTCGCGAAACAATGGAATATCTGCTCCATCCGCCAAGGGGCACCAATCCCGTGAAGCAGATCACCAGGCGTCAGTCGGAAATCTTGCAACTGCTTGCCGAGGGGAAATCGATGAAAGAAGTCGCGCAAATGCTCGATATAACTCCGGGCACGGTCGCGTTCCACAAGTACACCGTGATGGAGAAGCTGGGCATCGAGAGCAATGCGGAGCTTCTTCAATTCGCTATGGCCAAGTACTTTGCTCCGACTCAATGGAACTGGGCAATTGCTGTGTGAGAGCAACTCCGCGCGGTGCCCAGTCACGCCGATTGACCAGCGCGGATCGGATCGATGCTGCACAGCTAGAAAGAGGCACGGCCAATGGTCATTGCGGTATTGGAGATGGTGCCTCAGCTAGGTAAACGGGAGGCGATAGTGGAAATTCTCCGGTTTGTAGAAGGGCACGTGCGCCTGAAAGCGGACTGTCTCGGCTGCGGAGTCTTCGAGGCCGCCGACACGCCGAAGATCCTCTATCTGGAACAGTGGAGATCCGCCCGGGATCTACACGCACATATTAAGTCGAATCTGTATCGGCCCATCTTGAGCGCTATGGAACTGGCGTCGGAGGCACCGAAGATTTCTTTTCATGATGTAAGCGAGACCAAGTCAATGGAACTGATTGAGTTGTTGCGCACTGAAGTGAAAGCATAAGAACGACCCTGGAAACCTCGCTTAGGCTCTAATTGTTTGCGCCAGCGAGTCAGTGATTGTCGAAGTGCAGTCCAGCAATTGTTGCAATGGAAGTGGGACGCATTGAGCTTTAGATTTTGCACATCATCAGAACTTAACAAGTCCCTGCGGGGCTAGCCAATTTGAAGGGACGCATTATGGCGACGCAAACTGTTCCCCAAAAGTCAAAGAAGATCCGCCATCTCGTAATCGCCGTCTTGATTCTGTTAGCAGCGGTAGTCGGGTGGCGGCTTGGCGGCGGCAGTAAGGTAAAGGAAGGAGCGGCGTTCGTCGTCGGACTGGAGGAATACGTTTATGGCTATCCACTGGTGATGATGGACGTGACGCGGGAAGTGCTAACAGCTACATCCACCAGCGGCGAGTATAGCGCTCCCATCAACCAGTTCGCTCGAATCCGCACGTATGTGAGCCCCGATTTCAAGAATGTCGTGAGGATCAGCGTGAATTCTCTGTGGTCGCACGGGTTTATTGACCTCGATCAGGAGCCGATGATCGTCTCAACTCCCGAGATGGATGGGCGCTATATCGTCGTCCAGGGGCTGAACATGTGGACGGACAACTTCATGTCGGCAGGCACGCGTACAAATGGCGGGAAAGCAGCTAACTATCTCATGGCCGGGCCGAAATGGAATGGTACCCCTCCCAAGGATGTGGTCCAGGTCTTCAGGTCCACTACGCGTTACGCCTGGGTCTTGGTGCAGATGTCAGCTGGAAGCCCCGCCGATTTTCCCGCAATTCATGCCAAGCAAGACCAGTTGAAAATCACGCCGCTCAGCGCGTGGGGGAAGCCTTACACACCTGCGACAGTTCCGGGCAATCCCAATGTTGATCTTACCGCGACCCCCTTCGATCAAGTGCGCCTGATGTCGGGTGAGGTGTTTTTCAATCGGCTGGCGAAAGTGCTGGCCGATAACCCGCCCTATCCCGGCGACACCAGGATGATCGAACTGTTGAAGAAGCTCGGCGTCGAACCAGGGAAGTCTTTCGATGTTTCGAAGCTTGATCCGGCGGTTCTAAAGGGCGTCAACGCAGCTCCGTTCGAAGTTTACAAGTTGTTTGACGCCGGGCCTTTTTCAATGAAGACCGTGAACGGCTGGATTACCATGACGAACCTCGGGGCCTACGGAACGGACTACCAGACACGCGCTTATGTCGCCTTTATGGGACTCGGTGCCTTATCCAAGGAAGACGCAGCCTATCCATGCGCGTTCGTGGATTCCACCGGCACCGCCCTCGACGGCAGCCACAAGTACACCATGCACTACAACAAGGGTGAGTTCCCGCCGTCAAAGGTCAACGTCTGGTCGGTGTCGCCATATCGCGGCAACTTCTACGTGCGGAATTCGCTGGACCGGTACGGAATCCTCTCTTCGATGCCACTGAAGTTCAATGCCGACGGCTCGCTCGATGTTTACATGCAGCAAGATTCGCCGGGAGCGGATAAGGAATCGAACTGGCTGCCGATTCCGCCGTCCGGAATGTTTAACCTCACGGTTCGCGCTTATCAACCCGAGCAGTCATTATTCGACGGCTCTTACAAACTGCCGCCGGTTGTGAAGGTGCAATGAAGATGATACTGACAATCGCGGCACTGGGAGAGGCGGCTACAGGAGTGGTGCTGCTGGTCTATCCGCCCATCGTAACCAGACTGTTATTCGCAGGTGATGTCGCCGGGGCAGGCCTCTTTATGAGCCGCATCGCCGGGATCAGCCTCATCGGGCTGGGGGTTGCTTGCTGGCCCAGCAACAATCCGCGCCAGACGTCGTTCGGAATGCTGACCTACAGCACGCTCGCCATGCTCTACCTGATGGTGCTCGGAATTGGCGGCCCGAGCGGGGTTTTGCTGTGGCCCGGCGTGGTCGTGCATGCCGTCGTAGCTGTACTCCTTCTCCGCGCCTGCACGGTCGAGGGAAAAACCAAATCTCTGGGAGGAGCGCTTCATCATGGGTGAACTGAGAATGTGTCGCATTCCTGTGATCGTTGGCGTGTCTTTTGTGACACCGTTGCTAACAAGTTTGCTTGTCTTTGCACAGAATCCTCAGCTGGAGGAAAAGCTGATGGCTATCAAGCAGGCGCAGGTGGCCAATAAACAAAGACTCGCGCAGTACACATGGACGGAGACCGAGAGCATCAGCATCAAGGGCGAGGTCAAGGACACGAAAATCTACCAGGTGCAGATGGTCAACGGACAGCAGCAGAAGACGGAGGTCAGCGACCAGAAAGCGCAGCAGGGTGGACGCGAAGGCAGACTTAAGGAGCACGTAATTGAAAAGAAAACGGAAGAGTACGAGCAATACGGTCAACAAATCGCCGCACTCGCAAAGCAGTACACCACTCCGGATCCCGATCGGCTGATCCAGGCCAAGCAGCAAGGCAACCTGTCTTTTGTGCCAGGGTCCGGCACGGTTAGCCTGGTCATCAAGAGCTTCGCCAAGCCAAACGATCAAGTCACGCTGACCATCAGTGAGCAGACGCACTCGCCAGTTAACGTGAGGGTGCAATCCTATCTCGATGACCCGAACGACGCCGTGACGATCTCGGCAGAATTCGCACAGTCGCCCGACGGCACGAACCATGTTCAGAGCACGCTGATTAATGGCGAGAGCAAAAAGATAACGGTCAACGAACAGAACTCGAATTATCAGATGAGGTAATGGAGCGCAGCCGGTGACTCGGAGTGTAGTTTCCGCCATGAGAAGTGCGCGAACAAAACGCTGGATAATTGCATGGCTGTTTGATCTGTCCAGCCTTTCGGCTCCAAGACATAACAGTCCACTACGTGTAATCACGGGGAGCAAACATCAAGGCAGATTACCAAAGGAGATAGACATGAAACGTACAGGCTTGTTCGCGCTCTTTCTTGCAGCCTTGTATGCGGCGGTCGGCACGGCACAGCAGTACCCAGTCTTGGACGCCGTCGCCAACAAGGTGATTGCGAAATACCAGAACTCCAGCTGTGAGCAGCTTTGGCAGAAAAAAGCCAACAAGACTCCTCCTACGCCGGAGCAGCAGAACCTCATACAAATGTTGAAGAACGACTCGCAAATGCGGGAGACCTTCATTAACAAAATCGCCGCGCCGGTTGCAAACAAGATGTTCGAATGCGGCATGATCCCCTAGTTCGGCCGGTTTAGGACCAGGTTGCAGGAGATTTCCATTATGCGACACAAATCGTTCTCACAAGTATTGATACTGGTCTGTTGCGCACTAGCTATCAGTGTCTGCGGCCAGACCAAACAACAGACCGGTACGAAGAAGAGCGGGACCACGAAATCGGCACCAGCTCAAAACCTTCCGCCAGCCCTTGAACCCAAGGCCATTGAGCTGCTAAAGGCAACCAGCGAGAAGATTTCGTCAGCTCGCGTCGTCAGCTTCACCGCAGTTGAGCTGATCGAGAGCTTGAGCCGGCAGGCTGTTCCTCTGGGCTATACCACAAAGTACGAGGTCAGCTTACAGCGTCCCAATAAGTTGCGTGTGACGATTCCGGCTGACGGCCCGGCCTCTGACTTTTACTACGACGGCAAGACCATGACCGCGGTCGAGCCACACGCCAATCTAATAGCCGTCGCCGATGCGCCGTCCACGATTGATGCGACGCTAGAGAAGGCGTACAAGCAGGCCTCCATCTACTTTCCATTCACAGACCTGATTGTAGCCAATCCTTACGGTGATTTAGCCCCCAGTTTGAGACATGCCTATTACATTGGTCAGTCCAATGTGGTGGGTGGGACGGCAACCGACATGGTTGCCTATGAAGGGGATGACGTGTTCGTGCAAATGTGGATTGGAGTCGACGACAAGCTTCCGAGAATGGTGCGGGCCGTCTACGTGAATGACCCTGACATGCTGCGGCACGAGATGACGTTTTCGGACTGGAAGCTGGACGAGTCCGTGCCTGCGGACGCCTTCAGGCCCAATGTTGCTAACGCGAGGACAATTCCGTTCGCAAACCCGAATCCTGAGCAAGCCGCGAAGGCTAAGGTGGCGAAGCCGGCGACCAAGACACAGTAGAGAGGAGTTGCAGAGACATGTACAAAATCATCATCGATTGCCTGTTGTTTGCGACGGTGCTGCTCCCATCCGACACGGCGTTTGCCTACGCGCATGCGAACCGCTGGGGCGGCAGCACTTCGCACAGTTACGGTTCAACTTCCCACACTAGCACGTATGGCACCAGTACCTCGCATACGTATGGTGAAGGGACATCTCACACGAACTACTACGGTGGAAGCACGTCTCACAACTATTACGGCGGCACTACCCATACGAACGCTTACGGCGGAACGACCTCTGGAGAGGCCGGCTACGGCGCAACGCATTCGGGCTACTACGGAACCACATATCATCCGCCTGGGGACGCCTACTACCACCCAACGACCTATTACGGCTATCATCCGCCCGCTGCCGTTCCGTACTACGGCTACGGCTGCTATGATTGCGGCGGTTCACCGACCGGAGCGGGATTGGTCGGGTTGGCGGCAGGTGCAATGATCGGCGCAGCTGCAGCTTCGTCCAAGAGCAGCTCGGATTCGCAAACAGCCTACCAGCAGGGGTACAACGCGGGAGCCACAAGCGCCAATACAGCCGCTGCGAATACTGCGACAGAAAACGCCAATGCTGCGGCCGCAAACGCGAACGCAGCGGCGGCAAATGCGAGCCTGGCTGCGGCTAATGCGAACGTCGCCGCATCCAGCGCCCACTACGCCGTCGGACAGACTGTGGTCACCTTGCCCGCGGGCTGCATCACCCCGAACGTTTCTGGCGGGGGAACTTATTATCTATGCGGAAACACCTGGTTCAGTCCGTCTTACGGCGCGAACAGCGTGTACTACAAGGTGGTGACTGCTCCGTAATTTCTGCGCCGACTGGCGTTCTTTTCAGTTGTATTTAGTGGACTTGGACTGGAGAGTTTCTGTGCCGAATTTAAGGACATTTCTTTTCGCGTTTTGAGAGCGCCCAAAAGTATCCGTCCGCTCATACGAAAGCGATTGAGGAGCGACCATGACTAAGAGAAGCTGGGTAAGACGTAACCGAATTAAGCGGTTCGCAACTCTGAGTGCGCTCGTATTGGGCGTTGCTCTCATCGGGGTGCTGGCTTCTTGTAAGAAATCCGGAACGGTGGAAGAGACTGCGCAACAGGGCGGTCAACTGCCGAGTGAAGAGCGCGTCGAGAAGAATCCCGACCGCAACGCCTACTTCGGCGAGGAGCACATTCACACGAGTTGGTCGGTGGACGCCTGGGTCTTCGGCAACCGCATTACCGGCCCGGACGAAGCATACAAATATGCTCAGGGACAGACGATTAAGCACCCGATGGGTTACGACATCAAGATTGATACCCCCATGGACTTCATGGGCGTAACTGACCACGCCGAGTACGTGGGCATCACCAAGCAGGCCAACACCCCTGGCTCCGCAGTTAGCAAGCTGCCCGAGGCACAGCCCATAATCATGAAGGATCCGAGCAGCTCAGCGGAGCAACAGCGAGTGTTCCTATACCTCGTTTCACTGCTCAGCAAACCGCCGATCAAGGCCTTCATGAGCCCTGTGATAGCGGGCACGGTGTGGCAGGAAGCGGTTAAGATTGCCGACCAGAACAACCATCCGGGAAAGTTCACGGCGTTTTGCTCTTACGAGTGGACGTCAGCTCCCAACAACCGCAACCTGCACCGCAACATTTTTTTCCGCGATTGCACACACGTTCCACCGATGCCATTCAGTGCCCTCGATGACGATCATCCTGAAGCCCTGTGGAATTGGATGGACACTCAACGCAGGGCGGGCAACCAGTTGCTTGCGATTTCGCACAATGCCAACTTGAGTGATGGGTGGATGTATCCCACGGACCTCGACAGTTACGGGCGACCAATAGACGCCGCGTGGGCGGCCTCGCGGGATCGTAACGAGCGCCTGGTTGAGATCAAGCAGATCAAGGGGCAATCGGAAACTCACCCGCTGCTTTCGCCCAACGACGAGTTCGCGAGTTACGAGATGTACAGCAACCTGCTTGGATTACCGGTGGATAGCGGACGGGTTGATCACATTCACGGCGGCTTCGCCCGGCAGGCTTATAAAGACGGCATCACCATGCAGGATGTTCGCGGCTACAACCCTTACAAGTTCGGGATGGCGGGGGGCTCCGACTCGCACAACACCGCTAGTCCTTACCGCCAGGATAATTTCTACGGGGGGCACGCACAGATTGACGGGACCGTCGAAAGGCGTTTGGCCGGGGTCCTGGCGGCGAACACAATGGATGTGCGCCTGGAGAATCCTGGCGGCCTGACCGGCGTCTGGGCAGAGGAGAACACTCGCGAATCCATCTGGGACGCGATGTACCGCAAGGAGACCTTCGGCGTCAGCGGTCCGCACATTAGAGTCCGCTTCTTCGGGGGATGGGGGTACAA
>Ga0335079_10008658_pt1 | contig 11604 bp, 7 predicted proteins | sample Lox_Sample_33_FD_206719 | JGI IMG/M metagenome (GOLD analysis project Ga0335079, IMG submission 206719) | Soil microbial communities from Loxahatchee National Wildlife Refuge, Florida, United States - Lox_Sample_3.3 | ecosystem: Environmental > Terrestrial > Soil > Wetlands | place: USA: Florida... | reverse complement strand
CGGCTGCGACGATGTGCAACATAAGTTGCAGCGACCGGGTGTCGCCGCGGTCCAAGCTTCGAATTTTCCCCAGAACTTCCCGGTTCGCCCATGCATCATAGGCAAACTGCCGGCGCAAATGATCATGCAGATTCACGAAGTAACTCCTTTGCGAACCAGACGGCCAACCTAATAATGTAATTCGTTCACATAAAGGATGCCGAGGATTGTAACGGTCCTTTCACATTCCACGGCTAAACTGCTTCAATACTCGTATCGAAACGCGTTTGCTCTCAGATGCCACGCAAATCGCAAACAGATCGAAAAATCAAGACCGAGGAAGGCGAACCGTCCAACGGCCAGGGAGCCGCGACCGCCCGAACTAAACCCCGCAGCGCGGATGATCTGGTGAGTCTGACATTGAAGGCCTGCCTGATCGCGCGCGACGCGGCCTTCAACGTTCCCGACTTGCTGACCACCTCTTCGCGGATGGCGTTTCTTGCCATCAAAGACTGCGAAAAGGAACTGGATCTCATCGAGCGTCAGATCGACGAGCGGCTTCCGGCCGCCATCACACGAGTTAACGAAAGCCGCGCGCGGCAGTTGCTCTCGAGTCTAAAATCCACGACCGATCTGGAGCGTATCGGCGATCTCGTCATGAGCGTGGCGCTTCGGTTCCAGGCCCGCACGGCAAAGATTCCCGCCTCGGATGTCCGTCAACTCGTAGAGATGTCAACCGTACTCCGCGACATGCTCGATTTGATTCACAAGGGATTCTCCGCGCTTGATCTCGAATGCGCCCGGCAAGTCCTGCAGATGGATAAGGACATCGACCGCATCTGCCACGACCTATTCCAGAAGCATTTGGCTGAAACAGTTGCCCAGGGAGACACATCCGGATTTGAAATTCTCCTGATGGCACAGGCGCTAGAGCGGGCCGGGGACCATACGACCAACCTTGCCGAGGATCTCTACAGCCTGATCGAAGGCCGCAGCCTGCGGCACGTGCCTAAGAAGAGGGCGGCAAATTAAGGCCGGATTTTAGAGGGGATCGTAAGCCTCTCATCCAGATATCCCGCTCACAAATTCACGTTTCGTTAACAAAGGCGCAACACTCCCGCAACATTCAGTCCATAGAGTCTCAGACATAAATCTCTCAACCAGGAAGCGCTGTTTGACTTCGTGGGTAACCTGACGCAACGCATGTACCTGCCAACGGATTCCTACGAGAAGCCTGAGGAGCGCAATCTCGCAGGCTCGCCTCGTCCCCTGATTTTCGTCGTTGAAGACTGCGCCGATATCGCCCGCCTGATTTCGCATAATCTGCGCTCGGCCGGCTTCGATGTGCAGATGTTCCTCAGCGGCGTGTCGGTTCTCACCGAAGCGGTCAGGGAAAATCCTGCCCTGTTTCTCCTCGACATCATGCTGCCCGGCATGGATGGATTCGAACTCTGCCGGCAAATCCGGCAAACTCCCGCTATTCTCGCGACGCCGATTATTTTCCTAACGGCGAAAACCGCCGAAGCTGACCGGATCAAAGGCCTCGAGCTGGGCGGGGACGACTACATCACCAAGCCATTCAGCCCGCGGGAACTTGTGGCGCGCGTTCGCACCGTCCTGCGCGGACCCGGCAATCTGGCAACCCAAAACGAGGTCCTCCGCCTTGGCAGTCTAGAGATCGATGTCTTCTCGATGACCGTTCAGGTGGGCGGACGCAATGTCCTCACGACCGTTCGCGAATTCCGCCTGCTCGAATATCTCGCCAACCATCGCGGCCGCGTTCTGACGCGCGATCAACTGCTTGACGCCGTCTGGAAGGAAACTCCTTTCGTGACGCCGCGATCGATTGACGTGTACATCCGCCGCCTTCGCGAAAAAATCGAGCGCGATCCGCACCATCCGGAGTACCTCAAGACTCTGCGCGGCATCGGATACCGTTTCGAAGTCCCCAAATAGCCGGCGACAATTTCGCTCCAAGCCAACGGCTCTTTTCGTTCCGCGGACCCGCCTCGTCATTTATTCTGGTTTGTCTTCTTCGCATGGCGAATAAAACCAAACCACTCTGGAAAGCGGACGACCAGCAGGCGCGTCTGGCAGAACTCACTGCGACTTCGGATGAGCCCGCGAAAGATAATCCCCTGCGCCGTGACGTACGATCTCTTGGCGCGATCCTGGGCCAAGTCATCACGGAGCAGTGCGGTCAGGCACTATTCGAATCGGTCGAAGAACTCCGCCGATTGCTGATCGACCACCGGGAGACGACCCGTCGAAGTTCGGAGCAGGATTCTGGCTCAGATCTCATGCGAAAGGCGCAGGAAACGATCTCCCGGATGAACTTGACCCGCGCATACCAGGTCACCAAAGCCTTCGCGATTTATTTTGAACTGACGAATCTCGCAGAGACGAATCACCGCAAGAGGCGCCGGCGCGCAGGCAAACTCGATCTGGATCATCCCCCGCTTCCCGGATCCTTCCGGGGCACTCTGATGCGCATGAAGCAGGCGGGAATCTCGCCTGATGAAGCCCTCGCCGCCCTCGCGCAGATTCACATCACTCCAGTATTTACGGCGCATCCGACCGAAGTTGCCCGACAAACTGTTCTCCTCAAGCGGCGCCGCATCGCCCAGCAACTCGAGCGTCTCGATCACCTGCCGCTGACTGCCGAAGAGGCGGAAGCCTGCGAGAACAATATTCATGCCGAAGTTACTTCGCTCTGGCAAACCGACGAAGTCCGGCTCGCCAAGCCCACGGTGAACGATGAAATCCGGATGGGCCTGCGCTATTTTCGTCTTTCGCTTTTCGATTCACTGCCGCGCATCTACGACGAAATCGTGGAATCGTTCCGTGATGTCTATGGACTGACGCTCGACGAGTCGACCGTACCCAACGTCATTCATTTCGGATCATGGATCGGCGGCGATCGCGATGGCAATCCGCTGGTCAAGCCGGATTGCATCCGCGATGCCCTCGACATGGCCCGCGACCTGATCCTGCGCGAGTATGCCAATGATGTGGAATCCCTTAGTGACCGCCTGAGTTCATCGCGGCGCCAGATCGGGATCTCCAGCGAACTTCTCACGCGCCTGAAGCACTATGAAGGCACGATTCCCGGAGTGCACATTGCATGGGGCCCCGACAACCAAGCCGAGAGCTACCGGCGATTCCTCTCCTACATTTTTCACCGGCTGCAACAGAGCCGTGAGGCTGTCGATGCTCCTGCTGCCTATTCGAGCGCCGAAGAATTCGAGCAGGATCTGCTGCTCATTCGCAGCAGCCTTCACGCGAATCGCGGAGAGCGTCTCGCCCACGTCTATCTCGGATCTCTTCTCCGGAAGGTGCGCAAGTTCGGATTCCATTTGCACACGCTCGACATCCGGCAACATGCGCGCGTTCATTCGCAAGTCTTGAAGGAACTTGGCGTGGCGCTCGATCAGGAACCGAAATCGCCGGAAGGATCTGAACTCCTGGAAACTTTCCGGACGGTGGCGCGGCTGAAGAAGATTTATCCTCCGCAGTCAATTCGAAACTACATCATTAGTGGAGCAGAATCCGAGAACGATGTCCGCGCCGTTTTGAGCCTTGCGAAAATCACTGGAGTTCAGGTCGCCGGATCGGACGAAGATCCCGGTCTGATGCCCGTTCCCCTGTTTGAATCGATCGACTCGCTCCGTGCGGCGAGCGGCATCATGCGCCGTCTGTGGACCGATCCCGATTACAGCGCGCTGCTCGATTCCTGGGGACGCTGGCAGGAAGTCATGCTGGGCTACTCCGACTCGAACAAAGACGGAGGCATGCTCACCAGCACGTGGGAGCTTTATAAGGCGCACCGCGAGTTGCATCAGGTTGCGAAAGACTGCGGAGTGCAATTGCGCTTGTTCCACGGCCGCGGAGGCACGGTCGGTCGCGGGGGCGGCCCAACACATTCCGCCATTCTTGCCCAGCCCCGAGGATGTTTCTCCGGACACATCCGCGTCACCGAGCAAGGTGAAGTCCTGAACTGGAAGTATGCCGACCCGGTGCTCGCGGAGTGGAATCTTGAATTGATGATCGCCGCCAGCCTCGAAGCGCTGACGCGGCCTGGAGGCGATCACTCGCGGATTCCGCAACCCTGGGAAGAAGCGGTCGAAGAGATGTCGCAGGAAGCGTTCGGCCTCTATCGCCGCGAGATCGCCGAGAATCCTGAGGTGCTCGAATACTTCGAGCAAGCGACGCCGGTCAACGAACTCGACACCGCTCGCATCGGATCGCGACCGGCCCGGCGCAGCAAAGGCCGACGCCTCGAAGATTTGCGCGCGATCCCGTGGGTCTTCGGCTGGATGCAAAGCCGCTTCGCCGTCCCGGCGTGGTTTGGCGTGGGACATGCGCTTGAGCAGTTCTCAAAGAAGAGCGCGGCGAACGATCATCTGCTGCGCGAAATCGCCCCCGGATTCCCGATGTTCTCCGGCATGCTCGCCAACGTCGAACTGGGCATGGCGAAGGCCGACCTCGGCATCGCCCGCGACTATTCGACCCTTGTAAGAAACACGGCGCTGAGAAAACGGGTTTTCTCGATGCTCGAAGACGAATTCCTGCGTTCGCGCCGGATGATCCTGCGCGTCACCGGTAGTCGCGAATTACTTGCCCGGAACCGCGTTCTGGCCCGATCCATTCGCCTGCGAAATCCGTACGTCGACCCGATGAGCCTGATTCAGGTCGAACTCCTTCGCCGCAAACAAAAAGGCGAGCCCGCCGCTGATCTGGAATATCCGATGGGCACCACGATCAACGGAATCGCCGCCGGATTGCACAACACCGGATGAACTGAGGCGCCCGTATCTGGCAAATCGATCCCTGCTAACCTCGCCGCCTGTGGCCCGTCTGTAGTATGTTGTCCCCGTCGTAGACGTGTGCCCGTGCACGGAACTTGCTCTTGCCTATGCGCGTATCTTCTACTGGCCTTTTCTGTCCAATTCAAAATCGAAATCAATTCTCAAGAGGAAATATGTCCATCTCTCGGATTTCTGCGGCTCTGGTCTTGATCCTGGCCACGACGCCGCTCTTCGCCCAGACCATGACGACTCAATCTGCTCTCCCCGCGAACTCCGCGGCGGATCAATCAAAAGAGCCCAAGCTCGAGCACTTCGATCCGCAACTCGTCGATCCCTCGCTCAATCCCTGCGACGATTTCTATAAATACGCCTGCAACAAGTGGCTCGCTGCTAATCCCATCCCGCCGGACCAGGTTTTCTGGAGCACCGGCAGCGGACTCGAACTATGGAATGAAGGCATTCTCCGAGACACTCTCGAAGCTGCCAGCAAAAATGATGCCAGCCGCACCGCCGTGCAGCAGAAAATTGGCGACTATTGGGCTTCCTGCATGGATGAATCCGGCATCGACACGGCCGGTCTCAAGCCGCTTCAACCCGAACTCGACCGCATCGCAGCGCTCAAATCAAAAAAAGACCTCACGCTCGAGATCGCGCATATTCATCACACTTTCCCCGGAGCGTGGGAGCAATCGGACAATCAAACCAACGCCCCATTCTTCGGTTTCACCGGGCAGCAGGATTACGACAATGCCTCGATGGTCGTGGCGCAGATCGATCAGGGCGGATTGACACTGCCCAATCGCGACTACTACCTGAAGACCGACCCGAAGTCGAAAGAACTTCTCACCAAATACCGCGAGCATGTGAAGAAGATGTTCGTTCTCGCCGGAGAATCCGACGCGCAAGCCGCGACCGACGCGGGCACAGTGCTCGAACTTGAGACCGCGATGGCGCAGGCGCAAATGGATAACGTCAAGCGCCGCGACCCCAAAAACATCAACAACAAAATGACCCTCGCCCAGGTCAAGGCGCTGACTCCAGCCATCAATTGGGACGCTTATCTCAAAGCCGTGAACGCGCCGGCCAGCGGGCATTACATCGTCACTTCGCCAGATTTCTTTCGCGCTGAAGAGAACCTGATCAATGAGCACCCGCTCGATCACTGGAAGGCATATTTACGCTGGCAAGTGATTCATCGCTCGGCGCCGTATATGACCAAAGCGATGGTGGATGAAAACTTCGACTTCTTCGCGCACACTCTGGCTGGCGCCGAGAAGCAACTTCCCCGCTGGCGTCGCTGCGTGCACGGTGCCGATCGAGACCTCGGTGAAGCTCTCGGCCAGGCTTACGTCGACCGCGCTTTCCCGCCGGAAAGCAAGGCGCGGACGCTCCAGATGGTGCACTCGATCGAGACCGCGCTCAGTTCCGACATTCAGAGCCTGAGTTGGATGTCTCCTGCGACGAAGCAGCAAGCCCTCGTGAAGCTGAAGGGAATCGAGGACAAGATCGGCTACCCCTCGCATTGGCGGGACTATTCCAGCGTGAAGATCGTACGCGACAGCTGGCTCAACAATGTCAGCCAGGCATCTTCGTTCGAATTCGAGCGCTGGATCGCGAAAATCGGCAAGCCCGTCGATCGTTCGGAATGGACGATGACTCCTTCCACCATCAACGCCTATTACGACCCGCAGCTCAACACAATCAACTTTCCCGCCGGAATTCTGCAGCCGCCATTCTTCGATCCCACGAAAGATGACGCCGTGAACTACGGCGCAATCGGCATGGTCATCGGACACGAAATCATCCACGGCTTCGACGACCAGGGCCGCAAGTTCGATGCCCACGGCAACCTGCGCGACTGGTGGACCGACGAAGATGGCAAGCAGTACGACGAACGCGGTAAATGCATCTCGGACGAATACACGCAGGAAGTCCCCGAAGCCGGCGAAGGCGTCAAGCAGAATGGTTTACTCACCCAGGGAGAAGACACGGCCGACAATGGCGGGATCCATCTAGCGCTCGCCGCGCTCGAAGCCTCGTTGAAAGCGCAAGACAAAGCTCTCGACGATAAGGGCTCCGACGGCTGGACTTATCGACAGCGTTTCTTCCTGTCTTACGCCTATTCTTGGTGCTCTGCGGTTCGTCCGCAGATTGCGCGCGTGCTGGTAACCAGCGACCCGCACTCGTTGCCGATCTTCCGCATCGACAACGTCGTTTCGAACATGCCGGAATTTGAGCAGGCTTTCAGCTGCAAGGCAGGGCAGAAGATGGTCCGAGCCAATGCTTGCCGCGTCTGGTAATTGGATGTAGCGCCGCCGTCCCGGCGACTGTCGCGGGGGCTTCTCGCCCCCGCGGCTATCCTGAATCTACCGGTTGATGTCGTCCTTATTCTGCAACCTCTTGATATACCCCTCCAGCGCGTTCCTGTTCGCTTCCGGCGCTCCAGCCATCGACAGCTTTACTTCCTTCACCGCATTGTCGAAATCCCCCTGTGAGCTGTAGACGCGCGCCATTCCCAGGTGCGAAGTCCAGTAATCAGGAAACTTCTTCGCATTCGACCGATAGATCGCCATCGCCTGATCCTGCTTCTTGTCTCCCTGCAACTGCCGTCCATAAACGTACAACTGCAGCGCGTTCGCCATGTCGAGAGCCTTGGTACGGACCATCTCCGCGTCCTGCGTGCGCCCCATCGCCTCGAGGATCTTCGATTTGCTCATTAGATTGTCGTAACGCTCTTCCGCCTGAATCGATTGATCCTCATACTTCAGCGCATCGTCGAGATGGATCTTGTTGGCAAGGAAATATCCCGCGGCATCGTCCCAACCTTCCCAGTAATACTGATTTAGCCCGTAGAGTTGCCGATGGATGCTCGCCGTAACGATCTCATTCACGTTAACGTGCACTTTGAATGGAACCGCAACCTTGGCCCAACTCATGGTCACGCTGGCAGAGTCAGGCGTGACGTCATTGAAGTCGTAGGCCAATGCATTATTGTCGCCGGCTGTCTGCGGTTTCACGTTGACTCGCAGCGCATCTTCATCCTGCTTGTAGCTGAAGCTTCCCCAGGCAGTCGAATCCTTCGAGAAGATGATGGTCCACTGATTCTCGCCCGGGATCATGTGCAGCCCGTACGTGCCCTTCTCCAGCGGCTGCCCTTCAATGGTCACCGGATCAGTGAATGTGATCGTCGTATTCTCGTTCGCTCCGGCGCGCCAGACCTGCCCGTACGGAACCAATTTGCCCCAGATCTGCCGCCCATTCGCCAGCGGCCGGTGATAGTTAATCGTGATATCGGTAATGCCAATCCGCTGCATCACCGTGGCGTGCTGGCTGGTGCGAGGCAGGTTGAGCATCAGCGTCTCGCCCGTCGCGGTTTGCGCCGGGCTCACGCACGGAACCAACAAAACAACAGACAACAAGGCAAGCAGACGACCTTTGTGCATGGAAATCTCCTTCTCTATGCCCGGGAATCGGGCCGCTTCAGAACCTGAATTGGAAAGCCCCAATGGGAGACACGTACACGTGCTGTTGCGCTTAGACGCGCGTACGAGAACGAGGTGAGCATTCGCGGCGTGCGACGTGGAAGAGCGCTCTTTAGCGCCGCGATGAGGCGAAAATCATCATGGGGTTTCAATCCCAGAGGGCGCCCCAGACCAAGTCAATTTTCTAGTACGATGAACGTATGCCTATGCTCATCACCGAAATGACTGAGAAGGAATGCCGCGAGTTCCTCGAGAGAGTCTCGATCGCCCGGCTGGGCTGCTCGCTCAACGATCAACCCTACGTCGTACCCGTGGGTATCGCCTTTGAAGAGGATTACATCTACGTCTTCTCGACCTTGGGAAAAAAGATCAAGTGGATGCGCTCCAATCCCAAGGTCTGTATTCAGGCTGACGAATCGAAGGGGCAATCCGATTGGATCAGCGTGATTGCCAACGGCGAATTCCAGGAACTCCCGGAGCCGCAATTCACGGACGAGCGCGCTCATGCGCGCAAGCTCCTCGAAAAACGCCATCAATGGTGGCTGAACGCGATGGCCGAACGCCGGAACGAGTTAACGGATCAGGAAATCAAGCCTATCTTCTTCCGTATCCGCATCAGTTCAGTGACTGGTCTTCGCGGCAGCGCAGAGTAGTACTGAGTTACATCTCCCTGAGAGAAGTCCTTTACTGCCAACAAACGTTGAGCACAATTTCGTCTGGGAATGCAGCTTCTGACATTGGTCTTGACAAATGCCTCCCACCAGAGCAGAATTTCAATAGGCGAATAAAAAGCGAAACTAAGAGTTCCGCCTCTGCGGCTCCCTGCTCGGAAAGCCGTTGCGTTCCCTGAAATTCTTGAGGATTCTATGTCTTCCGCGGTGGTTTCCACTTCGGCGGCCTTGGGCCGCCCTTTTATTTTTAATGCCGATCCCGAGCCCAACTATCATCCTGAGCGGAGCGGGGATGGCGCGAAGCGCAGTCCTCGTGGAGTCGAAGGATCTCTACCTTCTTCCGACCCCCGCTTTGCGAACATTCTCCCGGCCTCGCAGCTAGCGATTCGCCCCATACCGGAAATGGCTCCGAGCGGCATCGCCGAGTTCGACGCCCTCACCGGAGGCCTTCCCCGCGGATGCCTCACCGAAATCTGCGGCCCCGCGTCTTCCGGACGCACCACGGTACTCCTTTCCGCCCTGGCGGCCGCCACCCACCGTGGGGAATATTGCGCTCTCATCGATGCCAGCGATGCGCTCGACGCCCAATCTTTAGCCGCGAGCGGAATCGATCTCGACCGCCTGCTCTGGGTCCGCTGCGGAGAAGATTCGCCGGCACGTCAATCAACGAAAAAGAGTTTCAGCCCATTGGAAAAAACGAATCCTGCGGAACACCGTCTCGAGCAACTGCTCAGGGCCACCGATCTGCTTCTCGAAAGTGGAGGCTTCGGCATGATCGTTCTCGATCTCGCCGACGTGACTCTCCAGGCAGCCCGCCGCATCCCGCTGACGACATGGTTCCGCTTCCGACGCGCTGTCGAGCACAAGCCCACGATCCTGCTCGCAATCGAGCATCAGCCGATTGCCGGAAGCTGTTCGTCGCTTCTGCTGCAGTTGCAAATCAGTTCTCCGTTCTCAGTTCTCAGTTCAAGTCGAAAGCCCGTTGCGCATGACAGCACTCGAAGCATGCAGCCGACGCACGCGCAATTGTTAACGGGCCTCGAAATCAATGTGGAACTAGTCCGCTCACGCATGGACCGCAAGCCCGCATGTTCGACCGCATTCGAAACCAAAACCGCATGGGCCGTATGAAATTGAAAAAAATTACCAAATTACAAAATTACAAAATTACCCGATGATCCATGTCTTTCGCCTGCATCTACGTTCCGAATTTCTCCATCGCGGCAGTGCTCCGCGCTGAGCCGGAACTGCAGGATCGCCCCATCGCTGTCTTTGAAGGCAAGCCTCCTCTCGAAAAAATAATCGTGGTCAATGAATATGCGGTACAGCTGAGCATCGCTCCCGGCATGACCAAAGCCCAAGCTGAACTCTGCTCCGAACTCGTCTTGCGTCCTCGCTCTCCGTTGCAAGAAGCGTCTACTCATGCCGCCATGCTCGACTGCGCGCAATCGTTCTCTCCATGCGTAGAAGACACAGCCTGCGACACAGCCATCTTCGATCTTTCCGGCATGGGATCGCTATTCGGATCGCTCCCCAAAATTTCGCAGGCAATCGCAAACCGCGCCTCCGCTCTCGGCCTCAAAGCAAATATTGCGGTAGCCTCCAATCCTGAAGCTGCCCTCATTGCCGCCCGAGGCTTCCCGGGTGTCACGGTCATTCCCGCCGGCAAAGAGGCCGAGCAACTCGGCTCGTTGCCGATAAAAGTTCTGTTCAACGATCGCCTCGAAGGCGACGAGAAAGATTCCGCCGACCGCCTGCTGGAAACGCTCGACCGCTGGGGCATTCGCAGCCTGCGCGCCCTGGCGGCCCTGCCGGAAGTAGCATTGAGCGAGCGTCTCGGACAGAAAGGCTTGCATCTGCAAAAATTGGCTCGCGGAGCCGCCTCCCGCACTCTCGTTCCCGTTGAAGCGCCGCTAATCTTTGAAGAAGCCGTTGAACTCGAGCATCCCATTGTCCTGCTTGAGCCGCTGGCCTTCCTGCTGAATCGCCTGCTCGATCAACTCTGCGCGCGCCTGGGCTCACGCGCGCTGGCTACGCAGGAATTGCGCCTCACGTTGGAACTCTCAAACTCGAGCGGCATGGAGGACGTGTTTGAGAACATCGGTATCCCCAGCGAGAGTGATGCGAATGACAAAGATATGTTGAAACAGGTTTCCCCATCCTTGTCGCGTTTTGCGCGACAGGATGGAGATTTCGACTCTCGGTCTTCAACTGACCAGTGTCGGCAAAGCAAAGCTCCACAAGCTCGCCGTCAGACAAGTTTCATTCGCAAACTTTCTCTCCCTCTTCCCATGCTCGACGCCAAAGTTTTTTTGAAGCTGCTGCAACTTGATCTGAACGCGCATCCTCCCGGAGCGCCGATCATCAAAATCCATCTCTCTGCCGAACCGGCGCGTCCGCGCTCCGCTCAAGGCGGCCTGTTTCTGCCCCCATCGCCCGAACCGGAAAAACTGGAACTGACTCTCGCCCGCATCGCCGGAATCGTCGGCGAGCAGAGAGTCGGGGCTGTGGAGTTGCTCGACACGCACCATCCCGAAGGATTCCGCATGCGCCGCTTTGTCGCCGAGGTTGCGCGCAAAGCTCCACAGAAAAAAAATGCCGATGCAGCAGAAGCGCAATCGGCCATCACTGCCCTGCGCCGATTCCGTCCGCCGCTGCGTGCCA
>Ga0335079_10008656_pt1 | contig 11606 bp, 10 predicted proteins | sample Lox_Sample_33_FD_206719 | JGI IMG/M metagenome (GOLD analysis project Ga0335079, IMG submission 206719) | Soil microbial communities from Loxahatchee National Wildlife Refuge, Florida, United States - Lox_Sample_3.3 | ecosystem: Environmental > Terrestrial > Soil > Wetlands | place: USA... | reverse complement strand
TGTAGCCCCGAAAACCCGAGGGTTCAAAGTTGCTCCGCGCCGAGTCTATTCCTTTTGGCGGCGGAAAGCTTACCAGGTCAAGCGCACCACCATTTGCAACTGGCGCGGATTAAAGACCGCGCTGGGAGTTCCATAGGATGCGTTGGGAGAACCTTCAAGAAAGAGCTGCGTGGCTCCCGCGCAACCCGGCGCGCCAGGGTCCGGACCACAAAAGTCCGCTGCCGCGTAGTTGGTGTTGAAGTAGCGGATATTGACGGTGTTGAGCAGGTTATACGCCTCAGCCATGGCCTGCAGTTTCAGCCTTTCGCCAATCGGGAATGAGCGCTCGAGGCGAATATCGACGGTCTGCAGCGAATCGCCCCGGAAGGTGTTGCGTGACTCAGCGCCGACGCGATCGTTGTTGCCGAAAACGTCACCGTTCACGTCGAAGCCGGCATACTTCGTGAAGTACTGCGGGGACTGCAGGGTGACGATGGTGCTGAAACTGAAATCACGCAGGATTGGGTTCCAGTTGGACGGGCTGGAGAACACGGCGTTGCCCACGAAGCGATGACGGGCATCGTCGGCAGAGCCGGCGCGCTCGCCGCGAAACTTTGCGCTGTCCTGCGGAATCAGCACGAAGCTCGGATTCGGGCCATCGTCAATCGAGTGCGACCAGGTGTAGCTGACCTGATACGAGAAGTTGTGTGTCAAGCGCTTGCTCAAATTGACCAGCAGGCCGTCGTAGATTGAATCCCATCCCGAGGTCGCTTCGAAGAACACGCTGTACTGGTTGTCTCGGAAACCCGGAATTGCATTCACGTGCGGCGTATTGGGAATCACGAAGCCTGCCGGGTAGGGCGTGCAGTTGGTGGCAGGAACTCCCGAGAATGGGAAGTTGAAGTAGACATCTTTGCAACTCGATTTCCCGTCTGAACTGAACGCCTTGACCGTACCGCTGGGGTCGGGCTGGTTGACATTGTAGAAACTGCCCAGGTGTACGCCGCGGAGGTGAACTCCAGAAATGCTCAGCACTGAGTCTTTGAATGGCTGGAACTCGAGCGATGCGCTGGTCTGAATCCCGTACGGGTTCTGGTGATTCTGATTGAAGCGCACGATGGTGGCATCCTGCAGGAAGCCACAACTCGCAAGCGTGCCATCTGGACAGAACGACTCCGGTGTCCCGTTGGGATAAGTACCCTGCGTCAGGAGAGCGTTTAGAGCAAGGAAATTGATCCCCGGCGAGCTGGCAAAACTGAACAGGCCCGTGCTTGCATTGAGACTGTTCTCGAAATCGCGGTTCGGATATTTGGCCTCCCCGCCGCACGACGGCGCCTGGCACATGAGCAAGGGCGAAGGAATAATTCCGTGGAACAATCCGAACCCAGCGCGGAACACCGCGTTGTGCGAGGTTCCCAGATCGTAGGCCAGACCCACGCGGGGATCGAAATTCTTGGTCTGCGTATTCAACACACCGGATGGCCAGGTCTCGAATTCCCAGCGGATCCCGCCATTCAGGGTCAACTTCTGGCTGGCGCGCCACTTGTCCTGAAAGTAGAGCCCGCTGTAGTTGTGATCGAGAGTGGCAGAGGACTGTTGCCGGACGGCTTGCGAAATCGGCCCACCCTGGTAAACACCAATTCCGCCCGCCAGTGCCCCCTCCGTGAAGAGCGGGGTGGTGGAAGTGCTGAACCGTTGAAAAAATACCACGAAGGGATCCGGGCATGCCACGCCCGTGGGACAACCGGCCGCGCCGTCGGTGCCAAGAAACGCGGGCAGATTCGAGAAGTCCGCTTCAAACGGGTAGAACAGCGGGAATGACTCGTAAGTCGATACCCGGCTGAAGTTCCCGCCGAAGCTGATCGTATGTTGGCCGGCGTTGTGGGTGATGTTCTCTACCAGCTCGAAGCGGTGCTCGCGGTAGATGTCGGGATTGCCGCGGTTGACGCCCACGGCAAAGGTGTTCGCGACTTCGAGGTGAGGTTGCGTGGATACGACCGGAAAGTCAAAGGTGCGGTGCGCATATTGCAGGCGCAGTTCGTTGACCCAGGACGGAGAAAGGGTAGTGGTTAATCCGCCGGCCAGCGACTGGTCGCGAATGTAATTGTTCTTGAACGCGGAGGGGAGATCAAACCCATTGTTCAGGGGCGATTGGTTGGTCAGACGGCCGTCGTTGATGAAGTAGCGGGCATACGCGTAGTTCTTGCTGTTCAGATTGGCGTCGAGCCGTGCGAAGCCGTTGTCGGTATTTCCGTCGCGCAGCACGAAGAGGTTCTCCGCCGGAAGTCCGAAAACCGTGGCCTTCACGTTATTGATCGCGGTGATGTTGTTCAGGACCGCGGAATTGTAGGTCGGCGATTCTGCCCGCCGCTGGGCCTCGTAGTTCGCGAAAAAGAAAATCCGATCCTTGAGAATTGGGCCACCCAGCGTGGCGCCAAACTGGTTCTGGCGTAGCACGTTGAAACCGGGCGCGGAGAGGATGCTCTTCGCGTCCATCGAGTTGTTGCGGAAATACTCGTACAGCGATCCGTGCAGGTCGTTGGTGCCGCTTTTGGTGACGATATTCACGATGCCGGCGGTCGCGCGGCCAAACTCCGTGGTGTAGTCGGTGTTGATCACGCGGAATTCGCGCACCGACTCCTGCGGCGGCGTCCCGCGCTGGATGCCCGAAGCCGTGGAAATATCATCGGCGCCGTCCACCGCGATGAAATTGAAATGGATGTTCTGGCCGGCGAACGAGAGCTTGGTCACCGGCTCAACGATTACATCCGTGCTTCCCGACGTCGTGTTGCCGATGGTCACTCCCGGCGCCAGCAGCGCGAAGTCAATGAACTCGCGGCCGTTGGTCGGCAGGTTTTCAATTTCATGGGTGTCGATCACCGAGCTGACCATGCTGCGCGTGGGCTCAGCCACCTCGCCAACATCCTGCACTTCCACCTGCTGCGTCACCTGGCCAACCGAGAGACTGAAATCGAGGTTGGCAGCTGCGCCCACATCGAGATGCACCTTCTTCGCCTGCTTCTGGAAGCCCGACTTTTCCGCCGTAACGGTGTAGTCGCCGACCGGCAGCAATGCGAGCTGGTAGTCGCCCGTCGCGGTAGATGTGGCGGATCGCGAATATCCGGTGGCAGCGTTCGCTACGGTCACCGTAGCTTCAGGAATGGCGGCGCCGGTCGTGTCGGAGACGCGCCCCTGCACCGTGACGGTGACGGTCTGCGCCTGGAGCAGAGCCGCCTGCGCGACTAGAAGCAGGAGACAGAAGACCGCGACCATGAGCGTCCACATTCTGTTTCTAAGGGTCGCACGTCGAGAGTCACAGCGAGCCCGAAGGTCCTTTTGTGCAGCGTTGTGAACCATGTTGTTGAAAATCGGCAATGCACTTCCAGCGAAGGCAGATCTCATTTTCCCCTCCCCAATCCCAGAAGTAGCCACCTTCTATTTCTCAGCCACCTTCTCTTTCTCTTTCGCTTAGGAACTTCCTCGTTATCGACTGCCTACTTTTCTTATCGTTCCGGCTTAACTTGCCGGTTTACCGTCTGATTTCGCGATGCGGCCGTTCATGACTCGAGTCAGCCTGGCCTCCGAGTCGTCCAGGTGCCGCGTGAGCACCTCGGCGCAGGCCTTCAGCTTCCCGGCAGCGAGAAGCTGGTAGATTTTGCGGTGCACTGGAATCAGGCCTCCGGGATCGTCGTGGCGGCGATCCACCAGCACCATGCCCATCCGCAACTCCCCGATCACCTGCTGGTAGAACGACTCCAACCGGGTGTTGCGCTGAAAACGTATGAGCAGGCTGTGGAACTGGAGATCGACAGTCACCGCCTTGATCCAGTCTCTTGCCCCCACTGCGCGCTCGTACTGTTCCACCGCCGTCCGCAATTCGTTGAGAATGGCGCGGTCCTCCTTCTTTGCCGCGAGAACCGCAGGGATTTCCAGCATCCGGCGCAGATGGTAAATCTCCTGCACATCCTTCAATGCCAACTGCGCAACCGCTACCCCGCGATGCAGGCTCTTTTTCAGCAGGCCTTCGATCGACAGGATGCGCATCGCTTCCCGCATGGTATTGCGTGAGACCCCCAGCGAACTGGCGAGCGGAACTTCCTGCAGCGCCATTCCCGGACGCAATTCGCCTTCCAGTATCTTCTGCCTCAGGATCGACGCCACCTGATCCGCAACGCTGACTCGGTGGAGGGGTGAACGTTCCATGAAGGTCGATCGCAACCAGCTGAATGGCGGGCATCTTCGCCCGGACTGTTCAATTTGTCAAGTGTTGAAATATTGAACAATCACTGTCAGGATGATCCGCCAAGCTATGACTTTTTGTAGCAGGAGAGATTCACAAATCTGTAGCGCATCGACGCGCGGAAATAACTTTGTCGCCTCTCCGGGACGCAACTTTCTTCGCCGTCTCATGTATGATTTCGATTCTGGGGTAACTGGTTTCGCTTGGGACCGCCGCCATAAATACAGTGGGTTTCACTTCTGAACGCTCGTGGCTGGACCGCAAGGAATCGCTGGGTTCCTGCCTGACGGACGTGCGCGAAGGCGAGGAGATTTCACGCGAGACGGCCTGCCGCCTGATGGCCTGTCCCGACGATGCCCTTGACGAACTTCTGGCGGCGGCCCGCGCTTTGAAGGAGCAGTTCAAGCCCGGCGTAATCACCTACTCGCGAAAAGTGTTTATTCCCCTGACAAATCTCTGCCGCGACTACTGTGGCTATTGCATCTTCCGTCGCGATCCCGGCCAGCCCGGCGCGCACACCATGACACCGGAAGAAGTATTGGCCGTGGTTCGCTCCGGCGAGAAGGCTGGGTGCACGGAAGCTCTGTTCAGTCTGGGCGACAAGCCTGAGCTTGCCTTTCCCGAGATGCGAGACACTCTTCGGCATCTAGGTTATAACTCGACGCTTCATTATCTGGAAGCGATGTGCGAGCTCGTCATGCAAGAGTCGACGCTGTTGCCGCATCCCAATCCGGGGTTGATGAGCGCGGAGTGGCTGACGCGACTGGCCGCGGTTTCTCCGAGCATCGGCCTGATGCTAGAGACCACCAACGAACGCTTGCTCCGGCCCGGCGCCGCCCACGATAACGCTCCCGACAAGCTGCCTGCAAAACGCCTTCGCACCATCGAAGAGGCGGGCAAGCAGGGCATTCCATTTACCACCGGCCTGCTGATCGGGATCGGTGAGAGCATCGAAGACCGGGTCGATACCCTGCTCGCCATCCGGGAACTGCATAAGCGCTACGGCCACATTCAGGAAGTGATCGTGCAGAATTTCCGGGTCAAAGCTGAGATCCCCATGCGGAATTCACCGGAGCCAAGTCGGGGAGAGATGTTGCGGGCAGTGGCGGTCGCGCGTCTCCTGATGCCGAGGGTCAATATTCAGGCGCCTCCCAATCTTTCCGCCCCGTACTATGACGACCTGCTTGATGCCGGGATAAACGATTGGGGTGGAGTCTCGCCGCTGACGCCAGATTTCATCAATCCCGAACGGCCCTGGCCCCATCTCGAGCAACTTGAACGGCGCACGCAGGCAAAAGGGCTCCAGCTGCTTCCGCGCCTGCCGGCCTATCCCGAATTTCTGCCGGCAAGCATCGCTCGTGGCGGCCTGCTGGCGAATCGAGTTGCTGCCGCAGCGGCGAATGATGGCTACGCCCGGAGGGTGGCGGCATGATCGTCGTGCTCACAGGGGGGACGGGCGGCGCAAAATTTGTGGACGGACTGCGGCAGGTAGTGCCGCCGGAAGAGCTTACGCTCGTCGTCAACACGGGAGACGACCTCAGGTGGTGGGGACTCTACGTTTCGCCTGACATTGACTCCATCACTTACGTGCTCGCCGGCATGCTGAGCAAAGAGCGCGGCTGGGGCGTAAAAGGCGACACTTTTTTCTGCCTGCAGGCCATGGGATATCTGGCCCAGCCAATCTGGTTCCAGGTGGGCGACCGCGATCTGGCCGTACATCTGTTGCGCACGAAGCTGCTGGCGGAAGGCAAGACTCTTTCGCAGATCACGGCAGAGATTGCGGGCAACCTGGGAGTGAAGGCTCGCATTCTTCCCATGTGCGACTCGCCAGTAGAAACTCGCGTCGGCACTCCGATCGGCGAACTGAGCTTCGAGGAATATTTTGTCCAGCGCTGGTACCAGGATCCAGTCGAGTCGGTGCGTTTCGCGGGAGCTTCCGAAGCGCAACCCGCTCCGGGCGTAGTGGAAGCGATTCGCGCGGCCGATGCTATCGTGCTGGCGCCGAGTAACCCGATCACGAGTATTGGACCTATCCTCGCCGTGCCGGGCATTCGCGAAGCGTTGCGTGAGACGAAGGCGAGGGTCGCGGCAGTCAGCCCGATCGTGGGCAACGCACCGGTGGCGGGGCCTGCGGGAATATTGATGGCGTCGCAGGGTCTGCCGGTATCGATTGCGGGTGTGGCACAAGCGTACCACGATTTTCTCGATCTCCTGATCGCGGACACTCGCGACCGAGCCGCAGCGGAGACGTTACAGAGCAGCGGATTTCAGGCGGTTTGCACGAATACGATCATGAAGACGCCGGAAGATAAATTAGAGCTCGCGCGGACCGTTGTTTCTCTCATCAGTGGTGCGGACGTTGCGCGCGCGGCCACGGACCAACCATGATTCTCGTCCCCATAAAGAATCTGCGAAATGCCAAGCAGCGCCTGTCGCCATTGCTCGACAGCAACGCACGCTTCGAGCTGGCAAACGCCATGGCGGAGGATGTGCTCGAAGCTTTAGGACTATGGAGAAATCGGCCCGAGGTTGGTGTCGTTACGACCGACCCCTCCGCCATCGAACTGGCGCGTAAGTTCAATTTCGAGATCATTCCCGACGCCAACATCAGCGAGACGGATGCGATCGCCACTGCGACGGAATTCTGCCGGCGGCGCGGCGCCGAGAGCACTCTGGTGATCCCGGCGGACATCCCCCTGATTGAAGCCTGGGAACTGGAGGCCATCCTGCAAGCGGCGCCGGAAGAGGGCTCCGTGCTGGTAGCGGCGGGCGACGGACGTGGCACGAATGCTGCCTTCCGTCGTCCCGCGAATCTGTTTCCGCTGCGTTTCGGCAACGACAGTTTCAGGCCGCATTTCGCCGCCGCGCAAGCATCGGGAAGGCCATGCGTCACGCTCGCGCTTCCGGGCATCGCGCGGGATGTCGACAATCCTTCCGACCTGCAGGGCCTGGCGGATGCTCCCGGCCAAACCCGCGCCCAGCGCCTGATACGCCAATGGAATCTCGACGACCGCCCGCTGGCCGCCAATGAATAAAAGTCCTCAAGAGCTGCTGGTCATTCCGATCCCTTTGGCGGACGAGATCAAACCGGGAGATTCTCTGGCAAGAAAACTGTTGCAGGCCCTACGCCATCAGAAGGTCAGGCTGAAAGCGCGTGACATCTTGGTGGTGAAGCACAAGGTCGTCTCCAAGGCCGAAGGACGGTTCGTGAGACTGGACCGGATCAAGCCATCGGTGAGGTCGCAGAAGTGGGGACAGCGCTACCAGGTGGATGCGCGAGTCACCGAAATCGCGTTGCAGGAGAGTAGGCGCATTGTGCGTCGCAAGAATGGCGTGCTCATCACGGAAACTGCGCACGGCCTGGTGTGCGCGAACAGCGGGGTAGATGTCTCCAACGTGGATGGCGGGCGGCATGCCTTGCTCTTGCCGAAGAACCCGGACAGATCGGCTGCTCAACTTCGTCGCCAGCTGAAAAATATTCTGAAGCTCTCCATTCCCGTGATCATCAGTGACAGCTTTGGGCGTCCCTGGCGCGAGGGTCTGACTGAGGTCGCCATTGGCGTGGCGGGAATGAATGCGCTGCATGACTATCGAGGGCGCCGCGATCCGCACGGTTACGATCTGCGCGTGAGTCTGGATGCGGTGGCGGATGAATTGGCTTGCGCCGCCGGGCTTCTCTGCGGCAAGCTGTCTCGCACGCCGGCTTGCATCGTGCGCGGCTTTGCTTACCAACCTGCTAAAGGGCGCGCTCGTGATTTAATCCGTCCTGCAGCCAACGATCTGTTCCGTTAGGGAGGATGTCGTGGTTCGAACTTTGCCGCCGGCCGAATTGGAAAATTTTCCAGCCCTGGAGTGGAACCAGATCGCTGCACGAATGACGCGTGACGCGCGAAACGCGCTCGAGAAGGTCCTCGACTGCCAGGATGGCGGCATCCTGTCACGGGAAGAATGTCTTCTGCTGGCGAACACGGAAGGCGATGACCTGCTCGGCCTGCTGGTTGTCGCCGATGACTTGCGACGCGAACTTGTGGGAAATCTGGTGACCTACGCGGTCAATCGCAACATCAATTTTACGAATGTGTGCTTTGTGGGATGCAAGTTTTGCGCCTTCAGTCGAGGTCCTCGCGAATCTGATTCCTACTTCTTGACGCTGGAAGACGTGGCTCGTAAAGCCACGGAAGCCTGGGAACTGGGCGCGACGGAAGTCTGCATCCAGGGCGGCCTCCCTCACGGGTTGCCTCCTTTCTACTATCGCGACATTCTTCGCGCCGTGAAGAAAGCTACGCCAGGGATGCATATCCACGCCTTCTCGCCGATGGAGATCCTGTACGGCATCGAGCTCACCGGCATGCCACTCGCCGACTATCTTTCCATGCTCCGCGATAACGGGCTGGACACCCTGCCGGGGACGGCGGCGGAAATTCTTGATGACGAAGTGCGATACGTTCTCTCGCGTAACAAACTTTCTGCCGCTCAATGGCAGGAGATCATTCGAACCGCGCATCGCTGCGGAATCCGTTCGACCTCCACACTGATGTACGGGCATTCGGAAACCCCTACCCACTGGGTCAACCAGCTGCTTCTGTTCCGCCAGATTCAGAGCGAGACCGGCGGCTTCACGGAGTTCGTTCCGTTAGGATTCGTGCATCAGAACACCCTCTTGTTTCAGCAGGGGCTGTCGCGTCCCGGCCCGACGCTGGCCGAGCATCTCAAGATCCACGCTTTAGGCCGAGTCATGCTCGCGGGATCGATTAACAACATTCAGGTTTCCTGGGTGAAATTGAATCGCAATTTATCCCAGCTATGCCTGCACGCGGGCGCCAACGACTACGGCGGCACATTGATGGAAGAAAATATCTCGCGCGAGGCGGGAGCGACCGCGGGACAATACACGAGCCCGGAAGAATTTCAGAACCTGATCCTGGAGATTGGACGCATTCCGGCGGAGCGCAACACGACCTACACGCGCATCACGATCAAGTTGCCCAGCGACGAATTCACGAGCGTGCACACTTTGGAACCGGAGTTCGCATGAGCAAGCCGATCGCGGTCCTCGGCGGCACCGGTCCGGCCGGAATGGGTTTGGCATTGCGCTGGGCGCGCGCCGGAGAAACGGTAATCATTGGATCGCGAAACGCAGCCCGGGCCCAGGACGCCGCAGCAAAAATCAAAGAGCAGGTGGGACCTGACACGCAAGTATCCGGCGCGGAAAATTCCGCGGCGTGCGCTGCGACAGACCTTCTCGTGTTGACCGTCCCATTCGAAGGCCAGGCCGCGTTACTGAAGCAGTTGAAACCCTCCCTTCGTCCAGGAAGCATTCTGATCGACGCCACTGTGCCACTGGCCAGCGGGGTGGGCGGGCGGGCGACCCGCACTCTCGGCGTCTGGCAAGGTTCGGCTGCACAACAAACCGCCGAACTGGCCCCGAAGGGCGTTACGGTGGTGGCTGCGTTCCACAATATCTCGGCTGACCTTACGAACGGAAGTGATCCCGTGGAATGCGATGTAATCATCTGCAGCGACGATCCCAATGCGACGCAAGTGGCTTCCGAACTGGCGGTCAAGATTCCGGGCGTGCGCGCGATCGATGGCGGGAAACTGGAGAATGCGCGCATCGTGGAGCAGGTCACGGCTCTGCTGATCGCGCTCAACATCCGCCACAAGGGCCACTCCGGCATACGCATCACCGGATTGCCCAGCGCTTCTTACCGGTCTTAGCCGTTCTGGCGGCTGGCGAGCGAAATTGAGATAATTCAGGCCATCTCCCGGGGATTCCGCTTTGCCGGGTCTATCGCACATAAGTTTTGTGAACCGGGCTGCGTACCGAACCATCCGATTCGAAGGTCTGACGTCATGACTTCTGCCCCGGCCAACGGCACCGCCATCGACTTCCGGCAGGTAAGCTTCCGGGTCAACGACACGCGCGAACTGCTGCACGGCCTGGACCTTCAGGTGGACCGCGGCGAGACGCTGGTGCTGCTGGGACGCAGCGGATCGGGCAAAACCACTACGCTCAAACTGATCAACCATCTGCTCCAACCCAGCGCGGGCGAGGTGCGCGTGGAAGGCCGGCCCACGACGGTCTGGGATGTCATTTGCTTGCGGCGGATGATCGGTTATGTCATCCAGGACATCGGTCTTTTTCCTCACTTCACGGTCGAGCGCAACATTGCGCTGGTCCCGAGAATCGAGAACTGGCCCGCCGAGCGCACAAAAAAACGCGTCGACGAACTCATGCAACTGATGGGGCTCGATGCGGAAATCGCTTCGCGCTATCCCCGGGAACTCTCTGGAGGCCAGCGGCAAAGAGTGGGCGTCGCGCGGGCTCTCGCTGCGGATCCGCCGATTCTCCTGATGGACGAGCCCTTCGGGGCCCTTGACCCTATCACTCGCGTGGAATTGCAGCGTGAATTCGCTGCCCTGCAGGAACGTCTGCACAAAACGGTCGTGTTTGTGACTCACGACATGCGGGAGGCTTTAATGCTAGGGTCGCGGATCGCCTTGCTCGAAGAAGGCGCCCTGGTGGCCGTTCACACGCCCGCGGAATTTCTGCGATCGAGGGAACCGCGTGTGCGCGCCTACGTGGACGCCTTTCAGACCGACCTCCAACTTCCCAGGCAGCGGGGGATGGCGTGAACTTCTGGCGTTTCATGGTTCAGAATCGCTTGCAGGTGCTCGAGCTGACGGGCGAGCATCTGTGGCTGGTCGGAGTTTCCACGGTGCTGGCGGTGCTGATCGGGGTTCCGCTAGGCATTCTGATCACGCGCTATCCTCGGCTGAACAAGCCTGTGCTGGGCAGCGCCAATATCATTCAGACCATCCCCAGCCTGGCCCTGTTCGGCTTTCTCCTGCCGGCTCCGTGGATTGGTGAGCGAGCTGACCGTCTTGCCATCCTCGCACTCACGCTTTACGCGTTGCTGCCCATGATTCGCAACACCTACACGGGAATCATGGGCGTGGATCACTCCGTGGTTGAAGCCGGGCGCGGCATGGGCATGACGGACCGTCAACTTCTGTTTCAGGTGGAACTACCGCTCGCCTTGAGCGTAATCATTGCGGGCATTCGTGTAGCAACGGTGATCTCGGTCGGCCTCGCGACGATTGCCGCCGCAATCGGCGCCGGCGGCCTTGGCGAGTTCATTTTTCGCGGGCTGGCCATGGTGAGCAATCAGGTCATCCTGGCGGGCGCCATTCCCGCGGCGCTGCTCGCGATTCTCGCCGACTTCGGATTCGGACTGCTGGAGAAGCGGCTGCAGCAGCGCTAAGGCGGCGATGGCCGGTTGACACTTGCGTGCGAAAACTCTGATTCGCTCATGAAACTCGCAAATGGCGCCAGTGCCGAGTGCTCAGACGTCCCCAGGTTTCCGTTTCACTGCAGTCTCCTGAT
>Ga0335079_10008654_pt1 | contig 11608 bp, 12 predicted proteins | sample Lox_Sample_33_FD_206719 | JGI IMG/M metagenome (GOLD analysis project Ga0335079, IMG submission 206719) | Soil microbial communities from Loxahatchee National Wildlife Refuge, Florida, United States - Lox_Sample_3.3 | ecosystem: Environmental > Terrestrial > Soil > Wetlands | place: USA... | reverse complement strand
ACCGAAACCGCCCCAGCGCCCGCCGCGCCTCTTCGTGCGTCTCGACCGCTACAAACTCCGCCGTCGGAATCCCGTGCTGCTTGAAGAATTGCTTCGCGAAAATCTTGCTCCCCTCGAGCCGCGCATTCTCCGCGGACGGCCCCACAATCCACTTCCCCGCCCCGCGAAACTCATCCACCACACCCGCCACCAGCGGCGCCTCCGGCCCGACCACCGTCAGATCCGCCCCCACTCTTTCCGCCACTTCCAAATATGACCCCTTCACCTCGACACACGTCCCACACCGCGCCATCCCCGGATTCCCCGGCGCCGCCCACACCCGCACCCCCGGACTCTGACTCAACTTCCACACCAGCGCATGCTCCCGCCCACCGGAGCCAATCACCAGAATGTTCATAGAGCTTCAATGATAACGTCGCGACACACGTTTCAGCGAGGAGTGGCGATGAAAATAGAATGGCCCAACGCTTTGAGGTTGTTAGCGATTCCGCGTCGCCTGGAGCAGGTGTTTGCTTCTTAGGGATTCTGCGTGACCAATCACCTGCTCCTTGGTGAAGTGCGGCTTGACATCGCTCACTCGACGGGCAAGTTCAGCGATTGAAAGGCTTTCGTTTGAGCGATACGCCTCACGGTCTGTATAGACGATGGTGCTTTCAAGTTCAAGATCCGCCGCATTGAGATTGCCGAATTCTCCAATAACCCAATCGGCGTCCCTTTGATGTTTCAGTAATAGTTCACCGCCGAATTGCCTGAGCTCCTTATCCGATACCGCGGCTCTAATTTGATATCCATACCCTACTTGATAGGCCACCACGTCTTCCCTCACCAGCCCTAGTGCCTCGGCGATCCCGAGATCACTCAAGACAGCCGCGTCAAAAGGTCCGTAGGAATACAAGGAGAAGCTGTAGCCAAGAGGCACGCGACGTAGAGCCTGCAGAAAATAGCAATACTTCATCAGTGCAGTCCGCCCCATCCACCCTGTCGGCGACCGTTCTGCGAGGTAGGCAATCAGCCCGATGCGTTCGTTCCACACGCTACTCATATCTTCCTCAAAATCTCGTTAACTTTGTTTCTTGCCCTTTCGGCATTCTCAGGCTTTGCGTAGACCTGCACTTGATTGTTCGCCTTCAGATTCGCAAGCACGCTGGAATGCTTTGACAAAGGAGCGATTTCCTTTCTCTCACTTACGACCGGGATGTCCGGCGTACCCGTTTTGTACCAGGACTTGGACGCTGGTTCTTCTGCCGCGACCAAATCCCCGAGTTCGTCTCTTATCTTGCGAAGGCAATCCAAGTCTTGCAGCGTTGAAACCTCTGGGGTGTGATAAATCCTTCGGAAGAGGTCGCGACTCGTCAACCTCTGACCATGTTCACCACCTTTGCCATCTGACAGCAATCCCAAAACCCGCCAGTCATCCCAGGTGAGATATTGATCAAGATCAGCATCCGATGGTTTTGGGAAGATGCCACCCGGCAGCAACTCCTTTAGGGTTCCCCTCAAATGAACATCGCAGGCGACACGGGTCTTATGGAAATATACCTGTGTAAACATGAAGTATCGGGCAAGCACGAGTGCTTCCGCTCCATGAAAGCCTCCTTCACCGATTCCGAGCCTAGGGGCGCCGCCATCGCGGCCGGGAATGGCCTGCATCGTGTGGATCACCCGCTGGAGATCAAATCGCCCATACTGGACCCCGGCGTGATACGAATCACGGAGTAAATAGTCCATTCGGTCGGCGTCCATTTGGCCATCTATCAAATCACGCCAAAACAAGGTCTGCTTTGCCTTCGCGCTTCCCTCGAGAAACGAAGCCACATCTTCAGCTTTGAAATCATAGTTAGGACTGAGCGGATGGTCCTCAATGGCACTTCTGAGTTTCGTACGAACGATGGCTGCGGAATAGTCTTCGTGTTTATACCTAGTATCGTCATCCCGAGTTGGCAGAAGCTCCTCTGCTGCGTGCGAAAATGGCCCGTGTCCCACGTCGTGCAGCAGAGCTGCTAGACGTACCAACTGTCTGTCTCGCTTGAGACCGTCCTCGTTATAAGCCAGTTCGGACTCTAGAACTTCGCGCGAATTTTGTCGGATGGCATCATACAACAAAGTTGCTGTGTGCATAACACCAAGCGAGTGCTCGAACCGAGTATGCATCGCGCCCGGATAGACGTAGTCGGTCCATGCCAGTTGCCGTATTCGGCGCAATCTCTGAAACGACGGCTCAGAGACAATGGCCCGTTCCCAATCATTGACTGTAATGAACCCATGTATTGGACACCGGAATTCATACAAGCGGTGAGGATTCACGCTCTATCAGTCCCTCTCACCTGCCACCACGCGCCACATCCACCGAAACCGAGTCGGATTCGTTGCCCATTTAGCATAGGCGAACAAAAAGAGAATGTAAAGTTAATACACTATCTTGGAGCCGATTCTCAGTGACTACAGCATATAGTATGCTACTTCCATTTAGAAACTCAAGAGCCAACTTCAGATCGACGCTCTCCGCGATGCTGCCGGCCGAGCTAATCGCCCTGCCCCCAAAATCGCATAGCGTTACAATCGTTTCCAATGCACGAACCTGGTGAAAGCTAACAGGTACAGACGGAAACGTTCACAGGGAATTAGCCATCCGCCCGGGGTCCGCATGAGTCGATTTTCAACCTCACCGACCGTCGCTTGAGCAACTCAACTCCCTGCCCACCAATAATCGATCCCAAAAAATACGACGTCGGGGTCGTCGGCACCGGCCTCGCCGCGCTGCCTCTCCATAGCTACATGCTTGTCCCCTCACGCCGCGATCTCCTCGATCGCCTCTAACGCCGAAGCCAAGGCTTTCCCTTTGGCTTCGTGATGTTCCCCGGCGGTTACGCCTTCGGCAATGACGAACTCAGGATTGTTCACTCCAATGAAGGACAGCACCGTCCGCAAATAACTCTCGGCGTGTTCTGCCGAAATGGCCGTCGTCTCCGGTCCATAGAAGACACCTCGGGCAATCGCGACAATGACGCGCTTGCCACCGGCCAGACCCTCCTCCGGACCTCGCGGCCCATACGTAAAGGTCTTGCCCGGCACCACAATAATGTCGATCCAGGCCTTGAGCTGCGTCGGTATGCTCCAGTTGTACGTGGGAACACCGATCACGACGATGTCAGCCGACATAAACTCATCCAGCATCCGCTGGCTCTCGTCGCGTATGCGCTGCGCGGCCCGGTCCAGTGGCCCGGCCTTTGCCGATGAAGGATGGTCACCCGGAAGCGTCGCCAGCGTCATGTGAGCGGGAGGCCTGGCCGCTAGATCACGATAAGTGACTTCCATTTGCGGGTTCGCTCGTTTGAGCTTGTCCACAATCGCCGCCGTCAGCCGCCGGCTCACCGAATGGCTGCCCAATATGCTTGAGTCAATATGAAGAAGTTTCATAACCTTCTTTCGTGCTTCACTACCGTGACGGACCGCGGCCAGACAATGTGACCGATTCAGTGTGAGATTCCGCAGCTTCTAGAAGAATCGAATCTGTGAGTAGCCATCCAGTCTCTTGTCACATCGCGCACTGTCCATCCGTCATTGTTATGGTGCGGTCAAGGACTGCGATCGTGGATAACCCCAACTGGTTGGCTGAGCGATTCGAGGAAAACCGGGACCGCCTGCGGGCCGTAGCTTATCGGATGCTCGGCTCCGCCGGCGAGGCCGAAGACGCCGTCCAGGAAGCCTGGCTGCACCTCAGTCGCTCTGATACCGGCGCAGTCGCCAACCTGCGTGGATGGCTCACCACCGTCGTCGCGCGTGTATGCCTTGACATGTTGCGTTCCCGCGCCTCGCGGCATGAGGAGTCTTTCGGTCAGCGTCTGCCCGAGCCGGTTGCGAATAGAGCTGACGGAATCAACCCCGAACAGGAAGCGGTCCTGGCCGATTCAGTCGGCCTTGCTCTGCTCGTGGTGCTCAACAGGTTGACTCCCTCCGAGCGCCTAGCGTTCGTGTTGCACGACATGTTCGCTGTGCCCTTTGAGGAAATCGCCCCCATCGTTCGTCGCTCCCCAGCCGCCGCCAGGCAACTCGCGAGCCGCGCCCGCCGCCGCGTACAAGGTCCGAGCACGGTCTCCGAGGTAGGCATGACTCAACAACGAACAGTTGTCGATGCATTTCTCACTGCGTTGCGGGCCGGTGATCTCGAAGCGATTCTAGCGGTACTCGATCCGCATGTTGTCCGCCGCGCCGACCACGTTGCCGTGCCTGCCGTCGCAGCTCGCGAGATCCGCGGTGCCGCGAACGTCGCCAAGGAGGCTCTGACACACGCCGATCGAGCCCGCTTCGCCCGCTCCGCCCTCGTTGACGGATCCGTCGGCATCATCGTGGCTCCCCGCGGGAAGCTGTTTATGGCCCTCCCCTGCAAAGTAGCAGCAGGAAAGATCGTCGAGATGGACGTGATTGCCGACCCCGATCACCTCCGCCGTCTCGACATATCTGTCCTCGATCATTGACGAATCGAACACGGCTCGTCCGGTCCGTTTCACTTTTCATTCGTAACAAATCCCATCGGGTGTTTCCGTTTCTTAGGCACCTCGATGAGCCGCTCAAGGATCGCATTGATCTGCACCGCTTGCTGCGCCTGTCGTCGCTCCAGTTCCTCCATCTTGCGCGCCAAGTCTTTATGAGTTGCTAGCACCTCGCGCAGGCGCACGAATGCCGGGACACTGGACTATCAACTCAAGTTCCGAGTAGTGTGATCCGGGATCTGGCCAGCCAAGTTCCCAAAAATGCCTTTTCTGCCCAATGTACGAGAGCCGACGATCCACTCGGAGCACATCGGTAAACGCTACGCCGTGTTTATCACGAGCAATCCGCATGGTGACAGGAATCCGTCTCATATCTGCGACGTGAGCGTGATGCGTCGCGCTTCACAAGGGTAAGTCCTGCAACGACTCGATTATGGAAATCAGTCACAGTCGAGCCAAACGAAGTTGGACGCCTGCTCATAGCCGGGCAGCCGACGCCAAGATCGATGACTTCATGACCGTTCCACGCTACGCTCCCAGTGCGACGAGAAGCTGGTCCAACTGCTCGAACTGCTCGCCAGACCAACTTATACTCCCAGAGGCCATTGCATCGTCGAGGGCTTTTTTTGAGGGATAGAGTTCGTGTATAACGACGAGCGTCTCGCCACCCCTCTCTTCGAAGGTCACGGTGGTGACGGGCCCATCCTCATCACCTTCGTCATTCGTCCAGACGAGGCGGGAGCCCGGAGTCACTTCGACGTACCTACCAAAGAATGGCATAGGATGCTCTGAGGAAGGGTGACTGAACACGAAACGGTACGTGCCCTCCGTACGAACATCGGCCTCGCAGGAAAGGAAGGACGCTCCAAACGACTTCGGTACCCACCACCGCTTGAGCAGTTCAGGTTTGGTCCACGCATCGAAGACAATATGCGCCGGACCGTTGAAGGTTCGAGTCACGACGAGCTCACGCTCGGACTTCCGTTCCACTGTCGTGCCGTACTTTGTGGGGTTGATTTCACTATCTTTTCTTTCGTACATCGGCTTTCTCCTTCTGTTTCAATTCCTCGACAAGCTTGTCCAATTCATCGAAGCGAGCGGCCCAGAGCTGGCGGTACCTCTCGATCCACGCCGCCTCTTCCTCCAGTCCGCGCAGGCCGAGCTTGCAGGTCCGCACGCGCCCGACCTTCTCTGTCGTGACGAGCCCCGCCTGCTCCAAGACGCCGACGTGCTTCTTCATGCCCGTTAGGGTCATGTGGAACTTCTCGGCAAGGTCCGTGATCGAAGCGTCCGCGCGTCCGAGTTGTTCCAGAACGCCGCGTCGGGTGGCATCCGAGAGCGCGGCGAATGAAGCATCGAGGACGGTTCCCGCATACTGAACCATGTGGTTCAGTATATAACGCGGATTGGCGACATGCAAGGGGCCGAGCGCGCGCTGCGCTGCCTGCCGCCTCCATTCCCAAATCGACACGCGGCACAACTTCGGGCGCAATACAGCCCACAAGTTTGCAGCGTGTGTCTCAGAAGCCCCCTCAAAATCTGGTCCCGACGTCGAATCAAACCCCCGGGGCCGGGAAATCTGAGCGAGAGGGAGTCAGAGTTAGTCCCGATAGGGAACGACTTGTCGTCTTGTGTCCGGAGACTCTGGTCGGAACCTGGAGAACCTGGTGACAGACGAAGAACCTGGTGACAGACGAAACGTTTATCGGGAATTAGCTAGTCACCCGGAGCAGCTCAATTCCCTGCCCGCGCTACAATCAATCCAATGCACGAAAAATGCGACGTGGTGGTGGTCGGCGCCGGCCACGCCGGCTGCGAAGCCGCCCGGGCCTGCGCACGCATGGGCCTCAAAACCGCCATGGTCACCATGAATCTCGACCTCATCGCGCAGATGTCCTGCAACCCCGCCGTCGGCGGCATCGCCAAGGGCCACCTCGTGCGCGAAATCGACGCCCTCGGCGGCGTCATGGGCGAGGTCACCGACGCCGTCGGCATTCAGTTCCGCCTCTTGAACACCAGTCGCGGCCCCGCCGTCTGGTCCCCCCGCGCCCAGTGCGACAAGAAGCTGTACCGCGTCAAGATGCGCGAAGTGCTCGAGCGCGAGCCCAATCTCCGCATAAAACAAGCCGAGGTCGCCGAGTTGCTCTTCGAGACCAACGGACATCGAAGAATTTCAGGTGTAAAACTCCGCGACGGCCGCAATCTGCGCGCTGGCGCCGTCGTTATCACTACCGGAACCTTTCTGAACGGCCTGGCTCACGTCGGCGAAATGACCTACAGTTGCGGCCGAAACGGCGAGGCGCCGTCGAACTTGCTCGGCGATCAGTTGCGCACGCTCGGGCTCCAATGGAAGCGGCTGAAAACAGGTACCCCGCCCCGCCTCGACGGTCGCACCATCGACTGGTCTCAGTTCGAGCCCCAACCTGGCGACCCCGTTCCCACGCCGTTCTCGTTCCTGACCGAGAAAATCGACCGGCCTCAAGTGGCCTGTCACATCGGGCACACCACCGCCGAAACGCGCCGGATTCTGCAATCTAATATTCATCGTTCCCCGCTCTACAGTGGCCAAATCGAAGGAATCGGCCCCCGCTACTGCCCTTCCATCGAAGATAAGATCGTCAAGTTCCCAGCCAAGCCCACCCACCAGATATTCTTGGAACCAGAGGGGTTAGACACCAACGAGGTCTACGTGAACGGCATGTCCACCAGCATGCCCATCGATGTTCAGGAAGCCGTGGTGGCCTCGATCCCCGGCCTTGATCATGCCGAGATGATCCGTCCTGGCTACGCCATCGAGTACGACGCCATCGATCCCAGGGAACTCCATCACACGCTCGAAGTTAAGACAATCCCTGGCCTGTTCCTGGCCGGCCAAATCAACGGAACTTCGGGCTACGAAGAAGCCGCTTGCCAGGGACTCATAGCAGGAATCAACGCCGCGTGCACGCTGACCTGCCGCGAAGCCATCGTCATTCCCCGCACTGACGGATATACCGGAATCCTCATCGATGACCTCATCACGAAGGGCGCGGATGAACCGTACCGTATGTTCACCTCTCGCGCCGAATTCCGCCTCCATCTGCGCATCGACAACGCCGACGCGCGTCTTACGCCAACCGGTCGGCGCGCAGGACTCGTTTGCGATCATCGCTGGGAACTCTTTGCTACAAAGCAGGAACAGCGGGCCAAGCTACAGGCTGTTCTTGAACAGCACCACTACGGCCAGTGGCTCAAGCGACCAGAATTCAGAATTGTAGAAATCGACGCCTGGGTAAGGGAGTCGCTCGGTGAAGAGCCCGTTCGCGGCCTCTTAAATACGGTTGAGACTGAAACAAAATATGCCGGTTATATCGCTCAGCAGGAACGCCAGATCGAGCGTCTCAAAAGGTCAGAATCCCGCCGCATCCCCGTAGACTTCACTTTTCGAGGAGTTCCCGGCATATCGAGAGAGATCGGCGAAAAGCTGGAAAAAGTTCAGCCTGCAACTCTCGGCCAGGCCGCCAGAGTGCCCGGTGTCACCCCCGCAGCCATTGCGATACTAGATGTTTACCTGAGCATGGCTCGTGTTTGCTGAGCTTTTACGCCAGCGGCTGGCTTCGCTGGTTGCGCTCACTCCCGGTCAGCTTGCCCAGCTTGAACGTCATTTTCTGCTTCTTAATAAGTGGAATAGGGTCTTGAACTTAACCAGCCTTCAAGGTTTGGCAGAAATCGTTGAGCGCCATTACTGTGAATCCATTTTCCTCGGCATCCATCTGCCCGCTGGACATTGGGATATCGCGGACATCGGGTCCGGTGCTGGCTTTCCCGGGGTTCCGGTTGCGGTCTTGCGGCCTGACTGTTCGGTGTACCTGGTCGAATCACATCGACGAAAGAGCGTATTCCTGCGCGAGGCCACCCGAGATTTAGGAAATGCTCAGGTGCTTTCGCAGCGAGTGGAAGATTTGGAGCGTAGCTTCGATTGGGCCATTTTTAGGGCGGTGAGGTTGTCAGAGATTGAAAAACCATTAGCCAACATCTGCCAATCAGTGGGGAGTCTCGGCGGAAAACAATGTCCCCCCACCTCTCGTTTCACGTGGAACGACCCAATCAAACTCCCTTGGGGGCGCGAGAGGTACTTGTGGATCGGAACTCGTCGTTCCACGTGAAACCTCGTGCTAACATATATCCAAATTGGGAAAAGTCATTGCCGTAACCAACCAGAAGGGTGGTGTAGGCAAAACCACCACCGCCATCAATTTGTCCGCTTCTCTGGCCGTTAGCGATATTCGAGTCCTGGTGATTGACTCGGATCCTCAGGGAAATGCGACGACTGGTCTAGGAATCTCGAAAGACCCAAATCGGGCCAGCCTTTACAATGTACTGCTCGGGCAGTCAGAACTTCGCGACGCGATCGTAAAAGGGGAGTTGGAGGGGCTCGATATTGTTCCAGCGGACAAGAATCTGGTTGGAGCGAATCTGGAGCTTGTTGACATTCCAAACCGAGAGAAGCGCCTGCAGCGGAAGATTGAGGCAGTCAAAGCCGACTATGGCTACATTCTTATTGATTGCCCACCGGCCCTCGATCTTCTGACCCTTAATGCTCTGTTGGCGGCGGACTCGGTTTTGATTCCCATTCAATGCGAATTCTTTGCCCTTGAAGGGATATCCGAGCTTATCGCTACTATCGACCGAATTCGGGAGACCCTTCAGCATCCGCTGCAGATCGAGGGAATCGTCCTCACGATGTATGATGACCGCACGAACTTAACGCGACAAGTTGCGGCCGACTTGAAAGAATTCTTCGGCAAGGACGTACTACATACAGTGATACCGAGGAGTGTGCGCCTGGCAGAGGCGCCCAGCCATGGAAAGCCCATCCTGACCTACGATGTGAGGTCGAGGGGGGCAGAAAGCTATATTCAGCTAGCGAAGGAGATTTTGGATCGTGACCACGCCACAAGAAAATCCGCGCAGAGCATTGGGTAAGGGGCTGAGCGCGCTGTTCCCGACGCGGCCGCCAGCGGCGGCGGTACCGGTAGCGGCTTTGGCTCTGGAGGTTGCCGAGAACAGCGGCCGCATCGCGATCGAACTGATCGATCCTAACCCGATGCAACCGCGGAGAGTGTTTCAGCCGGACACGCTCCATCAGCTGGCTGACTCGATTGTCCAGCACGGAATCATTCAGCCGCTGGTGGTGCGGACGAGCGGCGGAAGGTATCAACTGGTTGCTGGAGAGAGGCGCTGGCGGGCCGCGAAGATCGCCGGACTAAAAGAGGTTCCGGCGGTGGTCGAGGAAATCTCGGACGACCGGCTCCTCGAAATAACTCTGATCGAAAATGTTCAGCGCGAAGATCTGAACCCCATCGAACTGGCGCTGGCATTTGACCGAATGGCGCGGGAACTCAACTTAAGTCAGGATGAAATCGGGCACCGGACGGGGAAAGACCGCAGCACGGTTTCCAATGCAATTCGATTGCTGCAGCTGCCACCCGACATACAGCAGCTTGTGGCGGAGAGACGGCTTACGCCGGGGCACGCACGCTGCCTGGTGGCGCTTTCCGACGAAGAGACGCAGCGCAAGGTCGCGGAGAAGGTGGTAGCGCAGGGCCTTTCGGTGCGCCAGGTCGAGCGTCTCACCAAGCGTATGCTGGAACCGCGCGACCCGGCATCGAAGGCGGAGGATCCGCTCGATCCCAACGTGAAAGCCGCGATCACGGAAATGGAACGAGTGCTCGGGACCAAGGTGCGGATTGTCGAGAAAAGCGATCGGCGCGGACGGATCGAAATCGACTACTACTCGCCCGACGATCTGGATCGCATCTATGCGGCCATAGTGGGCGAGAACGAGTAGCTCACTACTTCAGCATTTTCAGAATTTCCGCTAACTGGCGCCGGATTTCGGGCAGGGGATCGGAAAACAAAACTTGCTGTTCTTGTTTTGAATCTTTGGCGTGAGCGGCCCGCGATTCGGCCTGCAAATATTGCCGCGCGCCATCGATGGTGAAGCGTTTCTCGTAGAGAAGGTGTTTGATTTTCAAGAGCAGCTCGACGTCTTTGCGCCGGTAGAGACGGTGACCGGTTCCTGATTTTTTCGGGCTCAGGGTGGGGAATTCGGTTTCCCAGTAACGCAAGACATAGGGCTCTAGCCCCAACATGGTGCTGACTTCGCCGATACGGAAGAAAAGCTTATCCGGAATTTCGGGTGCGTTCGCGGTTGCTGCGCCTTCCGACATCTCTCCCGTCATGCTACGAGATGTGAGCGAGGGCGTCAACCCAGGCACCGGACTACTCCGTGTAAATGGCGACGAGGTGCTGGCCGCGAGGGAGCAGAACGCTGTAGCGGTTGCCGGACTCCAGAGCGGTCATGGGCGCGTCGGCGCCGTCGATCTCGAGCCGGGAAGGTCTGCGATCCACGAGTGCCAAGGCTCGAGAGGCACACTCATACGACAGCTCGATGGCGGATTGGCTGGTGCGCTCCGCAGAGCGAAGCTCGCCGTTGAAATCGAGCACCCGCGGGCCTGAAACCGCGGGCGTGGCTTCGATGGTATGGGCCCCGGCGGGCAGCCAAACGGTTGCGCCATCTTCCACAGGCCACGGTTTCCCATCTACCAGCGCATCCCCATTCCAGAGCACGCCGACTCCTTGCGGCGAATCGATGGCCAGCTTACCGGCGTTGCGGTCCAGCTGTGCAATGGCTCCGGCGGCGGGCAGCAGAGGAAGGTCGGGCGCCAGAATGGAGTTCTCGAAATAGAGAGCCACGCGCGGAAAGGCGACAGACGCCAGATGAACCAGCTCAAACAATTCGGTTCCAGTTTGTTGTTTGGTCGGATAAACATCCTGATAGCGATCGACGATGTTGATATCGATGGCCAGTTTGCCGGCGCGGTGAGTGAGCGGCTGGTAGCGCTTAGCGATTTCGGGATAGCGCTGCGGGCCGAGATTCCAGACCGTAGCGGGATCTTCGATCAGAAACGTGAAGTCGTGGGAGTCAAGCAAAGGAAGCACGCGGCCGGCGTCGGCGCCGATAGCGTCCTTCATGCCGGTATCGAAGCGATCGTCTACGTGGGTCAGGACGAGGTCGAGATCGGGATGGGAACTGCGGACCTTTTCGATTTCGGCGAGCCACTCCTCCTGCATGC
>Ga0335079_10008653_pt1 | contig 11608 bp, 7 predicted proteins | sample Lox_Sample_33_FD_206719 | JGI IMG/M metagenome (GOLD analysis project Ga0335079, IMG submission 206719) | Soil microbial communities from Loxahatchee National Wildlife Refuge, Florida, United States - Lox_Sample_3.3 | ecosystem: Environmental > Terrestrial > Soil > Wetlands | place: USA: Florida... | reverse complement strand
TCGCCGGACGGCCGCTATATTGCTTTCCTGCGCTTTTCTCCCGGAGCTAAGACCGGGGTCTTCCTCGTCTCGGCCATCGGCGGTCCTGAGCGTAAGCTGGCGGAAACCTGGCTGCCGTACTACGACCTCCACCTGCCTGACTGGGACTACGACCTTTTCGTACACCGACTCGGCTGGTCTCCGGACGGGAAATGGCTCGCGATGACGGACGCGAGTTCTGCCGATGAGCCCTTAAGCTTGTTCCTCCTATCGATCGAGAGCGGTGAAAAGCGAAGGCTGACATTCCCACCGGCCCGAGGGCTCGGCGACGGTGCGCCCGCGTTCTCTCCCGACGGCCGAAGGCTGGTTTTTGTTCGAGCCGGTGTTATGCTGAGCGATCTATACCTGCTTACGCTGGCCAGCGATCTCACGCCGATAGGGGAACCGAAACGGTTGACCTTCCGTAGCCAGTGGACTGCCAGTCCCGCCTGGACCCCGGATGGGCGAGAGATCCTCTTCTCTTCAGGGCTGCAACCTGGCTCGGCCAGCCTTTGGAGAACGCCCGCATCTGGCTCCGGCACGCCAGCACCGCTTCAGCTAGCTGGTGACCATCCTGCGATTTCTCGCCAGGGCACCCGCCTCGCGTACAGGCGATCGTCCGTCCGCGACAACATCTGGCGGGTCGAGTTGCACGGTCCGGACGGCAGGGCCGGCCCGCCAGCGGCCCTGATTACCTCCACGCGCGCAGACTATGTTCCTCAGTACTCGCCGGATGGCAAAAGAATCGCCTTTATGTCGGGGCGCTCGGGAAGGGACGAGGTCTGGGTCTCGGCCGCTGACGGTTCCAATGCGATGCAGTTGACCTCCTTGCGAGCCCCTGTGGTCGGAGGAGACTCGCACTGGTCCCCCGACGGGCAGAGCATTGTTTTCGATTCCAATGCAGAAGGGCATTTCGAGGTGTACGTGATCAGCGCAAGCGGCGGAAAGCCACAACGTATGACCAACCACCCCTCTAATAACGCCCTCCCATGCTATTCGAGAGACGGGCGCTGGATTTACTTCCTGTCGGGGCGGACGGGAAGGGGCGAGATCTGGAAGATGCCGGCTGCGGGCGGTGAACCTATCCAGGTGACGAGGGAAGGTGGGAACGCCATGATGGAGTCTCCGGACGGCAGGTTCCTGTACTATGTGAAATCCTGTTGTGCCACTGGCTTGTGGAAACTCCCAGTAACGGGCGGTGATGAGAAGAAGGCTCTGGAATCGGTGAGGTGGATGAACTTCACAGTAGTGCAGAGAGGCATCTATTTCATTCCTGAACAGCCTGCCGATGTGAGCTCTTCCATCCAGTTTCTTGACTTCGCCAAAGGCACTGTCCGCACGATTACGCGGATCGAGAAGCCTCTTGGTTTGGGTCTCTCCGTTTCCCCCGATGAACGCTACATTCTCTATACGCAGCGAGAACAGGCCGGCAGCGATCTGATGCTGGTTGAGAATTTCCGGTGAGAAACGAAAGCGACGCGGAACTTGCGCACGGGTTCGGTTTCTAATCAAACGAGCAGTGAGGAGGAGTCTTTGCTGCAACATCTCGAAGGTTTCGGCCACGATTTGCGCTACGGAGCGCGCGTTCTTCGGCGCGCGCCCATGTTCACGCTCGCCGCGATTCTGGCAGTCGCCCTCGGCATCGGGCCGAGCACGGCCGTGTTCAGCGTTGTAGACCGCATCCTGTTTCGGAGTCTCCCTTATCCGCAGGCGGACCGGCTGGTTTCTTTCGGCATGGTGGCGCCCATCGTGCCGCAGGAGTTCATGCTGGGCTACGATTACCTGGATTGGCGCGAGGGACAGACGCCATTTGAATCGCTGGGCGCATGGTCGGGAGAGTCGGATTGCGACCTGACGGAGGCGAATCCTGTACGTCTGCGTTGCGCTCACGTGGACGCCCACCTGCTGCCGGCCCTGGGAATCCAGCCCATGTTTGGCCGCAATTTCACACCGCAGGAAGACCGGCCTGGAGCAGCCAGGGTCGCGCTGATCTCGTACGGGCTGTGGCGCAGCCGGTTTGCCAGAGATGCGGCGGTGGTGGGCAAGCCCATGCCGCTGGATGGACAGAGCACAACGATTTTGGGTGTCCTTCCGCCGCAATTTGAACTGCCGACGCTCGCGCGAGCGGACGTGCTGGTTCCAGTGGCGCTCGATCCGGAGGAGCAGCGCACGCACAGAACAGCAATCGTGCTCTGGTCGATCGGCCGTCTGAAGCCCGGCGTGACGACGGCACAAGCCAGCGCCGCACTCCAGCCGCTATTTGAGAAATCCATGGAGTGGGTGTCGCCCGAGTTTCGGAAGGAAGTCAAGCTGCGGATACGTCCGCTCCGCGACCGGCAGATTCAGGAGGCGCGGCTGGCTTCGTGGATTCTGCTGGCATCCGTGCTGGCTGTGCTCGGAATTGCGTGCGCCAACGTAGCGAATTTGCTGCTCGCGCGTGCGGCAACGCGCCAGAGAGAATTCGCCGTGCGCGCAGCGATTGGCGCTGGCCGGGGGCGCCTCATCCGGCAGGCTCTGATGGAGAGCACGCTGCTCGGGTTGATGGGAGGGGCGGCGGGATGCGTTCTGGCCTTCCTGCTGCTCCGCCTGTTCGTGTCGATCGCACCCGAAGGCATTCCGCGATTGAGCCAGGCTTCCGTCGATGTGCGGGTGCTGCTTTTCACGCTGGCGGTGTCGGTGGTTTCTGGCGCGCTATTCGGATTGGCTCCGGCGCTTGCGAAGCCGAGAGCAGACGCGCTCTCCGGACGAACGCTCGGCGCCGGCCATCATCTGTTCCGGCTGGGCCTGGTGGCCGCGCAGATATCGGTGTCGATGATCCTGCTGATGGGCGCCGGGCTGCTGCTGCGCAGCCTGTGGAAGCTTCAGCACCAGCCGCTCGGGATGCAGACGGACCGCGTCATTACAGCGTCGGTGACGCTCGGCCAGAAATCCTACCCGGACGGTGAGCGGCGCAGGGCGTTCTTTGAGGAATTGGAAGCGCGGTTGCGGCGAATCCCGGGTGCGACCGAAGTGGCGGTCAGCGACACGCTGCCGCCGTTCGGGAACCCGATGGGATCGATGCTTTACGCCGCGATTGACGTGCAGGGCAGACCGCGATTCACGGAAGGCACGGGGGGCATGGTCATGTATCGGTCAGTGGCGCCGAGCTACTTCGCGGCGCTGGGAATTCCGATTCTGCGCGGCCGCGGATTTCAGGAAGAAGATCGCGATCCGAATCAAAACGTGGTGATTCTGAGTGACAGCATGGCGCGGCGCATGTTTCCGGGCGAGGATGCACTGGGGAAGCAGATCCGGCCGGGGCGATCGGGCCCGTGGCTCACCGTCGTGGGCTTGGTGGGCAACGTCAAAAACAACGGACTGGTAGAGCGAGATGACCCGGAATACTACGAGATTCGGAAGCATTCCGGCGGCGCGCAGCGCAACGCCGTGGCGATCATCCGCACGGTCATGGATCCACGAGCGATGTCCCGATGGGTGCGCGCCGAGGTGGCGGGCCTCGACGCGACGTTGCCTGTGGACGTCCAGACGATGCAACAGAGCGTGAGCCGGCTTGCGCAGCGTCCCCGTTTCAATGCCGTGCTGCTGGGCATTTTTGCGGGTGTCGGCGTGCTGCTGGCCGCGATTGGCCTGTACGGTGTGATTTCGTTTCTGGTGGCGCAGCGCACCCAGGAGATCGGAGTGCGAATGGCGTTGGGCGCCACGCCTGGAGCTATCACCCGACTGATGCTGGCACACGCAGCGCGCTGGACCGCGGCGGGGATGGCGCTTGGCCTTGCGGGCGCACTCGTGACCGCCCGGCTGCTCCAGGCGTTGCTGTACCAGGTCTCGGCGACCGATCCGGCGACGATCGTGGCGGTGGCAGCTTTGTTGGCGGGAGTCGCGGTGCTGGCGGCGTGGGTGCCTTCGCGCCGCGCGGCTCGCGTGGACCCGGCGCAGGCGTTGCGACAGGAATGAGCGGCGTTGCGACGGACTCCGTCCCCAGTCTCTCTAGCTTTCTTGCGCGGTCCTGGGAATGCGCAGGATCAGCAGGCCTGAGGCAAGGGCGGGGGTGCCAGAGCAGGCTGGCTCGTTTCCCTCGAAACTATTCTGATGGCTGCTGTGACGGTAGGATAGAATCAGTGGTCCGAACTCGAAGGCAATGGTTGCAGGCCGCGACGATGTGGCCGGCGTGTCTCGCTCTGCGGGCGGCGCGGAAAGAATTCTGGGACAGCAAAGACCCCGCCAGTTGGAGCAACGATGAGAAGCGGGTTCTCCTCGGCCAATCGCCATGGGCACGGGAAGGTTTCGTGCGCATGGAGGTGGAAGAGAACCGGCGCACAACCCCAGGCTATGGGAACAACGGGAGGCCAGGCGTCGACCTGCCGGACACGAGGCCGGGGGTCCCTCCCGGGGGCGTGCGGAGCGTGCCGATCGGCGAGGCGCCGCCGCCGGTGCCGAACCCCGATCCGGGCCATCCGGTGCAGTTCCGGGTGCTGGCGCGATGGGAGAGCGCCAAACCGCTGTGCCTGGCGGGTGTGCCGGAGGTGCCGGAATTGGCCGGACAGTTTTACGTAATCCGGCTGCGGGGGCTGCCCTTGATGCCGCCGCCGAAGGCCAAGCCGGGAGAGGTCGCCCCAAATCCGAACGAAGGCATGCTGCAGGCGATTAAGGAAGGCAGCCGGCTGGAGCGCAAGGACAAGCCCAGCATTCCGTGTGCGCACCTGTTTACGGGGTCGGGGGATGAGGCGACTGAGGTGCTGCTCTTTTTCTCGCGGGTAGGGGACCCGATCACGGTGGCGGATAAGCTGGTAACGCTGGAGAGCCGGTTTGCTCCGTTTTACCTGTCGGTCAAGTTTCCGCTGAAGGAGATGATGTACAAAGGCGAGTTGGCCCTCTGAGCGCGACGCAGGGCCGTCGCCGACCAGACCCGACGGTGCCGCCGGAATCGCCCCGGCGCAATGTCCAGTTCAGCAGGTTGCGCGTTTCCCATCAACTTGACAGCCCTCTGCCCAACTTCCGAGTGGCGGGTGATACGGGCGGAACAAAGTGGCGGCCGCTTTTCAACTCGTCAGACATGGGCGCATCGTAAGGTGGGAAACGAAACGAACGAAACGGAACGAACGAAACGGGGACGGATCTGTGCGATTTTCGTCGTCTGGAGAAGGGACAAGAACGCAGTGCATCTCGGTCCCTAGTTTCGCGTGTGGGGAGTGCGCAGGATCAGCAGCCCTGAGGCAAGGGCGGAGACCATCATGAGGGCGAGTCCAGTCGAAAAAGATCCCGTTTGTGCGTTCAGGTAACCGAACAGGTAAGGGCCGGCGAAACCGGCCGCGCTGCCGATGGCGTTGATCATTCCCACGGCGGCCGCGCGCCATGGGGTCCAGACAGTAAAGAATGGGCTAGGCGTGCTCGCGTGAGTATGCAGCGGGAAGATAGAGCGCGTAGCTCTGGCTTTGTCGCCGCTGCACACAACTCGATCCACTAGGCGCCCTTTCGGAATTTCGTCGTTTGCCAGGGTGATGACGGCTAACGTCGCGAAACACAGGAATTTTGCGAAGGGTGACCTCACTCCTGCATTCAGTTTATGATTGATCCCTTGCGTCTAGTTGGCCGGGCGGCGCAGGTCTCTCCAGTCCACTTCCGAGCTCGCGGGATTGTCGCGGGCCGATGTAGCGCGCAGGTCTCGTACCCGTGCCTCGAGTTTGCGGGCCTCGCCCTTTCTGTTCAGCTTTCGCAAGAGCGCGGCATAGTCGGCTAGTGTGATGATGACTTCGGGATGAGCGGCACCTAACGATTGTTCCCCAACCTTCAAAGCGCGAAGAAGGATTGGTTCGGCATCTTTATATCGGCCGTCGATGTAGTACGCCGTGCCGAGGTTGCTCAGTGTCTTAAACACTTCCGAGTGCTCTGGACCGAGGGCTTTCTCCTCGATGATCAGCGCGCGCTGGAAAAGCGACTCGGCTTCGCCGTACTGATGTTCTTTGCGTCGAATGGCAGCGAGGTGAGTCAGCGAAGCGGCCACGCAGGGATGTTCCGGCCCGAAAGACTTCTCACAGATGCTCAGAGCGCGGCTCACCTGGGTTTCCGCTTCGCTGAATCGCGACTCGTTCACATAGGCCGCGGCTAGGTTATTCGACGCGGCACCGATTTCCGGGTGCTCGGGCCCCAAGGCGGCTTCGAGAGCGTGAATCACCCTCGTCCAAAGCTGTTCCGCCTTCCCGTACTGTCTTTCGAGAAAGTACAATCGGGCCAGTTGATTCAGTGCCCGTGTGGTGTCCGGATGTTGGTTTCCCAGGGCCCTCTCGCGAATCAAGATGGCGCGTTGGTAGAGCCCTTCTGCCTCCCGGAAACGGGCTAGCGTCGCGCACACAGAGCCGAGACCTATCAGAGTCTCGGCCAACTGCGGATCAGTCGGACTCAAGACTTTCTCGCGTACGCTCAGCGCCTTTCTGAATGTGGTTTCGGCGTCCGCGTAGTTTCCAAGTCCGAACTGGATGTCCCCCAGCCTGTCCAGCATCGAAGCAACTTTAAGATCGCCGGGTCCGGAGATCTGCGATTGAATCTCAAGCGCCCGCCGGCTGAGCGGCTCCGCCCTGTCATATCGAGCTTCCTCGCTGTAGATGCTCGCCAGGTTGGCTAGACCCGCAACCAGGCTCCCAGGCTCCGGTAAGGTTTCCCAAATAGCCACCGCACGGCGGAACATTTCGTCCGCATGAGCAATATCACCCCTGATGTGAATTTCCACAGCCAGGTCGTTCAGACTCCTGGCGATTCGCCGCGGATCTGCGGTCTCTTCCGCTTTTTCCAACGCCTGCCTGAAAGCCCCCTCTGCTTCGGCATACTGGCCTTTGGCATGAAGCTCAGTGCCGGATGCAGTCAGCTGTTCCCAAGTTGGGGCTTGTGCAGGCGTCGGTCCGGCGGCCAACCCGCGTGCTAGGAGCTGCTCACGAATTCTCTCTGTTTCCGCTGGCCCGAACAGCAGTACACCCTGTCTCGCCTGTCCAAGTTCTTTCTCCCCCCATGGGACATGCATGATGCCGCCATCTGGGCTGTGCCGCCCCTCACCGAGAAGCAAATGGCCCAGTTCGTGCGCAATGAGGTCGCCCAGAAGCAAAGCCTGCGTCTCCTTGTCAACCGCGAGGTCGCGAGCGTGGTCTGCGAAAACGTAGGCTTCTTCTCCAAATCCACGATTTTCGGGTACGAGCGCCAGACCATGAACGTTGCTATCCCGATGGAGTTTCTGTGCCATCGCGTTGGAGAGAAGCCGGAGAGTGAGTCTCGTGTCGGAGCCAGGAAGAACCTCGCAACTTGGGTTCTGCGCAGCCTCTTTCGCGGTGCGAGCACAATTCCGCCACTCCACCGCGACGCCGACACGCCCGTAGATTCTGGCAGTTTCCTGCTCGGCTCGGGTCACCACGTCCGCCGAAACACCGGAATAGTCATAGATGTGGACTTCGATTTTCAGCCCGGGTCCCGGTGATGACGCCAACAATCGAACCAAGCTCAATAAGAGACCGAAGACGCCCGCTGCCTTCCATCGCATTCCGCTGAAGCTAGTGAGTTTCACCAGGTAATTCGATACCTACGAGATCACCTGCGATGAAAATGATTGTCACGCGCCAACAAGCTGAAAGAGAGGCACTTCGTGGCTCACATGACGCGCGTCCTGGCTTCAACGGCGCAATGCGGAGTGTTACACTACCGTGATCCTTGAGGTTGTCCTTTGCAGCCGGGCATGCAATCCGCTCCTGTCGTCCGTTTCGGCGCGTTTGAGCTGGACCTGCGAGCGGGCGAATTACGCAAACACGGCTTGAAGATCAAGCTACAGGAACAACCCTTTCAGATCCTGCTCATGCTGTTGGAACAGCCGGGCCAGGTGGTCACAAGGGAACAACTCCACCAAAAGCTCTGGGCAGAGGGAACGTTCGTCGACTTTGAACATGGGCTGAACGCGGCTATTCAGAGACTGCGCACGGCGTTGGGGGACACGGCGGACAATCCGCGCTTTGTGGAAACGCTGGCGCGTCGAGGCTACCGGTTTGTGGCGCCGGTGTATGGCGTACCTAGTTTGCAGGAAACGAGCGCAGTGGTGCGAAGCACCCAGCCTGCCAGCCAGAGCCCCGAGCGGCCGCGTCCACAGCGCACCTGGCACAGGTTAGGTGCGCTGGTCTCGGTTGTGCTCATCGTGGCTGGCCTAGGTTGGTGGCAATTGGGCCGAAAGGCGACTGCTCCAGAACTGCGAATCATGCCGTTTACGGATTTTCCCGGGTGGAAGATCAACCCGACATTCTCACCAGACGGCAAGCAGGTGGCGTTCGCCTGGAACGGCGAAAGCCGGGAAAATGTCGATATCTATGTGAAGATGATCGACGCAGGGGGACCGGTACGGCTCACGACCGATCCTGCCGGCGATGACGACGCCGCGTGGTCGCCGGACGGCCGCTTCATTGCGTTCCGCCGCTTGTACACAGCAGGCCGCTGCGATGTTCTAATTATCCCGGCGATCGGGGGCGCGGAGCGCAGACTCGCGCAGACAGCCAGCTGGGAGGTCCCTGGTTTTGCGATTGCCGGCCTGTCCTGGTCGCCCGATGGAAAGTTCGTGGCGATGGTGGACCACGGGATCAAGGCTGTCTCCGAACAAACGGGAGAAAAGCGAGTTCTGAGTTCGCCAGACCCGTTATTTTACGACTACCGCCCGGCGTTCTCTCCGGACGGGCGAACCATTGCTTTCGCCCGGTCTCGAAAACCAGGTGACAATTTCACCGCGGTGTTTGTGCAGGCTTTGGGTCCTGGATTGACACCGTTGGGACCACCCAGGCAAGTGACTCCCACTCTGAATGGAGTCGGTGGTCTGGCTTGGGAACCGTCCGGGCGCACTTTATTGCTTTCGTCCCTGGGCGTGCAAGGTCATGAATTTCGCAGGGGCATTATTTGGAGAATTTCCGTTTCTGGCGGCGAACCTATCCCACTGCCCGCGCTGGGTCAATCGATCGCAAGTCTAACCATTGCCCCCAAGGGCGACCGCCTGGCCTACACGCGGATGCCACTACGCGGCCACAACATTTACGAGATCCAGCTGGCCGGTTCAGTAGGAGGGAAGGATCTGCCTCGCCCAATCGCATCGTCGGCGGAAGATGATTACTCTCCTCAGTTTTCGCCCGACGGCAAAAGGATCGCTCTTGTATCTGCGCGATCGGGCAGTCTGGAGATCTGGGTTTGCGCGAGCGACGGCGCGAGTTGCTCACCCGTTACGGCCTTCGGCGGTCCTGAGGTGGGCAGCCCGAGGTGGTCGCCCGACAGCCGGCAGATTGCGTTCGATAGCGTCAAGTACGGCGAATGGGACGTACTCGTAGCCGATCTGGAAGGAGGTTCTGCGCGCCGATTGACGTACGGATCTTCCAATAAGGCGCGACCGGGCTGGTCGGCGGACGGGCAGTGGATCTACTTCGCGTCTGAATCTGACAGAACCGGGGAGTCGCAAGTGTGGAAAATGCGGGCCAAGGGCGGGCCTGCCGTTCAGGTAACCAGAAAAGGAGGGTTCGAAGCTGAGGAAGGTCCCGACGGGAAATTCGTGTACTATGCCAAACGCGGGGCCAAGGGCATCTGGAGGGTCCCCGCGGGGGGCGGTGAAGAAACGCAGCTTCTGAACAAAGGAGCCGAGGCGCAGTGGTTTCTCGCTCGCAAAGGCATCTACTTACTGGAACGGGAAACGGTGCGCGGATACACGCTGAGGTATATCGAGCTTTACAGCTTTGCTACACGCACCCTTTCCCGCGTCGTGGATCTCCCTGTAACCGCGGCCGGTGTGGCTTATAACTCCTTGGAACCGGCCCTGACTGTTTCTCCCGACGGCCGGCGCGCTCTTTTCTCCCAAATGGATCACGCAGAATTCGAGATTATGCTGGTGGAGAATTTCCGGTAGCTAGCGGGCGGAAATTTGCACCGGGAAAAACGGGACAGTTGAGCAGCATGTCGCCGAGGGCGACAACCGCCATTAACGCGGCGGACACTGGCTTGGGACACAGCGAAGGCCAGTCCCCGTCTTTCTAGTTGTTGGCGGCTGGCGCGGTTCTGGGGATGCGCAGGACCAGCAGCGCTGCGGCGACAGCTGAGACCATCATCAGGGCGAGACCGGATGAGAAAGATCCGGTTCGAGTATTCAGGTAACCGAACAGGTAAGGGCCGGCGAAACCGGCCGCGCTGCCCACCGCGTTGATGAATCCCACGGCTGTGGCGGCGCCCGAGTTTCTGAGGAGCTCGGTGGGGATCGCCCAAAAAGTCGGGAGGTAAGAATAAGCCATCGCCACCATGGTGAAGAAGACCATAGCGAACGCTAGGGAGGGAGGCTGGCTCATGATTCCCGGCAAGGCGGCTGCGGCGATGAACAGCGGGACGGCGGAGTGCCAGTGTCTTTCGCGCAGCTTGTCGGAATGCCATCCGTTGATTTGCATGGCGAAGAAAGTCACAAGATAGGGTATGGCGCCGAGCAGGCCGAGATGGAGATCCGGCAGTCCTGACTGGCGTTTCAGCATGGTCGGGAACCAGAAAGCAAAAGTGTACGTCGTGAAATAACTGAGAAATGTCAGGAACGCGAGCAGCAGAGTAGTGCGGGATCGGAGCACCTGCCAGGCGCCGGCCGGTTGCGCGCCGGCAGCCTCCTCTTGGAGAGTCTGCTCGATCCATTTGCGGCAGGCGGGAGCGAGCCAGGGGGCGTCGCGCGGCCAATCAGTCAAGAAAAAAAAGGCGACGATGCCCAGCACAATGGCGGGCATTCCTTCGAGGATGAACAGCCAGCGCCAACCCTGCACGGCAAGCCAGGAGTGACTCAAAATCCAACCCGCGAACGGAGATCCGATAGCAAAGGACAGGGGTATGGCGCCCATGAAGTTACTGGTGGCTTTGGCGCGGTCCTCCTGGATAAACCAGTGGCTCAGATAGACAATGACGCCGGGGAAGAAACCGGCTTCCGCTGCGCCTAACAGAAAGCGCGCCACGTAGAGTTGGCCGGGAGTGTGAACGAGAGCGGTGAGCACGGTGAGTGATCCCCAGGCGATCATGGTGGCGGAGATCATGCGCCGGGCGCTCCAAAGCTCGACCAGCAGGGCTCCGGGGATTTGCAAAGCCAAATAGCTGATGAAGAAGATGCCCGCGCCGAGACCGTAGACGTGGTCACTAAATCCGAGGTCGCGACTCATGCCGAGCGCGGCATAGGCCAGATTGGTGCGGTCCAGATAATTGATGATGTAGAGGACGAAGAGGAAAGGCAGCAGGCGAACGCCGATAAGGCGCCGGGTGTGGACGGAGACGTCAGCCGCCGGGGAGGCTGCAGCGCTTGAGAGATTTACGGCCACAGGTTACTTCGTTCCACTGCCGTTCGAAAGATACAAGCGGGCATTGTAACGCAGGGCGGGTTCAGAGTACTAACGGCACCGTGCAATGATCAGGGTGATGTCGTCATGCTGTTCTCGAGGGCTGAACTGGCGGACTTCATCGACGATGGATTGCAGCAAGGCTTGTGGAGGCAAGTCGCAGTGCCGGCGCAAGGCGGCGATCAAGCGCGGTTCGCCGAATTCCTCGTCGCGATCGTTGAACGATTCGGTGACGCCGTCGG
>Ga0335079_10008652_pt1 | contig 11609 bp, 11 predicted proteins | sample Lox_Sample_33_FD_206719 | JGI IMG/M metagenome (GOLD analysis project Ga0335079, IMG submission 206719) | Soil microbial communities from Loxahatchee National Wildlife Refuge, Florida, United States - Lox_Sample_3.3 | ecosystem: Environmental > Terrestrial > Soil > Wetlands | place: USA... | reverse complement strand
ACTCCACCCTCTTGCCAGATGTTTCAGAAGAAGCGACCAAGGATATTGACAAGATATCTGACGCTTCTTATTTACTGCTTATAGATAAAGACCGATTGCATACATTGAAAAAAACGGACATAAAACACAACGAATTAGACAGATTCATACACATCTGACACAGTTTTCAATTTACCGTATAAATCACACCTCCAATAAACATTTATTGGAGGTGTGATTCTTAAAAAACCAAAAGCGCAGCTTCTCGCTTGTTTATGCAATAGGCATAGCGGATGGACAATCAGCATTATCAATCACGATGTACAAATATGGACGGTTGAATTCGAACAATTATGCACTTTCATCGTTTTATTTTTCGTTCATTTAAGTTTCACATGTCCTCTTTGAGGCGCAGAATTAGATTGGCCTGCAAATTTTACGCGTCCTTTTTTGCCTCCACGATTTGTTGAGCGCAATCCGAAGTTGATTACCATCGGAATAGCCAGCAAAACCAGCAGTCCAAGTAGGATGCCGCCAAACAATGGCCAGGATTGACCGGACACTTCAGGTAGCACTCCGCCGGGATTATATTGCGATTGGGTCATGACCGTACTGCCGTTCAAGCTTACAGAGAGAGTGCGATTGACCCCATCGCGCAGAGCAGACGGCGAAGTGTAAGTCAAAGCATATTCGTTCTGAAGGGCAGTTCCGTATTGTTGAAATATGGATGCAAGTTGTGACGGATCAGGCTCATAAGTATAGATTCCGCCCGCTCGTTGGGCGAGGGACTTAAGGCTGGTTTCATCAATGCCTTGGAGGCTTTTAGAATCCTGTGGATTGCCCAAGCCAATTGTGGATATCGTCAAGCCGCCGGGACCAATTGCAGTGATAACTGCATCCTCGTTACTTTTACTGCGATTATCCAGACCATCGGTCAAGAGAAGAATTGCTTTGCGGCCGCTGACATTTGCCAGCAATTGTTCAGCACCGATTAAGGCGTCGAACATCGCAGTATCAGTGCCCGATTTAAGCGAGTCAATCGCCTTGATTAGCGCCTGATGATCTGTTGTTATTGCCTGCACGGTGCTCACATGGGTGTCGAAGGCAATGACTCCGGCCTGATCACCTGGACGCATTTGATTCACGTATGCATCAGCCGCAGCTTTCGCTTGAGTCAGTTTATTGGCGGTTGCCATACTTCCTGACACATCGATCACGAGCATCGTGGTCAGTTGGCCGGGGCCATTCGTGGTCTGACCATTGGGGTTGGCAATATTCGCGGCTGTCGTTTTCATCACCTGACCATTTTCGGAAACCTGAATGGCACTGGGATCAACACCAACGGGTTGACCGTTCGCATCCGTGACGGAAACATAAACTGTAACCTGAGGAAACTTGGAGTTATCAACCTGTGTGATGCGAATCTGCGGAACAGGCGTCGGCGTTTGGGCAAAAACTCCGGGCGTGATTCCCGTCACCAGCACGAGGAGCAGGCTCAGGGTCAGAATGAAGCGGTAAATTTGTCGCATCGTTACCTCTTTTCGTGATAGACCATCTCGGTGTTGCCCATCCGAATCTTTTGCCCATTGACCAACCGGGCCAGTTCGATCTTTTTGTTGTTGATGAAAGTTCCGGAGAGGCTGATGTCCTTTACACTAAACTGTTTGCCGTCACCGGTCAGCATGGCGTGCTGCGGAGCGATATCCGGATCGGGCAGGACAATCTCAGACTTCAATGCCGAACTGCCAATAGCAATTGCCGGACCACCGGCGTGCATGAACTTGTCGAGGATAAACTCGGTGCCTTTGAGCTTACCGGAAGTGACTTCGAGCCAGGCGCGTGACAGCAATACAACGATCAGGGAGATGAAGGCTCCAACGGATGCACCGAGCAAAACCAAGCCTGAGGCTTTACCGATAAGCGGATCCTTAAGTAAATTATGAACCGCCTCGAGCAGAACTCCGCCGAGCGCGCCGCCAATCAATCCTCCGAGCATTCCTTTCCAGACCTGGCTTTTGCCGACCACCCCTTCCGCCAAGCCAATCAGCAATCCAAAGATGCCCCATCCCAGTACGCGGCCCAAATAACCCGCGCCTGCGGATTGAAAAAGGAATTCGCTGAGGGGCAAGCCAATCGCGCCGGCGACGAGTCCGAGCGCGCCGCTAAAGGCTCCTGCCTTGATGGCTTGGACTCCGTTGCGCGTCATCAAACCTTCCGTGATTCCGATAAACAGGCCGATGCACAAACCAACCAATGCACCGACAACGGCTTCGCTTGTATATAAGTTGGATGTGAACGAAAGGCCGAGTAAATCGCTTACCTGCCAGCCAATCAATCCGCCGATTGCGCCAAGCACCGCGTAGAAATACGTTCGCATTCGTCTACTCATTTTTCGCATCTCCTTTTTCTTCTTCAAACTGATTCAAGTTTTTCCAATAAACCATACTGCGGCCATAATTGCCGTCCAATTCATAAAAGCCAAAATAACGGCTCGGATCCAAAATTCCACTTTTCTGACGAACAAAAAAACCCGCTGTAGATGATACAGGTTCCACCACCAGCGCGACCTGCCAGGGTTCTGGAAAGAAGTTGCTGTGCAGCCATGTATCATAATGAGAAAGGAAAACGCCCATGTTGGGATGCGTGTGATACCAACCCACGATTTTTTCGTTTTTATAATTGGCATCGATCTGATCATGAATGTCAACCAGACTCTGTTGGGTAAATGTCAAATAGACACTGCCTTGACGCGTATAGCGCGCGGGTAAAGCATGTTCAATAACGATAAATTGCTCCTGGTTTTCATCCGTACACCATTGCCCAATCAGAATGCCGCCCACTTCATTTTTCATATCGCTCACCGAATGAACGCAGATACGGCTATAGGCTTGCTGAGTAATAAATACGGACACCAAGGGATGGAGATCATTCTCGTCGTACGGTGAGTTCCAGCGGTTCGCTCTTTTTGTGGGAAGCGCTGTGGTAATTGGTTGAGTCATGTCGGATGCCAAAACGCGGATGTGTGAAATGGATGCCATAAATTTTTATTGATCCCTCAGCCCTCTTGCAGAATGACAAAGCGGGCTGAGGGATAGCTAAATTTATCCCGCAGTTACATCGGCAGTCATCATCAGCCGGTCGTTCTGTGGGATGCCGGCCGCCGAAAGTGTTTCTTCTTCCTTCAATTCGCGGCCAAGCGCTTTGCTGTCCAAACGATAAGACATCGCGCGTCCATCCGGACCCGTAACGGGCAGCTCCAGCGACGTGGTTAATTCCGGGATTAATTCTTTCACCGGCACATCATTTGGAACCTCAGCATTGCGGGTGCCACCCGAAGGTAGAACGATAGTGACAGGAACATCTGACATTGTTAATCTCCTTTCTGAATATGGACGAACTTGAACTTGCAAAACCGGTTTGCTTTACTGTGCACAACGCAGAAGAATAGCTACTTGATTCGGATTTTTGATTTCGGCTTCACAGCCTTTGTGGAAGCGGAGACTTTATTTACCGACAATGGATTCGAAAACTTGATACTCGGCTTCTTATGATCCTGTTTATCGTCGGGCTTACCACTTCCCAGCTTGACGCGCTCCGGTCGCATCAACTCGCGTGTATCTACCGGAAACGCATTGGGATGAGTCTTGCGATACTCGCGACACCAGCGCGCCGCTTCAGGGTCCCACGGGAAGGGAGGCTTGGTCGGATCATCATGGAAATTTTTATATTGAAGCATCTCTCCCAACATGATGACGAGACGATCCAATGAACGGCTGGCTGTCCACCAGGCAGCATCAATGCACACGGTTCCGTTGATATGATTGATATTGGGATGCCAGATCGGTGTCATCCATTTCATGCCCGGCCAGCGCTGGGGATATTGATTGTGGAGGTAAATCTCCACTTGATGATGATCGCTAAATTGCGGATTACCTTGGCGATCCACTGTGGCAATACTTTTGCATTTGAATGTCACGATGTAACGTTCAGGCGGCAAGTTAGGACGCGGCGATTGAGCCACAAAAGAAATGAAATCGGTGCGGGACGCAAGTTCCTGCATTAACTCATAGTCGCCGCGTAAACGCCGCATGCGCGGACTTTCCGCCACGATATTTGAACCAGCTCCAGCAGTAATATCCGCCGTCAGCATCAGCCGGTCGTTCTCCGGAATTCCCGCCGCGGCCAGTGTTTCATCTTCCTTCAGCTCGCGGCCCAAAGCTTTGCTGTCGAGGCGATAAGCCATTGGGCGGCCATCGGGTCCGACGGTTGGTAATTGCAATAGCGATGTAAATTCCGTCATCAGTTCGCGAACGGAAACATCGTCCGGGACCTCGGCGGCGCGTGCACCGCCGCTTGGCAAAACAATCGTCACGTTCAAATCGGTCATAAAGTTTCCTCCGAATTAAGTGTTGAGGTGCGGCACCTGACAGGCGCCGGTAATATCCCAGCAATCTTTGTGATGCAGGGTATGGCAAACTTCACATTCCACCACACCGCGCGGATCATCCCGCTTTACTTCTTCGAGGCAGTACGGGCAGCGATGCTCTTCATAAACTGCCAGTTGAATCTTTAGTTTTCGGTGTAGAGGATTCCATCGCTTGGCTTGCGCCTCAACCGGGCTGGACGCGGTCAACGTGGAAACCATCGGGTGTTCGTTTCTTTTCCTGCGGACTTTCGGCTTGGGGCTTGAATTCCGAATCCGAATCTTCGGGATAGTGAAGCGCGGCAAGGCATTTGTGAGAGCGGAACGTACTGGTCTGCGCGCCCGCGCTGCCGGAACTACAGATGTTTCAACCATATGAGGCCCAGATCGCTTCCAGGCACGCAGGGCAACCCAGGATGTATCCATCGAAATAACGATATAGACCAACATCAGCCAGTCGATTTGACTGCTCTTGACCTGCAGGGGTAATTTCAAGAAGATGTGCCATTGGTTCAACCAATTCACTGAAACAAATCCAAGAGCGGGAATTTCGATCCCGCTCTTCCCAGCAGTGAGATATCCCAATATGAACAGGCCGATGATCACGAGCGCAGCAGAGGTGAGACCACGAATGAACCAATTTCTCTGTGAGAGCACCAGCCGCGTGGCAAGTCCAGCGACCAAACCGATGCTCATGTCTGCAAAAACATTAAATATCAGCAATGGAAAATTTGTTTTTTGCTGGAGCAGAATGGCCAAACCCGAGGCCAACGCGATGACCAGCAGAAATAACAGGGTCAATTTGCGGCCCAGATGCCATCGTTCGGATTGTGAGTCAGTGTCCAGACTCATCGTTCGCTCGGCCATTGTTTGTCTGAATTCATCCGCGCAATTTGATGCGTGTCCGCGAAGGGATAACGGATGGATTCTTTATCCTCACTACACCATTGGAATTCGGCAATTCCACGGCCTCTTTGAAACGGACTCGGCCATGCGACTGCGGGCTTACGGTAATATGCGCCTGCTCAAAGTGATGAAAGTGAAGCGCCTCCGGTAGATCGCCGGTCAACTCATAAAACCGATATTGCACTCCGTTATGAGCCCGTACAATATGCAAAGGCGGGATACCAACGCTGGACAGGGTGCGGTGCAGGAAATCTTCCTCACCCGAGATAATATGAGTTAGAGTCGATTCTCGCAGGACACCGCAAGTTGGACAGTGTCCCGCCTCAAAGGTGACTTCACTCAAGGGTCTCAGGGTATTTTCCACCGTATGACAATTCGGGCATTCAAGCGAAGTGATCAGCTCTTGATCCAATTCGATCATGGCATCCGGCCCGAGGTCCGCGCGAGCGATGCGCAGCAAATCTGCAAGCGTGGTACGTTCGGCGCGTGCCGGCAGCTCAGTAATGTCACCATATGTCCAATGGCTTTCACAATCGTCACGTGGCGAATAAGCGGTGGTATGCATCTCATTGACCATGCCGTTATAATGAATCACTTTGCCGGCCTCGACCGGCATTCCATTGATCAGCTTGAGCGCTTCCTGCGATTGCATCCCGCCGATGATCGAAGCGATGGTCGGAGTGGTCGGTACTTTGCCGAGCAGGATGTTCTGCCGCGCTAGCAACGGACAGGAATAGCGCATGGACAGATCCCGCAGCGCCTGTTCCGTTAAAGTGCATTCATAACATGCGCCCTGCCCCGGCACAAAGACGCGCACCAGTCCGAGCAATTCCTGGATTGCTCCGTCCACCCAGGGTTTGTTTACCCAATAGCAAAAGCGGTTGACAGCCAGGCGGGCTTCGCGATTATCGAGACAGCCGATGACCACATCCATGCGGCGGATGATGCCCAAGCCCAATTGAGTGGTGACGTCACCGTTCATGTATTGAACGTGGATATCAGGGTTGATGGATTTGGCGCGCGCCGCGGCGATCTCGGCCTTGCTACGATTGTTATCCGCTTCCCGGAACAAAATGGAACGGCTCAAATTAGCGGCTTCGACCTTATCGAAATCCACGATGAACAAATTGCCGATGCCCATCAGCGATAGGTTCTTGATGACTTCATTTCCCAGCGCGCCGGCACCAATCACCATCACTTTAGCATCCTGAACCTTCTCGCGTTCCCACCATGAAATGAATTCGAAAGTGCCGAGGCGATCCTTCTTGAGGTTGGGAATGTGGATCGGTTTATCGGGCGCGATCGGGACGCGTAAGGGGCCAGTCGGCGGTTCGGTCGTCGCGGACCTTGGAGCGGGTTGCGCCGCCCCTGCCATTTCCTTGGCCTGGGCCATGTTCGACTCGCTGACGGCCTTGGCAAACCATCCGACATGTGGCCGAGACTCGATCAGGCTATTTTTCTCGAGAGTTTTGAGGGCTTCCCGCAAGGTTGAGCGGCTTATATCAAGCTGATTCATTAATTCACGCTCGGATGGGAGCTGAGCTCCGGGCGCCAGACTGCCGTCCAAAATGGAGGCGACCAGCTTTCCAGCAGCTGTTTCAGAAAGGGTTTTATGGGCAATTGGTTGAATTTTCACAAGACTTCAGCTTTCTGTGGTATGGTAGTCAGACCAATGAACCATAATATATATTTGTTTTGCCCCGCTGTCAAGAGGTGGGAATAGGAAAAAAGTACTATTCAAGCTTGCTGTTGCCTTACGAAATCCCCCAAAAGCCATTCCCCCACTGAGAGACGATATGAAGCGTTTCCAAACCTGACGTATTCTATTCCGAAACGTGACCTATTATGTTTTCAAACAAGTACTGTTATCTTTGCCAACAGGTACTGTTCTGTCTTGAAACAGGTACTGTTATGTTTTGAAACCTGACGTATTACGTTTTCAACCCAGATATGTTTTGTCCATATGCTAATGCGGAGGCAAGGCTTTCAACCTGCGCTACTTCGCAACCGATGTCTTAAAGCGAACGGCTGAAGGAAGGGAAGACCTCAACATGTCCCTTTTTGCAGGGACATTTTCCCCCAAGTCCGATGACCGAATGCAAAAATGGCCCCCATTTTCCATATCACGACAAATCATCCATGATCCGTTGCGCAGACAAACGGCCCGAGACCATCGCAGTGGGTATGCCCGTTCCCGGACGCGTGCTTGCACCTGTAAAATACAAATTGTGATAACGAGGATGTTGAAGGTCAGGACGGAAATATCCCAACTGTGTTAAGTTATGACACAGTCCGTGCGTGGAGCCTTTCATCAGATTATAGCGTTTGCGCCATGAGAGCGGCGTGAAATTGATTTCGAACTTAATGTGCGCTTCAAGATCATTGATTCCTAACGATGACAATCGTCGAAGGACATGTCGGCGTGCTTCGTCGCGCAATGTATTCCAATCCTGCACCCCATTTTCACTCATGTGTCCAACCGGGACAATGGCAATTATGCTGTCCTGTCCATCCGGAGCCATAGATGAGTCAAGCCGGACCGGGGCATGGATATAAAGACTGGGATTGGCTGGCAGGCTCAGGTCACGAATGATGCTCTCAAAGTTTTCGCGGTAATCGCTTGCGAGAAAGAGAGTGTGCGGTGGAAGCGTCTCGTAGGTCTTATCCAATCCCCAAAAGAAACTTACGACCGAACAGGAGTATCGCTTGCGGTCAAGTTTTTCCGTCTGACCATCCGGCGGGAGCAGATGCTGATAAACGTATGGCAGATCAGCATTGGCGAGAACCGCCTCTGCCTCTGATAATTGACCGTTCACGATCACTCCGCGGGCGGACTTATCCTTAACATCAATTCGATCCACCGCGGTATCGAAGATGAACTCAACGCCTGCTTCACGAGCAAGATTCATAAGCGCTTCAACAATACTATACATTCCGCCTTTGGGATACCAGACGCCATGTGCCAGTTCGGTGTATGGCATCATCGAAAAAGTGGCCGGCGCTTCGAACGGACTCAGCCCCATATATACGTCCTGGAACGTGAACGCGGCTTTGAGGCGCGGGTCGTCGAAATAGGCCGACATATTGCGATAATGATTCGCGAGCGGCTTGAGTTGATAAAGAAGTGGCAGATTATCAAGGGTGAAGAAATCCGAAGCCCTGCGAAAATCTCGCTTGACCAGCTTCTCGATGCCGAGATGATAATGGCGGTATCCCTCGTCCATGTAACGCATCAGGCCCTGAAAACTTCCATGCTCGAACGATTCCAATTGCTCTTGAAGAGACTTCATATCCGATGTAAGCGCAAGCTGACTGCCGTCATCGAAGGCCAAGTGATAAGTTGGATCGACGCGTTTCAAATCCAAGACGCCGCGCATTGACGCACCCAGTGCGGCAAATTCCGACTCATACAACAAAGGCATGATCAGCAAGGTGGGACCCGTATCGAAGTGATGCCCCTGGTGGCTGATGCGATCACAACGTCCGCCCGAGTGGGAATTCTTTTCGATGACAGTCACGCGCAAACCCTGCTTTGCCAAATGAGTCGCGGCAGTGATACCTCCAATGCCTGCGCCGATCACAATCACGGATTGGGTTTTCATCGTTTATCCATCTGGATGGTTTGCGGCGCTAGATGATGGCTCACATTTGGTATCAAAGCAGTAGTCAGCATAGATGCGAACGTTGACCAGCCCATCCATAAGCCAGTCCACAGACTCTTTCGGTCCGGATACTCGGAGCGCAGATAATAGTGATCTTTTTCAATCGCATCCAGCATCCACTCGAAGCGCGCGGTATACGCATAACCCGCCAAACGGCAACGCAAGTTCCCGACTTGCGCGGTGCATGCTCGTCCAGCTTTGAAATATTCACGCGCCAACTGAATTCGTCCGCAGACCCATTCACGGTAGGCCTCGCTGTTTACATCCTGAGGCGAAATACCACGAGAAACGAGAACTTCATACGGAATATTGAAATAGCCGGCCTCAACATCTTCCAGCGCATCCCTCAGCATGTGAATAACATGTGCAGCAGTCACCGCCATATAACGCGCTGCATGACGCGGCGAGGGATCGTCATGGCCGATAAAATAATACAGCGCCTCTGTGACTGCCGTTGCCAGCTTCCGCGAATACTCGGACAACTCCCCTTGCGAGATGGAGCGCCCGCGTCGTCCGGCATCAAAGGCCATCACATCCATCATGTTGCGCAGATATATTTGCAATCCGCTATTCTTTTCACGGTCATTACGAACCAAGTCAACCAGAATCCGTTCTTCTTCAAGAACTTCATCCAGCGCCTCGCCGCGATAACAAGACTCCAACAGAGACTTCTGGCGATTGGCAAAAGCGATTCTTTCGGCACTCGAACCATCGCTCGCGTCGATGATATCATCCATCCAGCGAAAGTAACCGTATGCCCGATATGCGTCGGTCATGCGGTCACGATCTGCAAAAAAGCGAATCGTATAGTAAGTTTGCCTGCTGGCTGATTTTGTAATAGCCATTGCCAGAGATTCACTTGAACGAAATTTCCTGTCCATCATTTCCTCAAAATTCTTATGTTTCCGCGAATTGTGATTTTCAGCACTTTCGTCATTATATACGTGAAATGAATTTCAAGGTTTCAAAGCGTGCTTGCGAAGGTGGCATATCGTCAGAGCGAGTGAGGTGCTTCGCAAAAAATGAGAAAAGGCAAAGCGTGCAACTTTCCAGGTTTCTTTACATCTATATTTTGTATGGATACAAATACTTTCTTTCAGAAGATTCAGAAGAACCCGCATCCGGTGGTGGTGGATTTGTGGGCGCCGTGGTGCGGGCCATGCAAAGCCGTCAAACCGACTTTGGAAAAGCTTGAGGCCGAATATAAAGGGCGCGTCGATTTATGGGAGATCGACGCCGATGATTCTCACGAGCTCCTGCAAAAGCTCGGCGTGTATGGCATTCCGACGCTGATCGCTTATCGCGAGGGCAGGGAACTTACGCGCTATATCGGAGCAAAGCCCGCGGCTGCCCACAAGACTTTATTCGAAACGTTGTCTACTGGCGGAGTTCCAGGGCCTGCGGCGCTGGCGCCGCTGGACCGCATCCTGCGCGTCGCGATTGCGGCGGCGATTGCATGGTTGGCATGGCGATTTAATTCGAACTGGTTATTGTTCGCTTTGAGTGGCGTGGTGTTATTCAGCGCGGTTCATGATCGCTGTCCGATCTGGCGCGCAATTACAGCCAAGTTCAAAGAGCTAACGAATACAGCATACGGGAGGAATAATTCATGAACTTAGATGATCGTCGTTTTGACTATCACAAAATGCACGCATTGACGGGTGCGGACCGTCAGGCGAGGTGGGATCCACCGCGTTTCCTCAACCGCTTCAATATCCAGCCGGGCGCATCGGTTCTTGACTTGGGATCGGGTCCCGGTTTCTGGACCTTTCCCCTTGCTGAAAAAGTCGGTGCGAGCGGCGCGGTTTGGGCTTTGGATGTCAGTCAGGAAATGCTCGATGAACTCGCCAAACACAATCCACCCAAACAAGTACGGCTTTTGCAAAGCGAACTTCCAAAGATCAAATTACCCGATTCGAGTCTCGATTGGATTTGGACGGCATTCGTTTTCCATGAAGTAACCCCATCGCAAGAGCTGGCAAAGGAAATGTTCCGCGTGGCAAGGACTGAAGGTATTGTGGCCGTTCTCGATTGGCGTCCCGACGCGCTCGGCGAGGGCGGAGCGCCACTCCATCATCGTATGTCCGTCGCACAGGTCACAGGGTTTTTACGCGCAGCCGGCTTCCGTTCTGTGGAAAAAACCTGGCAGGATGACGACGCGTATTTGATCGAAGCCAAGCGATAATGTTAAAGAAAAGTGCTGATGATTTCCCGTCAGCACTTTTTGATTCACAGATTAATTGCTTTGACTCAGCAATGGTGTCACGTATTTCTCAAGCATTGCCCGGCTGATCGCACCAGTCCACGCATAGCGGACTGTGCCTGTTCGATCAATCACATAAGAGTTGGGAAGATTCGTGTTTTTGAACACCGCCAATGATGCATTCTGCGGATCGATCCAAACGTGAAATTTCAAGGTATGACTTTGAGCAAACTGCGAAACAGTATCTTGCGGATCTCCGGCTTCAATCGCAACGATCATAAAGTCTTGTGCCGCGTGTGATTCGTAGTAGGCCTCGAGCGTTGGCATTTCAGCCTTGCAGGGAGGACACCACGTTGCCCAATTGTTGACCAACAATATTTTTTTCTGGAAATCGGACAACGACTCGTCGGTCCCGTTTATGTTCTGTAATTCAAGT
>Ga0335079_10008651_pt1 | contig 11609 bp, 13 predicted proteins | sample Lox_Sample_33_FD_206719 | JGI IMG/M metagenome (GOLD analysis project Ga0335079, IMG submission 206719) | Soil microbial communities from Loxahatchee National Wildlife Refuge, Florida, United States - Lox_Sample_3.3 | ecosystem: Environmental > Terrestrial > Soil > Wetlands | place: USA... | reverse complement strand
TTGAAGGCGTCGGGCACGAGGTTGGCGGTCAGCGGACTCGGCTGGCTGCCGAGCGAGAATGCCACCACGATCACCGCCAGAGCGACCACGATCAGGCCGGTCCTGTAGATCCGCGGATCGAGCATCCGATTTGAGGGTAACCGTCCGCCCCCGGAAGGATCGACCGCGGGCATTAGTCTTTTGCTGCAAACAGGAAGGACTCAGTGGCAGATCGCTCAGCGCGCATCCTGCTCGTGGACGATGAGCAGTCGATTCAGACGCTGCTCTCATATCCGCTTCGCAAGGAGGGTTACGACGTCGTACAGGCCACGGACGGGCGCCAGGCGCTCGACCGCTTCGACGAGCAGTCGTTCGACCTGGTCGTGCTCGATCTTATGCTCCCCAAGGTCGACGGCCTCGAGGTGTGCCGCCGGCTCCGGAGCCGCAGCTCGGTTCCGATCATCATCCTGACCGCGAAGTCGGAGGAGATAGACAAGGTGGTGGGGCTCGAGCTCGGGGCCGACGACTACATCACCAAGCCGTTCTCGCTGCGGGAGTTCTCGAGCCGGATCAAGGCGGCGCTGCGCCGCGCCGAGATGGTCCGCCCCGCGGAGACCGCTCCCGACGAGTGCCCGTTCGAGACCCGCGAGATCCGGATCGACTTCTCCAAGCGTTCGGTTCGGGTGCGGGGGAGCGAGTCCCAGCTGACGTTCGTCGAATTCGAGATCCTGTCGGCGCTGGCGAGGGCACCGGGACGGGTATTTACTCGTGACATGCTGCTCGCGCGCATCTGGGGAGACTCTGCCTACCGCGATCCGCGCACCATCGACGTCCACATCCGCCACCTGCGCGAGAAGCTCGAACACGACCCGAAAGAGCCCGAGTACCTGTTCACGGTGCGCGGCGTCGGCTACCGGTTCCGCGACACGGAGGAGTAACTCGGCTCGTGGCGATTGAGAGTGGGGCGATGGGGAAGCGGGCGGCGTCCCGGGCGGTGGGCGGCCGAGCGGCGCGGCCACGATTGCGTGGGCTCCTGACGCTTTCGCTGCGCACTCGAATGACGCTCGTGTTCTCAGCGATCATGTTCCTGGCGCTCGCCGCACTGTATGTGTACGTCGCGCCCGGTCTGCAGACCCGGCTGCTACACGATCAGCTCGCCGGGCTGACGGCGGATGCGGAGCACCACTCGGCCGACATCGCGAGGACCGTGGGCAGCAACAACCCATTGGCGGTCGTCCAGACCCGCGTCAACGCCGCTGCGCTCGCCACCGGCGATCGGGTGACGCTGCTGCTCGTCAACCACGTTCCGTCGGGGGCCGTGCTGTCCGAGATGGCCGACTCGAGCCGGCGGTCGGCCACGGCGGCGCTGTCGTTCGCGGTTGCTGGTCGGGCGGTGGGATCGGCGCGTCCGGTGACCGGTACCGAGGAGACCCGGGCCGGGACCGTGGCCGAGGCCGCCGACCCGGTCGTGTTCCACGGTCGGGTGGCGGCGGTGATCGTGTACTCCTCGCCGGCTTCGGGGGTGGTGCGGACGGTGTCGACGGTTCGCCACCAGATCCTGGTCGCCGGCGCGATCGCGCTGCTGTTCGCGCTTGTCGGCAGCTGGTTGATGGCCCGCGCGCTGGCGCAACGGGTGAAGCGCCTCGAGCTCGCGGCCGAGCAGGTCGCGGGCGGCGACTTCGGGCACCCGATCCCGGTCGATTCGAGTGACGAGCTCGGACAGCTCGCGGTGGCGTTCAATCAGATGCAGCACCAGCTGTCGCAGCTCGAGTCGGCGCGCAAGAAGTTCATCGCGACGGCGTCACACGAGCTGCGGACCCCGATTTTCTCTCTGGGGGGATTCGTCGAGCTGCTCGAGGATCCCGATCTCGATCCGGAGACCCGGGCGCGGTTTCTGGAGCAGGTTCGCGGCCAGGTGGAACGACTGCGGAAGCTGTCGGTCGATTTGCTGGACCTGTCCCGGTTGGAGTCGGGGTCTCTGGAGCTGCGGGTTGAGCAGGTCGACCTCGGCGAGTTGACGCGGTCGGTGGCGGGCGAGTTCGAGCCGGTGCTCGCTCAGCACGACTCGCATCTGGAGCTGCGCGTCGGACCCGGCCGGCTCGATGTCGTGTGCGACCCGGTGCGGGTCGCCCAGATCGTCCGCATCCTGATCGACAACGCGCTGGTCCATACGCCGCCGGGGTCTTTGATCACCGTCACCGCGCGGCGGACCGAAGAACAGGTGAGGCTGGCGGTCCACGACGACGGCGAGGGGATCGACGCTCAGGCGCTGTCGAGGATCTTCGAGCCGTTCTACACCGCCGACGACGCGCAGGGCTCCGGGCTCGGCCTGGCGATCGCGAGCGAGCTCGCCGAGCGGATGTCGGGCCGGCTCTCGGTGGATTCGCGGCCGGGCGATACGACGTTCACGCTCGATATCCCGGCGTAGGTTCTGTGGCTGCCTCGTCCGATCGTCGGGGGCTGGTGTTCGAGCTGGCGTCGGAGCTGCGGTCGGTGGTGCTCCCGTCGCTGGGGTCGCATGCCGGCCGGGCGATGGAGGGTTCCGGTGCGGGAGGAGACGTCACGTTCGCGATCGATGAGGTGGCGGAGTCGTTTTTGGAGGAGTTCGTTTCGTCGCGGGCGCCGCGGATGGCGTTCTATTCCGAGGACCGGGGTCTGGTTGCGCCTCCGGAGGCGGTCGAGGTGCTGATCGTCGACCCGATCGACGGGACCCGGCCGGCGATGGCGGGACTCGAGTCGGCGTGCGTGGCGGTGGCGCTCGCGCCCATCGGGGACGGGTCGCCGACGATGGGAGACGTGTCCGTGGGGTGCGTGGTCGAGATCAAGTCCGGCGACTGGTATCTGGCCACGCGGGGTCTTGGTGTTGAGTCTTCTCGGCGGGTGGCGCTCTCCTCGCTTGTCGACGTGAGCCGCATGTTCTGGGGCTACGGCTTCCGGGGGCGACCGGTGCGGGCGTCGGTGGAGGTGCTGGGCGATCTGATCGACGCTTCGTCGGTGGGGGGCGGGACGTTCGAGCTCGGGTCGCAGGCGTTCGCGATGACTCGAATCGTGACCGGCCAGTTCGATGCCGTGATCGAGGTGGGGTCGCGGTTGATCGACGAGATTCCCGGAATGCGTCGGGAGTTCGAGCGCGTGGGCGGGGGGCAGGTGCTGAACAACTCCCCGTACGACCTCGCGGCGCCGTGGCTGTGCCTGGTGGAGGCCGGCGGCGTCGTCACCGACGGCTGGGGCGAGCCGCTCGATCGTCGTCCGTTGCTCGGATCCGGCCATGAGTTCCAGATGTCGTCGATCTCGGCGTCGAACGCTGAGCTGCACGCCGAGTTGGTTCGGGCGGTGGATTTGGGGGTCGCGCGGGTGCGGGCTCAGCGCGGGTGAACCGTCCGGCTCGGTATCGTGCGGGCGCCCCAGGGCTTAATCATGCTGCAACCGGTATCGGTCCCGCAAAAGCATCTGAACGACTACGCGAGCATCGTCGGGCGTGCGCTCGCCGATGAAATCCGTGCGCGCGCGGAGCGGTTGCAGGGCAAACGGGTGTTGCATCTGTCCGCCACCGCCTTCGGCGGCGGCGTGTCCGAGATCCTGTACACGCTGGTGCCGTTGATGATCGACGTCGGGCTTGCCTGTGAGTGGCAGGTGATCTATGGACGCGAGGAGTTCTTCAACACGACCAAGGTGATGCACAACGCGCTCCAGGGCAATCCGCAGGATCTGAGCGAGGCACAGTTCCGTACCTGGCAGGACTACAACGGCATCAACGCGCGCGAGATGTCAGACGGGTGGGACGTGTGCATCGTGCACGATCCTCAGCCGGCGGCGCTGGCCTCGCTCGTGCCCGAGAAGTCGCGTCGCTGGGTGTGGCGCTGTCACATCGACCTGTCGACACCCAACCCGGACACGCTCAGTCGACTGCTTCCCTATCTCGAACCGTATCCCGCAGCGGTGTTTCACATGCCCGGGTACGTGCCGCCGGACATGGATGGTCGGGCCCATATCATCCCGCCCGCGATCGATCCGCTGGCACCGAAGAACATGGCGTTCTCCCCCGAAGACGCGGTCTACATCTGCGAACAATTCGGGATCGACGTCGACCGTCCGCTCTTGTGCCAGGTGTCGCGCTTCGATCCGTGGAAGGATCCCCTCGGCGTGATCGATGCCTATCGGATCGTCAAGCAGGAGATGCCGGACGTCCAGCTGGCGCTGGTCGGTTCGATGGCCACCGACGATCCAGAAGGCTGGGACTTCTTCAACGCGACGGTGGCGCACGCGGACGGCGACCCCGACATTCACATCCTGAATAACTTGAACAACGTGGGCGCGATCGAGGTCAACGCGTTCCAGTCCCACTGCGATGTAGTGATCCAGAAATCCACTCGCGAGGGGTTCGGTCTCACCGTCACCGAGGCGATCTGGAAGGGACGGCCCTTGATCGGCGGGGCGGTCGGCGGAATTCCCCTGCAGGTCTCCGACGGAGAGACTGGGTTCCTGGTGTCGACCGTCGAGGAGTGCGCCGAGCGGGCTTTGCAGATCCTCCGCGATCCGGGGCTCGGGAAGCAGTTGGGACGCGCCGGCAAGGAGTCGGTCCGGCGCCGCTTCCTGATGCCGCGACTGCTGCGCGATTGGCTCGAGCTGTTCGAGCAGCTCGAGGTCTGATCTCGGTGGCCTCCTCTTCCGATCACCCCCTCGTGCTGGTGTCGAACAGGGGTCCGGTGACTTTTGGGCCGGATGGCGAGATTCGGCGGGGGACCGGCGGCCTGGTGACCGCGCTCATCGGCCTCGCCACCCACCGTGACGTGACCTGGATCGCCTCGGCGATGACCGAGGAGGACGCGGCCGTCGCCGAGCGGAACGCGCGAAAACCGTTCACGGTGCAGGCGCCGGACGGGGGCGAGTACCGGGTCAAGATGGTCGCGTCCGATCCTGAGGCGTATGACCGCTTCTACAACATCACCGCGAACCCAATGCTGTGGTTCATCCAGCACTACCTGTGGGACCTGTCGAACGCGCCCGACATCCGCCGGAACGAGACCGAGGCCTTCGAGTTCGGTTACAACGCCGTCAACGAGGACCTGGCGCGGGCCGTGATCGAGGAGATCGAAGGGGTCGAGCACCCCATCGTGATGGTTCACGACTATCACCTGTACACACTGCCCGGACTCGTACGCAAGGCGAGACCGGATGTGTTCATGACGCATTTCGTACACATCCCGTGGAGCCAGTCAGACTCGTGGCGGGTGCTGCCGACGGTGATGCGCGAGGAGATCTACCACGGGATCCTGGCGAACGACATCATCGGATTCCACACCCGCTCCTACCGCCGGAACTTCCTACAGTGCTGCGAGGACCTGCTCGGGTTGGACGTGGATCACGAGGGCGGCGTGGTGCGGTGCGAGGACCGCGAGGTGTGGGTGCGCGCCTATCCGCTCCCGACCGACGCCCAAGCCATCCAGGGCGTCGCCCGCCGCGAGCGGGTCCGCGAATTCGAGGAGGAGCTGCTGCGCCGGCGGCGCGATCACCTGATACTGCGGGTCGATCGCGCGGACCTGTCGAAGAACGTTCTGCGCGGGTTCGGGGCGTTCGATCTGTTCCTAGAGCAGCACCAGGAGTTCCGCGAGCGCGTTACGTTCATCGCGCAGATGATGCCGTCGCGGACCGACGTGCCCGAGTATGCGGAGTACCTCGAGCGGATCGAGGCAGTCGTGGCAGTCGTCAACCACCGTCACGGTTCGCCGGACTGGATGCCGATCCAGTTGAAGCTGCGCGACGACCTCGATGAGGCGGTGGCGAGCTACAAGCACTACGACGTGCTCATGGTCAACGCGATGTTCGATGGAATGAATCTCGTCGCCAAGGAGGGCCCGATGGTGAACGAGCGCGGCGGCGTGTCGATCCTGAGCGAGAACACGGGCGCGCATGAGGAACTCGGGGAGTACGCGCTGTCGGTCAACCCGTTCGACATCCAACAACTGGCCGACACGATCCACGCGGCGTTGACGATGCCCGAGGACGAGCGAGAGCAGCGACTCGAGGGGCTGCGGTCAGTCGTGACCGCTCGCAATCCGGGCGACTGGATCGACGAGCAGCTGGCTGATATTCAGCACAAGAGCGAGGGTTAGTCGGGCGAGGGCTTTGGGCCGGCCGGGTCGTGGGTCGTCGGCGAACGTCAACGGCAGGCACCTGGATGATGGGGTGGCGACTGGCACATGGGGTCGCGCTGCGGTTCGCTGGCGAGTGGGTCGCGGTACCGGCTTCCCAACCTGCATAACGCGACATTCGACGCGATCGCAGCCGACCGTGCCGTGTTCCGCGTGATTATCCGCCGCAGCTCGGCAAGGTCCGCGTGGCGCGAGTCGACTGTCGCGTTATGCAGGTTTTCTTGACCCTCGACCCGCCACCGGGCGCTCGCCCCATCCTCCAGGTGCCCGCCTTAAAAATCCGTCGCCCCAACCCCACGGCGGGCTCGGTCCGGTCTAGTCGCCGCCCGCCCGACCGTGGATCGTCTTGCCATCCGCCAGCATCGCCACATAGTCGCGGATCCGGCGGGCGCGGGTCTCGGGGCGCTTGGCGTCGTAAATCCGGTACAGGAAGCTGTAGCGCTCTGAGCGCTTGAGGGTGGCGAAGAACTCGTCGGCTTCTGGATTGGCGTCGAGGGCGCGCTGAAAGTCGTCGGGGACGGCCACGGTGCTCTGCGGCGCGTAGGCGGCGTCCCAACGTCCGTCGTTCTTGGCGGCTTCGACCTGCGCGAGCCCTGCGGGTCGCATCCGCCCCTGCTCGATCAGCTCGGTGGCCTTGCGCCGGTTCACCTGCGACCACTTGCTGTGGGGGCCGCGGGGGGTGAAGCGCTGGAGCCAGAACGCGTCGTCGTGGCGGCGAACCTGCCCGTCGATCCAGCCGTAGCGAATCGCCTCCTCGAGCGCCTCGGCCTTGGTGATCGTGCCGGCTCCCGACCTCTCGCCCTTGGTGACCGTGCCGGCTCCCGACCCCTTCTTGGGGAGCTTCAGCCAGACCCCCGGGGACGATGCGTGGTTGGCCTCGAGCCATCGCTCCCAGGCGCTCCGATCGGGAAACTCGACCGTTGGGGTGTCTTTGGCGGGCATGGGTTCTGAACACTATGCAGGCGCCGGCGGGTTGCAGGGGCGGGACGGGCGGCTACCTTCGGCCAACGCCGGCGGCTGCCTTCGGCCAGTCCCGGCGGCTGCCGATTCAAGGTCAGCCGCTATAGTCGACCGCCGCCTCACCGAAGGCATTTGACCATGGCAGCCGAAGCCCCCCTTTACGACCTGATGCTGCTGCTCTCGACGGGCGCGCCCGAGGAGCAGCGCACGAAGATCCTCACGGACGTCGAGTCGGCGATCACCGGCGCCAACGGATCGATCGAGCGCAAGGACGACTGGGGACAGCGTCCGCTCGCCTACCGGATTCACCACCAGCCGGACGCCGATTACCACCTGCTTCAGTTCAAGGCGCCCCCGACGCTGATCGAGACGCTTTCGCATGATCTGCGGATCACTGACGGCGTCGTTCGCTTCCGGGTGATCAAGAACCTCCCGGGCACGCCCCCGGCGCCGGACTCTGCGCCGCCGGTCGTTGCCACCGCGGCTCCGCCGGCGAGTGGCGGCGAGTCGACCACAGAGGCGTAGGCGCTCTCCCCGAGGCGTAGTCGCTCCCGGTCGCGGCCGGGTGTCAGCTTGGGTCCGCGCCGCGGCACCGGGCTCGTTTTTCAACGGGTTTGCAACGGTCCGATACGGCTCAGCCACGGCCCCGCAACTTGTCTGTCCATTTTCCGGGGACCATGGGATTTGCCGCCTGAGACGTGCTTAGACTCGCTCACAAGCTTTCAAATGCGCTCTTTGGAAAGGAGCAGAGCATGAACATCAACAGAGTCGTCCTGACCGGGAACCTGACCAAGGATCCGGACATTCGTTCGACTCCCGAGACGGGACTGTCGATCTGCAAGCTCAGGCTTGCGGTCAACACGCGCCGCAAGAACAACGCCAGCGGGAACTGGGAGGACAAGCCCAACTACTTCGACGTGACGGTGTTCGGCCGGCAGGCGGAGAGTTGCGGACAGTACCTCAAGAAGGGACGTCCGGTGGCGATCGACGGTCGCCTGGATTGGCGTGAGTACGAGGTGGAGGGACAGAAGCGCCAATCGGTCGATATCATCGCTGAGAACGTGCAGTTCCTCGGGAGCCGCGATGACGCTGGCAACGGGAACGGGAACGGCTATTCCGGCGGCATCCGCGCGGAGAGCGACATCCCGGCCGACACCAGCGATTTCGACGCCGCCCCCGTGGGAGCCGGAGTGTCGGACGACGACATTCCGTTCTGAGAATTCGACTGAGGCTAAGACAGCAACCGAGCAGGTGATCGTTAGTGGCAAAGCAACGTAGACGGCCGGTTCGCCGGCGCGACAGGAAGGGCGCGCAGACTTCTTCGCGCCGCAAGCCCTGTCCGTATTGCCGGGACAAGATCGAACAGGTCGACTACAAGAACATCTCGATGCTGCGGCGGTTCATCTCCGAGCGCGGCAAGATCCGCTCGCGGCGGATCACCGGCGCTTGCCGGCGCCACCAGAGTCAGGTGGCGCGCGCCGTCAAGCGAGCGCGCGAACTAGCGCTGCTCCCGTACGTGGCCGAGGGCGCGGGCGGCGAGCGTGGCGATCGCGACCGCGATCGCGGTCGTGATCGCGACCGCGACCGCTAGGACGCATCGAGATGCCCCAGGCGATCCTGCTCCAGGACGTGGACTCGCTCGGTGAGCGGGGGACTGTCGTTGACGTCTCGTCCGGCTACCTGCGCAACTACCTCTTGCCGCGCAAGCTGGCTGAGCCGGCGACGACGGCCTCGGTCCAGGCCGCCCGGCGGCGTCGGGAGGAGGCCGAGCGCGCCGTCCAGGAGGCTGAGGACCGCGCGCGGGACAACGCGGCGACGCTTGGGCGGACCGTGCTCACGATTCCCCAGCAGGCCGGCGACGACGGTCGGCTGTTCGGCTCGGTCACGACGCAGGACATCGCCGAGGCCATCCGGGACGCGCGCGGGATCAAGATCGACCGGCGCAAGATCCACCTCGAGGATCCGATCCGCCACACCGGCACCTACATGGTGGTCGTCGAGGTCACTGACGACGTGACCGCGACGGTCAAGACCATGGTGGTGCCGGCCTAGCCGGCACCCTCCCCGCGCCGACCTCGGTCGGTCGCCGAACGTCTCCGATCTGAAGTTCCTCGCTGGTTGCGGGAACGCCTCGCGAGTGACGCCTGCGCCGAACTTAGACTCGGACCGACCATGAGCGCCGTCCAATCCATCGCGGTTCCGCCGCACAATCTCGAGGCGGAGAAGTCGGTGCTCGGCGCCGTGCTGCTCGATGAGCGCCACCTCCACGCGCTCCTCGTCGAGCAGCAGCTCCGGCCGAAGCACTTCTACCGTGAGCAGCACGGCGCGGTGTTCGCGGCGATGATGGAGCTGTACGAGAACGATCGGAAGATCGACCATCTCACGGTCGCGGAGATGCTCCGCCAGCGCGGCAAGCTCGAGGACGTCGGTGGACCGGCAGCGATCGACGAGCTCGCCGGTTGGGTGCCGGCCGCCGGACACGCGCGCGAGTACGGACAGATCGTGCGCGACAACGCCCAGCTGCGTGCGCTGCTGACGACCTCCTACGAGATCCAGGCCAGCGTGATGACGCGGGAGGCGCCGCCGCGTGACCTGGTCGAGCGAGCCGAGCGCTCGGTGCTCGAGGTGGCGCACGACGATCGCGAGAAGAAGTTCCGCCCGATCGCCGAGATCCTCGACGAGGAGACGGACAAGCTGCATCGTCTGTCGACGGCGAAGACGCCGCTGACGGGCACGCCGTCGGGCTTCAAGGACCTCGACGAGATGACGGGCGGCTTTCAGCCGGGCAACCTGATCATCGTCGCCGCGCGGCCGTCGATGGGAAAGTCGGCGCTCGTGGCGAACGTCGCCGAGAACGCCGTGCTCGGAGTTGGTCACCCATCTCAGCATCCCAGCTCGGTAGCCCTGTTCTCGCTCGAGATGTCGGAGTCCGAGTTGGCACAGCGGTTCGTGGCCTCGCAGGCGCGCATCCGGGGCGAGGAGCTCCGCAAGGGCCGGGTGCCCGAGAAGCAGTGGCCGAAGATCCTCAACGCCTGCCAGCGGCTCTCGGCTGCGCCGCTGTGGGTCGACGACTCGAGCGACACGGGCGTGCTCGAGGTGCGCGCCAAGGCCCGCCGGCTGCATCACCAGCTCGATCAGGGTCTCGGCCTGATCATCATCGACTACCTCCAGCTGATGCGCCACGAGGGGCGCGTGGAGAGTCGCGTCGAGCAGGTGGGTCAGATCTCCCGAGGACTGAAATCACTCGCTCGCGAGCTGAACGTGCCCGTGATCGCGCTCTCTCAGCTCAGCCGCGCGGTCGAGCAACGCGGTGGCGAGAAGCGCCCGATCCTGTCCGACCTGAGGGAATCGGGCCAGATCGAGCAGGACGCAGACCTCGTGATGTTCATCTATCGCGAGGAGTACTACGACAAGGAGTCCGAGCGGCCCGGCGAAGCGGACATCATCATCGCCAAGCACCGCAACGGGCCGGTTGGCGACGTCGTGCTGACGTTCCAGAAGGAGTACCCGAAGTTCATGAACTACGCGGGCGAGCGGTTCGCGGGGTGACCGACTGCCCGTTCGACATCTGCGACGGCAGCGGCCTCGTCTACGACGAGTCGACGAACACCGCGTACGACTGCCGATGCCGCAAGCAGATCATCGCGCTGCGCAAGGCGCGGAGCCTGTCGGCGGTGATCCCGCGGCGCTACCACGACGTGGCGTTCGAGCGCTATCCCGTGACCGAGATCGACCCCGCGGTGGTTACCGCGACGCGGCGGTTCGCGGACGCGATCGACGACCGGCTGGACGGCGGACGCGGCCTTTGGTTCATGGGTCCGGTCGGGACCGGGAAGACGACGCTGGCGATGCTGGTCTCGAAGGCGGCACTCAAGGCTGGACGGTCGGTCGCGATCTACTCGCTGCCGCGGCTCCTCAACGAGATCCGCGATACCCACCGGGCCGAGCGCTCGCACGTCGATCTGCTCGACCGGCTGACGGCGGTTGACCTGCTCCACATCGACGACGTCGGCGCGGAACGGACTACGGACTGGGTGCTCGAAGAGCTCTACTCAATCGTCAACGCGCGCTACGAAGACGAGCGATCGATGGTGATCACGACCAACATCAGCGACCGCGAGGCGCTGTGCGAGCAGATCACCGCGCGGACGGTCTCGCGCCTGACCGAGATGTGCGACGAGCTGCCGCTGCTCGGTCACGACCTGAGAATGGAGTTTCGACCGGCCTGAGCGCCGGCGGCGCGTCACTCCTTGAGCCGGCGCTCTGACTCGGCGCGCTCTTCGAGCTTCTCACGCAGGTATCGCGCCTTGTCGGCGCGGCGTTCGTGCTGCTCTGCCTCGTCCTCGTCAAACGCCGACTTCGCGCGCTTGCGCTCGTCGGCCTCGCGCTCCGACTGAATGACCTTGAGCTCTTCTGTCTTGTGTTCATCCGTCGTGCTGTGCTCATCCGTCATGCCCAGAACGTAGCGCCACCAGCGGCGATCCGCCATGGTGGACCCGGCGCGGAGTGGTGGCCGTG
>Ga0335079_10008650_pt1 | contig 11610 bp, 6 predicted proteins | sample Lox_Sample_33_FD_206719 | JGI IMG/M metagenome (GOLD analysis project Ga0335079, IMG submission 206719) | Soil microbial communities from Loxahatchee National Wildlife Refuge, Florida, United States - Lox_Sample_3.3 | ecosystem: Environmental > Terrestrial > Soil > Wetlands | place: USA: Florida... | reverse complement strand
TCCTTTGATCAACGGGCTGCAAAAGCTGGAGACCTGGTCGAAGCGGATTCCCATGGACGCGTCGCCCGCCACGGCTCACCTGTTCATCATCAAGCCGTTCACGGGCCAGAGCCTGATGCGGCTGTTCTCGACCCATCCCTCTACTGAGGATCGCATCGCGCGTCTTCAGTCGATGCGATGAACCAGGTGCGGGTGAACCGGAAAGCGGCCGAGCGGGTCGCCTCCGGCCATCCCTGGATTTTTTCGAGCGACCTCACCGACCGTGACGGCGCACAACCCGGCGAAGCCGTCACAGTGGCGGACGGGCGAGGGCGTGCGCTCGGCACCGCCCACTACAGCTCCTCCTCACAAATCGCATTGCGAATGCTGTCGACGCAGGCGGAAGCCGTCGATCGCGAGTTCTACTTTCGCCGGCTGCGGGCAGCGGAGGAACACCGCTGCCAGGTTGTGCATCATAGCAATGCCTATCGCGCCGTGCACGGCGAAGCCGACCTGCTCCCTGCCCTGATCGTGGATCGCTATGCGGACTACCTCGTCATTCAGACGCTCGATCAAGGGATGGATGCAGCGCAGCCTGAGATCGTCTCGTGTTTGAAAGAGATTTTCCAGCCGCTCGGGATCGTCGCACGCAATGACGCCGCCGTGCGCCAGAAGGAGCAGTTGCCTCTCGAAACCGCGGTGCTGGCCGGCGACGTTCCGGAATTCGTGAGCGTCCAGATGAATGGCCTGACGCTCCGGGCGGATTTGCAGCGCGGCCAAAAAACGGGAATCTATCTCGACCAGAGAGAGAACTACATCGCGGCGACACAGTATGCGCGCGGCGGCCGTGCGCTCGATGCCTTCACGTCCACGGGCGGGTTCGCGCTGCATTTGGCTGGAAAGTGCGAGACGGTCGAGGCGGTGGACAGTTCCGGCCCGGCGCTGGCCACGGCGCGAACCAACGCTCAGACGAACGGCATCTCGAATCTCGAATTCCGCGAAGCGGATGTATTCGAGTTACTGGCGGGCTATGCTTCCGCGCAGCGGCAATTCTCCATGGTCGTTCTAGACCCGCCGGCCTTCGCGAAGTCGCGCCGCAACCTGGAAGCGGCAGCCACGGGCTACAAAGAGATCAATCTTCGCGCGCTCCGGCTGCTGCATCCAGGCGGCGTGCTGGTGACGTGCTCCTGCTCACACCATGTCAGCGAAGCGATGCTGCTGGAACTCGTGGCCCAAGCCGCCCTCGATGCGGGCCGGACGTTGCGTGTGCTCGAGCGCAGGACGCAGGCGCAGGACCATCCCATCTTATTGACCGTTCCCGAAACTCACTATCTGAAGTGCTTGATTTTACAGTTACTGTAAGTTGCGCCGATTCTCGCATGGCCGGCGGAAGTAGCCGGTCGTGTCCGCGATATTCCGAACCAACTGCCGGCGTCCAAACACCTTGCACACCTCATTGGGCACGCCGCTCGTTCAGCGGGCCGGGGCAAACTCGCCGGAATGACGGACGGGCCGCGAATGAACACGAATCATTCGCGGCCCGTCATTCAAAACATGTACTTCAGCGCGAACTGAATGAGCCTGGGGTTCACACTTGCGCCGGTGATTACGCCGAAGGTGGTTGGCGTGGACGTGGCCGTGCCCGGGTTGTTGAATTGCGGGTGGTTCAGCGCATTGAAGAACTCAGCCCGGAATTGCAGCGACTGGCGCTCGGTCAATTTCGTGATCTTGACGAGTGAGGTGTCCCAGTTGAACTGGCTTGGACCGAGGACGGTGCCGACACCGGAGTTGCCGTAGTCGAATCCGTTGCCGATCGCCGGCAGCGCGCAGAACGCGCTCGCATTAAAGAAGCTGCCGCCGCTGGCTCCGCCGAGGCGCGATTCGACGCCACCGGAGGTGAGGATCGACGAGCCCGTTACTCCCGGGCACAGCTCCGACCGGCCTGCATTGACCGGAGCGAACGTGACGGTGTTCAGAGTCGGAGCGGTGGAAATCGGCCCCGATATGCCATAGATGCTGCCGGAACGCGCGTCGGTAAAGGTGAGCGGCGTACCGTTCTGGACGACGGTGACGCCCGAGATGGACCACCCGTCGACCAGCTTCCCGGCCACTCCTCGTGGATGTCCGAAAGGTAGATTCCAGTTGTAGTTGAACACGAACCGCTGCGGGCGGTTGAAATACGCCGGCCCGTACTGCTGGGAGAGGTCGCTCGGGTTGTTATAGTTGGCGCCGTAGCCCACCAGGTCGGTAAGGTCCTTGCTCCAGGTATACGAAGCCTGGAAGGCGACACCATGGGAGAACTGCTTACGGACGGTGGCCTGGAGGCTGTTGTAGTTGGAGATGCCGTCGAACCCGGTGCCTTGGAACCCGCTGGCCGCAAAGCCGAGATACGGCACTCGAAGATTTGCGTTCTGAACGGTATTTGTGGTCACTCCATTAATGGGATTGGTCGGACTCGCCAGGCCCGCCACGTTGTAATTGTGGTTGTAGTCGGCCAGATTGATGCCGCTCGATCCGACGTAGCCGACGTCGAGCACCCAATTCCGGAGAAATTCCCATTGAACCGTCAGATTGTATTGGCGGACTAAGGGCGTGTGAATGGTTTCGGCAATGAAGGGCAGGTTGAGATTGGAGCTGGTGCTATTGGCGAAATTCACCCAGCGCGGCACAAAACCGAGGGGTGTCGACGGAAACAGGCTCTGGAGGCTGGCAGGTTGCGCGGCGGCTCCGGCGTAGTCCAGGGTCACCGCGTAGGGATTGCCCTGCTCCACCGAGTGCACGAACAAATTGCCGCCGATGCGATCGTAGAACATGCCAACTCCGCCGCGAATTACGAAACGGCCGTCGCTGCGCGGTTGCCAGGCGAAACCGAGCCGGGGTCCGAAATTGTCCAGAGGCGGACCGGATTTGACCGGGAGGTTGCGATCGGACTTGAGTACTCCGCTGGGCACCGTGCCCTGGAAGTTGGCAGGAACGACGTAGCCGGCCAGCGTGCCGCCGGAAGTCGGAAGAGCACCGTTGAACAGGCCGACGCCAGCCACACCGGCAGGAGTATTGACTGATTGGACCAGGCTTTGCCACACGTTCGTCAAGTTCCCGTACTTGTCGCTCAGCGTGCCGTCATATTCCCAGCGCACCCCGAGGTTCAGGGTGAGCCGTGGGCTGATTTTGTAATCGTCCTGCACGAACGCGCTCACGTTATTCGCACGGTATCCGTGAATGATGCCATCCGGCCCGCTGCGCACGCAAAACAGACATGACGCAATATTGCTGAGCGGAGTGCCGGTGGTGTTCCCGGGATTGCCCGTGAGACAGGACGGGTTGCTGGGGTCACAGCCGGCGCGTCCCATCAGAAAATCGGGAAAGGAAGAAATGGTCGTGTTTCCGCGCTCAATACCCTTGAACACGATGTCCCAGTTGATGTGCTCGGCATCGAATCCGGCACGAATCGTGTGCTTGCCGTGCGACCACGAGACGGTATCGGAGATCTGAAACTGGTCGGTGGGATCGAAGACGTCGTCGCTGATGCCGCCGCCCAGATTAAAGAGCCCTTGAATGGTGATGGGATTCATCGTCGTGATCGCCGGATTGATGGGCGTCATCCCCAATTGCGTGGTGGTGAAGGGCACGCCGTTGCTATTGGCCGCCAGGTTGCGCTGGAACGAAATCCGGCCTTCGTTCACGACGTTATTTGACACAAGCGAAGTGAGCTTGACGACCGCCTCGGTATTGGCATACAGATAATTCGCCGGCGTCCCCGGCAATTCGCCATTGGCATTCGTGAACGGGAGGACTTGAGGATCCTGGCTCGTGAAGAAGCGTGCCGAGAGAGTCTGTTTCGGGCTCATCACGTAATCGGCGTTCAAGACCGCCTGGTGCTCGGTGAAGTGCGCGGGCTGGCTGAATGTAGTCAACTGAAAATTTCCGTTAGTCGAACCGGGAATGTAGTAGCTACCGTTCGGAAGCTTGAGTTGCAGGAAGTTGACGGCTACCGGACTGATGTTGGAGCCGTCGCACGCCACTTGAACGGCAGTGGCCCCGGCGCCTACCGTGGTGTAACGGGCGTCGCCCGGATGATTTTGCGGGCAGAACTGCTGGCCGAGCGCGGCGCGAAAAGCGGCGGTGTTGGAGCGGTCGCCGCCGGGGATAGGCGGCAGCGTGGGAGTGGAGTAGCCGTTGGTGCCGACCCCGTTCACTTGCCGGGTCTCCTGGTAGCTTCCAAATAAGAACAAGCGGTCCCGCTTGATCGGGCCGCCGAGGTTTCCGCCAAACTGATTCTGATTCAGGACCTGCCGCGAGCCGCCGGCGCGGTTTCGGAAAAAGTCATTCGAGTTGAGGTCCGTATTGCGGAAGAACTCATAGGCCGCGCCGTGGAGCGTGTTGGTGCCCGACTTCGTCACGACGTTCACGTTGGCGCCCGGGTTCCGGCCGTAGCTCGCGTCGTACGTGGACGTCTGGATTTTGAATTCCTCGAGCGCATCGGGGTTCGGAACGCCAATGCCGGCGTAGATGCCGGCGTCGGCGGCCAGGCCGTTGCCGGCGAAGTTATCGATGTTGACGCCGTCCATCTGGTAATTGTTCTGGTTCGTGTTGGCGCCGTTTACGCTGACGTCCTGCGAGCCTCTTCCCAGCAGAGCCGCGTTATTGACGCTGACGTTGGCGCCGGCGGACATGCTCAGAACCTGTGTGTAGTTGCGATTCGTGAGCGGCAGGCTCGTGACCGACTGAGCGCCGACCACGGTTCCGAGCGTCGAGTTCTGAGTCTGCAGCACAGCGGCTTCCGCTTCCACCAGGACGGCTTCCGCCTGCGTGCCTACATCCAGCGTCCGGTCCAAAACCGGAGTTTCCGTGACGTTGACAGTCACAGAAGGAACCTCCGCCGTTTTAAATCCCATGGCGGTGAACCTTACGTGGTACGTGCCGGGCGGCAGCAATGAAAAGCGATAGGCTCCGTCGGCGCCGGTCATGATGGCGCGACTCTGATTCGTTTCGGTATTGACGATGTTGACGGTGACGTTCGGAATGACAGCGCCGGATGGATCGGTGACGGTTCCAACCAGGGCGCCGGTTCCGGCAGATTGCGCCCACAAACCGGATATCCCGATTGCAAGCATGGCGGCAGCAAACAAAATTCGTAGCAAATTCCCGGGCTTCATATATTCCCCTTTACGACCACCCCGATCGCAGGCAGGCGGCGAGATGAGACCTACCGCTTGACAGGCTGGTATTGGGCAGGGAGTATATCATCGGCTTAAGCCGATGTACAGCGGGTGTTCAGTCAAAAATCGGTCAGCGCGCGACGGACTTCCAGTTCTTCGCGAGGTACTCGGCAGTGCGCCACGCCAGCGCTTGCACGGTTAGCGTGGGATTTCGCGCGCCGCTGGTTCCCATTACGGACGCGCCGAGAATGCCCAGATTCGGAGCTTCGTGGGAGAAGCCCCAGCGGTCGACGACATTCGATTCGCGGTTGTCGCCCATGCGCGTCCCGCCGTAGGCGTGGGTGCTGACGATCGGGACGGTCGCGGGAGGCCTGGCGACCTCAGTCGCTCCAGCGGCCCGGAACCACTCTTCCATTTTGTTCTGCGCAAACGAAACCGCACGCTGCTCGTTGGGCCTGATCGTGGACGTGATGCGGCAGACGGGATCGCCAAGGGGATCGCGCATATTGTCGTCGAGATCCAGGTACGTGCTCTCGTAGGGGAAGGTCGACGTCTGCAGATACGCAGCGTTCCAGCGCCCGGCGTTCTCGCGGACGAAGCTCTTCCAAGCCGGCCCCCACAGCCGGCCTCGCGTGAACAGGTCGAGCGTGGCGGCCGAATCGATCGGGTGGGTTTCGGTGTGAACGTGCAGCGAGGTGCCGCCGATGAAACCCAGGCCAGCGTGGTCGAAGTTATCATCGGCCCAATCGTCGACCGTGATGCCCTGCGCCGGCGTACCGTACCAGTTGTTGATGTCGAACGGGAACAAGCCCACCGCGCTGCCGGCCGATACCGCGGAGTAATGTCCGAAATAGTGGCGGCCGACTTGGCCGTGATTGTTGGACAACCCGTTCGGATACGGTTTCGATTTCGAGAGCAACAACAATCGCGCGTTCTCGTAGGTGTAGGAAGAGAGCAGCACGACGCGGGCAGGCTGGAAATATTCTTTGCCGTCTCGCAAATACTGGACGCCGTTGACCCGGCCGTCCCCCCCGGCAAGGATGCGGGTTACCTGCGCACGGTCGAAGATCGTCAGGTTCTTGGTTTTGAGGGCCTCGGGTATAGTTGTGATGGCAGTGGAATTCTTCGCACTGATGTGACAGCCGCCGGTGGCGCAGAAGCCGTGATAGGCGCAGCTCGGCCGCCCCCGGTAGGGCTGGGAATTGATGGCGGCGGGAGGACGGAACGGGTGCCAGCCCAGCTTCCTTGCCGCCGCGGTCATACGGTCGATGAATTCGGTGCCGCGCAGCGGCGGCATTGGGTACTCCCGTAGGCGCCGTCCTTCGAAAACGTTCCCGACCGGATCGATCTGACCTTGGATGTTGCCGGCTTTGCCGGACACGCCGATCTCATACTCGACGCGGTCGTAATACGGCTCGAGCTCCTCGTAAGTGAGCGGCCAATCTTCGACAGTCGAGCCAACGGGAATCGCGGCGGCGCCGTAGCGCTTGACAGTTTCCGAGCGGGCGCGAAAGTCCCAGGGCTTGAGCCGCCAACTCTGCGCCCAATAGTGGATCGAGGTGCCGCCGATGGCGTTCATCATCGGATGATTGGGTGCGCGGCGCGCCGGCGCGGACGGATTGTCGCGAATGGTCGGCATCTCGCGCTTGGTTTTGGGGACTGAGGTCACGAGGCCACGGACATTATTGTGGATCTCGTCGGGTCGGAATTGACGCGGATCCATCCATGTGCCGGCTTCGATACCGGCGATCTTGACGCCGGCGCGCGCTAGCGGCAGCACGGCCACTCCTCCGGCGGCCCCGAGGCCGATTACCGCAACATCAACGGGTTTGAGCGGAATGGCCATATGGCATTAGCCCGCAATCGATTTCCATGACTTCACCAGATGCTCGGCCGTACGCCACGCAAGCGCCTGAATCGTGAGCGTCGGATTCCGCGCGCCGCTGGTTCCGAACACCGAGCCGCCGAGCATCGCCAGATTAGGCGCTTCATGCGCGAAGCACCATTTGTCGACCACGCTGGTTTCGGGATTGTCGCCCATGCGCGTGCCGCCGTAAGTATGGGTGCTGAGCCTGGGACCGACGGGGTTGCCTTTGGTGGTCGCGACAGCGCCCGCTGCCTTGAACCATTCTTCCATCCGATCCTGCGCGTGCAGCCCCGCGAGCCGCTCGTTCTCCTTTGGGCCGCTGGTGACCCGGATGACAAGATCCCCCACCGGGTCTTTCACGTCCGGATCCAGATCGAGATACGTATTCTCGTACGGAAAACTGTTGGTCTGGAGATAGGCGGAGGCGGTGCGGCCGGCATTCTGGTGAATCCACGCCTTCCACTTCGAACCCCACTCCGGCGCCTGCCCGAAAGTCTGGGTTGCCGCTGACGCGATCGGGTGCTTCTCCATGTAAGCGGTCATACTGGCGCCGCCGATGAATCCCAGGCCGGAATGATCGAAGCTGTCGTCCGCCCATTCGTCGATGACCACGCCCTGCGAAAGAATCGCGCCGTACCAGTTGTTCAGATCCACTGGAAACAGAGCGTTCACGATCACGCCCGCTTGCGCGTCCCAATGCCCGAAGTAATGTTTGCCTACCTGGCCGTGATTGTTGGCGAGCCCGTTTGAAAAAGCTTTGGACTTCGAGAGCAGCAGCAGCCGCACATTCTCGTAAGTATAGGAGCCGACCAGCACGGCCTTGGCCGGCTGAAAGTACTCCTTGCCATCGCGGAGGTACTGGACGCCGCTGACGCGGCCGTCTGCTGCGGCGACGATGCGCGTTACCTGCGCACGGTCGAAGATGGTGAGGTGTTTGGTTTTTAGCGCTTCGGGAATGGTGGTGAAGCAGGTGGAGTTCTTGGCTCGAAGATGGCACCCGCCGCGATCGCAATAGCCGTGATAGCCGCAAGCGCCGCGGCCGCTTCGCGGTTCCGAATTAATCGCAGCTGGAGAATGAAAAGGCTTCCAGCCAAGCGAACGGGCCGCGGCCTTCATGCGCTCCAGGTAATCCGTGGAACGCAGCGGCGCCATGGGATACTCGCGCTGGCGAGGCCCTTCCCAAACGTTGCCGGCGGGATCGAGGACACCCTTCAAATTGCCGGCCTTGCCGCTCACCCCGACCTCGTATTCGACCGTGTCATAGTAGGGCTCGAGATCGTCATAGCTGATCGGCCAGTTTTCAAGGGTCGAGCCCTTCGGCAGGTAACCGGGGCCGTATCGCTTCTTCACTTCGGTGACGGTTTTGAAATCCCACGGCTTGAGCCGCCAGCTCTGCGCGTGATAGTGGATCGACGTGCCGCCGACGGCATTCATCATCGGACTCGGCCCGCCACGCTGCGCCGGGCGGCTCGGATCTGCGCGAAAGGTCGGTGCCTCGCGGCGAATTTTGTTTCCGGTGGTGACCATGCCGCGGACGTTATTGTAGATTTCGTCGGGATGGAAATCCTTGGTGGGATCCATCCAGGTGCCCGCTTCAATGCCCGCGACTTGCAGGCCGGCGCGGGCCAGCGGCAATACAGCGACGCCACCCGCGGCGCCCAGCCCCACCACCGCCACATCGACCGGCTTCAGATTAATGGCCATGTTCCGATCCGTACGCCGAGCGCCGGTAAGGTTTCGGTGGCGTGCTCATCTTCTGTTCATCCGGACCGACCGCCAGCCGCGGACCGGGATAGCGGATCAGATCCCAGCCGGCGAAATTCGTGTTGCCGCCGTAATACGGATCGCCGAACATGCCTTCCAGCGTGAGACGGCGGATGCGGGCGAAGAAGGCCGGTCCATTGGAAACTCCGCTGGCCCCGCCCTTCTCGACTGCAGTCAACACGGCGTCGCGCTGGTCAGGCGTCAAATCGGCCAGAGGAGCGCCCTGTGCGGTGCGCGCATACGCGTCGACGGCGGCAAGACCGGCGAGGAGGCTCTCCTTTTCCGCAGCGAGATACCCGGCGAGCTGGCGATCGATATAGTTCGCGGCTCCGCATTCGACGGCGCCCGGGCCGAGCTCGTCTTTCGGGCAGAGTCGATCGACGAATGCTTCGAGCGTCTTCTTCTGCGCCGGCGTCAGCGCCGTTTCAGGAGCCTGCGCCGTGGCAGTCAGGGCAGCGACCGGAACCAACGTCGCTCCCGCAATGACAGTGCGGCGTGTTATTTCAAACGGTGTTTTCTCTTCAGACATGGAATTCTCTATTTTCCCGTGTAGCTGACGCGCCAAATGGAGCCCGAACTATCGTCCGTCACCATCAGCGCGCCATCTTTGGCGACCGCCACCCCAACCGGACGTCCCCACACGGCTCCATTCGGCAGGACGAAGCCCGTCAGAAAATCCTCGTACACAGCGCTAGCGCGACCGCCTTCGAGCGGCACGCGCACCACCTCGTAACCGGAACGTACCGAGCGGTTCCACGAACCATGTTCGGCGGCGAACAAGTCACCATGATACTCCTGAGGGAATTGCGAACCCTCGTAGAACGCGAAGGCGAGCGAGGCGTTATGCGGGGTAAGCAGAATATCGGGGACGATCGTTTTCTCGCGCAGCTCGCGATGGCGGCCTTCGAGCCGCGGATCGGGATGTCCGCCGATGTAGAAGTACGGCCAGCCGTAGAAGCCGCCACGCTGGACGTGCGTGAGGTAGTCCGGCACGAGGTTATCGCCCAATCCGTCGCGTTCGTTGGTGGAACACCAAAGCTCACCCGTCTCGGGATTGATGCCCAAGCCGGCCGGGTTGCGAATACCCGAGGCGTAGATGCCGAGGAACTTTCCGTCGGGTGAGTACTCGAGTACATCCGCGCGGTTCTCTTCGCGAGGGCTCGTGCCCGGGTCTTGTACATTCGAAGCCGATCCCACGGCCACAAACATGGACTTTCCGTCGTGCGAGAAAACCAGATCGCGCGTCCAATGCCCTCCTCGTGGAAGCGAAGGGACGATAATTTCCGGTTCCTTCGCGGCTTTCATGTCGCCGTTCTTATAAGCGAAGCGAACGACAGAATTGGTATTGCCGATATAGAGCCATTGAGGGTCCGGCCCGGGAGGATAGAACGCAATCCCGAATGGCAATTTCAGACCAGTTGCAAAAGTCGCGACTTGCTGCGGCCGGCGGTCGGCGTCGAGACCGCGGAACACCACGATCTGGCCGGCGTCGCTGACCGCGACAAACAGATCGCCATTGGGCGCAGCGAGAATCTTGCGCGGGCCTTTGAGCCGGGTAGCGTACAAGTCGACCTGGAAGCCCGCTGGCGCCTGCGGCCATGCGTTGGCGGGCCTCGGAATGACATTGGGGCCATTGTTGCTGGAATGCGTGGCGAAGGGCTCGGGAAGATCCGCGGGAGTGATACGGTGAAAAGTTCCGGGCTTGAGGAATCGCGCGTCACCGAACGCGGCGGAGCCCGTAAGCACGTGCTTGGAGTCGATCTTGTCGCCGACGGCCCGGGCGGTCCACGCCGCAATCAGCACAAAAAAACCGGCGGCGCCAAGACACCGCAACCTGCTCATGCCTCTTCCACCGTGAGTCAGCCCGATTTTATCATGCGCGTAAAAACACGAAAGCCTCGCCCCCGGTAAGGGACGAGGCTTTCGGTTTGGTTGCTGTACTTCGGTTAGAAGCTGAACCGGGCGATGATGGTGCCGGTACGCGGCAGACCACCAAGCTGGGTGTTGAAATTGCCGTTAGACGGAGCGCTGGGTATGGCTCCTGGTGCGACGATCATATTGACGACGCCAAAGCCGCCCGAGAGCAGCCCGCCGGACCTGTTCGGCGCAGCGGCCGGGTTGACACTCGTGCTCGGGTTGCCGAGATAGGTGTGATTGAAGATGTTCACGAACTCCGCGCGGATCTGCAAATTCACGCCTTCCTTGATGCGGAAGTTGCGGCCGAAGTTGAAATTCTCGATCGGCCGGCGCGGTCCGCGGAAATCGCCGTAGTACGATTCGCCGCCGAAGGTGCCGTTAGCCGGCGCTGTCCAGGCAGCGGGATTCAGGATCTGGTCATACTGCGGATTGATGCAGCCGCAGTTGGGATTCTTCAAGTACAACGGTTGCCCCGGCACTCGAAGGTCGTAATTCACACCGGTAATGCCCAGGTTGTTCACGTTGGGAGACGCCGGCGGGGCCAGAAGGAATCCGCTGCCCTCTTGAATGAACACGCCGACCTGCCAGTCTTTGGTAACCGTACCCAGCAGTTTCTGGTTCGGAAAGAAATTCTGCACGGTATAGACAACGTTCGCGTTCACCAGGAAGGGCTGATCCCACTGCTGGTAGGTCTTCGCCATTGCATCCGGATTGAAAACGTTGTTGTCCACCAACTGCAGAGCCTTGGACCAGGTGAACGTTCCAGTGGCCTGCAAGCCGTGAGAGAACCGCTTGTTGACCTTGGCCTGCAGCGAGTCGTAGTAGGTCTTCCCGGTCGGAGAATTGGTGACGTTCAGGGCCGTGAACTGCGGATACGGCCGAAGAGCCTGCAGCAGCGTGCTGTTGGTCGGGAAGCCCGGATAG
>Ga0335079_10008649_pt1 | contig 11610 bp, 12 predicted proteins | sample Lox_Sample_33_FD_206719 | JGI IMG/M metagenome (GOLD analysis project Ga0335079, IMG submission 206719) | Soil microbial communities from Loxahatchee National Wildlife Refuge, Florida, United States - Lox_Sample_3.3 | ecosystem: Environmental > Terrestrial > Soil > Wetlands | place: USA... | reverse complement strand
TCGGATGTATGTGGCGCGCTACTAGCCGAACAGCTGGCGGGTGAGTTCTTCGCGTGTAAGGCCGAGATAGCTGGCAACGTCGGCGATGACCTGCCCCCCGTTTTTGGTCCAGTCATAAGTTAGCACTCCGGGATTTTTGCACATCCGATTCGGCCCACGCGTCGGCGATAGAGACGGCCGGCGTCGGGGGAGACGCCGGCCGTTCGGCCACACTTGCGGCGAACTCTTCCGGCGTCCGATAGCCCAGGCTGCTGTGTGGGCGCACGGTGTTGTAATCGACCCGCCAGTCCTCGATCACCTCCCGTGCATGTCGGAGATCCACGAACCAGTTCTGGTTCAAACATTCATCCCGGAACTTTCCGTTGAAGCTCTCGATAAGCGCGTTCTGTGTAGGCTTGCCACGTTCGATGAAGTGCAGCGCCACTTGGTTCTGATAGGCCCACTGATCCACGACCCGGCTGGTGAACTCGGTCCCGTTGTCGACTTGGATGGCTGCCGGTGTTCCCCGTCGTTCTCGCAGGCCCTCCAGTATCCGCACTACACGCAGACCGGGCAGCGAAGTGTCCGGCTCGATCCGCAGGGCCTCTCTGGTATAGCCATCCATCAGGTTCAGCGTTCGGAATTTCCGCCCGCCAGCGAGCTGGTCGTGCGTGTAGTCCATCGTCCACACTTCATTCGGATACGTCGGGAGCGCCAGCGGAACTCGTGCTTCCGCTCGAAATCGCTTACGCCTTCTACGCTGCATCGCCAGCCCTTCCTCCCGGTACAGCCGATATACGCGCTTGTGGTTCACCCGCCACCGCCACCTTCCGTCCTCGCCCTTCTCTCGTCGCAAGAAAATGTACAGCCGTCGATAGCCGAAGCGCGGACGCTCGGCTGCCAATTCCCGCAGCCGAGTCCGCAACGCATCTTCGTTTCGTTCCTTCCGCCGGTACCGCCAGCTCCCGCGGTGCATCCCAATCAGCCCACAGGCGCGTCGCTCGCTGAACCCTGCTTGTTCCCGCACGACATGCACCGCTTCTCGCTTCGCCCGCGGGCCTACCACTTTTTTGCCAGCACGACCTTCAGCGCGTCCAGGTCCAACGCCTGCTGCGCCACGATCTTTTTCAGCCGTCCGTTCTCCTCTTCCAGTTGACGCAGCCGCCTGGTGTCACTCACCTCCAGGCCCCCGTACTTCGCCTTCCAGTGATAGAACGTGGCGTCGCTGATCCCCACGCGCCGACAAAGGTCCTTGACCGGCACCCCTGCCTCGGCTTCCTTCAACACCCCGACGATCTGCTCTTCGCTAAAACGACTTCCTTTCATGGCGCTTCTCCTCTCGCGGTCTTATACCCGGAGAAGCTAAGTTTTGCCTGGACTATTTTTCGGGGAGCAGGTCACACTCGGTAAATTCCTCAGAAGTCCTTCACCAATTTTCGTTTCAGCCACATTCAAGGACGTTACGTTGCTGGCGCCTTCAGCAACGGTCACCTCTTGTGTGACGGTATCTAACATGAGTATAAACTTCAATTTTGTTGTTTCGCCCGACGCCAACTTTACCTTGCGGCGCTCGGGCCGAAAGCCCAAGGCCTTGATTTGCAGCTCATAAGTATCTGGACTCAACGCGTCAAAGCAAAACTGCCCGGCCGCATCCGACTTTGTTAATCGCGGTTCGTGGCCCGATGGCAAATCCAATTGGGCCTCCCCTCCTGCGAGTGCTCCTCCCGCTTGGTCTTGAATCGTTCCGCAGATACTTGATTTGCCAGGCGTTTCTTGGCCAGTTACAACCAAAAGCGAAAATGCGGCGAGTCCAAAGATTCCCATGTTCCACCATCGTCCATGAACATTAACCTAGATTAATATTCCTAATAAAGCAAGATTAATATTCATTTTGGTTCGAAATGATGCCGCCTTTTCGCATTTTGCTGAGCCAAAATTATTTCCCATATCGTTGCTCAAATCTGGCAGGAAAATCAGGCCAACAGGGGACGACCAGCTGAAAAATAGCGCAAGACGTTATGCATGCTTTCGATTGCGGAAGATTTCAGATCAAGCCAATTGGGTGATGGCGACCAGACTACTCTTCTTTGACAACAGTGGTCTTTATGCCCTTTCCAGGCTTGCCGCCCCAGGAAACGACGAGTTGGTTCTCCAGACGTTGTACGCGTGGATAGCCCAGACTGGTCTCGGTTCCTCTCGCGACGATGAAGGTGCCGCTCCGCTGACCAGAAGGCGAAATTCGCTCGCCGACCAAATCTGTTCCTGAAGTCTCGTGATGTAACCAGATGGCGACAGTGCTTCCGTCCTCTAGAAGTGAAACGGCGACATGGCCGACGGGCCGGTTCTCGCCGTTCGATGAGTCCAGAGTAATTGGCGCTTGAAACGTAGCACCTTGGTCGTTGGATAATGCAAACTTCACCTCAGGTTTGTCGTTGCTTCCGGTAAACCAGACAACGCCAACGTTTTTGCCACTGCTGGCGAGCGCCGGTCCGTTCACGGGACAGCCGTTGATTTTCCATACATCGTCATGCACCGTGTGCGGAGTCTGCCAAGTTCCATCCTTCAGTCGCGCGACCTTGATATCCCGAATTTCCTCTGGGTTGTGGCCTCGGTAAGCGGCCAAGGCGCCTGTTGTCGTTTTCACAAAGGCTGTGGGGCAGCAAGTGCACGTGTCCTGGTCGATTGTTTTTTCTTCACCTAACTTTCCATCGGATTCGATCGTAACCGACATCAATCGGTAGCGATGTTTTGTGTCATAGTCACGCGAATCCAGCCATATGAGGGTCGCTTGACCTGCCCCCGTGGCCGCAATCGAACTGTAGCTGTGTTCCGAGATTCCTTGATCCGAGTGAATGCGAACCGGAGTCGACCAGTTTTTGCCGGAGTTCGACGAAGCCGAAGCGAACAGAAAATTTCCTTCTTCTTTTCCCCTGCTTCTCACGATCTCGGACCAAACGGCAATGAGCGAACCATTCTTCAATTTCAGGACGATCGGAGGAGCGGCGGAATCAGGCTGCAGATCCGATTGGCTCAGTACCGTGGCAGGCTTCGTCCAGGCGTTCCCGTCCCATGACGCGTATTTCAAGGCTTTGCTCGTCCCCGCTGTCTCAATCCAAGTCAGGATCAAAGCCCCGTCTGGACTCGCGAATAGGCCAGGAGCGAGGCTACCCGGTGCGGAAGGATTGCGCAGCTCCCGAACGTGTTCGGATGGTTCCGCGCTGTAGGATCGCCACGACAAAGAGGCAGTTAGTCCGATTACACCAAAAAAAAGAAATGCTCTCTTTAACATGTCTCTCTCACCTTTCAATGCATATTGAAATTTGTAAGGAATTCATACGAGAACTCTTTGCTCTTGCTGGATTGCCGACACAAGCTGGTCAAGCTCGGACGTCGTATTGTAGAGAGCAGGAGTGACGCGAACCGCCGCCCCACGGGAAATTCCAGCGCGTGCGACAACAAGGACTTTGTACTTGGAAAGAAATAGTTCCTGAACTTTCTTCGCTTGTTCGAAACTCTTCATTCCTTTCAGTCGAAAGGAGGTTGTCGCACCATAACGGGCCGGATCGTCGGGCGTGAGAATTTCAACTCCGTCCAACTCCCGAACGCGGGACACCCAGTAGTTTCTCAGGGACTGCAAGCGAGCCCGCTTTCGCTCTACGGTCAGACGTTCGTGAAAGTCGAGAGCCGCAGGTATCGTCAACAGCGCAGCAAAATTGACAGTTCCGGGATAAACGCGAGAGCGAATATCGTCATTTGGGTCTTCGCGATTCCCGAGACAAAGATCGACGTCGTTGAGTCTGTCCTTCCGAACATAGATTGCGCCTGTGCCGAGAGGCGCTCCGATCCATTTATGCAAACTGAATCCTGCAAAGTCAGCATCGATTGCTCGTAAATCCACTGGCATTTGCCCAACCGCTTGCGCGGTATCAAGAATGCATGCCGCACCGTATTTGCGGGCAAGCGCGATGATCTCGGTGACGGGGTTCACTAAGCCTGTTCGGTGGCACAAATGCGTCACGAGCATCAATCGGGGTCTGTGAGTTTTCTTCAGAATCTCTTCGTAAGCAGCGAGAATGTTTGCGGTCGTCGCAGGTTCCGGCAGCGCAAACGTTACTATGTTTACGTCTCTCCGCTCCTTCAAGAACCGCATGGTGTTTTGCATCGCGTCATAATCAAGGTCGGCGAAGACCACGCTGTCGCCCGACTTTAACCGGTTGTAACCGGCGATAAGATCCTGTAGCGATTCAGTCCCACAGCGCGTTAAGGCGATTTCATCCCGATTCACATTCAGCAGGCGCGCCACACGCAGGCGAACGTTTTCGAGTTCGAAAGGAAGCGACTCGTCCGGCAATACCCCGCGGACAAACGGAACGTTGCGTCGATTCACGTAGGTCAGCTTTTGGAAATATTCCTCGGCCACTGGTTTCGCCATGACGCCCCAGTAGGCGTTTTCCAGATTCGCAATGCTCCGATCGACGTCGTACCATTTCGTGAAGGCAATTTGCTCTTCGCTGTCTGCGGGCGCTGCCATCGCTATTGTCGATGAACGGATTACGCCGGCCACCATTAGCGATGAACCGGCCGCTCTCAAAAACTCTCTCCGGTTTTTCATCGTCCGAAGACACTCCTTCTCTGAATCATGCTGGCTGCAGTCAGAACCGGACCTCAAAACGGCTCCAGACGTTGATCGGGGAACCTGGATAGATGATCGACGGAGTGTTTCCCGCTTCGAAGTATTTACGGTCCGTCAGATTCTGGATGTTGACGCTGAGTTTGTAGAGTTTCTGGTCTCTGTGCTGAGGACCGAAGACGTACCCTGCCATTGCATCGAGGCGCGCGTAACCGGGCAGCAGCACATCATTGGCCGGATCAACGAAACGATACGTCAGAGCGCGCAATCCTCCGCCAAAACTGAGTCCTGTGAGCGGTCCGTGTTGTACCTCGTACACCGTCCAGATACTGCCGCTGTGGCGCGGCGCATTCTGAAAAACATTGCCAACCGTGTATACAGGGTCCGAAACGATCTGCGCCTGGTTATAGGAATAGGAAAAGGTTACGTCCCAGCCAGGACGAATGCGGCCCGCCGTATCGAACTCGATTCCCTTCGAGTCCGTGGCACCAATTTGTATCGAAGCCAATGGGTTTCCGGGATTCGTGATCAGAAGATTCGAGGCCCGAATCTTGTAGAAGGATAACGACGATGACAGACGGCCGCCGAAACTCGTAGTTCGTGCGCCGAATTCGTATTGATTGCCCCGTTCGGGCGGAAAGGGCTCACCGCCCGGGGTGAATTGGGCAGCGAGAGTCGGACTAAAGCTGCGGCTCCAGCTGGCGTAGAGCGTGAGCGGTTGAATCGGCTGATAGGTCAGCCCAATGCGAGGAAGTGTTTTGTAATCGCCCTGTCGATTGTGCGTGTCGTAGATGATCTCATCGTATTTCTGGGTGAAGCCTTCGAAGCGCACACCGGCAAGTAATTTGAGCCCACGTGCCAGCGTGATTTGGTCCTGCAGATATCCGCCATGCGTCATCAGTTTTGTCGTTCCGTCGAGCGGGAAATAGTCTGGCGAAGCAGGGTTGAAGAAATTTGCCGTCAGCGTAGCGGGATCGGGCATGGTCTGGCTGAAGGGCACCGGATGGAAGAGATTGATGGAAGGTGCGTCGCTGAATATGGCGTCCTGAACAACCGACTGATACCCGTATTCGAAGCCAACGAGAAAGTTGTGCTCGAGCGGTCCTGTCTTGAAAACTCCCGTCAGGTCGGTCTGCGAGTCGTAGAAGCGCAACGGATAGTGGGCATTTTCTGAAAACCGGGCGAGCGTCTCGTTGTCTGCCTCAAGGAACCCGGTGCTTACGTCGAGATAATCCCAGTTCGTCAGAGTCGCGCGGAACCGGCTTCGGATCGTCCAACGCGGGCTCAAGTTTCGGGAAACGTCTACGCTTCCCAGTTTGTTTTGCAACAGCGAGTACTGCCATGGCTCACCGTAGAAATTGCTGATGGGCACTGGAGCCGGCCGGTCACCAAGCGCGGGAATGCCATAGTCGGTCGTCGTCCGTGCGTGGAGATATTCGAAAAGAAGACGAACGCTCGTCGCGTCGTCGGGTTTCCAAGTCAGCGCCGGCGCCAGGAAATATCGACGGTCACCGAAACTGTCGCGAAAGCTGGAATAGTCGGCGAACTCCGCGTTCAGCCGGTAAAACAGCTTCCCGCTTCCCCCGAGCGGCCCGGTAATGTCGAAGGTAGGCCGCACGCTTCCATATCGGTCAGTTTGCAGCGAGAACGATCCATGCGTTTCGGGCAAAGGCTCCTTGGTGATGAGGTTCACGATCCCGCCCGAGGCCGCGCGGCCATACAAAACGGACGATGGCCCCTTCAGTATCTCGACGCGGTCCACATCCGTTGTATCCGCAGGCACCATCCCATCGAACGTGAATCCGTCGCGGTAGTAGTTGGAAAAAACGCCGAGCGGCAAGCCGCGGATTGTCAAAGCACTCCCAAGACCGCCGGATGCCAACACATCGCGATTAACGCCGCTGATATTTTCTGCCGCGTCTCCAAACCGAATGTCCTGTTGGCTCTGAATGAGGGATTGATTGACGACACCGACTCCTTGCGGAATCTCGTTGATCGGGATGCTCATCTTCGTGGCGGTTGACGATTCGTCCGTGCGGAACGAACCAAGCTCTGCCGTCACGATGACCTGCTGGCCGGGGCCCACAACCTTGAGTTGAATTGTGACTCTTGTTTCCGCAGACGGTCGAACGGTTGCCGACGCGCTGCTTCTCGCGAAGCCCGCGCGTTCAACTTCCACAACGTAGCTTCCCGGCAAAACGGCCGAAAAAGTAAATGCGCCGTTCTCGTCCGTTTTTGCGCGTTGCAAACGCACGGCAGCGCTATCAAGCAGAATCACGGTGGCGTCCGGGATCGCGGCGTCCTGTTGGTCCTTGACCGTGCCGGACAGAGACCCGCCTGATTCTTGGGCCAAGACAGATGGCCCGACACCAAAAGCCAAGAGCAAAAAGAAAACAACACGCGCCAGTAGGAACGAGCGCGAAATACGCGAAATACGCGAACTCATGCCATCCTCCCGATGGGTATTTGAACGGTTTGTCTTGGGAGAGTTCGGCTACGAACGAGGGGGTTGCTCGGGAGGTGCTGGAACTTGGTTCTTAAAGGTGCGCGAAGTCGAGGTCAAATCCGCACGCGATTCTCGCGGTTCTAGGATCGCAATTTCAGCAACAAGAATTGTCTCGTGGATGCCCGGCGACACTACGGCGGACTCTTTGCTCGTTCCGCTGCATTTCATCGTGCAATCCGAGCCGGGCGTGTTTTTCCCATGCTCGCACGCCAGTTCCGCTTTTCTTTGCCCTTGCGCGTGTTTGTGCGTCTTACACATTCCCGCGGCGCAACACTCATCTCCACCGGGAAGCCAGGGAGCGGCAATCGTCCGTAAGGGACCAGCGAGTAGACAGACCAAGAGAGCAATCGCCTGAAGTCTAAGGGCTCTGCGTCGCTCGGCATTTGCCTGCGTCATTCTCATCGGAAGGCTCGAGTGTTGACCCTTATTGTGCACTGAAATCTCATTCCACGCGACACCCTGAGATTCATCGCGCCGTGCCGGGTAGTTGTCGCGCAGTGAAATATGAGCCGAATACAAGAACGGCAACCACGAGTTGCGAGGCGAGCGTTTCGACCGTCGGGAATACCGAAAACCAGAGACCCGCCCATCCGGGAATTATTTCATTCAAGTGCGGCAAATGAGTCGTTGGCAGCCAACCGGCAAGCTGCATCTCTTGCGCTTCTTCGCCGACCATCACCAGAAGCACGCCGGCAAGCATTATTCCCGTCACAACCAGCATCCTTCGATACGGAAGATGTTGGTGAATCACGAAAGTGAGAACGGCGACGCCTAGCGTCGCAAGCGATCCGAAGACCAAACCTTCGAATACGGCGCGCGCTCCCAGTCGCAATCGGAAGCTCTGCAGGAAGAGCACGACCTCAAACCCCTCTCTATAAAACGAAGTGAAACCGAGCAGCCCCATGCCCAACGTCAGTCGCCACACACTTTTTTCATGTGTCCCGCTCGCGACCAACTCTCGCTTCTTGCGGTTGTGCAGGGAAATCCACCCTGTCCAATACATTTTGTGGAAGAACCAGTTCATCACGACCAACAGGACAACGATTGCTAGCAATCCCGTTCCAGCCTGCAGCGCGAGAGCCGACACGTTTTCGCTGAGATCGTTCAAAATGCGAACGGCAATCATCCATGTAACAGCCGTGGCCAACATTCCGAAGAGAACCCCTCCTACGACAGAGCGGTGATACCGCGACTCCTTGCCACGAAAGCTCGCGGTAAGAGCTGCCAGCACAAGAATGCATTCGAGGCCCTCGCGGAAAACCAGTACGGCGATATTCACCACGCCCGACGCTGAGAGCGAGCCGCTCACAAAGTGTCTCCGAGTTCGCGCTCAATCTTTTGCTTAAGTGCGTCGCCGAGCACGGGCCGTGATTGCGAGACCTTTCGAATGCGCTCGCGTCTCCCGGAACGCAGCATCTTGCGGAAACACACAAAGAGGACAAGGCACGCGAGGGCCGCAATCGCCACCGGCAAGGCGAAAAGAATTCTTCCGGTCAGCCCGTCCGGGACGATCAGGATGCGGTCGCCGTAGATACCTCTGTAGTGCTCGACAATCTCGCTCTCGGACTTCCCCTCGGCGACCATTTCTGTAACCTCGCCTCGCATCTGCACGGCAATATCGCTTCCGTGTTCCGCGATCGATTGCGTGTAACAGCATGGAGCGAGGAGCCGCTTCTCCACCTTTTGAATCTGCGCGGTTTGCGCGGTGGAGAGAAATGCCGGGTTAACCATGATCAGTACTGAAATGATTCGAAACATTTCTTCGTTCTCCGACTCATCACAGTTTGTGCAAATACTTCAGCAGGTCATCCACTTGTTGCTTGTCGAGTGTGTGTTCGAACGGGGGCATGATGCCGCGGCCGCTGACAATCGTTTTTCGTACTTGTTCATCTGTGGTTGGCGCGCCGCTCGGAAGCTGCCGGCGTTGAAAGAGGCCTGTTAATTTCGGCGGTTGCTTCAGCAGTTGCAGGTTCTGGGCGTCGTGGCAGGGACTGCAGTTCCGCTCGTACACGACTTCGCCGCGTGTTTCCGCTGAAGCAAAAGCTGGTCCATAGTCCATGTTGTTTCGTGAACAGCCAGAAAAGAAAAGGCCGATCAAGACGACGAACAGGAAGGAGCATCGTTTCGTTTTGCTACTTCTTCGCATTTTCCACCTGCCGCATGGCTGTCACTGCGTCCGCAGCGCTCCAGTCGCTGACATTCCATTCCTTGATTAGTTTTCCATCAGGTCCAATGAGCACGGTGCTCATCGAGTGGGCGATTTGGTTGTCTTCTTCTTCGTAGATAAGTGCAAAGGCTTCCGCTAGCCGCTTCAGGTTTTCAGGAGTAGGAACCGTGAACGACCAGTGCTCGAACTTCTTTTCGTCTTCGCCCAGATAGGCGAGGCCATATTTCCGAAGCACTGAAGGCGTGTCGAATTTCGGGTCGATGCTCACGCTGATCAGCTGTGTCCGGGAATATTCCTTGGAATCTTTGGCAAGCTCCTTTTCGACAGCGGCGAACAAGCTGCTCAGCCGCGGGCAAAACGTTGGCATCGGACAGCGCGTGTAGATGAAGGTGAGCAGCACAGTCTTTCCGCGGAAGTCGGAGAGCCGTATCTTCTGCCCATCCTGATTCACCATCTCCACATCCGGAATCTCCTCTCCCGGAAATAGCTGTCTCGTCTCCTTCACTTCTTTTTGGCGGTGGCTGGAGTCCGTCACAGCCACCTTGGTCAGCTCGTAGTCGCCATCTTTGTTCAGAACAACGCGCGCCGTAATCTGATCGCCAGCTTCGACGCCGGACAAGTCAACGTTCACAGCAACCGGATAGGGCATCGTCATCGCCGCCATGAACCCGGGAATGTTTTCGTGATCCACCACGAGCGTGTGCGTCTCTGAAACCTTACTGACCACGCGGCCCTTGAAGTCATAGTGCCGGTCCGACTTGCCGCAACTGCACAAAAGGAAACACAAACAAGCAAACAGAAAAGCCCGAACTGCAAGAATCCTCACAATTCCTCCCATTGCCATTCGTCGAAATCAACTTGTGTGGAGGGAAAGGCAACACGAACAGCGCAATTAGGCGTCAGTCTGCGCTGCGTCGCGCGCTTCCATTAAGGTTCAGTTAGGATCAGAGGGAACTGGAGGGAGGACCGCGTTTTGAATTGGGAAGAAACGATGTCGAAGCGAACACGAAAGCTGGCGCTTTCGCATCCAAATTGCTCGCAGCGAGAGGCGCGACAACGGAATTTGCCGCGACGGGATTCCCGACGCGCGGGCCCGGGAATGCGGGAGTTCCTTTGCCCGCGAAAGGACAATAGGCAAACAGCTTAGCGTTGCCGTCCTCTTGTTTTGCTTGCCCGTGCCGCACGGAACACATGTGTGCCCCGTTCTTCTTGCAGCAAGCTGGCACATCAGAAGAGGCAGACGCCGTCGCAAGCGCGGAAAAGATCGGGCCTACGGAAAACAAGAGCAGTAAAAAAAGCGTTGTAATGCGTCGGTACATGCTCGATAAGGGTACCAAAGAAATCGCTCTCAATAACAGTTCGCGGCAACTCTTCCCGCGCGTTGGTTGACCAGACCTAACGGAAAGCTTGGTCACTTGAGGTAGCTAGTAGGCGGGCGTCGCTAACTAAGATGCTGACGTTTGCGTACGCGCTCGGCTGCCGCCCGGCCTTGGTCGTACGCCGAAGCGAGTGCGCGATACGCTGCATCCTTCGTTGCCGAGGGGGCGATGGCTGGCGTACCCGCTGCGAACGGCGGGTGGGGATCGTATTCATTGTAGAGTTGCAATACCTCCGCTGCTTGGCGGCCGCGAAGCCGCGATGCAAGCACCAGACCGAAATCAATTCCAGCGGTCACCCCACCTCCCGTTATGCGATTGCGATCGGTAACCACACGTTCTTCGACGGGAGTTGCACCAAACATCGGGAGAAGATCGCGAAACCTCCAATGACACGTGGCCCGATAACCCGTCATGAGTCCGGCTGCGCCGAGAATCAATGACCCCGTGCAGACACTTGTCACGTATCGGGCGCGGCTGCCTCGTTCGGCAAGGAACGACAAAATCTCATCGTCGTCCATCATTGCAAATGTGCCCGACGTACCACCCGGCACAAACAGAACATCAAGATCGCGCGGACAGTCCTTGATGGAGGTAGTCGGAACAATGCCGTATCCCAGCGAGGAAACGACCGGGCCTTTGTCTTTCCAAAGCAAATGAACTTGGCTGTTCGATAGTTCTGCGAAGAAAGGATGTGGCCCGATGAGATCGAGAGCGCTCAGACCTGGGTAGAGGAGCATGCCGATTTGAAGGCGCGATTTGTCCTGTGTGGCAACTTCGTCCTGACTTTCAACAGCCTTATTCCTGGCTCGATGGTCTTGAACAAAGTGCGAATCAAAGAACGGGGACGCTGTCAAAGCCAAACCAATTTTCTTCGCAAAAGAACGCCGGGAAATACTTTTCTCGCTCACCATGTGCACTATCCTAGGGCTGTTGCTGCTTGGCGTAAATG
>Ga0335079_10008648_pt1 | contig 11612 bp, 10 predicted proteins | sample Lox_Sample_33_FD_206719 | JGI IMG/M metagenome (GOLD analysis project Ga0335079, IMG submission 206719) | Soil microbial communities from Loxahatchee National Wildlife Refuge, Florida, United States - Lox_Sample_3.3 | ecosystem: Environmental > Terrestrial > Soil > Wetlands | place: USA... | reverse complement strand
ATCTGCGCCGGCGCGACGTCCATGAAGTCGACGTCCTTGGCGGTCGCGATCACGGCCTCACCCTCGGCGGAGCGGCAGAGCACCTGCTCGTGCAGGAACTTGCCGGTCTTCTCGTCGACGGGCTCCGAGGCCTGGGCGATCGTGAACAGCGCCTCTTCGGCAGCGTCGAGGTAGACGATCTCGTCCGTCACCTTGCCGCTCTGGACCTTGCGGTAGGGCGTCTGGATGAACCCGAACTCGGAGACGGTCGCCATCGAGGCGAGCGAGCCGATCAGGCCGATGTTCGGGCCTTCCGGCGTCTCGATCGGGCACATGCGGCCGTAGTGGGTCGGGTGAACGTCGCGCACCTCGATCGGCGCCCGCTCGCGGGTCAGGCCTCCCGCCCCGAGGGCGCTCAGCCGGCGGCGGTGGGTCAGTCCGTCGAGCGAGTTCGTCTGCTGCATGAACTGCGACAGCTGCGACGAGCCGAAGAACTCCTTCAGCGCCGCCACGACCGGGCGGATGTTGATGATCGTCTGCGGCGTGATCGTGTCGACGTCCTCGGTCGTCATCCGCTCGCGGACGACGCGCTCCATGCGGTAGAGGCCGACCCGGAACGCCTCCTGGATCAGCTCGCCGGTGGTGCGGAGGCGCCGGTTGCCGAAGTGCTCGTACTCGTCGAGCTCGGTGCGGATCGGGTCGCGCGAGAGCAGGACCGCGTCGGCCGCGTAGTCCTTCGACTCCTCAGGCACGCCGATCGCGTGCGGGAGCGCGACGAGCTTCTGCACGAGCGCGAGGATGTCCTGGGTCGTGAGCACGCGCACCGACTCGGGCACGTCGACGCCGAGGCGCTGGTTCAGCTTGTAGCGGCCGACCTTGGTCAGGTCGTAGCGCTTGGGATCGAAGAAGAGCGACCGCAGTAGGTTGCGGCTGTTGTCGAGCGTCGGCGGCTCGCCCGGGCGCTGCTTCTTGAAGACCTCGATCAGCGCCTCTTCCTCGCGCGTCGTCGGGTCCTTTTCAAGGGTTGTGCGGATGAAGTGCGAATCGTCGAAGAGCGCGAGAATGGCCTCGTTCGTGGAGGTGTCCAGCTGGAACCCGGTCGTCGGGTCCTCGGCCGGCAACGCGCGCAGCAGCGTCGTGATCGGCAGCTTGCGCTTCCGGTCGATGCGGGCGTAGACGACGCCCTTCTTGTCGATCTCCAGCTCGAGCCAGGAGCCGCGGCTCGGCATCAGGTTCGCGGTGAAGATCTGCTTGGTCGCGTCCTTCGGCTCCATCAGGTAGGCGCCGGGGGAGCGGACGAGCTGCGTGACGATCACGCGCTCGGTGCCGTTGATGATGAAGGTCCCCCACTCGGTCATCATCGGGAAGTCGCCCATGAACACCGTCTGCTCGCGGATCTCGCCGGTCTCCTTGTTGACGAAGCGGACCGTCATGGAGAGCGGCGCCTGGAAGGTCAGATCCTTCTCGCGGCATTCCTGGATGGAGAACTGGGGCTCCCCGAACCGGTACTCGCCGAACTCGACGGCGAGCGTGCCGGTGTAGTCCTCGATCGGGGAGATGTCGTCGATCGTCTCCCGGAGGCCTTCGCTGAGGAACCAGTCGAAGGACTCGCGCTGGATGTCGATCAGGTTGGGGAGGTCGAGGACGTGCTTGAGACGTGAGAACGACTTGCGCGCGCGAGGCGCTGTGACCGTCTTGGCCAAGTAGAACAGCCTCCCTTAGTGGCTATGAAGTGAGAAGCGGTGCAGCAGAAGCGGCGAAAGAGGGCGTGCAGGGATGCAGTGTCCGGACGTTCGGCGCGAACCCCCCACGGTAGCGGAAGCGGCCCTCCAGCCGCAAGGCACGCGGCGAGGGCCTCGTCGGGCCGACCGGAGGAAGGTAGCACAGGAGAACCGGCTTGGCGCCTGGCGAAAACGGGTTCCCACGGGGCCAGGCACGGAGGGTGGGACGCACGCTTCCGCCGGCGCACCGCGGCCACGGGCGCCCGTCGTCGAGCCGCCTCGCGCTGTCGGACCGCGGGCGGCGGCGGCCGGCAGGCATCCCACCCGCCGGAATCCTCAGGCGCGCGTCCCGCGCCGGCGTTCGATCGTGCCCGCCCCGGTGCCCTCCCGGCCTACTCCCGGCGCGGCGTTGCGAGCGCACGATCGCAACGGCCGCCGCTGCCCGCAAGGGCTGTGGAGAAACCGTGGCGCTTTCGGCACGAGACCGGCCACGGTGCCTGGCCCCTAGACTCGCCGCCATGCCTGCGTGCGCTGCCTGCGGCCACGAGAACCGGCCCGGCGCCCGGTTCTGCGACGCGTGCGGGGCCGCGCTCGCCGGGCGAACGGCTGGCACCGGCGAGCAGCGCAAGACCGTAACCGTCCTCTTCAGCGACGTGACCGGGTCGACCGCCCTCGGGGAGCGGCTCGACCCGGAATCACTGCGCGCCGTGATGGCCCGCTACTTCGAGCTCGCCCGGATGGTCGTCGAGCGGCACGGCGGCTCCGTCGAGAAGTTCATCGGCGACGCGGTGATGGCCGTCTTCGGCATCCCGGTGCTGCACGAGGACGACGCGCTCCGCGCCGTGCGGGCGGCGGCCGACCTGCGCGCGGGCCTGGCGGACCTGAACGAGAGCCTCGAGCGCGACTACGCGACGTCGCTCGAGCTCCGGATCGGCGTCAACACGGGCGAGGTCGTGACCGGGACCGAGGAGCGCCTCGCGACCGGCGACGCCGTGAACGTCGCGGCGCGGCTGCAGCAGGCGGCCCGCCCGGGCGAGATCCTCCTCGGCCCGGAGACGGAAGTGCTCGTCCGCGGGTCCGCCGGGGTCGAGGCGCTCGCGCCGCTCGAGCTGAAAGGCAAGGCGGCGGCCGTCGAGGCGTTCCGGCTCGTCTCGGTCGCCGCGACCACTCCTCCGCGCGGCGTCGGTCCGGCGATGGTCGGGCGCGGCCGCGAGCTGGAGCGGCTCCGCGCGGCGATGGCGCAGGCGGTGAGCGACCGCTCGTGCCAGCTCTTCACCGTTCTCGGCGCCGCCGGCGTCGGCAAGTCGCGCCTCGCCCACGAGTTCCTCGACGGGCTGGACGGCACGACGATCCTGCGCGGCACCTGCCTCTCGTACGGCGAGGGGATCACCTACTGGCCGGTGGTCGAGATCGTCAAGCAGCTGCTCGGCGCCGAGCCCGGCCGGCGGCTCGCCGCGCTCGGCCTGGACGAGTCGACGACGCGGCCCCTGCGATCGCTCCTCGGCGAGCAGGTGCAGACCTCGGCGGAGGAGATCGCCTGGGCGGTGCGGCGTCTGCTCGAGGCCGAGGCGGCGCAGGCGCCCCTCGTCGTCGTGCTCGACGACGTCCACTGGGGCGAGGACGTGTTCCTCGACCTCGTCGACCACCTCGCCGACCTGAGCCGCGGCGTGCCGCTGCTGGTGCTCTGCATGGCGCGGCCGGAGCTCCTCGACCGCCGGCCGAACTGGGGCGGCGGCAAGCTGAACGCGACGACCGTCTTGCTCGAGCCGCTCTCGGCGGGCGACGCCGAGGCGCTGGTCGCGCAGCTGCTCGAAGGCGCGCACGTCGACGAGCAGCTACGCGGCCGCGTCCTCGAGGCGGCCGAGGGGAATCCATTGTTCGTGCAGGAGATGGCGGGGCTCGTCCGCGACTCGCCGGGCGCGGACGTCACCGTGCCGCCGACGATCCAGGCGCTGCTCGCAGCGCGGCTCGACCAGCTCGACCCGGACGAGCGCGTCGTGCTCGAGCGCGGGTCGGTCGAGGGGCGCGTCTTCCACCGCGGCGCGGTGCAGGCACTGTCGCCGTCGGAGGCCGAGCTGTCCACACCACTCACCGCCCTCGTCCGCCGCGAGCTCGTGCGTCCGGACCGGGCACAGCTCCCCGGAGAGAACGCGTACCGCTTCCGGCACCTGCTGATCCGCGACGCAGCGTACGACGCGCTGCCGAAGGCGACGCGGGCCGACCTGCACGAGCGCTTCGCCACCTGGATCGGCGAGCGCGGCGCCGGTCTGGTCGAGCTCGACGAGGTGGTCGGCTACCACCTCGAGCAGGCATTCCGCTACCGCATCGAGCTCGGGCCGGCCGGCGAGGGCGGCCGCGCGCTCGCAGACCGTGCCGCCGAGCGTCTCGCGAGCGCAGGACGCCGAGCAGTCAGCCGGGGCGACCTCCGCGGCGCGGTCAGCCTGCTGGGCCGCGCGGAGGAGCTCTTCACACCCGACGATCCACGCCGGCTGACGGTCCTCCCCGTGCTCGGCCGAGCGCTGTACGACAGCGGTGACTGGGATCGCGCTCACGCGACCTTGACCGATGCGATCACCCGCGCGCGAGCCTCCGGCGACCGCCGGGGCGAGGCCGACGCGCGCGTCTCACTGGCGCACCTCGACATGTTCAACGACCCGTCCCTCACCCACGACGGCATGCGTGAGACGCTGGCCGAGCCGCTGCGCGTGTTCGAGGAGCTCGGCGACGAGGCGGGCCTCGCACGGGCACTCGGGCTCGCGGGGCAGCTCCGCTTCTGGGCCGGGGACTCGACGAATGCGATCGGCGACCTCGAGCGCGCCGCCGCGCACGCGCGCGCGGCCGGCGACCGACAGCAGGAGAGCCAGAGCCTCGGATACGCCGTGATCGCCTGCGTCCACGGCTCGATGCCCGTCGAACGGGCGCTCGAGGTCTGCAGGCGCGCCCGCGAGACCGTCGGTGTCGATCGCCGGCTCGAAGTGGCCTCTCTGCGCGGCGAGGCGAATCTGCACGCGATGGCCGGCCGGATCGAGGATGCCCGCGCGTCGATGGCGGCGGCAGTCGTGCTCGCCGAGGAGCTCGGCCTCGGCGTGATGGCGGCGAGCATCCGGGTCGAATGCGGGCGGGTCGAGGTGTTCGGCGGCGACCCCGTCGGCGCGGAGCGCCTCGCGCGGCCCGGCCTCGACGAGCTCGAGCGGATCGGCAACCTCGGTCACTGGGTGACCGGCGCGATCACGCTCGCGGACGCGCTGTATGCCCAGGGCCGATTCGACGAGGCGGAGGCCGTCGCCGACCAGGTGAACGTGCGGTCGATGAACGACGACACCGACCCCCAGATCGGCTGGCGCCGCATCAAGGCAAAGGTGCTTGCGAGACGCGGCGAGCTCGAGGCGGCCCGAGCCGCCGGAGACGAAGCGGTGGAGATCGCATCGCGGACAGACTTCCTCGAGCACAGGGCGGTCGCCCACGCCGACCTCGCCATGGTGCTCGAGACAGCGGGGCGCCGAGACGAGGCCCGGGCCGAGCTCGCTCGGGCGCTCGAGCTCAGCGAGCAGAAGGGGATCGTCACCTTCGTCGAGCGCTACCGCGCCGAACTGGAAGCGCTGGTGCCTGGCCCCTAGGGCCAGGCACCACGCTTGTAACAGACTGTTACTTGAGCTCGACGGTGGCGCCGGCCTCTTCGAGCTGCGCCTTGATCTGGTCGGCCTCCTCCTGGTTCACGCCCTCCTTGACGGCGTTCGGGGCCGAGTCGACCAGGTCCTTGGCCTCCTTGAGGCCGAGCCCGGTGACGGCGCGGACGACCTTGATCACCTGGATCTTCTGGCCGCCCGCGGCGGTGAGGACGACGTCGAACGAAGTCTTCTCCTCGGCCGCTGCGCCGCCGTCGCCGCCCGCGGCGACCGCCGCGACCGCAACCGGAGCGGCGGCGGTGATGCCCCACTCGTCTTCGATCTTCTTCTTCAGCTCGACCAGCTCGAGCACCGTCATGCTCCCGAGCTGCTCGAACACCGTGTCGACTGCTGCCATCTTCATGCCTCCTGGTCTTCAGTGGGTTCAGGTTCAGGGTCCGCTTCGTCGGCCTGCGCCTCGGCGACCGGCTCTTCGGCCTCGGCCTCGATTTCGGGCTCGGCCGGCGCAGCGGGAGCAGCGGCAGCGCCTCCGGCTGCCTCCAGCTGCTCGATCCGGGCGTCGATCAGCCCGACGAGGTCCTGGAGCGGCGCGTTGACGAGGCCGAGCAGGCTCGTGAGCGGTGCGATGACCGCGCCGAGCACTTGGCCGCGCAGCACCTCGAGCGACGGGAGCTTCGCGAGCTCCTCGACGTCGGTGGACGAGATCGTGCGGCCCTGCATGATGCCGCCGCGGATCTCGAGCACCTTCGTGTCGCGGGCCGAGTCGGCGAGTGCCTTCGCGACCGCGGCAGGGTCGCCGTCCGACTCGACGAAGGCGATCGCAGACGGGCCCTCGAGCAACGCCAGCAGCTGATCGGCCCCGGCCGCCTCGGCGGCGCGCCGGGTGAGCGTGTTCTTGACCACCGAAAACCGAGCCCCGTGCTCGAGCAGCCTGCCGCGCAGGGCGTCGATCTGGGTCATGGTCAGGCCGCGGTAGTCGGCCACGATCAGCGTGTCGGCGCCGCGGAGCTTCTCCGTCAGCTCGGCGACCACGCGTTCCTTGTCTTCTCTGTGCATCTCCCTCCTTCGCAGAATCGGCCCACCTGGCGGCGGGCCGACATCGCTGGAGGGATCCAGTGAGCTCGTACCGCCTCGGCTGGTCTTCCGCCGCATCAAGCGGCTGCCAGCTGTCTCGGGCGCGGGCGTGTTGGCGAACTAGGCCGTCGCGGCGACCTCTCCGGCAGACTGGGCGTCGAGCTCCTCCGCGATCCCGCGGGTGACCGAGGGATCGACGTGGATGCCCGGGCCCATCGTCGACGTGACGGTGATCTTCTTGATGTACCGGCCCTTTGCAGCGGCCGGCTTGGCGCGGACGATCTCCTCGATCAGCGCCGCATAGTTCTCCACCAGCTGGCGCTCGCCGAAGCTCCGCTTCCCGATCGGGATATGGACGTTCGCGCCACGGTCGGTCCGGTACTCGAGCTTTCCGGCCTTGGCGTCCTTGACCGCCTTCGCGACGTCGAACGTGACCGTGCCCGTCTTCGGGTTCGGCATCAGCCCACGCGGGCCGAGCACCCGACCGAGCCGGCCGACGACGCCCATCTGGTCGGGCGTTGCGATCGCGACGTCGAAGTCCGTGAATCCCTCCTCGACGCGCTTGGCCAGGTCGGCGGCGCCGACGACGTCGGCCCCGGCCTCCTCCGCCTCGCGGGCCTTCTCGCCCTCGGCGAAGACGGCGACGCGCGCCTCGCGCCCGGTGCCGTGCGGCAGCATCATCGTGCCGCGCAGCTGCTCGTCGGCATGCCGGACGTTGAGGCCAAGGTTGAGGTGGACCTCGACCGTCTCGTCGAACTTCGCCGCCGGCGCACCCTGCAGCAGGCGGATCGCCTCGACCGGCGAGTACAGCTGCTCGCGGTCGATCGCGCCGCGGGCCGTTGCATACCGCTTTCCGTGTGCGCTCACGACTCCACCTCCACGCCCATCGACCGGGCCGTGCCGGCGATGACGAGCATCGCCTGCTCGACGTCGCGGGCGTTCAGGTCCGGCATCTTCGTCTCGGCGATCGAGCGCAGCTGCTCGCGCGTCAGCTTGCCGACCTTCGCGCGGTTCGGCTCGGCCGATCCCTTCTCGAGCCGCAGCGCCTCCTTGATCAGGACGGCCGCCGGCGGCGTCTTCGTGATGAAGTCGAAACTCCGGTCCTCGTAGACCGTGATCTCGACCGGGATGATGCGGCCGTTCTCCTGCGCGGTCTGCGCGTTGAACGCCTTGCAGAACTCCATGATGTTGACGCCGTGCTGACCGAGCGCCGGCCCGACCGGCGGCGCAGGGTTCGCCTGCCCGCCCGGGATTTGCAGCTTGATCAGCGTGAGGACCTTCTTCGCCATGTGCTTCCTTTAGTCCAGTTTCTTGACCTGGTCGAACGACAGCTCGGCCGGGACCTCGCGCTCGAAGATGCTCACCAGCACCTTGAGCTTCTGCTGATCCGGGTTGACGTCGACGATCTCACCGTCGAAGTCCGTGAGCGGGCCGCTCGTCACCTTCACCGACTCGCCGAGCGTGAACTCGACCTGGGCCCGCGGGCGGTCGCCGCCCGCAGCGGCGCCGGTCTTGAGGATCCGGTCGACCTCGGGCTGGGACAGCGGCACGGGCTTCGAGCCGGCGCCGACGAAGCCGGTGACGCCCGGCGTGTTCTTCACGACCGTCCAGGCGTCGTCGTTGAGATCCATGTTCACGAGCACGTAGCCGGGGAGCACACGCTTGTCGGTCTGGACCTTCTGGCCGTCCTTGGTCTCGATCACCTGCTCGGTCGGCACGACGACGCGGCGGAAACGCACGCGCTGCCCCATCGACTCGATGCGGTGCTCGAGATTGGCCTTGACCTTGTTCTCATGGCCCGAGTAGGTGTTGACGACGTACCAGCGAAACATGCCCGCCCCCTATTCCCCCAGCAGCACCTTGGACACGACGTGCTTCCACACGGTGTCGTTGACGTAGAGGAAGAGGCCGACGACGAAGCAGGCGACGAGCACGACCACGGTGCCCTGGATCACCTGGTTCTGGCCCGGCCACTCGACCTTCTTCAGCTCGGCGTAGGACTCGCTGACGAAGTTCGACCGGCGCTTCTTCTCCTCCGGCTGGGCCGCGCGCTGGGGCTGCGGGCGCGAGTTCGCGCTGCGCTGCTCCCGCTCTGCGCGCCTGGCTGCACGGCGATCTGACTCCAGCTCGGACATCTAGCGCGTCTCGCGGTGAGGCGTGTGGGTGCCGCACCAGCGGCAGTACTTCCGGAACTCCACGCGGTCCGGCGTGTTGCGCTTCGACTTCATCGTCTGATAGTTCCGCCGCTTGCAGTCGGTGCAAGCGAGCGTGATCGCAACTCTGACTCCGGTCTTGGCCATTTCTCTCTAAGAGGTCGAATGAATGCCCAGGCATGCTGACGCACCGCCGTCGGGCTGCGGAAGTGTAGCGGGACCCGCCGGAAACCCGTTTCGAGCCTCTAGCATCGCCGGGTGGCGACGATCCGGCCGCTGACCCCGGAGGATGCCGAGGCACTGCTCGAGCTGCGCCTGGCGAATCGCGCCTTCCTGACCCCGTTCGACCCGGTCCGGCCCGCATCGTTCTTCACCCTCGCCGTGCAGGCGGAGGTGGCCCGAAACCCGGACGGCCTCCGCTTCGCGATCCTCGACGGACGCTCCCTGGCGGGCACGATCGCCCTCTCGAACGTCGCCTACGGGTCGTTCCGAAGCGCCAGCGTCGGCTACTGGGTCGACGCGGGCCGGAACGGGCGCGGCCTCGCCACGCGGGCCGTGGGAGAAGTGGCCGAGCATGCGTTCCGGGTGATCGGCCTGCACCGGCTCGAGGCGGGCACGCTCATCGACAACCTCGCGTCGCAGCGGGTGCTGGAGAAGAACGGCTTCGAGCGGATCGGCCTCGCGCGGAACTACCTGCACATCAACGGCGCCTGGCGCGACCACCTGCTCTTCCAGCGCGTCGACGAGGCGGGCTGAGCGTCCGTTCAGCCAAGCGCCGGGCTCGTGCATTGGAAGGCCTCAGCCCCGCCGGAAGAGCTTGACGCCGCTGCGGGAGAAGACGAGGCGAAAGCCGAGCTCTTCCAGTCGAGCACGCGCTTCGCGCGCGTCGGCGGGACTCGCCGGAAAGGTCGGGCCGTCGTCGACGAGGACGTACTCGACCTCGGCAGCCCTGCGGCGAAGCTCTGCCGCCGACCAGTTCTCCCCGTTGCCGGCGACCCGGACGAACGGCTCCGGGAACACGTAGACGTCGCGCCGCTCGGCCGCGTGCGCGACAGCGTCGTACTGCACCGCCGCAGGAACGCCGGCCGGAAGGAGCCGCAGCGCCGCGCGGCGCGCCGACGCAACCGCAGGGGTGTCCTGGGGCGCGTCCGAGTACCGGCCCCGCGCAACGTGCACACCGGGGGTGAGCGCCAAGAAGACCAGGCACGCGACGCCGGTCACGCCAACGACGGCGATTCGCCAGCGCCCGCCGACGGCCGGCAGCCGCGACGAGCCCCAGGCCGCCGCCGCCGCGCACACACCCGCCGGGACGATGTGGTACTGGAGCGTCAGATAGTGCTGTTGCGGATAGCGCGACAGGAGGTTGGCGGCGACCGACGGCACCGCGGCGACCAGGATCTCCGGGCCGAGCAGGCAGAGGCCGAGCGTGCTGCCGACGAGCCCGAGCACCATCTTGACATTGAGGCGGAACGAGACGGTCCCGAGCCCGCGGACCGGGTGGCGCACGAAGTCGACGAGGACGTTCCCGACCGACTGGCTCGTGCCGCCGCCGAAGCGCTGGGAGTAGTAGCTGAGGTTGCCACCCGCGACCTTGATCCCGACGGTCGTAGCCAGCACGAACCAGAGGACGCCCAGCGCGGCGACGGCAGCCCCGAGCCGCCTCCGGCCGACGAAGACGATGCCCAGTCCGAGCGCAGCATAGGTGAGGGCAATGTCCTCCTTCAGGCTCGCGGCGAGCACGCTGCTGACGACGAACAGCGTCGTGCTCGAGCGTGCGAGGCCGAGCACGCTGAGAGCGAAGAGCAGCGGAACGAACGCCTCCGGGTGAAAGTCGAACAGGTTGGTCTCCTGGGTCAGCGGCGAGGCGAGCCACAGGAGGCCGACCGCCGCAGCGACGAGCGGATCGGCACCTCGCACCTTCGCGATCGCGAACAGCACCGGCGCCGCCGCCGCGAGGCCGATCGACTGCACGGCCAGCAGCAGCCACGGACCGGCCGACAGCGCACCGAGCGGGGCCAGCACGACGAGGCCCGGCTCGAAGTGATCCGCCAGCATCGCGCGTCCGCGCACCGTCGAGAAGGGATCGTGGAGGTGGCCGAGCAGCCACGTCAGCTGGTCGAAGATCGCGAGGTCGTACCCGGCGTGGAAGTCGTGCAGGCGCTTCAGCGACAGCGCAGTCAGGAGCACGGCGTAGGCGATCGCGCCGAGCCACACGACGCGCCCCGGCCAGCGGGAGCCTGCAGCCACCCCGGGACGATAATTCGCCCGGGACGAGCGGCGAACCAGCCGTCGCACCGGTGAGGGATCCAGTAGCGGCGGGTGGGCTCGAACCACCGACCTTCGGGTTATGAGTCCGACGCTCTAACCAGCTGAGCTACGCCGCCACGCGCGTTGCGCATTTTACCAACGTCCTCCCGCGCCCCTAGCCTGGTCGTGATGGATGCAGAGCGCTGCTGGCGGTGCGCCGCCGAGATGGAGTGGCGCCACGGAACGTGGCAGTGCACGCGCTGCCGCTTCAAGCTCGGCTGCTGCGAGGGAGAGCCGCAGACCGCCTGCGACACCGCCTCGCCCCCGTCCCCGACGCTCGCTCCGGCCCGCCCGAGGTGAGCATCGACGCGCCGAACGGGGACCCGCTCGCGCTCTTCCACGAGTGGGTGGAAGGCTCCGAGGTGGCACTGGCGACCGCGACGCCTGCCGGCCGGCCGTCGGTGCGCATGGTGCTGCTGAAGAGCGCCGACGAGCGCGGCTTCACGTTCTTCACGAACTACGAGTCGCGCAAGGGCCAGGAGCTCGAGTCGAACCCGCAGGCGGCACTGCTCTTCCACCGCCCCGGGATCCAGGTGCGCGTCGAGGGCCCGGTCGCGCGCATCTCGCCGCAGGAATCCGACGCCTACTGGGCGACCCGGCCGGCCGCCTCCCGGCGCAGCGCCGCCGCGTCGCACCAGTCGGATCCGGTCGCCTCGCGCGAGGCGCTCGAGGCGGCCGTCGCGCTGCAGCCGGACGAGCCGCCGCGCCCCGACCGCTGGGGCGGGTACCGGTTGATCCCGGACGCCTACGAG